>Ga0182021_10001126_pt1 | contig 30360 bp, 26 predicted proteins | sample 612E3MmetaG_FD_120493 | JGI IMG/M metagenome (GOLD analysis project Ga0182021, IMG submission 120493) | Permafrost microbial communities from Stordalen Mire, Sweden - 612E3M metaG (Illumina Assembly) | ecosystem: Environmental > Terrestrial > Soil > Wetlands > Permafrost | place: Sweden... | reverse complement strand
CCCGACCATCGCCACGTACAACAGTGCCAACGACAGGATAGGGTCGACCGAGTAATCGGTGAGCGCGATCGACGCGCGCTTGAAGAAGATGCTGACGTATCTGGCTGCTACTCACGATTTCCTCGTCAACATACACGGGTTTCAGCGCATCGACAGAGAACTCAAATTCGCGGCCAAGTTTCAACAATTCCTCAATGCTCCCTTCACGATCCCTTCCGAAGTGATGGTCGTAGCCCTCAACCACTTCACTGACGCCGGTTCCCTGGATGACATACCGTAGATAGAAGTCCCGGGAAGACTGCCGAGAGAAATCGTATGTAAACTCCGTGCAAAAGAACACATCCACACCCAACTGTTCGCACATCTGCTGCCGTTCTTCCATGGTGGTCAGCAGGTGAAGCGGTTTTCCTGTCAAAACTTCCTTCGGATGAGGATCGAATGTGATAACAATGCTTCTTCCCTTGCGTCCGCGAGCGCGTTGAACGACGTCCCGGATCAATTCCTGGTGTGCAAGGTGGACACCATCAAAGGTTCCGACCGTCACCACCGAATTTTTGACGTAGCTTACGTCGTTAAGCAGGTAGTGGATGTCCATGTGCTTCGCTCTGAGAGAATGTTCTCTCTTTCTTCATCGATTCCAGTTGGGTCAACGTTAAGGCGTCTTCGACCCTGTATTCTCCGATGCGCGTTCGCCTCAGTTCAGTCAATGTCGCTCCGCAACCAAGAATCTCTCCAATGTCATTTGCCAATGCCCGGATGTAGGTCCCCTTGGAACAGCGAACGCGGAACGTAACATTCGGAGGGATAAACGAGAGAATCGAAAATTCCTGAATGTCTATCTCCTTTTCCTTGCGCTCGAGGGTCTTCCCTTTTCTGGCATACTTGTACAGGGGTTGACCGTGATGCTTCACCGCCGAGAACATGGGGGGCATCTGGAGTTGTCTTCCCAGGAAGCCGTTTGCGGCAGAATCCAGTCGTTCCCTCGTCACCGTTGAGAAGTCCGCATGCTCTATGATTGCCGTTTCCAAGTCAAAGCTGGCTGTTCGAATCCCCAACTGAAATGTGCCTGTGTATTCCTTTTCCAAGTCGGTGAATTCATGCATCCGTTTTGTCTGCCGGCCTGTGCAAATGATCAGCAGTCCTGACGCTCTGGGGTCAAGCGTGCCAGCGTGTCCGGCCTTGGCTATGCCGAGCAAATCTCGAACCATCTGGACGGCATCAAAAGATGTCCACTGGAGCGGCTTGTCGAAGAGGAGCATTGTTCCTTCATCAACAGGTACGCTTGTGGCCGTCGGACGATCTCCCTCTGATTGACTCATTTGTCCTCGCCGGGAGAATCCTTGTGAATCTTGTTTAGCAAATCTTCTATGCGCATTGCGTGGTCAAGCGACTCATCCAGATAGAACGAAAGTGACGGAGTGAACTTCAGATTCAGGTTCCGGCCGAGATCCGAGCGCATGCCCGGCTTTTCCCCTTCGATTCGGGCAAACGTCTGCTGCTTTTTGTCGGCGTTTCCAAAAATGCTGATGTATGCTTTCGCAATCTTCAGATCCGGGCTCATGCGAACTTCAGTCACCGTGATCAACCCGACCTCTTCCATTCGAAATCGTCGTTGGATTGATTCGCTGAGTATTTCCTTGACCAAGGAGGCCACTCGTTCCGTCCGAACTGACATGGAACATCCCTTCTTTAAGCAAGCTTTCGCTTCGTTTCAACAATGGTGTATGCCTCAATGGTATCGCCCGTCTTGATATCATTGTAACCTTCGAGAGCTATGCCGCATTCAAATCCCTGCTCAACTTCACGAACATCCTCCTTAAATCGCTTCAAGGAGGAGATCGTGCCGTCAAACACAATGAGGCCATCCCGGACAAGGCGAACCTTATTGTTCCGGACGATCTTTCCATCCTGCACGTGACATCCTGCAATAGTACCGACACGAGAGACTTTGAACACATCCCTCACCTCCACCGTGGCAAGGATCTGTTCGGACAATGAAGGAGCAAGCATGCCTTCCAACGCGCTCTTCACCTCGTTGATCGCGTCGTAGATGATGTTATAAAGGCGAATATCGACTTCCTCTTTTTCGGCAAGTCTGCGGGCGTTCAAATTCGGACGAACATGGAATCCGATGATGACCGCACGAGATGCCGCAGCAAGAAGCACATCTCCTTCGGAGATTCCCCCGACGCCCTTGTGGATAACGACCACCTTCACTTCACTCGTGGAGAGTTTCATCAAGGAGTCGGAGAGTGCTTCGACCGATCCGTCGACATCGCCCTTGACGATGATCGGAAGATCCTTTACTTGACCTTCCTTGATTTGCTTGGAAATATCATCCAGAGTGATCATGCGTCGCTGGCGGAAGTCCTGTTCGCGCTTCAGCTGCTGCCGCTTGATGCTGATATCGCGGGCTTCGCGTTCATTCTCCAGAACCACCAAATCGTCTCCGGCTTGCGGAATACCGTCAAATCCGATGAGCTGCACCGGCTGAGACGGATGAGCCACTTCGACACGCCGGCCCCGTTCATCGAACATAGCACGCGCACGGCCGCTCCAGACACCGCAGATGAAGGAGTCACCGATCCGCAGGGATCCCTTCTGCACCAGGACCGTGGCAACAATTCCTTTTCCTTTATCCAACTCAGATTCTACCACAACACCGCGCGCCATCCTGTCGGGATTTGCCTTCAGATCGAGAACTTCCGCCTCGAGGAGAATGCGCTCGAGGAGTTGATCGACATTTTTCCCTGTCTTGGCAGAAAGTTCGACCGCCTGATATTTCCCACCCCACTCTTCAATGAGCACACCCTTTTCTGACAACTGTTGGCGGATGCGTTCAGGATTCGAGTCGGGTTTGTCTATTTTGTTGATAGCGATAACAATGGGCACAGCCGCGGCTTGTGCGTGGCTGATGGCCTCAACGGTCTGTGGCATGACGGCGTCGTCAGCTGCAACGACAAGCACCACGATATCGGTAATTTGAGCGCCGCGTGCACGCATCGCAGTGAATGCTTCGTGACCCGGTGTGTCGAGGAACGTAATTTGTTTGCCGTCGCCGAGGGATACTTCGTACGCTCCAATATGCTGAGTGATGCCACCGGCCTCTCCCGCAACAACGTTCGCGTTTCGGATGTAATCGAGCAAGGAAGTCTTGCCGTGGTCGACGTGTCCCATGATCGTAACCACCGGCGCACGAGGCTTCAGATCTTCCTCATCATCTTCGGTATCAGCGAGGGCATCCGAAGTGAACTCCGATTCAAAGCTGACGGTAAAGCCAAATTCATCGGCGACAAGCTGGATGTTGTCTTTTTCCAGCCGTTGATTGATGGAGACCATAATACCGAGACCCATACACTTCTGAATGACCTCTGCGACGGAAACCCGCATCAGGTCAGCCAGTTCTCCGACAGTCACGAACTCTGTGACCTTCATATGCATCTTGTCGCGTTCGCGTTCTTCCTGTGCGCGCAGCTCTTCCTCTTCGCGTTCCTTCTTGCGCTTTTTCCTCATCGCAGCGCGCGTGCTGATGGAATCATCGACCATATCAGCGAGAGTCTCGCGAATTGCCTTGGCAACCTCTACTTCATCCACCTCGGCATGTCGCGTTTTCTTGCGCCGCTTTGTCTTGGTATCAGTTTCCTCTTCAGCAGAGCCCGATCGCCCGGGAGCCTTCTTCGCCTCTTCTTTGACCTTCTTCTTCTTCTTCTTTTTCTTCTTTTTATCCTCATCGGTTTCGTCAGCAACGACAGCGACCGGAGGAGGAGCGATTTCCATCTTTCCTTTGATGGTCAATCCCATTCGAGGCCGAGCCAGTGCCTTTTCAAGCGGTGTCAGCGGCCTTCTGGCGCGTGGAGGCTCTTCTTTCGACTCGACCGGGGCGACAGAAACAGGAGCGATCTCCAGAGGAGGTGCAACCTCCAGTTGGGACGTGATGGTGCCATCTTCGGATACGGGTAATTCTACAACGGTCTCGGCGGGAGCGTGCTCTTCCTCCCCTTCGACTTCTGCCGCGGCGGGGGCCAATACTTCTTCCGTCACTTCGGCAACTGCGATTGTCTCCTCGGCAATCGGCTTCTTTTCTATTTTTTCAGGTGTCTCCTTTTTCCGCGAGGTGCGGAACTCCTGAAGTTTACGCTGATGCCGCTCAGCGACATCCTTTTCCTTCTTAAAATGTCCCATGACAGCAGACAACATGTCGTCCGTTACCGAGGACATATGGCTCTTCACTTCGAAGCCCTTCTTGTGCAAGAACTCGATGAGCGTCTCGCTTGAAAGGTTCAACTCGGTTGCGAGCTTGTATATTTTGATTTTCTTAGCTGCTGTTTCAGCCATGAAGGTTTCAATCCACTGTTAAGACTCGTTCACAGAATAAGCTTACAACGGTTGCTTTCCATCATTTTCAGGATCTTCAGTTGCTGCAGGTTCTTGTGATTTCTCAGGCTCTGCCGGTTCTTGTGATTTCTCAGGCTCTGCCGGGAGTTCATCCTTCTCCGGAGCAGCCTCTGCAATTTCCGCAGCAGGCTCATTTGTTTCCGCAGCGGGTTCTCGAACGGCGACATTCCCGGGCGAAGCGCTTTGTCCACCATCCTCAGCATCCTCGATCTCTGCATCCTCGAGACCTTTTTTCAACAAGCCGACGATCTCTTCGATTTTTTCTTTCTCGATACCGAGAGTGTTCACGAGTTCTTCGATGGGCGCATCGATCACATCGTGGACCGTCTCATATCCTTCGTCAAAGAATTTGTGGAACATGACGTCGCTGAGTTCCTCACGGAATTCGGAGAGATCCATATCATATTCTTCTTCCTCGCCGCCCTCCTTGATCAATTGGATGTCGAATCCGGAGAGTTTTGACGCCAGACGGACATTCTGACCATTCTTGCCAATCGCAAGTGACACTTGATCGGCTGCAACCGTCACATTGGCCTTCTTGTTCTCCTTGTCCAGTTGGAGATCTTTCAACTTGGCCGGGGAAAGCGCCCGCGTGATAAATACCTGCGGATCGTCGCTCCAATTGATGACGTCAATGTTTTCATTGTTCAGTTCTCGTACGATCGCGTGGATACGAACTCCCTTCATCCCTACGCAGGCTCCTACAGCGTCAATGCGGTCGTCGTGGGAAAGAACGGCCACCTTTGCGCGGTCGCCCGGTTCACGTGCGATCGCTTTGATTTCGATAATGCCATCGTAGATTTCCGGAATCTCGATCTCAAAGAGGCGCATGAGGAACTGAGAATCCGTTCGGGAAATAATGACAACCGGATTCCCGGCGCCCTTTCGAACCTCTTTCACCACGGCTCGAATGGTGTCCCCTTTCTTGTAGCGCTCCTTATAGATCTGTTCGCCGCGTGGGAGTATCAGCTCGTTCTTGTTATGGATGACGAGAATCTCCCCCTTTCCCTTGCGAATCTGATAGATCTCACCAACAACGATTTCGCCCAGGGATGTCGTGTACTCGTTGTAAATCGCCTCTCGTTCAATTTCCTTGATCCGCTGGTTGAGGTTTTGTTTTGCACTGACGACAAGCCGGCGACCAAAACTATCCAGGGGGATAATTTCCACAAACTCCTCACCCACTTCCACTTCCTCGCCGGATCGCTTACGCGCTTCCTTCGGGTCAATTTGCGCTACAGGATCAACGACCTCTTCAACAACTTCCCGTTCGAGGTAAATTTCAATATCCCCTTTGTCCATATTCACAACGACATCGTATTTGGCCGTTGGGCCGTACTTTTTTCGGACCATCATGCCGAAGATGTCTTCGACAATGCCAACGAGGATATCCTTGTCGATTCCTTTTTCTCGAACCATCTGGGAAAATGATTCGACGATTTCATGATTCATGTAAGCCTCCGAACAATAAACTCAATACGCTGCCTACCAGGGCAACTCTTCTTTTGATTCAATAATCTCTGAGAATTCTACAGTCACTGGTTCTCCCTTGTCAGGTGAGAACGTCAGCAAATCTTCGGCAATGGAAGAAAGCGTACCAATGATGGCCGACTTCGTTCCTGCCCTTTCATAGGTCACCTTGAATCGACGACCGATGTTCTTATGATATTGTCTCAGCAATTTGAGCGGTTTGTCGATCCCCGGCGAAGAAACCTCAAGGCGATAGGACGATTCAATAATATTCCGGGTGTCTATTGCGGCGGCCAACTCTCGGCTGATTTCAGCACACTCCTCGATCGTCACTCCGATGTCTGTGTCGACAAAAACCTGAACAAGTTTATCTCCCCGCTCGTTTCGCACAGCGACATCAATGAGAAAAGCGTGATGGTGGTCGACGATGGGGGTGAGCAGGGACCTGATTTTTTCCTTGATTTCTTGCATTCCTTCCGATTCCAAAAAAAATAGCCCGAAAAGGCGGGCTATTTCTACAACGAGGCATTTCAATATACATGAATCCCCAGGAAGATGCAAGGGGTTTCGCTTTAGAAATTGGTGATCATCTTATTCACTTGATAGAATTCTTCAATGATTTCTGCGACTTTTGCAGGGTCATCGAGCAGCATGAAAAGGTTCAGATCCTTCGCCGAGATGGCTCCGCTTGGAAGCATGACTTCCTTCATCCACTTCAATAGACCACCCCAGTAATCGCTTCCCATCAGAATCACTGGAAATGGAGTTGTCTTTTTCGTCTGGATCAGAGTGATTGCCTCGAAGAACTCATCCAAAGTGCCGAATCCACCCGGAAGAACCACAAAACCATGAGCGTACTTCACAAACATGACTTTGCGAACGAAGAAGTGCCTGAAGGTGATCAGCCTTTTCTTGTCGATAAATGGATTTGGATCCTGTTCAAATGGCAGTTCGATGTTGACACCGACCGACGCCCCTCCGTGCTCCTTTGCTCCCTTGTTGGCTGCCTCCATAATGCCGGGTCCCCCACCTGTCAGAATGTTGAAGCCGCGCTTCACAAGTTCGGAGGCAACTCTCTCGCCGAGTTCATAGTACGGATCTCCGGGCTTGGTTCGCGCCGAACCGAATACCGAAACCAGGTTCTCCTGCTTCGAGAGAACCGTGAAACCATCAACAAATTCAGACATGACACGAAATATCCTCCAGACATCATCCTGCGCGCTCAGTAACGCGCGAAGCTGGGAGTCCTGTCTGAGTTCATGTGAGGAGGTTTCGACTGATTCATCCATGTGTCACCTTTCAGTTCGTGTGATCATTCATGCCTACATCCACAAGTTCAAGAAGTTCTTCAGGATTTGTTTTCCATGCTCGGTCGCGATGGATTCAGGATGAAACTGCACGCCGAGTGTCGGGAATTCTCTGTGGCGCAGCCCCATGATGATGCCAGTCGATGTCCACGCTGTCACCTCCAGACAAGCTGGGAGTGTCGTTTTGTCGACGATCAATGAATGGTACCTCGTCGCAGTGAACGGCATCGGGATGTTCTCGAAGAGCCCAATGGCTTGGTGGTACATTTGAGACGTTTTTCCGTGCACTATTTCGGGAGCTTTGACAATCCTTCCTCCCAACGCCTGACCAATAGCCTGGTGCCCGAGACAGACACCGAGGATGGGATATTCCTTGTGAAGTTCGCGAACCACTTCAAGGATGACTCCTGCGTCGGCAGGAGTACAGGGCCCCGGCGAGATCACAATCCTTTCCGGGTTCATCCGGCGAATGTCCGAGATTGACACTTGATCGTTACGCACGATCTTGAGAAGACAACCCATTTCGCCCAGATATTGCACAAGGTTGTACGTAAATGAATCGTAGTTGTCTATGACAAGTACCATGCCCGTCAGGAAGGTTTGATTTGTCGATCTGTGATCTTCGCCGAAGAGAGCATGTCGAGAGCGCGGAAGTTGGCGCGCAATTTCTCGAGCGTTTCTTCAAACTCTCTCTCGGGTATCGAATCGTAGACGATTCCAGCTCCAGCCTGGAATCGCACAGTGTTTCCTTTCTGCACGATCGTCCGTATGGCAATGCACGAATCCAGGTTGCCTGTGAAGTCGATGTATGCAACTGCGCCGCCGTAGATGCCTCGTTTCACAGGTTCAAGTTCCGCGATGATCTCCATCGCGCGGATTTTTGGAGCGCCTGTGAGAGTCCCGGCCGGGAAACATGCAAAGAGAGCGTCGATAGGGGTCAATCCCTTCCTCAACCTCCCTTGAACACTGGAAACGAGATGCATCACATGGGAGTATTTCTCAACGGCCATGTACTGATCGACGGAGACAGAGCCGAAATCACTAATCCTGCCAATATCGTTTCTTCCCAGATCAACAAGCATGAGATGTTCCGCGCGCTCTTTCGCATCGTTGAGCAATTCTTTCTCCAGGCGAAGATCCTCCTCTCTCGTTTCTCCTCGGCGACGCGTCCCAGCGATGGGACGGGTTTCCACGATCCCTTCCTCCACTCGAATCAGCATCTCCGGAGACGCTCCGATGACATCGAACTCTCCGCATCGGAGCAAATACATGTAGGGAGAGGGATTGATCATCCTCAACGAGCGATAGAGATCAAGAGGTTTTACAGACGCCTGTTGCTCCAGCCGTTGCGACAGGACAACCTGAAAGATGTCTCCGTCGCTAATGTATTCGCGGCATCGCTCCACCGCAGCAATGAATGATTGTTGCGACATGAGATTCTGCCGGTTGCCCTCGATCATCGCAGGCTGCAGGTCCGTGCGTATAGGTTTTTGAAGAATGATGAGAAGGCGGTTAATTTCCCGGGCTGCGTTGTCGTATTCACGCTGCAACGTCTGGTCAGATCTGTCCGCGTCGGGAAGATATGCGTTCGAGACGATGAAGACTCTGTGCTTGACATTGTCAAACACCAGGACAACATCATAGAACAACAGAAATGCATCGGGAAGGTCAAATGAATCTACGGGCATTGGAGGGACATCTTCGACCAACCGAACGCAATCATACCCAAAGTAACCAATCGCTCCACCGGACAACCGTGGAAGTCCTGGACTCCTTACCGTTTTGATGTGTCGAAAGATTTTCTTCAGCGCTTCCAACGGTTGATCATCTGGCGAAACGAGACCGGGCAACACCCGAACGTCGTCGTGAAACGCTTTGAGCGAAAACTGCTTGTCGCGAATGGAGAAACTCATGAAAGGATTGAAACCGATAAACGAAAACCGGCCGATCCTCTCTCCCCCTTCCACGCTCTCCAGCAAGAATGAATATGGGCTTTCATTTTCGATCTTAAGATAGACGGATACCGGAGTCTCCGTATCAGCGGGCAAGGTCTCGTAAAGAGGAATGACGTTCCCCCCGCGCGAAAGCTTCTTGAATTCCTCAAAAGATGTCATAGATGTTCTTCACTCACCGGCTGGAAATCTGACGCAACGGTCTGGTTCATTGAGAACTCATCAGATGGGAGTTGAATCGCCCATGTGACAATCCATGGCTAGAAGGTTTCGGCCACGATTTCAGCAGCCCTCTTCACCTGTTCCAACGACACATTCAAGTGTGTTACCGCGCGAAGAGAAGTATAGTTTGCGTCTGAAAGGATCACATTCTTCGATTGCAGGATTGCAAGGACTTCATCAGTGGACTTGCCTGTACGTGTTATGTCGAAAACAACCATGTTGGTCTGGACGGTCCTCATGTCGATCATCAGCCGGGGATTTCCGGCAATGCGTTCAGCGAAAGCTTTCGCCTTGAGGTGATCCTCGCTGAGTCTCTCGACATGGTGTTCCAGCGCGTAGAGCGCGCCCGCAGCGATAATGCCAGCCTGCCTCATCCCACCGCCGAAAATCTTACGGAATTTTCTAGCCCTCTCGATGGTATCATCCGGTCCGACCAATGCCGAGCCGACGGGGGCCCCGAGCCCTTTGGAAAAACAAACCGAGACCGTGTCGAAATGCTGCGCATAGGTCTTCGGTGAGATACCGCTGGCAACGGAAGCATTCCACAGGCGAGCGCCGTCGAGGTGCAACTTCAGACCGAGGGCCTTTGAGAAATTGCGAATCCGCTCTATTTCGTCGAGAGGATAAATCGCTCCCCCCGCCCTGTTATGAGTGTTCTCAAGGCAGATGAGAGAAGTCCGCATCATGTAATAGGTACCGGGGCGAACAGCAGGCGCCAGTTGTTCTGCTCGCAGGACGCCTCTCTCTCCGATGAGGGGGTGCAGTTGCACGCTTGACAAGATCGACGGACCGGATGTCTCGTAGTTAAAGATATGTGAGTCCTTTTCCACAATCACCTCGTCCCCCGGCTGAGTGTGGACCTTGATCGCCAGCTGGTTCGACATTACTCCCGACGGTACAAAGAGTGCAGCAGGTTTTCCGAGAAGCTCAGCAACCTTTTTCTGCAGAAGGTTCACCGTAGGATCTTCACCATAGACATCATCGCCCACGGGAGCCTGCGCCATTGCTTCCCGCATTGCTTGCGTTGGCTGCGTTATGGTGTCACTTCGCATATCGATCATTTCATTTATCATGAGAACTCACCGTTTTTCATTATGAACAAATGCACCCAGGAGAATGATGGCAGTGCCAGCGACGCAAAGAAGCGCAAAAATGTCACCGTGTCGTGTGTAGTACGTAAGGTCGTCGCGTGACTCGACTGTTCCACGAATCGTTGCGGCGTGATAGAGCCTTGTTTCGTCATGAATCCTTCCCGTGGGATCGACGAGACAGGAGATGCCTCCATTCGCTGAACGCACGATCCATCGTCTGTTTTCCACCGCACGAAGCGAGGCATAGCTTGCATGCTGGTACGCTCCCGAAGTGTTCCCCCACCAACTGTCGTTCGTGATGATGACAAGGAATTGAGCTCCTTTCTTCACGAATTGCCGAACATAATTAGGATAGACTGACTCGTAGCAGATCACCGAAGAGAATCGCGCCGAATGCCCGTTCAAAAGTGGTACTGAAAATACCACCGTATCCTTTCCGATACCCCACATGCCGATTCCAACGTTCCATTTCAACGGCTCGATGAGAAATCGAAATGTTTCGGCGTACGGTATCCGTTCCGCGAACGGAACGAGAATGATCTTTCTGTAGACAAGATTGAACCGCTGACCGGGAACAAACGTCGTGGTCGAATTGAATTCCTCATAATACAGTCCGGAGATGGGACTCCTCTGTGCAGTGACCGGCGCACTCAGACTGTCATAGAAGACAAGAGTCGGGAGGCCAGTGAGAATTGAGACATGTAACGAATCAAGAACCGACCGAAACGCGGCAAGGTAATTCGCGCTCTGAGGCTGGAGAATGAAAAACGGAATGGCTGTCTCAGGCCAGATAACGAGATCGGTTTTTTCATGCGCAAGTTTCTCGGTGTGCGCCAAAAGCACCGGCAACTGGGCTGACCGATAGCTCCACTTGTCGAAAGGATCCACATTCGGTTGAACCACTCCGACATTGATCGTGTCAGTTCCCGGGTCGTTGGCCACTTGTCGCATCCGCATTTCACCGTAAAACCAGGGACCAAAATAGAGAACGAGAAGAATGGTCGCGCTGAGAAGAGTAGAACGTGAACGGAGACTCCACCCATGCGTTGCGAGTTTGGTGATGAGCACAAAACCGATCACATTAAACGTGAGGATAAGAAAAGAAAGTCCATACACAGATGTGAACTCTGCGATCTGTATGCGCTGGAGATCATACGCCTGGCTGTTCCCGAGCGTGATCCAGGGAAAAGAGAACTCGCTCAAGGAGTGCGAGAACTCGTAGCTTATCCAAGCTACAACAAAGAACGCCAAACCAGGAATCAGACCAAGTCTTCTTCGTACCCATGTGAACAGCAAAACGATAGGCCAGTAGAACAGCGGGTGTATCAGAACAACAGCGGCTCCCGCAATCATCAACCAGATGTCTTTCCCGCTCACAAACCCGCCAATCCAATACAAGGTGGCGAGGTGAAAAATCAGGAATGTGAGATAAGATAGTCGGAGAATCTTCCATGTCCCCTGTACGGTCTCGAGTAAAAGGAGAAACGGAATGAGTGCCACATATGCAAGGGAATAGAACGGCGAAGGCGGAAATGCCGCTGCCAACATCAAGCCGGAAGCACAAGCGAGCGTAAGCCGATGCCTTGTGCTCTCGACAGGGATTGCCTCAGTCTCTGAAGTCTTCATGGGAACTCGGCCTTGACGCCCTTCCTCCGTCGCCACCATTCTTCGGATTGCCGAAAAGCGAAAATCACAACGAAGCCAACGGCGAGTCCTATGATTGCTCCGGCCAGGACATCAGAAGGATAGTGAACGCCAACGTAGATCCGGGAGAAGGCAATGATGCTTGCATAACAGAAGAATGCCCAGGTCCAGCGGGGCAAGAAGTACGAAAGGACCATTGCCGCCGCGAAGTTGTTGACAGCGTGCGAGGACGGGAACGAATAACCGCTCCCACATCCTACGAGCAGGTGCACATTGGCGAGTTCATGGCAAGGTCGCGGGCGGTCAATGAGAAATTTCAGGAACGAACTGCTAAGTTGATCGCTGAGCGCGATGGTCGGGATGAGGAGCAACGCAGCAATCCTTCCCGGGCGACCACCCTTCGTGAGCAAGAGCAACCAAAGAATAGCGAGAATCACAATGCCGAGAGGCTTCCGATTGCTGTCGGTAAGGAACGGAAGCGTCACATCAAACAGCCAGTTTCGGACTCCTTGATTGAGAAAAAGGAACAAATCCCGATCAAAACTCACGAGCGCATCCAACACGGCGGTGTCCCCTTCCCCGATCCTTGCTTAGCTGGCTTTCTGGTGGTTGTTTTCCGAATTTGATTTCCTGTACACAAATCGTGCAACGAACAAGAGAATGATAATGAGGACAATGCCGCTGACTGCCTTGCTATATGTCTCCATATAGAAGAAAATGACTTTCCAATTCTGGCCCAATTTCTGCCCTGCGAGCAGGAGGAGAAAATTCCAAACCAGCGCGCTCAAGAAGCAGAGAGCCGTTGTGCTCGGCAGTTTCAATTCGGACATCCCGGCGAAGAATGATACCACGGCGCGTGTGCCGGAGAGGAACCGGTTCGCCACGATAATCACGTAGCCGTATTTGCGAAACCAACCCTCAACCTTGTGAACGCTATCCGTCGGGATGAATTTGAGCTTGCCTGTCTCAAGAATTCTCAACCCGAACCAATCTCCGACCTTGTACATCAGCATAAATCCCAGAGTGCTCCCAATTGTCGTGAAGAGTAAGGTCCACCAGAAATCAATTGCGCCGAGGCCTATGAGTGAACCTGCGAATACCACGATGACATCACTTGGGAACGGAGGAAAAATATTCTCCAGGAAGGCGATCCCGGCCACAGAAATGTACAGCCAGGACGGGTTCAGCGCCGACAAACGTCGTATGAGTTCTTCCACAAGCCTTTACGAGAGTTTTGAGGATGTGAGGGACACGATCGCGAGTGCGGCACACCCTTCACCTCTGCCGATGAATCCCAACCCCTCATTTGTGGTGGCTTTGACTGAGACCTGCTTCGTTTGAATGTGTAGGCTCGCTGCGATGTTCCGTTTGATCGCTGGTGAGTATCTGAGAATCTTGGGACTTTCGAGCAGAAGCATTGTATCGATATTGATGATGAGGTAGTTCTCTTTCGAGATCATCCTGCCAACGCGCTCCAAGAGCACAAGACTGGAGATCCCCTTGTACTTAGAACTCGTATTCGGAAAATGTTTGCCGATATCTCCCAGGGCGGCGGCACCGAGGAGAGCGTCGCAGATTGCGTGCAAAAGCACGTCTGCATCTGAATGGCCAATGAGTCCAACCGTGTGAGGGATGTTCACTCCCCCGAGCACGAGTTGTCGACCGGCCCCGAACGCGTGGATGTCATAGCCGATGCCGACGCGGTGCGTTGGGAGGAGGTCAGCGGATTTCAAAGGCTGTGTACCTGTTCTCGTACGGCTGCCATTCAATGTGCAGATCCTTTAGCTTTGCCGAGCGGGGTCCGATCTTGACTTCATCCAGGAAGATCTCCAGCACTGATCGGTTGCCCTCTACTTCAATCTCAACATCACCGTTGAAGAGATTTCGAACCCATCCCACAAGTTCCAACTTTGTGGCATGATGATAAACAAAATATCGGAATCCAACTCCCTGTACGAATCCCTGCGCCACGATATGTAAGCGGACATCCATCGGTACCCGGTCAAAGTACGAGTTCTCGGGCACAAAAACAAAAACGAACCTTCGCCGGAGGCACATTTGTCAATCTTCGGAAGCATATGTTTCCGCTCTTTTTCCGGGATATTTGCAGTGAGGAGAATGGCCGACCGCGGAGTATGTGGCTGCTCGCCAAGATTCGTGGGAACACGGCTGTGACGGGAATGAAACATCTCACTCCGTAAGACATTTGAAACTCGGGATTGAAATAGAAAAGGGACGAAGAGTGTCTCCGTCCCTTAAAGAGTTATTTGCATAAGAAATCGAGCACGAAGTGTGCTCTGCGAGGAGTGCCCGGAGCGAGACTTGAACTCGCATGCCCTTTCAGGCGCCGCCCCCTCAAGACGGTGTGTCTGCCAATTCCACCATCCGGGCATTGTTGTCAAACGACTCACAAAGAGCGTGAGCGTGGATGGTCTCGAACCATCGACCCTCTGCTTAAAAGGCAGATGCTCTACCCCTGAGCTACACGCCCAAACCAAAAACCTGTCTCAGAGAAGACGCGAACTGCTCTGCAGGTTTTACATTAGACACAATTTATGAAGAACCGACAAAAGAAACAAGAATCATGAAGCGAACATAGAAAGACCGCGCCGAATGCAAGTGGTTACGCTTTCGCTCGGTCGGGGGTCTCTTCTATCACTGCCGGTGATTCCTTCTTTTGGCGATAAAGAATTCCAAATGGAATGATCACGCAATATCCGAGAACCAAGAGAATCGGGGCAACCACGAGCGGCATGGTGCCATCCCAGGGATGTTGACTCAGCGCAACGTAGCCCAGGACGATCGTGAGCAAACCAATTCCGAGAATTTGATAGTTCTTCTTTGTGAACGGTAGCGTGGCTGGCGTTGTTTTCCGTTTTACCGCCACTTTCGCTGTCACACGTGCCATGTGAATCTCCTTTGTGCCGCCTGCAATAAAAAGCCCAGCGTTGGGGGGTACGCCGGGCTCGACCGTTTTTTGACGACAGTCAGGGGAGTAACCGTCGCCTGGGTCGAAAACAAATTTACATCATTTCCTGTGAATGTCAAGACCTCTGCCCTCCTACGCCAAGGGACGCATGCCTGTAACCAATCTTCCATCAACCAGTTGGAGAACACGATGCGCCCGCTTCGTAAGGTCGAGATTGTGGGTTGCAATGACAAATGAGAGGCCCATTTTTTGGGCCAAATCGGACAGCAATTGATGGAGTTTTTGACTGTTGTCCTCGTCCAAATTTCCGGATGGCTCGTCCGCGAGCACGAGAGTCGGGTTGTTCATGAGGGCACGGGCGACTGCAACGCGCTGTTGCTCTCCACCGGACAATTCATTTGGCTTGTGCTCCACACGTTCCGACAAACCAACCTCTTCAAGCAGAGCTACTGCCCTTCCCCGCGCTTCCTCAAGTTTCTCGCCACGAATTAACGCCGGCATTGCAACGTTTTCAAGAGCCGTAAACTCCGGCAGCAAATGGTGAAATTGGAAAATGAAACCCAGGGTCTTATTTCGAAATGCAGCAAGCTCGTCGTCAGTGAGCACTCCAAGATCGTGGTCGTCGACAATCACTTTCCCAGACGAAGGGCGGTCCAATCCACCGAGAAGATGGAGAAGCGTGCTCTTCCCTGATCCGGAAGGACCGATGATCACAGCGATCTCGCCTTCCCGCACTTCAATATCAAGGCCCTTCAAAACATGAAGGCGCTGATCCTTCCCCATGGGGTATTCCTTGTGAAGTGCTTCCGCTCGAATGAGGATTCGCTTGTCGACTATTCCCACCGTATTGCCTCCACAGGGATGAAATGTGACGCACGTTTCGCGGGATACAGGGCGGCCAGCGAGCAAAGTGCAAGTGCTGTGGCTGCGACGACGATCAGATCGAGCAAATGAACCTCGACCGGGATTGCAGGGATGATGTACACCGTCGGATCCAATGGGAAAAGGTGGTACTGGCTCTGCAGCCAGACAAGAATGAGCCCCAGGGTCAGTCCGAGCACACTGCCGAGAACCCCCACGAGGACTCCTTCGAACATGAAGATCTTCACGATGCTATTGTTCGTCGCTCCCATGGATTTCAATATCCCGATATCACGCGTTTTCTCAATCACGGACATAGTCAAGGAACCAAGCAGGTTGAAGGACGCCACACCAATGATCAAGCTGAGGATGAGATACGCCATCCAACGCTCCAATCGCATCACGGAATACAAGTCCCTGTGCAAATCGTACCAAGTCATGACCCTGTACTGAGTTCCAAACTTCTTTTCGATTCGTGTCTTGATCTCATCCGATTGATTGATGGATTTCAATCTCATCTCCACTCCACTGACGCGGCTCCCCATATTGAAGAGCGATTGCGCAGCATCAAGCCCCACGAAAGCGTAGAATGAGTCGTAATCCTTGTTATTCGACTCATAGATACCGGACACGTGAAATCGTCGGATGAGAGGCTGTCCGAGTTGCAGTAGCGCCATTTCCGAACCTGCGAGGCTCACGATGGAGACCGTGTCCCCAATGACGACTCCGAGGCGATCAGCAAGCGCCATCCCGAGCACAATCTCGTTTTTCTTCTGGCCGCCAGCTCCGAGACTTCCAAGGACTATTCTCTCCCGGAGTCCTGAGACTTCATCAACCTTGTCGAGTTCAATGCCTTTGACGTTAATTACACGGTTCAGGTTCCTCGAGACAACTACAGCCTTGCCAACAGCATAACGTGATATGCCTTGAAGTTCACGTTGCTCCTGCGCGAAACGCAAGAGCGGATCATACGTGCCTGCGTCGGATTGTCGGGGAAGTTCAACCCTCACATGCGGGTCAAAATTTACCAAGATGGAAGTCACCAATCCGCTGAAACCATTGAACACCGAGAGGACGATGACCAGTGCCGCGACCCCAATCGTCACTCCGACAACTGAAATGAAGGAGATCAAAGAAACAAGGCCGACTTGCCTCTTTGATAGAAGGTACCGGAGCGCTATGGAGCGTTCGTAGCTCATGAACCAAATTTGATCATGCGAATCGGGTCCCGTTTTGCCGCAATTCGTGACGGGATTATTGAAGAAAGAAAGCACATTAGTAGCGCTAACAGACTGACAAGAAGAAAATTAACACCGTTCAAGTCAATTGGTACATGGGTCATGAAATAGATCCCTGATGGCAGAGAGATGATCCTATACTTGAGTTCCAACCAGCAAAGAACGAATGCAATAATGTTTCCAAGCACGACTCCGACGACCCCAATGAACATGCCCTGGGCCAGGAAAATGCTCATCAGCTTTCGGCGATTCGTTCCCAGCGCACGGAGGATGCCAATTTCCTTTCCCTTCTCCATGACCATCATCAGAAGGGTCCCAATGATGTTGACCGTAGCCACAATGATAATGAGCCCAATAATGATGGGAATGGGCTTTTTCTGCAACTCGATCCAGGTGAAGAGATTTCGGTTCATCTGATAGGTGGTGCGGCCGTAGTACGGGTAGCCGAGGCGTTCCGGCAGTCGAAGGGCCGTATTGTCCAGGCTATCCAAATCGTGCACGAGGATGTCAAACCCGGAAACCATTGGGCCTACGGCAAAGAGGCGCTGGGCATTCGTCAGGTTGACATATGCGTAGGTTTCGTCATACTCCGCCATACCTGTTTCATACAGGCCCCGAATCTCGAACTGCATGACCCTGGTCTGCGAAAGCGTGACGGAAGATCCCCCGAGTGACATCAACATCACTCTATCACCGACGTTCACCTCGAGTTTCTGTGCCAACCGCCTGCCGAGGATAATTCCTTCTGTGCCGCGATCTCGCTGCTCCAGATTGTAGGTTCCTTCCACGACACGGGTTTTTGCCGCAGAGATATCGTTTCTCGGGTCGACACCTTTGATAAGAACTCCATCGGTGGACGCGGAAGACCGGATCATTCCCTCTCGCGAGATGTAGGGAGCGATACTCTTGACTTCGGGAAATTCAGACAGGACGATTTCCATCGCTTGATGAGCGTTCGGAAGGAGTTGGTTCTGGAAGCCAACCAGCTGAAGATGTGCCGTGAAACTAATGACATTTTCTTTGATCGTGCGCTCAAAACCGCCGAGCACCGAAAGCGTGATGATGAGCGCTGCAACTCCAAGAGTCACACCGACCACCGCGATGATCGTAATAAACGAAATGAATCCGCTATGGCGGCGTGAGCGCAAGTAGCGAAGCGCTATGAATAGCGATACTGGCATTGTCTGCGGGACCTTCCTCTGAAGGACTCCTCCCTATTTCTTGGCTCCATACTCGAGGAGATAGCTCCGAATAAAATCATCGATTTCGCCGTCCATAACGCCATGAACGTCACTCGTCTCGACATTGGTCCGGTGATCTTTCACCAAAGTATATGGTTGAAACACATACGAGCGGATTTGACTCCCCCACTCGATCTTTTTCTTCGAACTTTCTATCACACTCAGTCGGGCTTCTTCTTCCTCGCGCCTCACCTGATACAAGCGCGATTTCAGCATCTTCATCGCACGCTCACGGTTTTGAAACTGGGAGCGCTCCTGCTGGCATGCTACAACAATTCCAGAGGGAACGTGCGTGATGCGAACTGCCGTCTCCACTTTGTTGACGTTCTGTCCGCCCTTGCCCCCGGACCGAAACGTATCAATTTTCAGATCTGCGACGTTGATTTCAATATCGACATCGTCTTCAATTTCGGGATAGACAAAAACAGAGGCGAACGACGTGTGACGGCGGGCGTTCGCATCGAACGGCGAAATCCGCACAAGGCGATGCACACCAATCTCCGCTTTCAGATAGCCGTAGGCGAATTGACCAAGGACCTCCACCGTTGCGCTCTTGATACCCGCCCCTTCTCCTTCAAGCATATCAGCGAGGCTAACTTTGAAACCATTGCGCTCACACCAACGGGTGTACATCCGAAAGAGCATTTCCGCCCAGTCCTGCGACTCTGTGCCGCCTGCCCCCGAGTGAATGACGAGCATGGCATTCTTTGCATCGTCTACTCCCCCGAGCATATTCTTGAGCTCGAGACCTTCGAGTTCTTGATCGAGTTTCTTCAGGTCATTTGTAATCTCCGCTTCGATGTTGCTCTCATTGGATTCTTCGGCAATCTCGATGAGTGTTCCTGTATCTTCAGCGAGGGAATGGATCTTGTTCCAAGAATCTACCCAATCCTTCCGGGTATTGATTTCCTGGAGGACTTTTTGTGCCGAGACATTATCGTTCCAGAAGTTGGCTTCGTGCGTCTTCGCCTGGAGTTCTTCTAACTCGACCAGTTTCTTATCGAGATCAAAGATACCCCCTCAGCGAAACGAGTCGCTTCTTTTGCTCAGCCAGCTTTTCTTTCGAGTCTTCAAACATGTCTACAGTGTGATATTGTCGTTGATGTCAATTTCCATTCTCAGGAGTGCCGCACTCAGGGTTTTTCCCTGCGCATCATTCTTCAGAGATTTCGTTCCACCGCCGCCCAATGCCTCATGCAGAAGGAAATTCAAGGCGCCAAGATTGGGCAGTTCAAAGCGTTCTACTGCACCGAAAACGACTCCCTCAAAATGTTTCTGAACTCGTGCAGCGGTAATTTCCCTTTGAATGATAGGGTAATACTCCGGCTTCAAGGCTATGAGGCCGATGTTTGCAGTATCGCCCTTATCGCCAGAGCGCGCGTGGCACAATTTTCTCAGCTGGATGTTCATGAATCACCGTTGGTTGATGCTCACCCTGGGCGAAAGTGCTGCCTTTGGAATCAAAGCTGGCCAATAGCTGATCACCTCTTTCGGCTTCGGTCGCCCGCCGGCGAATCCTGTTGCGGCCGGAGGCCCGGTGAGAATCAGAGGAGCCAGTTCTTTCCCAAAGCGTTCCACTGCATCGAAGTCTGTTCCTCGAACACCGACACGAAGAACAACTTCATTTGTCTCATGGCTGCTGTCAGCCAATGGTCCGTGACAGGAATTGTATCCAAGGAACTCGGTTCGGATTTCCTCAAAGTGAAGCCCAAGGTCACTCAAGCGAGCGCGTAGTATCTCATCCGCACGTTTGGCCTTCTCCAGCGCATCAGGCCATGAGTATGTCAATGTTCCGAATGCTGTATAACCATCAAAATATGCCATGGAGACTTTGTACGTGTCTGTTGCCGGAGTTCCTTTGACACCCGAGACCTTGACGCGATCTTTCCCCGATTGTTCCAGCTTGATACTTGTGAAGTCTGCCACACAATCCGGCGTGATATATTTCCTTGGATCGCCAATTTCGTAGACCAGTTGCTCGGTGATGGTCTGGACAGACACCATCCCACCCGTGCCGGCATGCTTCGTTATGATGAACTCCCCTGTCGGATAGGCTTCTGCAATGGGAAAACCGATGTGAGCCAGATCGGGCACCGATCGCCAGTCCGCTGAGAAATTTCCTCCTGAGGCCTGGCCGCCGCATTCCAGAATGTGGCCTGCCACAGTTCCGGCAGCCAGTCTGTTCCAATCCTGTTCACTCCATCCAAATTCGTACATCATCGGAGCGAGCGTAAGGCCGGTATCAGTAGTGCGGCCCGTGACCACGATGTGCGCTCCCAGTCGAAGCGCAGCTGCAATCGGAGAAGCTCCAAAGTAGACGTTTGCACTCTCTAGCTTGTTGCGGATACCTGCAAGGGGCTCTGCCGTTTCCATATTCTTCAATTCAAAGCCCTGTTGGCGGAATTGATCCACCCGATCCAGGATATCATCTCCGCTGACAACCCCCACTTTCAGATCGCTTATTCCGAGCTTTTGCGCAACAGCCAGAATTGCTTCACTGCAGCTTTCGGGATTGACGCCGCCGCCGTTCGTGATCACTTTGATGTTGCGTTCAACGCACTCCGGGAGAATTTCTTCGAGCAGCGGGATCAAATCCTTGGCGTAGCCTAACCGGGGATCCTTCCGTTTCTGCTTCTGAAGAATCGACATTGTCACTTCAGCAAGGTAGTCCAAGACGAGATAGTCGACCGGCCCCTGCTTCACCTGCTGAAGAGGTGCAGTAAGGAGATCACCCCAAAAACCTTGACCGGAAGCTATTCGAATAAGTGGCTTCACTTGTTTTTCGCGAGTGTGTAAAGAGCCGATACTTCCGGAAACTCAAACCACCCGGATGTGAAGTTCATCGAGCTGTTTCTTGTCCACTTCCGACGGCGAATCGTCCATCAAGGAGACGGCGCTGGCCGTTTTCGGAAATGCAATGACATCGCGTATCGACTTCTGGCCGGTCATCAACATAATAAGCCTGTCGAATCCGTACGCAATTCCACCGTGGGGCGGCGCTCCGTACTTGAATGCATCAAGCATAAATCCGAACTTCAGCCGTGCTTCTTCGGTATCGATTCCCATCAGACTGAACATCTTGCTCTGGAGTTCAGAATCATGGATCCTGATGCTTCCGCCTGCCAGCTCGGTTCCATTCAACACAAGATCATATGCCCGCGCTCGAGCTTTTCCAGGATCAGTTTCCAATAAGGGGATGTCCTCCGGCCTCGGCGATGTAAACGGATGATGCACTGCCACATATCGCTTCTCTTCCGCGTCAAATTCCAGCAGCGGAAAATCCATGACCCAAAGGAAGTTCCACTTCCCTTCGGGAATGAGGTTCAATCGATTTGCCATTTCGAGCCGCAATGAACCGAGGATCGAATACGCTTTCTGCCACGGTCCGGAGATGAAAAGACCGAGATCTCCTGTCTTCGCTCCGATAGCAGTCGCCATTGCATTGACTTCTTCGGAGGAGACGAATTTGTCGACCGACGACTCGACTTTCTCAGGATTGCATTTGAGATAGACCAAGCCCCCTGCTCCGATAGACTTTGCAAAGTCGGTCAGTCCGTCTAATTGGTTTCGGGTGTAGTTTGCAAGCCCGGGAACGGCGAAGCCCGCCACAACTCCTCCCTTTTTGATCGTCTCGCCGAATACCCTGAAACCGCTGTTAGCGAGTGCACTGGAACAGTCGGCGATTTCCAGGCCGAATCGCGTATCGGGTTTGTCGCTGCCGTACCGCTCCATGGCATCCTTGTAGGTGAGGCGGGCAAACGTAGAAGGAAGTTCAACATTGAGAACTTCCTTCCAGAGTTGACCAATAAGGCCTTCCACCGTCTTCAGAACATCGTTCTCATCCGCAAAAGATATCTCAACGTCTATCTGCGTAAACTCAGGCTGGCGATCTGCGCGAAGGTCCTCATCGCGGAAGCACTTCACGATCTGGAAATACCGGTCGAACCCTGCCACCATGAGAATCTGTTTGTACGTCTGCGGTGATTGCGGCAGAGCGTAGAATTCCCCGCGGTGAATTCTGCTCGGAACAAGATAGTCACGAGCTCCCTCCGGAGTACTCTTCATGAGAATGGGAGTCTCGATCTCGATGAATCCAAGGCTATCGTAGTACTTGCGAACAAGCTGATATACTCGATGGCGGATCAAGAGGCTCTTCTGCATCGAAGGACGTCGCAAGTCAAGGTAGCGGTATTTCAAACGAACGTCTTCGTTGACACCAATATCATCCTCAATGGGAAATGGAGGCGTTTCGGCTTTGTTGAGAATCGTCAGTTCCGTTCCATCCACGTCAATCTCGCCGGTGGTCAATTCTGGATTTGCCGTACCTTCTGGGCGATCTTCAACGGTGCCCGTTACTGAGATAACATATTCGGAGCGAAGGCTCTGAGCGGTCTCATAGGCCAACTGGTTGTGCTGCGGAGCAAAAACAACCTGTGTTTTGCCATACCGGTCCCGGAGATCGATGAAGACGACGCCTCCGAGGTCACGGCGCACATCTACCCACCCAGTCAAGGTGACTAGGGTTCCAAGATGGGTCTTACGAAGTTCTCCGCATGTATGCGTTCTTTTTTTGAAAGTGCTCACTGTTCTATCCTTCATCCCGTTCCAGCCATGAAAAAACAAAAATGCGAGAAGTCGCGATTTCGCACCCTCCTCGCATTTCGAGTAATGTTCGTCAGTTGAGATGCTTCGAAATCTTGTCTGCTAGGGCATGTTTGGGAACCGCTCCGACAATCTGATCAACCACTTTGCCGTTCTTAAAGATCAGAAGCGTTGGAATACTTCTGATGCCGAATTGCATCGACGTCTGTTGATTCGAATCAACATCGACCTTGCCTACCTTGAGCTTTCCAGCGAACTCGGTGGCAAGTTGCTCCACGACCGGCGCAATCATTTTGCAGGGTCCACACCACTCCGCCCAAAAATCGACGAGCACGGGGGTAGTGGATTCAAGGACTTCACTTTTGAAATTTGCATCTGTGACTTCAATTGGCTTCATGAGATTCCTTCCTTTTGATTATCCCTGCAACCGGACGGACGATGGTCCGAGGAGTTGCTTCACCATGCCGAAGAACTGAGCCGTCGGCTCAACACTGACATTTCTTGCTAAATATATGGAATTCTTCGTTAATCCGCCACCTTTGACGTTGAGATAGCAGGGACATTTCCCGCGATGTTTCTCCATAATCACCCGAAGGCGCTGAACGGTATCTTCACTCACCACATCCAGATCCACAGAAAGAGCTATGCTCTTCGTAAATCGTTCACGGACGTTCTCCATCAGAATAACATCGTTGACGAGGATTTTCAGGAGGTCACCCGTCGTCTCCCCTTTTCCTATTACCATCACCATCGAATCGGGGACAAGGATTTTTGTGTGTTTCTGATACGCATCCGAGAACACGATGCAGTCTGCCTTCCCCGTGAAGTCTTCGAGCGTGACAAACGCCATGGTGTTGCCCTTTTTGTCGATCTTGCGTTTGACGCCTGCAACGATTCCGCATGCACGCACCATCGGACTCGTTCTGGATCCATTCGCATGGCCGAGCTGAACATTCGCGAATGCCTCAATCTCTTCACGATATTTATCCAGCGGATGCCCTGACAGATAGAAGCCCAGAACAGCTTTTTCTCTCGCGAGGACCTCCGTCTCTTTCCACGGTTCGCCGGGAAGCAGAGAAGGTCGCATGTCGACCTTCGCAATACTCGAATCGAAGAGGCTGGATTGACCCTTTCCCGAGTGTTCCTGAGTGTTCTGTCCGTACGAAGCCGCTCGTTCAACGGACTCAAAGAGCTGAGCACGATTGTCATGGAGTGAATCGAATGCGCCCGCCTGAATGAGACTCTCGATTGTCTTCTTGTTCACAAGATGAAGATCGGCGCGAGCGCAGAAGTCAAAGATGTCCGTGAAGCGCCCCTTCTCCGTCCGCACGCGGACAATCGACTCCACCGCACTGATTCCAACATTTTTAATGGCGCTCAGGCCGAACCGAATTCCGTTCGATTTCACAACGAACGTAACTTCGCCTTCGTTCACATCGGGTGGCATCACCGAAATTCCCAGTTTCCGACAGTCGTCCGTCAGTACAACGATCTTGTCGGTGTCCGCCATTTCGCTTGACATCGTCGCAGCCATGTACTCGGCGGGATAGTGTGCCTTGAGATAGGCCGTCTGGTAGGCGAGAACGGAATATGCGACGCTGTGCGACTTGTTGAATCCATAGGATGCGAACTTCTCTATCAAATCGAAAATATCGCCGGCGATCTTGCGCTCGATACCATTCCTGATGGCGCCCTCAACAAACTCCTTCTTCTGTTTCGCCATCAACTCTTTGTCTTTCTTCCCCATCGCACGACGCAGCAAGTCAGCTTGGGCGAGACTGAGTCCGCCAATCTCGCTCGCGATCTTCATCACCTGTTCCTGGTACACGATAACGCCGTACGTCTCCTTCAAAACTTTTTCGAGTTTCGGGTGGATGTACTCGATCTTCTTCTTCCCATGTTTCCTGTCGATGAAGTCGGGTATGTTCTCCATCGGGCCCGGCCGATACAGAGCATTCATGGCGACAAGATCATGAATCGAAGTCGGCTTGAGCTTTCGGAGGTAGTCCGTCATTCCGGAACTTTCAAACTGAAACACGGCAACGGTATGTCCGTTACAGAACAAGTCGAGGGTTTTCTGATCATCAACGGGAAGATGATCAAGATCCACGTCAACGCCGTGGTTCTCCTTGATCTGTCGCAGAGCATTATCGATGACCGTAAGCGTCCGAAGGCCAAGGAAGTCCATCTTGAGGAGTCCTGCTTCCTCAAGGTCTTTCATGTTGTACTGCGTCATCAGCTCCGTTTGAGGAGTCTTGTACATCGGGACGTAATCACTGATCTCACCAGGTGCGATGACGATGCCGGCAGCATGTGTTGAGACGTTTCGGTTCATGCCTTCAAGCACCAACCCGGTGTCGATCATCAAGCGGATCTTTTCATCCCCCGTCTCCCTGATCGCCTTGAGCTCCGGTACTGTCTCCAATGCTTCCGCGAGAGGGGTCACCTTTCCCATGACGACGGGAATCTGCTTCGTCAACGGCTCGATCGTGCTGAGAGGAATGCCCAAAACTCTTCCGACGTCTTTGAGCACGGCGCGGGTGGAGAGTGTTCCAAACGTAATGATCTGAGAAACAGAATTCTCTCCGTACTTCTGCTTGACATAGTTAATCACCTGATCGCGCTTGTCATCTGCAAAATCGACGTCGATATCGGGCATGCTGACACGGTCTGGATTGAGAAAACGTTCAAACAGGAGATCGTAGTGAATAGGATCGACGTCCGTTATACCCAAAGCATACGAAACGATACTTCCTGCTGCGCTTCCACGACCAGGACCTACCCGAATTCCCATCGAACGCGCTGCATTGATGAAGTCCTGGACAATGAGGAAGTATCCCTCATATCCCATTTTTTTAATAACCTGCAATTCATGTTCAAGTCGTGAAAGAATTTCCGGCGTAACGTTGGGATACCGTCGCGCGATTCCCAGCCTTGAAAGTTTGTCGAGATACTCTGGCAGTGATGTAACTCCTGCGTCCGCGGGGATGGGAAATTGCGGCATGTGGTTCTTTTTCAAATCCAGTGTCAGATTGCACTTCTCGGCGATCTCAAGGGTCGAGGCGATCGCTTCCGGGAAGTCCTTGAAGGCCCTGATCATCTCAGGAGCGGACTTGAAAAAGAGCTGATCGGTTCGGTATTTCAGCACCTTATAGTCCGGACTGAATGTGCTCGTTGCATCCGGGATGTATTTCATGATATTGTGCGGCATGGAGTGCTTCGCGCTGATGTAGTGGCAATCGTTGGTCGCCACGAGTTTCACACCCAACTCTTTTGCAAGCCGCGGAGCATTTGAGAGAATTGGTTCTTCAACATCCAGGCCGTGATTCTGAATTTCGATATAAAAATCTTCACCGAACAATTCCTTGTACTTTCCGGCGAGCTTCCTGGCTTCGTCGTACTTCCCGTCGATCAGGTGAGCGCCGACGATGCCTCCGGGGCAGGCAGAGGTAACGATCAGACCTTCTTTGTATCGCTCCAGCAGTTCGAAGTCGATGCGCGGTCTATAGTAATACCCTTCCGTGTGTCCCAGCGTAACGAGTTTGATCAGGTTTCGGTAGCCTATCTCATTCTTCGCAAGCAGGAGAAGATGATGGTAGTTACCACCTTTTTGAATGTTGCTTGATCGATCCGCCGCCGAGTACTTGTCAAACCTGGTACCGGTTCGGACGATGTATGCCTCGCATCCGACTATCGGCTTGATTCCAGCCTTCTTCGCCTTCTTGTAGAACTCCATCGAGCCGTACATCACTCCATGGTCTGTGAGCGCCACGGACGGCATCTTGTTCTGGACGGCAGCGTTCACGAGCGCCTCAACGGTAGAAGCACCGTCGAGGAGACTGTAGTGGGAGTGATTGTGAAGGTGAATGAACTCAGACATGGAAAACCGGAACAAAAAGAAAGGTTAAGAGAGACAACTATCGACTACAAAACAGTACGCAATAGGAAGGTGGAAATCAACTGTCGGGCTTCCCTACATCCCCATGGCCAACATCTTCGGCTCAGTCATCTCTTCAATGGCGTAGCGAATTCCTTCGCGTCCGAATCCTGAGTCCTTGACTCCGCCGTACGGCATGTTGTCGACTCTGAACGTCGGATTGTCGTTAACGATGACCGCTCCGACCTGGAGATTGTCGTATGCGTAAAGAATATTTTTGTACTCGTTCGAAAAGATCCCCGCCTGCAATCCGAAGGGAGAGTCATTGATTCCGGCAACCGCTTCTTCAATCGAAGAGAATTCATGAAGGGTGACTACAGGACCAAAAATCTCCGTACAAAACACTCTGGAAGTTCTTGAGACGTTGATCAGCACTGTCGGCTCAATGACGGCTCCAACATGACCACCGCCCGCAAGAATTGTCGCATTGTGCAAGCGAGCTTCTTCGATGCTTTCCAGTATTCGTGTTGCCGCTTCAGAAGTAATGACGGGTCCAACGATCGTCGCAGGATCGTGAGGATCTCCGGTTTTCAATTTCTTTGCGCCTTCGACAAACCGTGCAACATATTCGTCAAAGACATCGGCGTGCACGTAAATTCGCTGAACTTTTATGCAGACCTGACCCGAATAGACGAAAGAGCCCAGAATGTTTTTTCGCACTGCCTCTTCGATGTTCGCCGATCGATCGACGATCACTCCCGCATTTCCGCCAAGTTCAAGCAGGACCTTCTTCTTTCCCGCCTTAGCTTTCAGTGACCATCCAACGCCGGGGCTGCCCGTGAAACTCAGCATCGCGATTCGGGCATCCTGAACCAATGATTCTGCGAGACGACTCGAACACGGCAAGACACTGAAAGCCTCAAGGGGATATCCGGAAGCTTCAATGATCTCTGCCAGTTTCAAACTGATGATAGGAGCAGATGAGGATGGCTTGAGAATGAAGGCGTTGCCGCTCGCGATAGCCGGAGCGACCTTATGAGCGACCAGATTCAGAGGGAAGTTGAATGGAGCAATGGCCAGCACAATCCCTATTGGAAAACGCCTCACAATACCGTATTTATTTTGCCCCGCCGTGTTGAGATCCAACGGAACCACTTCCCCGCCAATCCTGCGAGCCTCTTCGGCGGCGAGTTGGTAGGTGAGAACAGATCGGGTCACCTCAGTCCGAGCGGCAGAAATCGGTTTTCCGATTTCGGATGTCAGGAGTTCGGCAAACTCTTCCTTTCTTTCCGCAATCCTTGCTGCGATGAAGGCGAGAATCTCATACCGTTCATGACTCTGCAGTCGTCGCGTCTTTTCGAATCCGGTTGTCGCTCGTTCCACTGCAACTGTGATGTCTGATTCCGCAGCCTGTGCAACGGACCCTATGAGTGAATTGTCGAACGGATTTCGAATCTCGAGCACGCCAGACGGAGATAAGCTTCCGCGCCATTCGCCGCCAAGAAAGAAGGGCATTCCGAGATTCGTCATGATGGATCAATCCGTCAGCAGTTTCTTCACGGTTGAAATCAGATCGTCAATGGGAACCATCGTTCTGACCCCTGTTCTCCTCACTTTGATCTCCACTTGATTGTTCTTTAGTCCTTTCTCGCCAACGATTACATGAACCGGCATCCCGAGTAAATCAGCATCTTTGAACTTAAATCCGGGCGAGACATTCCCCCGGTCGTCGAACAGAACTTCCAGGCCGGCCTCGGTGAGCAACTGGTAGAGTTTGTCAGATGTCTGCACGATCTCCTTGTTGTTCATGTTGATGGCTGTCAGATGAACGAGGTATGGTGCAAGGGCTTTATTCCAGACGATGCCATCCTTGTCGTTATTCTGCTCGATAGCACAAGCAATGATGCGCTCGATTCCGATTCCGTAGCTTCCCATCACGACGGGTTTCGCCTGCCCGTTTTCATCGAGGTATGTGACGTTCAATGCGTCGGAGTATTTCGTTCCCAGTTTGAAGATGTGTCCGAGCTCGATTGCGTTCGTAATCTTGAGCGGCGATCCGCACGATGAGCAAGCTTCGGCTGATTCCACAGTTCGGAGATCAAAATATCCGTCAACCTTCACATCGCGTTGCATGTCGATGTTGCTGATATGGTAATCGTTGCGATTGGCACCGCTAATGAGGTTGTTCGCTCCCTCCAGACGTTTATCTGCAATGATTCGGAATCCCTTCAGACCGATTGGCCCGATGGAGCCAGCATCTGCCCCCGTCATTCTGCTCAACTCTTCCGCGGGCATTGCACGGAACTCGCCACCCGCGAGAGCCGTGCCTAACTTCGCTTCATTCAGCTGATCGTTGCCGCACATAAGAATGAGAATCGGTTTGCTGTTGTGCTCATAGACGAGGGACTTCGCTAGCCACTTGCGGTCCATCTTGAGAAATTCAGCAAGCTCATCGATGGTATGCACGTTCGGAGTGTGAATCTCAGCCAGTGACTTGACATCAGGGACACGAGCGACGTTGCCTACAGTCGATTTCGCCACTTCGAGATTAGCTGCATATCCGCACTTTTCGCAGAGAACGACAGTGTCCTCTCCGGACGCCGACTCAACCATGAACTCTTGCGATCCCGTCCCTCCCATCGCGCCGCTGTATGCTCCCACGATGAAGAATTTCAGTCCACAACGGGCAAAGATTTTTCGATACGCCTCAGCATGTTTGTCATAACCCTTGTCGAGGTTTTCAAAGGAAGTATCAAGAGTGTAGGAATCCTTCATGATAAACTGACGTCCGCGCAAGACACCCGATCTTGGCCTTGGCTCGTTTCGGAACTTGGTCTGGATTTGATACCAGATTTGCGGCAAGTCTTTGTATGACTGGATGTGCATTCCCGCAATCTGGGCGATCACTTCCTCGTGCGTTGGGGCGAGAACGAGATCGCGCTCCCTGATGCTGAGAATGAAGTTCGGGATGTTCCTTCGACCCGATTGCACCCACAAGGACTCAGGATTCAACGCCGGCAGCAGGAATTCCTGTCCGCCGATGGCGTTCATCTCTTCGCGCACTATCTGGATCGCCTTCAACATCGATCTGAACCCGAGAGGCAGAAAGGAATAGACCCCCGCAGTCAGCTGTCGCATGAGGCCTGCCCGGATCATAAGCTGATGGCTTGGTATGGTGGCTTCGGCGGGCGTTTCCTTCTGTGTCGGAATGAAAGCGTTTGATAAGCGCATTGGAAAGTCGGGTTTGGTGAATTGGTGATTGGTGAATTGGTGATTGGTGACGCGGAATTTGGCAAGAAATTCGACACCGAAGAAGGACGGTGAGCGTTCACCTGCGTGAAGGCCGCATCAAATCAAAAATCGGAAATGCTTTCGGTGCCCCCGAGACGATTCGAACGTCCGACCTCCGGTTTAGGAAACCGCTGCTCTATCCATGCTGAGCTACGGGGGCGAATAAGATCTGGGTTGCTCTCCCTTGTTCGTTTAGTCCCGTCCTCGGCGGGATTCTCAAAGTGGCAGTGACCGTGTCAT
>Ga0182021_10001125_pt1 | contig 30367 bp, 33 predicted proteins | sample 612E3MmetaG_FD_120493 | JGI IMG/M metagenome (GOLD analysis project Ga0182021, IMG submission 120493) | Permafrost microbial communities from Stordalen Mire, Sweden - 612E3M metaG (Illumina Assembly) | ecosystem: Environmental > Terrestrial > Soil > Wetlands > Permafrost | place: Sweden... | reverse complement strand
GTGGGAGTGGGAGTGGGAGTGGGAGTGGGAGTGGGAGTGGGAGTGGGAGTGGGAGTGGGCGAGCCTGATTGAACAGTAAATTTATAAACACTCGACCATCCACTATTTCTTCGATAAGATTTAGCCATTACTCGCCAATTATAAATTCCGTTAGGAAGTGAATTTCTCGAACCTGCCGTCCAAGAAGTTGAAGTTATTGTTTTGTTTATCATTGATTGACTGAAACTTTGTCCATTTTTAGTTACTTGCAAAGTATATTTTGCTGCTCCCGGCGAAGGTAACCAGGAAAAAGTCGGATTATTAGTATTTATGGCAGCATTATTCAATGGACTGACCAGGCTCGGCGTAGAAATTGCCACTGCCGCATTCGAACTCACGAACCATGAGTTATAACCGCTAAAAACCAGAGCCGCCGAAAAACCGGCCACGAACATGATAATGAAATACGATTTCCAAGCGGCAACCTTCATCGAAGAGACGACCACTATTTTCGAGCTGATGGACTCGAATGTTTTTTCGATCGTTTGATCTATGCTTCTCGATCCTCCCTTTTTATTGTTTGTTTCCATTTTTTGAAAAATTTAAACATTATTTTTTATATTAATTTATTGATTTATAAGTTTTTTTTAAGAAAAATCGGCACTAAAAAGAGCCGATTTCAAAAAATTCTGGATGAGATTTGCAAATTTTTTTTTGATTTTTTCTTTTTTTTCCAGACATGCGATTTACAACCTGCTCAATGTTCCCTGTATTGACATTATGACATATATATCAATATAACACAATATTGCTGTTAATAACCGCACACATTCAAGGCTGCAACTCACAATTCCGTTCCACTGATAAAATTCAGTTCCGACTCCCGGAAGTGGCTGATGAGCTTTACTATGTCAGAAAGGCTTATTATTCCTAACAAGTTTTTTTCTTTATCAATTACCGGTATCGGATTGGCATGCTTTTCCTGGAATATTTTTATTAATTCTGTAATTTCCGCGTATGGACTGACCGCAATGTACTCTGAATTCATTATGGATGCGGCATCAGCTTCGAAAATAGACCGAAAATCTTCTTTGAGCTTTCCTTGAACGTATTTCTCTGGCTTGAATTCGTGAAAAAATTTAATTAGAGAAGGAATATGAAAAGAGGTCGGCCCTCGGGACACCAGGTCTGCCTCTGTGATCATGCCCAAGACTTTCCCGCTTTCAACTACTGGAACACCGTTGAAACCTTTCTGATGCAGCAAATCGGCTACTCCGATTATTTTAGCCGAGGGGGAAACGCTAATAACTTCTTTGGTCATTATATCCGAAACTTGCATAAGCTTTTATATACATTATAATATTGCCTTATTCAAAAAAATACCATCAAGCCAGGCTGCATTCCCTATTGCTACACATCCAAATTCGCCACGCTTCTCGCTCCCGCCTGAATAAAGCGTTTTCGCGGTTCGACTTCGCTTCCCATAAGGATATCGAAAATTTTGTCGGCTTCGACAGCGTCTTCGACATTGACTTGATACATCACCCGGTTAGCCGGATCCATAGTGGTTTCCCAAAGTTGGGACGGATTCATTTCCCCCAGACCTTTATAGCGTTGGACGTTCACACCGGATTTTTTCTCTTCATCACTAACCTCGCTATCCGCTTCATCTTCATCTATTTGCTCCGCTTTTTTCTTGGCTTTCGCGATATTCTTCGGCTTTTCCTTGTCTTGCTTCAAAAATTCCGCGATAATTTCGCTTTTATCCTCTTCGTTATACGCCCATTGGACATTTTTGCCTTTTTGGACTCGAAACAATGGAGGCTGAGCGATATATAAGTATCCCCGCTTGATTATTTCCTCAAAATTTCGGTAAAAAAATGTCAAAAGCAATGTACGGATATGTGAACCGTCCACGTCGGCATCCGTCATAATGATGATCCGGTGATAGCGCATCTTATCAATATTTTTTTGGTCTCCCACCCCTGTCCCCATCGCGATGATCAGATTCTTGATCTCCTGGGACATCAGCATTTTATCAATTCTGGCTTTTTCAACATTGAGAATCTTTCCGCGCAGAGGCAGAATAGCCTGAAACATCCTGTCCCGCCCTTGTTTCGCGCTTCCGCCCGCGCTGTCTCCCTCTACAATATAGAGTTCCGATTTTGAGGCGTCGCGCGAGGAACAATCAGCCAGTTTTCCCGGCAGCGTCATGCCCTCAAGCGCGCCTTTTCGGATCACGGCTTGCTTGGCTGCTTGAGCCGCCAGGCGGGCTTGGGCCGAAATCAAACATTTCCCGATAATGGACCGGGCGTCATTGGGATTCTTGTCGAGATATTCATTAAGCCCCTCCGCCATGGCCGAATAGACAATTCCCCTCACTTCCGCGTTGCCGAGTTTTGCTTTGGTTTGTCCCTCAAATTGGGGATTGCGAAGCTTCACGCTAACAACCGCCGTAAGGCCTTCCGAAACGTCATCGCTCGTGAGACTTCCTCCGTTTTTGTCTTTTATTAGATTGTTTTTCTTCCCGTAATCATTGAGCACTCTCGTGAGCGCCGTTCGAAAGCCCGTTACGTGCATTCCGCCTTCGACGGTGAAAATATTATTAGCAAAAGAATACAAATGCTCTTTGAGACCTTCGATATACTGCAGGGATATTTCCACATAAACGTCGTTTACCGTTTTTTCCACATAGACCGGCCGGGAATTTTTCACTTCCTTTCCGCGATTCAAAAATTTTACGTATGAGGCAATTCCTCCGTCAAAACAAAAGCCCTTTCGCTTCTCCTTATAGGCCTCCTTCTCGCTCGTCACTTCCCGCCTGTCGAACATCCTGATGCTGACTCCCTTGGTTAGATAGGCCTGCTGGCGGATATAATCGACGATCTTTTCCCAGTTCCAGACGATCTCGGGAAAAATTTCCGGATCGGGAGAAAAAGTCATGGTTGTTCCGGTTAGCTTTGTTTTTCCGTTCGATTTCACTTGCGCAATCGGTTTCCCCCGTTTATATTCCTGGATCCAGGTCTTCCCTTCCCGGGAAACTTCGGCTCTCATCCAGTCGGAAAGCGCGTTCACCACGCTCACGCCAACGCCGTGGAGCCCGCCGGATATCTTATATCCTTCCCCCCCGAATTTTCCTCCCGCGTGAAGCTTGGTCATCACTGTCTCCAGAGTTGATTTTTTCGTTTGGGGATGTATTTCCACCGGAATGCCGCGGCCGTCGTCCACTACCCGAACCTTATTTTCCGGAAGAAGCTCGACAAGGATATTTTTACAATGCCCCGCCATCGCTTCATCGATCGAGTTATTGACCACTTCCCAAACCAAATGATGAAGGCCCTCCACGGAAGTTCCTCCGATATACATTCCCGGCCTCTTTCGCACCGGCTCCAATCCTTCAAGGACTTGGATGGATTTGGCGGAATATTCTGATTTTTTGGATTCTTGGATTTTTTTAGACATAATATGGGTAAATTTTTTAAATTTATCTTATCACTTCGAAAGAAACCATAGTTCGATCAGCAGCGTTCCCACGATCACCAGCCCCGCGTCCCACCACAACAGCAGACGGAAACTCTGCAAAACGAACATGGCCGCAACCGCCAGCGCAACCAGCACACCTTGGCGAAAACTGATCCCGACATTGAGGTACGCGGTTTCATTTTTGGAAAATAATCTCCGGAGCCAAAACAAAAAAAGAGTGGCGAGACCTGTGACAGAGAAAAAAAGGCTGACGTAGAACAGCGCTTGCCCTAATATTCCGTCTTTTAACGGATTGATAAATCGGATTATGAGCCCGAGACAAGCTACTGCCACGAGCGTGCTTATCCTCATTCCCCAAAGATAGGCGCGAATTGTCATTTTTTTCTTTGTCTTAGGCTGATTTTACCTCTTCTATTCTAGCAGATATTTTCGAATTTGCCAAGCCGAACCGCGCCTAAAATATAAAATGAAAAAGGAGCTAGAATTAGCTTAAATAAAGCCTAAAAATAGCCCCTTTTCCACATAAACACTACCTTATACTCACCGCGTTTGCTTTTGACACTTCACCCGTGGAACCAACCATAATGGAGACCGGATAAAGACCGAGCGTGCTGAAATTCGACATCCCAAAGGTGCAATTGACCTTTTTTCCATTTCTCGCGGATCGAACTTTTTCCGCCCGTTGAAAGCCAAGCGTGCAGCTGACATCTGAACCTTTTTTATAAAGATTTTTTCCTTTTACCGTGAGCTTGAAAGTATTCTTTCGGCTATTATATTTTATGTTTTTGGGACTGACACTTGAAATCTTCATCGCCTTGACTTTTGATCCTTTGGCTACTGAACGAAAAGAGCTGAAATGAGACGTATTGAAAGTGAGTGTTCCTGTGGTCGGATTATAATTCTCCCCGCTGATATCGCTGCTGGTCGCTAGATGCATTGTCGTGCCATTTGCATCGGTCGCATAGATATCCGGCATTTCCGTGAAATCAAGTCCTGACATGGTGAGCTGCGCTCCATAATGTTTCATGTCGGTCACCATGGCGGCGTTGAGACTTATGTATCCATCATCAAACTTGACCATACTTCTGAAATTGCTCATGAAGGTCATGAAGCGATAACTCATGAAATCAATTGTGTTCGTAAATTGAATTTTTCCTTGTCCCGCTTTTTCAAAAAAGAGATTATTGACATGGTGCCAATCGGAAGCAGCAAAAAGATTGGATGTCACTCCTTCCGCCGCCATTTCACTTTCCATCTCAGCCGGCATACTGGCAACTTCCGTGCACATTTGAGTATAGCCAGCTATTTCTCCCTGTTTTTGTTCAGCTGAAAAATTCTGGCTATTTACATAACTAGTCGCGGCTGCCACGCAAGAGGTTGTATTGGTCGGATTATTCATTTCGGCAAAAATTGTCCAAAAGGGATCACCTTCCGCTGCCAGCTCATGGTCATTTGATGCGGCCCATGTCGCAAGAGGTGCCAGCATTATGGCCAAAGAGGCCGTCGCTGACCAAAGCGCTTTTTTTGTCTTTGTTTTCATGGTTTTGCTATTAATTTTAAAGATTATTTAGCCCTTTTATATTATCATAATCATAAAGTTCCGGCAAAAATGCGATATGAGTTCATTTCATTAAATCCTGAAAATCCTTCGGATTGACCTGTTGGATCTGCTCAAGACTGGTTCCGGTTCCCGAAAAAATCATTTTTATGGAGATCCAAGCCAGGAGCAAGGCCAGAAGCGTGATGATCACACACATATTTGCCACGTGCCGGGCATCGTCCTCGTCGTCGAAATAGTATTTTAGCGCCAGCAAAAATCCCAGCGGCGGAAGACTCAGGGAAAGGATATACGCCCAGCGTTTCTTTTTGGAAGACACGAAGTTCCCCTTTTGGTTCAGGGAATAGAGCATCAACTTGGCCACATCGACATTTTTATCCTCTTTTCCGAGAGCCTGAAATTCGGAAAGCCGCTCTTCAATTTTTTTGTCCTCGTTCATTAGTCCAATTATACCAGGAAACCGTCGTTTCAGCGATTTTTAATTTTTCAGCTTATCAATTGCCGGAACAAGCTCTTTGAAATCATGGATCATCAAATTCGGCGAGCCTTTTTTGAGCCGTGTTTTTCCGTGATAGCCCCAAGTAACTGCGATCGTTGGCACGCCAACTTTTTTCGCTTCGCGCAGATCGCCAAGCGTATCGGTGACAAATATACATTCTTTCGGCTCCAATCTGTATTCTTTGAAAATCATTTTGAATTTTTCGACTTTGGATTTATGAGTTTCGACTCCCATGATTTTCTGAAAATATTTTTTCATTCCTGTTGAAGATAAAAAATCCGCAATAACGCATTCCGTTGTGCTAGATATTATAAAAATTTTCTGCTTTTTTGCTAATTGGCTAATTTGTTCTTTAACTGGGAATAGGTGCTTGCTCGAAACATTGTCGCAATAACATTTCCAGAAATTTTTTGTTTCTTTCTCTGTAAACTTCAAGACTTTACTTTCATAAACGTTGCCGTTATGAAAATCTCGGTATAATTTGGTAGTGATATTTCTCTTATTATCTCGATGGATATTTAAGCACATTTGAAATGTGTCCGCGATCACCCCGTCGAAATCAAAAATAATGGCTTTTAGCATAATTGATAGATCAATTTTTTCTCGACCTTTTTTGGGAGATTTAAAATACGTGTGCTGAATTTAACTCGCCAATTTCAAGATCTCTTCCAGAACCACTGGGAATTCAAAATGTCCATTTCCGGTATTGAGATGCCCGCCTTTGGGGATGACGATCAATTTGGCGCCAAGCTCGTCCCGCAAAGTTTCTCCGTGCGCAAGCGGAACATAGGGATCATTGTCAGAGTTTATAACAACCATTTTGTCCGTAAGCTTTTTTATATTTTCAAAATCGAGAGGGTTCGCGAAAAAATTTTCCAATACCTTAATGCCAATAGACTGCGAAAATGCCGCGGTGAGAATTGCGCCGCCTACTTTTTCTCGCTTTAGTAATGATTCAAAATAGCGAAGGATCGCGATTGAACCCAAGCTATGCCCGACAAAAAAAGTATTTTCATCAGGTTTTCCCACAATTTTTTGAAGATACGCCAGCCACTCGCCCATTTTCGGACAAACGGCGTTCGGCATCTGTGGAGCCGCGACCGCAAAACCTTTTTTCTCGAGTTCGTTCTTTAACCAAGGAAACCAATTACTGTCCGGTGTTCCCTCCCAGCCATGGATAATGAAAACTCTCTTTTGCATAAAATTTTATTCTTGATGACTAATAAAATTATTAGGCCTCGTCCAGCAATTTCTGGATCTCAAAATAATTATCGACCATTTTTTCCATCTGCGGCTCGGGTATATACCAGATATCGGGATATTTTTTGAAAACCCCGAAAATTTTCAAATATTGCTCTCTCGAAGGAAAAACATTTTGTTGGAAATCATCTTCCATAACTCCGTTGTGAGAGTCGGTGCCGTTCAACGGCTCCAGAGTCGTGTTTACGTGAACTAATTTTACGTACGGCGCCAATTGCTGAATATCACTAAACATCTTTTTAAAAACATTGCCTCTTGATTCGTTGGGATACTGTGCGGCAGCATGTGCTACATCGCAACAAATATCATAACCTTTTTGGCCAAGTTCAATTAGATATTTATTCGATAGATGAAAAGATTTGATCGGATTCTGTCGCCCCAATTGCTTATCGCCTTCTCTGAAATTTGATGGATCAAAGATTGGAACTGTTTCCACGAATACTTTTACTCCGCATTGATCTGCATGGCTTTTTAATTTCCGCATATGCTTTTCAAGCGAAGCGAAGGCTTCCTTCTCCGATATTTTTTCGGAATCCGCCAAACTTATTTCCTGTTTATTTAGGTCCAATTCCAGATTTCTCAAAGAACCCGGATGAAAATTGACATAATAAGCGCCGGCATTTGAAGCGATATCAAGAGATTCCTTTATCAACTTTTCGGTTTCCTCATCGATTCCCTCTCGGCAATAGGCAAGATTTGGCATATATTTGCTCTTTACAAGCGCCCAAAAATGAAGTCCAAAATGGATCTCATTTTCGCGAAGATACTGAAAAAGTTCCTGGTATTTTTCTTTCCAATCCAAGCGAAAATATACTTCCGCGTATTTGGCGTTGGATTTTTCCAAACGCTCCCTCCAGTCAAACGCTCCGAATTTTATGCCTACTTTCATTTGAACTATGGTTAATAGTAATTTTTATGTATTTTCTTTTTTTAGAAAAATATTCAGCGGTATTTTGAAGAATCGAATTATATTTCCAATATTTTCTTTGTAAGCAACACTAATTCATCCGGCGTTTTTACAACATAATCCGGTTTCCCTTCTTTCAATTTTTCCGCGCTGTGCCAGCCCCAGGTTACCGCCACTGTTTTCGCTCCAGCGAGCTTCCCTTCGATCATATCGCCCTTCGTGTCACCGATATAGAGTGCTTCATGATCCGGAAGTTTCTTGCCGATACCCTCTATCTTCTTGACCTTGCTCTTTTCCTTGTCTCCACCCAGTATTTCCTCACATTTTGCCAATCTGTGGGAATTCCAGAAATTTTGCACTAAGTCCGTAAAATTGGAGGAAACTACATAAATTTCACCTATTCCGGCCAGTTCCAAAAGCATTTTATCGATCCCTTTGAATAGCTCCACTTTATGCATATTTGAAGCATAATCCTCAACAAGTTTTTCAATCATTTCTTGAATGGTAACTTCGGATATGCCGGCCTTCTGCATGCTCTCATGCATATTGCCGTCGAACAGATCGAGAAAGGCCTTTTGTGTCGATAAGTGGCCGTAACCGTGATGATTGCATACAGAAATAAATGCATCTCCCCAAACTTCAAGCGAATCCACGATCACCCCGTCAAAATCAAAAATTATTGCGAGCTTCATGATTATTAAGCAAAATTATTATTCTTTGCAAGATTTGAGAGAATTAAAGAAATCTATTTATCCCAACGCAAAATCCTTCAACAGTTCAACGCAAGTTCCATGCTCCCCCATTCTATAAGCTCCCAATTTTTCAACTTTGAATTCTTTTACAGGCCAATAGATCTCTTTTGCAATTCTTTCAGCCAAATCTTCATTTTTCAATCTTGCCAGAGACATATGGGGATGATAAAAACGCATTGAATCGGGATAGCCATATTTTCTGATATTTTCATTTTTCTCTTCCGAAAATTTCATCATATATGAATCTGTGTATTTCTGACGAACATGGTTTTCACGAAGCGGATTCAGTTTTTCAACGATTGTTTCATGGATCCTTTTTATTTCCTCCGAATAATCAAAATCAAGCGTCACAAAACCTTGACCGGCTTTCACTTTCTGAAAAATAAATTTCGGAGCTGAAAATTCTTTCGCAATATTTTCAACAGTTTTAAGAACTTTTTCGAGATTGCCAGCCGGATATTCAGGAGAATAAATCGTGATATGAGCAAATATGTTCTTATTATCAACAACAAAATAAGTTTCATCTTTTTTACTTATATCATTGCCAATATCCGCCACCGATTGAGCAATTTCGATTGGGAGCTTGAAGGTAATATTTATCCTAACAAAATCGTTATCCATAAGTTTTATAATTTATTGACGGCGGGATTTTGGAGAGTTGAGAATCTTCAATCGTTGCCATAAAATTATATCCTATGAGTTGCTAAGACTACAATGTATGGATAGCAACCTTCACTCAACCGCTAATTTTCCTTTATTAAATCTCTAAGTGTTTCCAGTATCTCTCTGTTGGCTTCACTTGATTCCCAAATGCCTCCCTCTTTTTCCAGCTCAATTGCGGCGATAATTTGATTCAGTACCTTACGTCTCTCATTTATTAATTTTTTTCCTTCCTTGGTTTTCCTTAAGCCGTAAAGACTCAATATTTTTCCATATTCAAGAGGATAATAAATTTTTCTATTCTCCAGCTCATTGAGATATCTGCTGATCTCTACTACTAATCCATCTTCACCGGACGGCATTAATTCACCTGCCTCCAACGTATTTTGTGGCATATTTTTATTCATTAATGTATTTATCGCAAAAGATGCAATATTTTTCCAGCATAAATATTATTTTATTTGCTTCATGCAATTGTTTAACATTTCGTTGACTATCTTTTTGCCTATTTTTATAGACGCCTTTCCCCGCGGGTCGTAGCCGTAAAATCGGAAACAATCATCCGAAGCCGTAATTTTCCGGCGCCGGCTGATTTTTTCTTCTTCCGGATGGCAAGCCCACAAAACTGAGGTTTCGTATTCGTCGGCATGCCTAATCTCTGTTTTCAATTCTTCATAAGGATCCACAATTCTGAGGCTTGGCATTTTTTTCGCAACTCTCGCGAGCGCGGCTATTTGTCCAGTCCCTGTATGTCCTGCAACGAGATATATTTTTTTGAATCCCTGCACCCCAAGAGTTTCTCCCAGTCCAATAATCATTTTTTCAAAAAGTGGTGGTTCCAGATAATACACGTTCCCTGGCAACTTTTTTCCGAGATAGCGATCCATTCCCACCAATTTTTTGTTATTTACGATTTTATGCTTATCCGTCCCCAAATATATCGGCGGCAGAATATAACCCGGTTTTTTCTTGGCCAATATTTCACATAATTTTACCGCAACCAGATAGTCCGTCTCAATCGGCAAATGATTCCCATGCCATTCCAAAACGCCCAGCGGCACATACGCAATCCCCTTTTTCGCCATTTTTTCGAAGTCTTTGAGGTATGTTTTCATAATTTTTCAATTTAGAAACAATTTCCCATACTTCCGCATCCCCGGTGTGAAGTTTTCGGGATGCGATTCGAGTTCGCGCAGCAATTCTGTTTTCGTGAACCACTTTATTTCTTCCACTTCATCTTCTTGGATTTTTAATTCTTCGATAGCTTGGTCTGTTGATAGATTGAACCATTGTACAAAATAGTTATATTCATCTTCTATTTTTATTTTAGGCCTGATTTTGGGTGAAATATTTTCGAGTCCCAGCTCCTCTTTCGCTTCTTTGATGATATTTTGCTCGTAACTCTCCCCTTCTTCCACCGTTCCCGAAACCGCCGGGCCCCATTTCAGCGGATCGTGTACTTTATTCCGATGACGAAGAGCCAGCAAAATTTCTCCGCGCGAATTGGTGATCCAAAGAGCCGCAACGCGATAAATGCCGTCTTTTTTGGCTTTTTCGAACTCTTCGGCGCCGATAATATGGTCATTTTCATCGACAATGCTTATTTTCGACATTTTATTTTTGCTTATACTATAGGCAAAATATACCATTTCCAGGCCGAAAAATCAATTTTAAGAGGGGTGCAACGCAGCACACCCCCCGTGATCCTCCTTCTTTTTCTTTGTTTTCACTCCACACCATGAGACCCCGCTATCTCACGCCTACCAGATTATATTCCTGGAGTACGCGCAGAAGTTTTTCCTGGTTCGCCGGCTCCATGGGCATCATTGGAGAGCGGAATCTCTGCCAGATGATTTCGGGATGAACCATGGACATCGCCGTCTTTATGGGTTGGGGGTTCGTCTCAATGAACATGGCTTTCATTAGAGGGGACAAATCTTCATGCCGTCTCTTGGCCTCGTCCCAGTCTTTATTGTCCGCTGCCTTGACCATCCGGGCCATTTGGACAGGGAGCAGATTTGACAGAACACTGATAACCCCATGGCCACCCAGAGTCATAAGCTCGAGTGTCCGATCGTCATCCCCAGATAAGACGGAGAATCCTTCTGGTGCTCCGTTGACAACGGCCTTGAGTTGCTCCAGATCTCCACTGGCCCATTTTATACCGGCGATATAACCCCCGTCTCTCAACTCCAGAATGACATCCAGGGGCACGCTCTTCGCCGTCCTGCCGGGAATATCATACAAGATGACTGGCAGTCCTGCTTCGGCGACGCATTTATAGTAGTCGTGGAAGCCGGCCGACATGGGTTTGTTGTAATAAGGAGAAGTCAGCAGCGCCCCATCAGCCCCAGCGCTGAAAGCAGCCCGGGTCAATCTTGCCGCTTCCGCAGTATTATTGGAACCAGTGCCGGCCACAACTGGAACTCGACCATTGACCGTCCTTACCACAAAGGCGTTCAGGTCCATCTGCTCCCGGTGACTTAAACACGGAGCTTCTCCGGTCGTTCCGGAGGGAACCAGAAAACTGATACCGGCCTCGATTTGTCTTTCGATGAGCCACTCCATAGCGACTTCATCGACGTCGCCATGTTTATCAAACGGCGTAATCAGCGCCGTTCCCACTCCCCGAAACTTCGATCCATCAGGATTTGCCGCCATGCCTCTACCTCCTTGGATTTTAAAAACCAACCAATAAATAGGTTTCATAAGCAATATCACAATAACACGAGAGTGTCAAAGACAAATGAAAGAAAAACATTTATTCTATGCTATAATATTATTATAAGCATTAATATAAAAAACTATGAAAGGTTATGTTGGAAACATCGAAGACGCGACCAAGGGAAATGACAATTTCCGTAAAGTTCTCTACACGGCCAAATTCAGCCAGCTGGTTGTGATGAGCTTGAAGCCAAATGAGGAAATCGGCGAAGAGGTTCATACCCTCGACCAGTTTATCCGAATCGAGTCCGGAACAGGGAAAGCCGTGCTTGATGGTGTAGAGAGTGAGATTGCCGATAATTTCGCGATCGTGGTTCCGGCCGGGACCAAGCACAACTTCATCAACACCTCTTCTGACGTGCCGATGAAGCTTTATACGATTTATTCCCCGCCTGAACACCGCGATGGAGTCGTTCACGCCACGAAAGAAGATGCGATGAATGACAAAACGGACGAGTTCGATGGAAAAACTACAGAGTAGACCTGCAAAAAAAATTAGTCTAAATAAAGAACCTGCGTAGCGGGTTCTTTATTTCCGGAAAAGCTCTAAGTAAATAATTTTATCACTGAATATATCCCTGCCGAAATCAGTGGCTTTTTCGCGCCGCCAACTGCCCGCACGCGGCTTCAATGTCGGTTCCGAAGCGGTATCTTTGGGTCGTGAATATGCCCGCCGCTTCGAGTATTGCTTTGAATTTCTTTATTTTTTCTTCGGGGGTTGGTTCGAATCTGCCATTAGGATTATAGGCAATAAGGTTCACCATGTATAAGGGATATTTCAGCAGTTTCGCCAATTCCCTGGCCTGGAATTCAGAATCATTTACGCCTCTCAACATCACATACTCAAACATCACTTTGCGGTTGGTTTTTTCGATATATTCGTCGACTGCTTTCAATATTTTTGAGAGCGGATATTTTTTATTGACCGGCATCAGCTCCCCTCGCAGTGCGTCGTCCGGCGCGTGAAGCGAAATTGCCAAATTAATTTGGGGAAAATCCCGCGCCAATTTTTCAATTCCTTCTATGATGCCAGCAGTGGAAACAGAAATTTTTCTCGCGCCGATGCCGAAATAATTATCGTCATTGATAATTTCAATCGCTTTTTTCACCTCAACCCAATTAAGAAACGGCTCCCCCATTCCCATAAAAACAATGTTTGTCACTTTTTCATCTTGTTTTTTGACGTACCGTGCGAAAAATAAAACCTGCCGCGCGATCTCTGACGCAGTGAGGTTTCTCTTGAAGCCCATTTTTCCGGTGACGCAAAACAAACAACCCAAGGGACAGCCGACTTGAGAAGAGACACAGACCGTATTGCGCCGATCCGTGTGCTTCATAAGTACAGCTTCAACGGAAAGACCGTCCCGAAGCTTGATACAGGCCTTTACGCTTCTCTTGTCCTTTGAAGACAAAATTTCCGATTCGATCCTCAGCGGAACTTCCCGCAGAAATTTTTCACGGAGAATTTTTGGAAGCGCGGTCGCTTCATTCCAATCCGTGATCAGATCCTTAAAAATCGCTTTTTTCGCCTGTTTCCATCGATAAGCCGGCTCGGTTTTCATTATTTCCTCGAGTTTTTCAAAATTCATAATTTATTAATCCAATTTGCGGCTCGCAGCCTCATTTCAAAGTGATAATGACAATTTCGGGCGCCGTGCCGGTGCGCATGGCCGGTACCGAAGTGCCGACCCCGCTTGAAGTATACACCGAAAAATCGCCCTTTTGGTGCAAACCGTAATGGTTGCCGCGGCTGATAATTTTGGTTATGATGCCGTAAGGAAAAATTTGGCCGCGATGGGTATGTCCGGACAATTGAAGTTTTATTCCGGCACGCTTGGCTTGCTTCACCTGGAAAGGCGAATGATAAAGAAGGATCGACGGCCCTTCAGGGTCAAAGCCAGGAATTGATCTGATGATCTTGCCCACGGATTTTCTGACGAAACGGTCAGGGTAGTTTATGCCGATGATCTGTAAACCTTCCACCACTGTCATGTCATCCCGGAAAGTTTTTATCTTTGTTTCCTTCAATATTTGGTCAACTTTCTTCAAACCCAGGTAGTTTTCGTGGTTACCGGTAACGAAAAAGATGCCTTTCGGCGCTTCGATCGAGTTAACCATCGGCGCGACATATTCAAAGCCGTTTTCTATGCCGTCAAACAGATCCCCGGTGACAAAAACGGCTGCCGGGTGCCAATTGTTGATTTCCCGCACCAGCTTGCCGAAAAATTTCTTCCCGAAAACATGGCCCAGATGGACGTCGGAAATATGCACCACTTTCTGATTTTGCCATTCGATCGGCAGATTTTTTATCGTTACTGTGATATGTTTTGTTCGCGGCTTTTGAGCGTTGAAGACTCCATAGGCGGAATACGCAAATGAAAATATCAAGGCTAGTTCTCCCAGCCTACCGAGGTTTAGCGTCCAACCCATGAAACCGCTAAGGGCAAAAAGAGCCCAGACGGCCAAAAAGGAAGTTACGATCGTGGTGACCAATCCAAGCCAAAGGCCGGCAAAGAAATATAGGAAACGGATAAAGAAATTTTCCCAGTAATGGGTAAAGACCGAGATAAAAATGAAGCTTAACGGCAGACAAATAAGAAGGATCAATAAGTTCAGTTTTATTTCCGGGGAATTGATCCCGAAGAATTTCAGCAAAGAAAAATAGACAAAAACATGGGACAGAAAAGCTATTCCCAACACCAAGCAAACAAATAAAACAAATAAAGTTGTTCTCTTAGTCATATATACCTATCATTCCAGACCAACCGTTGCCCGGATTATAAATTTTCCTTTTTATATTTTAAAGGATTTAAGGAAATTTTGAAAGCGCCTGCAAATCGATGCGAAATTTTTGTTCGCCCTATGACGTAAACAACGAACAATGAGAATTATCTGTTTATTTTGGATTTTATTGCCAAGTCGCCATAGACAGACAATTTTTAAAAATATATAATTAATTTGCTAATAATTAAGAACCGGAAAAATTCCGGAACAAGAAAATCATATGAAGAAAACACTCGCGGCCGCTTCTTTGGCGGCGCTCCTCTGTTTTAATACGGCTCTTGCCTTCACAGACACTGGAGCAGGGACAGTCATTGATCCAAGCGGGAACACCCCGAATAACAACGCGACTGGATCAAACGCGACAAATCAGGAAGGACGGCTTCAGAATAGGCAAACAATGATGCAGGAAAGACAGGGTCTTGATCAGCAAGGCCAAGCGCTGACCGACCAGCGTTGCTCCATGATCCAAGATAAAATAGCCGGCCGGATGGCCAACTTCGACAGCGTCAAGGCCAAACACACGGCCGTCTATGCAAACATGACCAGCCGGATCCAAAAATTCATCGACCGGCTCTCGGCGTCGGGAGTGGATACAACGACTGTAAAAAATGATCTAGCGACAATAAACACCAAGATCTCGAAATTTTCGACCGACCTGGCCGCTTCTGACACGAAATTGGGTTCAACCAAGGACTTTGCTTGCGGACATTCAAACGGCCAGTTTATGGGCGCTTTGCAGGAGGCGCGAAAATCCTTTCTTACTGTTCGCCAAGACGCGATGGACATCCGTTCCTTTATGCAAACGAAGGTTATTCCGGATATTTTGGCCCTCAAAAAGCAAAAGGCGATGACCAATGTTGATCAACCGACGGAAAACAGGAATGGGGTCGGTACGGGCGCCGGAAACGAATTAAATCCGGTGCAATAATAATTATTTGAAAAATATAAAATGAGATCAAAAATAATCACAATTTCATTGTTCATCGCCGTTGCCGCGCTTCTGGCAGGATGCGGCAGCCAGCCGACTGCGGTAAACACTCTGCCGACAAGTAGCGATCAAACGGCTGCGACGGCAACTCCGACAATGCCGGAGCAGACACCCGCCACCCAGCCCGCTGTAAATGCTACAAATAATTCGGCTGATAATTCCCAAAGCGCCCTTCCTTCCGATGTCAGCACCCAGCCCGGCACTAACCCGGATGAAGAAGTGAAGAATATACAAAAGGATCTGAACTCGACGAATACAAACGATCTCAATTCGGACAATTTATCCAATAAAAATTTGGGACTGTAAGAACGTTCCTAGGTTGAGGGTAAAATAAAAAAAGCGGCTTATCAGAGCCGCTTTTTTTTGGCGAACAAGCAGAGTGACGAAATAAATATCACGTTGTCATCGTAAATAAATATAGAAAGGTCGACAAAAATAATTTAATAAAATAATCCTTACAAAAATATGTTTGATCAAGAATGCAGTGAACAAAATGAGGGAATGGGAGAGCACATGGAAATGGGATGCATGAAGTGGCCGAAAAAATTCAAAAAGGAATTCATAATGGCCAAAATGAAGAAAAAGGAAAAAATACTTGAAGCCAAGCTCGAATTCCTCCGCGAAATGAGGCGCCTCGCCGAAAAATCCGATATGGAAAGTGAAAATGACGTCGAGGGAGAAAAAGATTGAAGGCAAAAATAGATCACTCCAGGGGGAGTGATCTATTTTTTTGCGGCAAATTTCGATGCGGGGCATCGTGAACGCCGTTCGAGATTATTTCCAATTAGGATTTAGTATAAATCTTGGGATATTGAAAATAGTAAAATAAATGGATATTTTAATTAACCAAAAATAAGATGTTTATTCTGATTATAACATTAGCATATTGTGGTCAGAATCTGCACAATCGGGGAATTTTTAATCCTCTATAACTTCTCAATTACTGGCCCCATTAAAGATTCAACCTTTTGAAGTTGCTCTTGAAAAATTGCTACGTGTTGCCTTGATCTTAAAAAGGATAAAAGATCTTGATATTGAATAACTATTTCTTTTTTCAGCCAAGACTTTATTTCTTGAGTCTCTTTATTACTAAATTCTTCTGCCAGCCCTGCTATTTGTTGATTGTCTCCCGACCACCACCCTTTCTCCCCTTTTAATCTTTCTCCATAGAAATGCTTAACATATAGCCTATCAATCTTCGATGGGTCGTCAGAATTATACAATTTCATTATTTCAATTATATCAGCCAAGCGATGAACTGCCACGTCAGATTCATCACCTTCATGCAGGCCATATCTAAGTCCATTTTCCTGTGCAAGGCCTTGAAGCGCTGAATGATCAAAACCTGCTTTGGCAAGGCCTTGATTATACCCTTTATTATGAGAAAAATCTTCAATTATTTTTCGCATGTCTTCATTTTCTGGAATAATCATGATTTCTACACCACTCTTTTTGTAAAGATCCATTGTTTGCGTATCTAATATTTTTTTTGTAAAAATGACAGAGCCTTTAGGCAAAACTAAATCATGATCCCAATAAGTATCCTCTTCATATAGACTACGCGGAAGCCCATTTTCTTCGACCATTTGCTTTCCATCGGTAAAAATAATATATTCAGTCCCGTATCCACCTCCTCCAAATGTATTAGGGTCGTAAGCTGGTCTTTGCAATCCCCAATGGGTTGTTGGTCGATCGAAATGTGGATTAAAATAATCTTTTATATCAGTTATAGGTCGGTGAACATAAACTCTGCCACTTTCCGGATCAAATATGGGTAAAACATCCGTTCTTCTGATAAAGGCCAAATGATTCCAATTTAATTTGTCCTCTTTTTCTTGGTCTCCGTTCCCTCTCTCTTTGTAGCGGTGCGATAAAATTTCCTCTTCCCGCTGATCGAGAAGCTCCTTAGCTTGAGGACTCTGGGCCTCTAAGATAGACAAAGTGCTCTCATTGATTCCACGATTAATTTCTTGAGCCTCTTCAGCATCTCTTTCTACTTGTTCAGCCAATTCCAATAATTTTTTCCAAATTATATCATCTGACGCTGTTTCGGCCTGTTCTTTTGTGATATAGCTGTTTCGCAATAATAATTCTCTACGATTTGCGTCTTCCTGAATATCTTTAAAGCTATTCCACGCTTGTCGCAAGTTTTCTTTATCAGATTCTTCTAAAAAATTTATGTCTGCCAATAGAACTTTGATTTCCCTTTCTCTTTCTTTTCTACCAAAAAGTTTTCCGATTCCAAATAATCGTTTTTCTGCCTTTTCATGGCTATTATGCAATTCCTGAAGCTCCGCCTCTTTTTCTTGTTTTGATTCATTAATCTCTCTATTTTTTGTCCTTGTCGCTCCAGCATAATCTGCGGGTGGATTTTGAATATTTATTTTTACGGTATCAACTTGGGGTATAGCCTGTATGTCTTCACCTATTGCGCCTGAAAATTCTCCACGTGCATTTTCGGCTTCTTGATTCAATTCATTTAATTCGTTCCTATCTGCATCATCAATGACTAATCCTTCAGAGGTTGCTCTTGTTTCAGCCGCTTCAAGTCCTTTCTGACCTTCTTTTTGAAAATTGCTCACTTCCTGCCCAGCTTGTCCTGCCATTCTTTTCCAAAAATCGTCCGCTGATTCTTGCACGACGGGCGTTTCCTGATTTTCCTGAATCTGAGGTTTTTGTTCAGGGCTAAATTTTATTTGTTCCACATCAGCCATGGTTTTTTAACTTATTCCTCAATTTTTCGATATGCTGCTGATCTAATTTTTTGGAAATATTCTCCAAAATTTCCGATTGTCGTTTCTGAAGAAGCGCCATTTTATTTTGAAATTTTATCCAGACCTCTTTATATTTTTCAATTGGCATAGCTTTGCGTTAAATTTTTATCTGCTCCACATTATTCATATTTTTCCAATTCTCCTGCAATATTTTCAAAGGGATTCTGGATTATAATAGCTTTGACCTTTGCTTTTTCGACTCCATTCTCAATTGCTCTCTTGATAGCTCTTATATTCTGATTAAATCTTTCTATCCACAGGTTTCTCACTGGATCAACAACATTCATTTGATACTGTTCCCATATTTTAATGTTTTCGGGACTAAAGCTTTCGTCATCCTCATCTTCTGGATGTACAAAATCATATCCATGTTTATCCGGCTCATAGGATTTGAAAATTCTTGTTCCGCTGGTATATGGATTGTCGGGAGTTTCTTCCTTGGCTTCCAATATTTGATTGTTGTCAATTCGAGCCAAAATCTCGTCCTTAAGACGAGAATTGGCCCAAAGCTCATACTGTCTTTCAGTAATTTCCCTGGCGCCTTTTTCATCTTTTGCATTTTGAAATTCATTGTTGATATCCTTATATTTTTCATAAATTTCGTGCATTGGCAATGCCGAATTAAACATGTGTGTTAGCTCATGGCCCGAAGAGCCCATTTCTCCAAAACCTACCATTCCGATGAATTTATCTCTTTTTAGAGGTGCGAGGTCTTTATCAAAATCCAAGTATGTAAGACCGCCAATCCCTCCGATGAAGAAAGTATTGTATTTCGAATATACTTTCTTGAAAGCCGTTTCATTGCCATGAAAATATAAACCATATGGCTTTTTTATCATCTCGAGCTGGCTTGAAGGTACGCCAAAAATTTCTTGAAAAACTTTGCTTGGATCTTCGCCGCATTCCTCAAGTAAGGCATCGATAATTTGTTTTCGTGCGGCAATATTGCTTTCAGCGGATTCTCTTGTCTTTGCATCAAGATATTTCAAGGCCCTAATATTGTTATCATCAGGAATCTTCTCAATTTCTGTTTCATTATCAGCGCTATTTTTCAATCTTCTTCTTATTTCTTCCTCTTTCTCATTATCGACTATTCTTTGCTGTTCTATTTCCTTTTCCAATAATCGCTCCGATTCCTCATAATCATGCCTATCCGGCTCTCCTTTTTCGTTTCTTGACGCCTTCAATTGAAGAGCGTTATCTCTAATTTTATAGGCTTCATCTTCAGCTTGCTCAAATGAATATCGCTCCATAACGTTTATTTTGAATATTATAGTGATTTGATTATATCATGAATTATAAAAAACACCTCAAAATGAGGCATTTCTCCGGGTTATGAAAAGAAAATATAAAATATATAGTTCGAGCCATTCCATAGGTTAAAGAAAATAATCCCTTATACAAGGGATTATTTCATCATCGGGACATCATGAACGGCGTTCGAGATTATTTTCAATTGGGATTCAGTATAAACTTCGATCTTTTGAGAATGGTATAAAAAGAAGCTATTCTAAACCTTTAGAAATATGGAATTTTTTTCTGACTACAACACAAGCATATGAGGGTCAGAACCTTGTATTTCGGGGAATAAAATAGCCAGACTTGAAAGTCTGGCTGGGCAGTTGCCCTGAAAAGAAAAGTTATTTTTCCATCGCCCTCCTTTGTTATTAGAGGAGTAGAGATTCACTTCCTGATGGCAAAGCATTTTCCGGAAGTGAGTCGCGGTTAACAAAGCAGGCGCGAACCGAAACTACTTTTGGGGCATTCGGATTCTTTCCTTCACCCTTTCTCCTGCGGCGATGGGCCCTCCTCCAGTGGGCACACACTTGTCGTCCTGTCGTGCCTTCGCCATTTCCAACCGCCTTATCCATGGCATCGCGAATAATCGGATGGACGCTTTTCACGACGAAAATTTCTGCTTCGTCGGTAATTGCGGTCGCATCCAGCTGCTTTTTCTTTTCGGATACGATCCGCACCTTCCGTTCGCCAGCTGGCCGTTCTTTAGGCGGGAGAGCATCGAGATACATACACAACTTGCAGACGAGACTGACTGCTTTCAGGCACGTGTTGAGTGTGGCATCTACAAATTTCCCGTCGTTGGTCATGTTGATGCTCTTCTCGAGGTTTCCAAGATCATTCGACTCTTTCCCCCGGATGTTTATGCTCGGGCATGAAAGCCGAATAAGTTGCCGGTTCATGAAATCCGTTATCCGCCTCAGCCGGTTGTTGGCTTTATCCCATTGCTTCCGGCGGACGAAGTCTTTCAGCTGGGTTTTTTCCAGTCTCGAAATGGGTTTATATTCTTCCAGCCTGCCTGACAGCAGTCGGAAAGAAACGATATCGGCCAAGTCCGGCGCTTGTCCAAGCGTGTCGAACAAGTTCCCATTCACAATGATAGCGTCGAAGAAATTTTGGCCGTCGCCCGGTATGGGACAATCCAAAGTGATGACGAAAGATCCGAACGGGAAATGGATGTCCTTCCATCCGAGGTGTCCCAACGATGTCTGGTCTAAAAAACGGATCAGTTCCTCGCTTAGATGAAAGACACGACGCGACCCGGCGGTCCATGCACCGAGATCCAGTGGCAAGGCGCCAAGCTGGTTGCCCATTTTATCCCAATCTTTTTCGACGAACCTCATCGTATCAAAAATTTCGTCCAAGGAATAGGATAGGAGATACTTGCGCAACTCCGCGAAATTGACGATCGGCCCTTTTGAAGGGAGGCTCACCGTACTCATTCCCATTTTTAGATCCAGTATCCTGTGGTGATAAATCGAGAACCAGTAGTCTTCCCAAAGGCTCAGGATCTGTTCCAGCCGTAAAACCAGTCTTCCTCTCAACATTATGACTACCCCGCAATTAAGGTTTTTTATATCAATGTGATTTTTTATCACACGAACTAAATAATTGAGACCCGGAAAAAGCCGTGGAAAGCTCCTTTCGGGTCCCAATTAAGTGTTGTCAAAGAACAATAAATAATTGCATACGATTTCAGCTATGTCAAGAAATCCTTTCTCACGAAAAAACACCTCAAGATGAGGCATTTTTCCCGAGCGATTTGCACAACGCATTATCCCAGTTCGAGCCGTTCCGTCGTCCATCAAAAAAGAGGCTTTATACAAGCCTCAAAAATGATGCGGGGACGACCGGGCTCGAACCGGCGACCTTCTGCGTGACAGGCAGACGCTCTAACCAACTGAGCTACGCCCCCATGTTTAATTTTTCTTCGTACCGGGGGAGAGACTCGAACTCTCGACCTCGGGCTTATGAGTCCCGCGCTCTAACCAGCTGAGCTACCCCGGCGTATGCTTATATTTTAAATCAACTTATGATGTTAATCAATAAAAAGCCAGCATGCCATTTCTGGGCCGGTTTATTTTTGCGGACGCTTGTTGCGGGGGTGGGATTTGAACCCACGACCTGGTGGTTATGAGCCACCCGAGCTACCGGACTGCTCTACCCCGCTGTGTTTACTTTGTAACATTATACTGTTTTTTTGATTTTGTCAATAAAGGTACAAAGATTGACATGTTTCTGCTATCGTACTATTGTGATTGGCTGTACCTTAATTTAAAAATAACCGAGTTAACTCGGAAGATAAGGAGCCCAGTCTTATGAACTGGATCTATTATTCATTGGCATGTCTATTCTTCTGGACACCTACCGGGATTTTTCTCGGTAAGGCAAATGGCGCGCATGGATTCGTTATGACTTTTCATGTGCAAACAGTTACTTTAGTACTTTTCTCTGTCATCCTACAACTCCTCTACCCTCCGAATCTTGAGATAGTCTCCAAAACCTCAATGGCTTTTTCCATAGCCAACGGAATCTGTTCAGGATTCGCATATATCTTTTTCATGAAGTCCTTCGAAGTTGCCCCAGGAAAAGTACCGGAGATAGAGCTTGTAACTGCTCTTTATCCGGTGTTATGCGTCTTTCTTATCTTTGGAATACAACAATTACGCCTAAACTGGGTTGATGAGATTGTCAAGATAAGATTTAACCACTTATTAAGTGTTATTCTCTTTGCCGGAGCTTTTACTAGTTGGATCTGGCAACCAGAATGGACTGAAAAAATGAAATCATTTTTTTAACCTTTTTTTCGGGAGGACTCATGAGTCAGATTCTTCAAACAACTATGCGGTGGGGAACAAACGCAGTGTCTCTGGGCATCTTTGAAAAAATCGAAGCCAGCTGGGCGCTCATAAACGCTTTGGTCGAGCTCGAACAGTTGCCCAAAAGTTCTATCTGTGTCGTTGCGAATTCACGGTTTGAGCAACCTCTTCCGCAATACCGAGAAGAGCCAGTGGGCATTATATGGGAGAAATTCAGGAAAATTTCCAGTTTAATGCTGCTGACTTATCGGTCTCGTAGCGATGGAAGTGAGATTTTGTTCATTTTCCAAAAACGTCTCGGATATCTGTTTTTGGATTGTGGAGGGGGCGGCATAAAGCTGCCTTTGGCCAAAGAATTGACCAGCCTCGGAAACAAACTCCTTTGTTTTTGACAAAAAAGCGGGAGGCACCGACTCGTTCGGACCTCCCGTACCGCAATTTAAAATCCTGCCGAAGGATTTTTATTTTTGCTCAATTTTCCCCTAAAACCGGTTCCAGAGCATCTGATTGGTTACCTCATGGTGAAATATTATTTCGGAAGTTTTGATCATAGTTCCCAGTTCTTTGGGGCTGCGATCGGCGACGAATTGTTTGGGCTCAATGTATTTTGTCTTGTTTTCTTCACCAATAATATCTGAAATGTAGTCGCTCGCTTTGAAAATTTTTATCGCGTCGTTGATATTGTCCGGCAAAAATCGCAAACGCTCTCTCTTGTCCTTGTCTTTTTTGAGCTTTTTACCTTCCATGGCGGTCCTCAAGATAGAATAAACAACTAAATATGGATTTGAGTCGGGCGCGACCGAACGAATCTCAAGCCGCGTGCTTTTCTCATCCCCGATCGGAATGCGGATCATTGATCCCCGGTCGATCGAAGAGGCTTTGATCTGGTTCGGGGCTTCGAATTTGGGATCCAACCGGCGGTAGGCGTTGACACTTGAGTTGAGAATGAGACAAAGTTCGGGCGCGTGGTTAAGAACCTTCAAGATGACATCCCAGCCCATCTGCGAAAGCCCGTCTTTCCCGTTTTTTTCATAAAAAAGGTTTTTTCCGTCCTTAAAAAGAGAAAAATTAAGATGCATTCCGCTGCCGTTGATCTGCGTCGTCGGTTTGGGAAGAAATGTCGCGGTCATATCCATATTGTTCGCCACCTGGCGGCAAACAAGCTTATAGAGCTGGATCATATCACAAGCCTTGAGCGCGTCTTCGTAAGTGAAATTGAGCTCGAACTGGGAAGGCGCCACTTCCGGATGATCTTTTTCGTTGCGAAAGCCCATCGCTCTTTGAGCTTCGGCCGCCCGGTCAATAAAAGTCCGCAATCTCCCCAGAGGAAGCGAGTGATAATATCCCCCGCCGGAAATGAGCTTGAACTTGTTGGTATCGCTATAATTTTGTTCAGCTTGTTTCCCATCCACCAAAAACCCTTCCACTTCGGCCGAAATATATCCCGTTATTCCTACTTCTTTTTTAATCTTTTCGCAATATTCCCTGAGCCGTCCCCTGAAGTCAGACGGGTAAAGCGAGCGATCCCGATTTAGCACATAGGCGAAAAGAACGACTTTCCCCGGCCCGAACACATCCGAGGGCAGCCAGCGGAAACTCGACCAGTCCAGGTCAAGCCTCAAATCCGATTCTTGAAGCGCGCTGAAGCCTCTGATCGAAGAGCCATCGAAAGTCAGATTGCCCGCCGAGCGAAGCAGAAAATTCTTGTCATAATCAAGCATATGAAATCTTCCTTCGATGTCGGAAAAGCAAATCGTCACCGCTTTCACTTTTTTTTCTTTCTCAAGATAACTTCGATATTCTTTCTCCAACTCTTTTTGCGGCATTTTTTGAGCCTGTTGCGCCGCCTTTGCGTTCATTTCTTCCAGCTGATCGTAGGGTATTTCCAAAAATGTCCGTAGATTTTGGTTTAATTCCTGCATAAATAGATATAAAATGATTATTATTTATTTTAAATATATAGCCAGTTAACAAAATAGTCAATTATCCGTTTGATCAAGATCATGCTGCTTTACAACTGGCTGATAATTACGTATTATTTCATTAGGAGAGGTTAACTTAGCGGAAAGAAATCCCCGCAAAAAATATTCAGCGGAATCCGGTTTGGATTCGGAAAAAATTGATTTCCGGAGTTTTGTTTTTAGTAAAAAATATTAACGAAAAATAATGGCTGTTATGACCAGAAAAAATCCCTCGAATTGTTTTGTTCTCCTCCCGGGTTTTTCTCCAGATAATTTCCCCGTTCTGGAGCTCAAAAGAATGCTCGAAGCCAGAGGCCACGCGGCTGTCGCTTCCAGTTTTTATGGAACCGAAATAATGAGAGATCTTTCGCGTCTCACAATGAAAGATTGCCTCCAGAACTTGTCCCGAACGGTGCGGGATGCCAAAAAGAACCATGACCGCGTCTTTGGAATTGGCATCAGCCTCGGGGCTGCCATACTGCTGGAGCACGCGAAGAAAGAAAATAATTTGGACGGAATCGTAAGCATCGGCACTCCTTTCAAACTGAAACACCAAAAATTGATCCGGCTGGGACAAATACCCGTGCCTTTGGTCAAGCCTTTTTGGAGAGTGGCAGGAAAATTCAAGAAATGGAGATTGCCGCCAATTGCCGCCGCCAAAGTCGTCCTAAATTTCTTGCGGAAAGAATTCACTGCTAACCTTGAGAGCATCACCGTCCCAACGCTTTTCTTCCACAGCAAAAAAGACGGCGTGACCGATTATCGCGTCGTGCAGGAATTTTCCGACCGGATGGCAAGCCCCAAAAAGAAAATTATTTTTTTTGATAATGTGGGCCATGTCATCAACGGCCACACAGAAAAAGTGTTGAAAAATATTTTCGAATTCTTCGAATTGCCTGACTAACATAAACTCGCAAAATATTGAATAATTATTCAAGGCATTAATAAAATAGTATTCAAACAAAATGGCCAAAAAGAAAAAAGTCGTGAAGAAAAAAGCCACCAAAAAAAAGACGACCCAGAAGAAATCGGGGTGCTGTTGCTGCTGCTAAGAAGCTATTCTTTACCAAAAAAAGCGGCCTGATAAGCGCCACTTTTTTATTTTTAATGCCTATTTTAAAATAATATTTAGCTAATATTTTTGCGATTGGTATATTTTGTATGCAGCAGCTCCTCCGCTTTATCGCCGCCCGGTTTTCCCAAGAATTCTTTATATATCTTTTTGAGCACCGGATTTTCGTGCGATTTTCGAATAGACATTCCCTTGTCGCGCACAATGACACCTTTGATCCTGGCGCTTCTTATTTCAGGGCTTGTCGGAACGGGTTGTCCCCCACCTCCGATGCAGCCGTTGGGGCAGGCCATTACCTCCACAAAATCATACTGCGCTTTTCCGGATTTGAGATCTTCCAGCATCTTTTTTGCGTTTCGAATTTCATGCACCACCGCAACGCGCAATTTCAAGTCATTGATCTCGATTTCGGCGCAACGGATCCCTTCTTCCCCCCGGACAACCTCAAAGTCCACTCTCCCTAGCTCTTCCCCTGTGATCTTTTCCGCCGCCGTGCGAAGCGCTGCTTCCATCACGCCACCGCTCGATCCGAAAAGCATGCCCGCGCCGGTTGAGATTCCCAGGGCCGGATCAAATTTGCCATCTTCCAATTTAATCGGGTCGATCTTCTTTTTACGGATGAGTCGCGCCAGTTCCCGAATTGTGAGGACGATATCGACATCCTGGCGACCACTGGCTTTCATTTCCGATCGCGCGGCTTCGTATTTCTTGGAAGTGCAAGGCATAATGGAAACGGAAACAATATTTTTTGGATCAAATTTTTCTTTTTTGGCGTAATGGGTCTTTATAAGCGCTCCCATCATCTGCTGCGGAGACTTGCAGCTTGAAAGATTGGGAATAAACTCCGGATAATATTTTTCAACGTATACCACCCAGGAAGGGCAGCAGCTAGTAAACATCGGGAGCACCCCTTTATTTTTGACTCGCTTGATAAGTTCCGCCGCTTCTTCGACGATCGTAAGATCGGCTCCCAAAATAGTATCAAAAACCTTATTCGCTCCCAGAGCCTTGAGAGCCGCAACCAATTTTTTTTCTCCAAAGGTACCCGGCGGCATTCCAAATTCTTCAAGAAAAGTGAAGCGGACCGAGGGAGCCGTCTGGACGATCACCATTTTTTGCGGATCCGCCAGGGCTTTTTCAAATTTTTCTATTTCGTCTTTTTCTGTTATGGCCGCCGTCGGACAAACCGCGCTGCATTGCCCGCAAAAAATACAATCGAGCGGAATTTCATAAGGCGTGCCGACATTGGTATTTGAACTTCGATAATTCGTTCCGTAGGCTTCCACCGTCTGCATCTCGCGGCAAATCCGGACGCAACGGCGGCATTCGATGCAATACTGGCTGTCCCGGGCAATGCAGGGGTTTTTCTCGTCCGCGACCACATGCGACCAATTGTCTTTGAGGAGATCAAGCTCGTTCTCGCTTTTGAGCTCTTTGCGGCGCGGAACAAACTTGAATCCATCAATATCGTATTCTTTTGCCAACTTTTGAAGTTCGCAACGGCCATTTCGGAGGCAAGCGGCGCATTTTCCGGCATGATCGGCCCAGAGCAACTCGAGATTTATTTTCCGAGCTTTGTTCACATTTTCCGTTTCCGTCCGAACCTCAAGCCCTTCCGAAACTTTTTGCACGCATGAAGGCACCAAACCTTTGCTTTGGTTCGTTTCGACGAGACACATCCGGCAAACTCCCTCGCTCGGCAAAAGATCCGGATGCGCGCAAAGAGTGGGAAGGCGGATACCGTTTCGCTTACAGATGGAAAATATAGTCTCTCCACTTTCGCAGTTATATGGTTTATTGTTTATTTTAATCTGCATGATTAATAATTTTAAATTAGAAAATTTGAGTACAAATTTGCTATGCAAATACCAACCTGAAAATATCACTTGCCGAAAATTTCTTCGCTAAACATTGAAATAGCATCGCTCCACGCCACCGCCGCAAAATTCCCTAGCGGGCAAAATGTCGTGTTTGAGAGCGTCCATAAAATATCTTCGATATTTTCCCGGTCGCGCTCTTTCAGATCATTATTTTTAAGCCATTTGGCGATTTCCCAGAGACGATAGGTTCCTTCCCGGCATGGGACACATTTCCCGCAGGATTCACGGTGAAAAAAATCGGCCCAGGAAAAAAGAAGATCTTTGATGTCGGCCATTTTATCGACGACCAGGATTGAACCAGCGCCAATTGGATATTCCGAGGGTCCATAGATGAGAAGTTGATCCAGCTTTCCCCGCGGCATCAGGCGTCCGGACGCTCCTCCGATCTGCGCGAACCAAAATTCTTTCCCGTCCTCCATCCCTCCTCCGTACAACGAATTGAAGATCAGATCTTCAGCCGTCGTTCCGAGCGGGACTTCAAAAATTCCTTTGTTTTTTACCGCCCCCTCGAGTAAAAATAGTTTTGTTCCCGGCGAAAGGCTTGGTCCGATCTTGGAATACACATCCGCGCCGCGCTTTATGATATAAGGCACATTTGCCAGCGTTTCGGCGTTATTCACAATTGTCGGTTTGCCAAACAATCCGGAAACCGGCGGATGAGGAGGTTTTAGGCGCGGTTCGCCTCTTTTCCCTTCAATGCTGTTTATGAGCGCGTTTTCTTCCCCGCAAATATAGGCTCCCGCTCCCGAAAAAATTTCAATTTCGACATCAATCGAGCTTCCCATGATCCCCCGCCCGACAAATTCCTTTTCACGGGCTTGTTCAAGAGCTATTTTCAGGATCTCGGCCGGTTTTTTATAGTGGCCGTTGATATAAATGAAAGCTCTTTTTGCGCCAATGGCATAAGCTCCGATCAAGAGGCCTTCAATGATCTGATGCGGATTTTTTTCGGCGATTATTCTGTCCTTATATACCCCCGGCTCCGATTCGTCTAGATTGCAGATAATAAATTTTTCATCCGCCTCAATTTTCGCCGTAATTTCCCATTTTTCACCCGTCGGAAAACCGCCCCCGCCCCGTCCGCGCAGTCCCGATCTTTTGATCTCTGAAACAACTTTCAGGGGCGTTTCCCGAATGACTTTCCGCAAAGCTTCATACCCTCCGGAACGGATATACGTATTGATGTCGAGAGGATTTATTTTTTCCCAGTTTTTAGTGACGATCTCCATACTTTTCCTATAAATAATCCAATATGATGTCGTCCACAGTTTCCGGCCTCACTTTCTCAAAAACCTGCTCATCTATCATCATAACCGGCCCTTGATCGCATAACCCCAGACAGCTCATGGTCTCGAGCTTCACTTTGGGATGGGAATCATTGCCCATTTCGATCTTCAAGAGCATTTCTATCTGGCGGATAATTTCAAAGGATCTTTTCATCGTGCACGGACCTCCCGAGCAAACTCTGATGATCTTTTTCTTGACCGGCCGCGTATTCATCAGATCAAAAAAGCTCGCGAGCGAGAAAACCCGCGCGAGTGGAAGCGAAAAATATCCGGCAACCTTTAGGCAATCGCTTTCGCTGATATACTTTTCCTGTTTATTTATTTCTTTCAAGACCCTGAGCAGATTTTCCAGCTTGGGCTCGAACTCAAGAAGGATCTTTTGAATGGACATGGCGTTATTTTATCACAATTGCGATAAACCGAGAAGTTTTATAAAATGATAACATTGGATTTTGAAATTTTTAAGGAAAATATTATGAAAGAACAAGAAAAAATAATTGCGACTACTTTTACTCTCATCACCTATCAAGCCAAAGACGCTCTCTGGACTGTCGGCTTCCTTATTGCCGCCGTCATTTTCCCGGCTCTTCTCGCCCATACGCCGCAAAATCAGTGGGTCACCGGAACAATCGTCAACGTGCTGTTGTTTTTGGCCGTCTGGCGGGTAGGCATCGTAAATGCGGCTTTGGTCGCTGTTTTTCCTTCATCAATCGCTCTTATGCGCGGCCTTCTTCCCGCTCCGATGGCTATTTTGGTTCCTTATATCATTCTTTCCAATCTCGCCATGATATTTGTTTTTTATGCCATCAAAAAATACCCTCTGGCGGGCATTATTTCAGGATCAGTCGTAAAATTTCTCTTCCTCTTCGCAATTACTTCTTTTTTCATCAAACTCGCCACACCCCTTCTCGTGATGATGCAATGGCCACAGCTTTTCACCGCCCTCGCCGGCGGCCTAATCGCGGTTGGAATCATCAAAATCACCCATATTCCTAAAGCTTAGCTTCAGGAATGGTTAAAGTTCAACTTTTTAGGAATGGCTAGTCTTTAACGCAAGCAACTAATGCAACCTGGCATTGGTTTGGAATAGGAGTGGAAGTACTGCAATCCGGTTCTCCTTTTGATATATCTGTATTGTCCATACTAGTCGACATTAATTTTGAGGTATTACCCAAATCGCAAGTTCCATCCCATGGAGACGAGCTAGAACAATGAGCCGTTCCCCAAGCATTCATACAGCCAGCTGGAACTCCCAACCCATCTACCCAAAAACGCTCAAATGTCCCTGTTATTGAGCCACTGAGCCCGCTTGCCACCGCCGCCTCAATGGCCCGCTGGGTATCTCCGCCCTGGGAACCGACGGAGCGGACGGCTTTGATATCAGAGGGAGCCAGAGAAGTATTGGTAATCACTTTTCCATCTTGGTCGAGAAGATATACTTTGCAGGTTTCAGTTCCGAAGGAATCGGGACATTTGACGGAGTAGTCCGTATTGAATCTTGAGGCTCCGCCAAAGGCAGAAAGGATCGTGGAATCCGTGGCACTAGCGATCTTATTAAGGGTCCATTCCACTCCGGATTCGGAGTTATAGAAGGAAGCGACAGAGGATTTGGTCTTTCCGCTCATCTTTTGTTCCATAACCGTTACATAGGAGAGGCTGACGACCATTCCTAGGATCACGAAGAG
>Ga0182021_10001124_pt1 | contig 30373 bp, 25 predicted proteins | sample 612E3MmetaG_FD_120493 | JGI IMG/M metagenome (GOLD analysis project Ga0182021, IMG submission 120493) | Permafrost microbial communities from Stordalen Mire, Sweden - 612E3M metaG (Illumina Assembly) | ecosystem: Environmental > Terrestrial > Soil > Wetlands > Permafrost | place: Sweden... | reverse complement strand
TGTCAGAACCACGACCTTGTGCCACCTGGCTTGTCGCCAGCAACCTCTCCGACCCCACACTCAATGGCATCACCTCCCGCAAGGTATTTTCAAACCCAACCCAAGGCTTCGATCGCTCCGTATGCTGCAACGACATTAGCCTAAATCCCGAAACCACACCTGTCAAGACCCCTGACCTGGTCGCAAACACGAGGCGACGGTACCAGCGACGTACAACCGTGTCAAGGGGCCTTGTGGGTCTTGCCGCCCGCCTCTCCAGCCTTCACGGCCTTGTAGACCCAAACCCCCCCGCCGGCCATGCCTCCCACGGGCGATCCGGCGAAGACGATGGAGCCCCGCCCGGAGTGGTCGAGATCCGCAATCTTGAGGTCGAAGATCTGCGTCCCGGGCTGGTCCATGCCGGCGTTGCGCTGCTCGTAGAACGTCCCATCGGCGCCCTGGAGGAAGACGCGGACCTTGCCGGTGTCGGTGGCGACCACGATGTCGTTGCGGCCGTCGCCGTCCACGTCGCCGATCGCAACGGCCTGGTAGTTGACAAACTCCACCTTCTCCTGGAACAGGACGGTGCGGGCGGGGGTCTCGAGCGGCTTGCCGGCCTCATCGTGGAAGCGGTAGATCACGCACGCCTGGGTCGGCGGCTCGACCTTCCACGGGCTGAACTGCTCGAAGCACTCCACGAGGTCGGGCTGCGGGAAGCGGTCCAGCGGTCCGACGGCGTTGGACAGGACGAACGCGTTGACGGGCATCGAGAGACTGGCGATCGGCTCCCACTTCTCGCCACGAGCCGGGTTGCGGAAGATCAGGTCCATTTCGTTTTCCGCCCGCGAGGTCAGGAGGAGATCGGGGCGGCCGGTCCCGAGCACGTCGCCGGCGGAGATCCAATCGCCCTGGAACCCCGTCGGGAAGCCGGTGCCGGTCGCCTTCCACCCGGACGGCAGGTTGAGCGCCACGTTGACGAGTCCGGACATGATCCGCTTGGTGGTCGCGATGTTGATGTCGATCTCGGCGAGCGAGGCGATGTCGGGGCGGCCGTCGCCGTTGAAATCCGCGACCGTGAGCGCGCGCGCGCTCATTTGGTCGTTCACCCTCGGCACCTCGACGAAGCGGGTGAAGTCGCCCTTGCCGTCGCCGTACAGGACGTAGGTCTTCAAGAAGTGGCAGGCGATCGCGATGTCGGGGTGGCCGTCGCCGTCGAAGTCCGCGACGCGCACGGCGCCGTAGTCGAGCTTGAGCCCCTGGCTGGGCCAGCGGGTCGTCCGCCAGAGCTTCCAGGAGCCGTCTTTCTGCTGGAGGAAGACGTACGGCGTCGGCGGCCCGGTGCGTTGCGGCCCGAAGACGAGGTCGGGCAGCCCGTCACCGTCCATGTCGGCGATGTCGAACGACATCTGCCAGCGCCCGCTCGTCGGCAACCCCTCGCCGGCTCGGACGAACTTCACCTGGTCGGTGAACGGCGGCGGTGCCGCGGCGTTGTCCACGATCAGATACTTGTCCTCGAAGTACTCCTTCTTCATCCGCGCGAACACCTCGCCGCCCTCGTTCCGCGCCCACGTGAAGTGCGCGCTGGACTGCGGGTCCTCCGGGGGCAGGTTGCGGACCAGGTAGTTATCGCCCTGCTCGCCGACGATCTCCAGCACGGCGCTGATCGCCCGGTGCGGCCGGACGCGCCCGTGGCCGAGCAGGATGGCGCCCTTCTTCGGAATCGGGAAGACCTTGAAGTACTGCTTGGCCCACTCGTCGTACTTCACCATGCGCTGGGTCGCCTCGGGCCCGGTTAACCCGGGCGGCGGCTCGAGCACCCCTTGTTGGCTTCCGGGCGTGGCGGCAGGGCCCGGCAGGGGCGGCATCGGCGGCTTCATGACCGACTGCGCCGCGACGAGGACGGGCACGAGGATCGTTGTGACGTAGAACATCTTGAATCTCGAGTTCATCTGCACCCTCCGAGCCGGCGTTCCCGCCGGCGGTTTTCGATACTAAGCCAGATCCGGCACCTCGCGGCGGCGTCCCTCGAACAGCATCGCCCCCAGGGCCAGGAGCCCCAGCGCCGTAACGGCGGCCACGGCAAAAGACGCGCCGTCCGGGGGCTCGACGGTGAGGCCGGCGCGGAAGCAACGCACCACCCCCCAGAGCGGGTTGTACACCATCCAGCGCGTGAGCGCACGGGGCACGGCCGACGCCGGGTAGACGATCGGCGTGAGGAAGAACAGCACAGTGGTTGCCGTACCGACGACTTGGGTGAGGTCCGGGAGAAATGCGCCCGCCACCATCAGCGCGAGGGCGAGACCGAACACGCCGACCAGGAGGACCGAGATGCCGCCGGCCAGCCACGGCAGACCGGCGAGAGTGACGCCTCCGCACGCCAGCGCGACCGCCGCCACCAGGGCGAGCGCGATGGCGTGGCGCGCGAAGACGGCGAGCAGAGTACCTGCGAGCAGGACCTCGAGCGGGACGTTGATGTGGCGCACGAGCTGCGCCCGCTCGCGGACGAGCCCGGTGGCGCGAGTCACGGATTCCTGAAACGCCGCGAACGGCACCAGGCCACTGATCAGATAGAGGCCGAAGTTCCCCACGCCGGCCCTACCTTCAAGACGCATGCCAAGAAAGAACCCGAACACGGTTAGGTAGAGGCCGAACTGCACGAGCGGCTCGAGCACGGACCACGCCACGCCGAGCGCGGAGCCGGCGTAGCGAGCCTTGAAATCACGCTTGGCCAGCTCCGCCACGAGGCGGCGCCACCGCCACACTTGAACTACGATCCCGGTCACGTTCGAACGTCCCCGACCTCCTTGACACGACCAGTATGCGGACCTAGCATAGGCGGGAGGCCCGGCGCACACTAGCAGAAGAGAACCGGACCCACAAGGACACCGTGAACCCGCTCATGCGCTCTCAGCTGCCCACCGCTACGGTGGGGCAACGGATCCGCCAGCACAGGCAGGAGCGTAACCTCACACAGACCGAGCTGGCGCGTCATATTGGCATCCAGCAATCCGACCTGTCACGCATCGAAAAGGGCGAGTACAGGGTCTCTCTCGACGTGCTGTTCCGTTTGCTGCACGTGTTCGAGATGTCGCTCGGCGAGTTCTTCGGAGACCTTGCAGGGCAGAACTTGACGGCGAGCGAAGCGCGCCTGCTAGAATCGTTTCGTTTGCTGCCGCACGCGGAGCAAGACGAAGTCGTGGATTTCGTCGAGTTCAAGCGCGACCGGCAGAAGGAGCGCGATCAGTGACCGGTGCATCGGAGCGATACCTTCGCCTGACGCAGCTGGCGCAGCGTGCGTTCACGCACGGTCGCCTGGACCGCGCGCTCGCCCTGTTCGTGGCGGCTGAGGACGAAGCCAAGCGTCTCGGCGACCGCGAGCTCTCTGACCGCGCGTTCTGCAACCGGTGCGTGGTGCTGCTGGAGCTCGACCGTATCGACGGCGCCGTCGGCGAGCTGAAGACCGTCCTGATGCGCGCCCGCGACCCGTTCACGGCGTGGATGGCGGCGTACTACACGGCCCAGGTGTACGAGGCCGAGGGGAACATCCCCCGCGCTCTCGCGTACGCCCGACGCGCGAGCGAGCAGGCCGGCACATGCGGCGACCGGCGCGCCTTGTTCCATTCGGCCAACCAGCATGGCGTCTTCGCGCTCAAAGACTCCTGTTTCAGCGAGGCCGCGGAGCGTTTCCAGGCGGCGCTCGAGCTCGCCCCCGAAGTTGGGGGAGACGAGCTCGGCGTTTCCATCACGCGCGACAACCTCGGCTACTGCCTCATGTGCGTTGGGCAGCCCGCGCAGGGAATTTCGCTCTCGAGCGACGCGGCCGCAGCGATCGAGACAATCGGAGCTCGCCAGTATCTCGCGGAGATCTACCAAGATCTGTGCTACGGGGCGCTGCAGATGGGACGTTTCGACGAGGCGCGGGCCTGGGGCGAGAAGGCACTGGCGCTGGCGCGCGAGTACGACAACTCGACGGTATCGCGCAACACGCTGATGCTGCTGGCCGACGCCGCGATGGACGCCGAGGACGAGCCAGCCACGGAGAGCTACCTGCAGTCCCTGTCCGAGTTCTACCCCGATTTCCGCGGCATGAAGGACTTCCTGCGCGCGTTCAACGTGCGGGACGTGATCAACCTGAAAGCGTGAGGAGACCATGCGCCGTACATTCCTCGCCTGCATTCTGATCTTCGGGGCCACCGCCGCCTTCGCGGCCAACCCCTACTACCTCGATCACAACGGCGTGCTGTGGACGGCGAGCCCGGACACCCAGGGGTTGATCCTGACCGGACAGCAGGACGGCGTTCAGGTGGTTCGCAGCGTCGTTCCGTTCCCGGTCGCCATCTCGGGAGCGAACGACTCACAGATCCAGGTGGCCGCCGACGACCTCACCGGGAAGGTGGCCGTGGTCTGGCAGCGCAACTGGACCGCCAACGCCTCCGAGGTCATGCTCGCAGTGTGGAGCGGGGGCGCGTGGGAGCGCGTACAGCCTCTCTCCCAGGACCTGACGGTTAATCCCCGCAACCCGACCGTCCGGCTCACCGCAATCGCCACCAGTGTTCCCGACCCCACCACTCCTGAAGACCTGACCAAGGCGACCACCGTCCAGGACTCCTTCCTCCACGTCGCGTGGTGGGAGGGAAGCGACCAGAGCTACGGGATGTACAGCGTTTTGCGCCTGACGGGCGACCCGGCCGACGCGAGCGCCCTGACCGTGCAAAACCTCGACACCTTCAGCAAGATCGGCCTTGCGTGCGTTGTGCCGGTGCCGGCCACGACGCTCGAGCACCCGGTGTTCGCGAGCCAGGACGCGGCCAACCACGCGCAGTTGCTGTTCGGCTCGCAGCGCCTGTGCCTCCTGCTGGTCGTCGAGGTCCACTTCGTCCTCGACCCGAACGGCGGCCCCGGCGTGATCATGAACCGCCGCCGCCACACGCCGATCTTCGGCGTAGCGGGCGCGTTCCCGATGAACAGCGACTTCAGCATGGAAGGGACTCGCGTGATTCTCGGCGCCAACCTGAATCCAGTGGCGTATCGGGTTACCGACGGAGCCGTGCAGTACGTGACGTTCTCGAACCAGACGTGGAGTCCCATCCATACGCTGACCGTCAGCAACGGGCTCACGATGGACCAGGCGATCCCGCTCGTCGAGAACCTCGCCCGCTGAACGCGCTATCACGCAGACAATCGAGAGGGGGCTTCGGTCCCCTCTCTTCGTTCGCAGACTTGCAACGGACAGTTGAGAGTTCAGAGTGAAGAGTTGAGAGTTGAGGAACGGCGAAACCTCCGACAGGACCCGGAGCCCTCGGCAACCAGTTTGAAACTGCGAGTTCACCCGACTGCTTCTGAACTCTTCACTCTTAACTCGCGTCTGCTCCTCTGCTGGGGTTTGACCCGCGGACCGGGTCGCTCAGTCCAGCGAGCGCGGCAGGCCCGCCCGGGGATCGCCGACACCCGCGTACAGGTCGCTGACCCGGCGCGAAGCGTCGCGGCCGGCCGGCGAGACCACCCGTGGCACCGTCACCTGCACGGTGTAGTAGTGATCGCCGTTGGCTCCCGTGCGTACGTTCCGAACGCCCTTGCCGCGCAAGCGGAAACGCTGGCCGGACTGCGTGCCGGCCGGGATTTTGGCGCGCACCGGGCCGTGAATGGTGCCGACCTCCACCTCGGCGCCGAGGTACGCCTCGGGAAAGGTCAAGGGAACGACCGTGTAGATGTCATCCCCTTTGCGCTCGAAGAAGGCGTGCGGTCGCACCTTCACAACGACGGCGACCTCACGGTGCGAACCGTCCTTGAGGCTCGCGCGCACCCGGTCGCCGTCTCCCACTCCGGCCGGCAGCTTCACACGAAGGCGATCCGTTTGCACCAGCATGCCGGATCCGTGACAGCGCGGGCAGACACGCCCCTGGAAGTTGCCGTTGCCGCCGCACTGGCTGCAGGCGACCTCACGGCGCACCGGCACAACGACGCTTGTGCCGCGCACGGCCTGGACGAACTCGAGCTGCACGCCGACCTCGAGCGGCGCCTCTGCCGGCGCCCGCCCACCCTTGCCGAAACCTCCGAACAGGTTGCCGAAGATATCGCCGAGGTCGGTGAAGCCGCCGAATTCAAAGCCGCCTCCGGATTGCGGAGGGCTCCAGCGAACGTTGGGCTGGCGCGGCGCACCGCCTTCGTCCACGGTGCCGAATTGGTCGTACTGGGCGCGCTTGTCGGTGTCCGAGAGCACGGCGTACGCTTCCTGGATCTCCCGGAAGCGCTTCGGCGCGTCCGGGTTGCCTGGGTTCACATCGGGGTGATGGCGGCGCGCCAGTTTGCGGTATGCCTTCTTGATATCGTCCGCGCTGGCGTCCCGCCCGACCCCGAGCACCTCGTAAAGGTCTCTCATGCCCTCGTTCCTTGCGGCATCCGCCGCGACTAGAATATGAGCGAATCCCTGTGAAGTTACAAGGCCACCCCTTCTTTGGGACGCCTCCGGTCTCGAAACAACGCCGTCTCGACAGCGCTAGAATGTGCTATGCCGCTCGCATCAGGGGCACTCGTTCTACCCATCTTCGGCCTGCTGCTCACTCGCAGTAGCCGAAGCCTGACAGGCCTGGCGGCGACGGCTCTCCTCGCGTGGCTCAACCTGTGGTGGGTGCTCCCCCTGCTGGGCCTCACAGCGCTTGACAGAGTGATGCCGCCCTTCCTGGCTGCCCCGCACTCGGCGACTGTAATGACGTTCGGTCACCTGCTCGTGGGGATCCTCTACCTCACTTCCGCCGGAGTCTTCTCCCCGAGGGCCGGCAGCCCGGTCGACCTGGCGGCAAAAGCCGCGCGCCGGGGCGACCACCGTGCCGCCGGTGAGTACTGGGCCGAGGCCGGCCGACCGCGACGCGCTCTCCGCAGCTTCCTGCGCGCCCGCGAGTGGGGTCGCGCTGCGGAACTTGCACGTTCGCGCGGTCAGCTCCCGCGAGCGGCAAGGCTGTTGCAGCGCGAGGGGGGCGAGTCGCTCGGCGCCGCGGCACAGCTCTACAGTCGCCTCGGAGACGAAACGCGGGCGCGCGAGACGTGGTTGCGCTTCGGCCAGTACCTCGTCGAGAACCGCCGCCCCGAGCAGGCCGTGGATCCCCTCATGCGCGCGGGTGACTCGCGACGCGCGATCCACGCGATCGAGCTCGCCCTCGAAGCCCGGCGGATCACGGCGGCCATCGCCGATCTGGCGATCCGCGCGGCCCGCGACGGCAAGCGGCCCGCTCTCGCGGCCGCTGTGGCGCTCGCGTGCGACCGCCACCGTGAGGCAGGGGACCTGTTCCTCGCGGCCGATCAGCCGCTCGACGCGGCGCGTGCCTTCGAGCAGGCCGGCGACACGATGCGCGCAGCCGAAGCGCTACGCCTCGGCGGGCAAGTCGAGGAGGCCGCGCGCCTCCGCGGACAGCAGCTTTTCAATACCGGCAAGATCGAGCAGGCCCTCCACGAGTACGACACTGCCGGGATGGCCGCCGAGGCCGCGGCTGCGCTGGTGCGGCTAGGTCGCCACCGGGAGGCGTTCGATCGCTACCGCGGCGCCGGCCTGATGCGGGAGGCCGCCGAGCTCGCGCGGGAGCATCTCGATCCTCGCGAGGCGGCCAAGCTCTACGCCGAGCTCGGCGAGTGGAGTGAGGCGGGCGCGGTCTGGGAAAAGGCCGGCGACCAGCCCGAAGCCGCACGCTGCTACGAACAGGCCAACGACTTTCCCCGCGCCGAGGAGACACTGGCGAAGGCCGGCCTCGTCGCGGAGCACGCGAAGTTTCTTGCGCGCATCGGCCGAGTTGAGGATGGGTTCAACGTCCTGTTCCTTAGCGGTGACCTGCGGGCAGCGTGGGATTTCATCTCCACCTACGGCGGCACCTTCCCGAACCTGGCGGAACCGCTCGTAAGGCTCGGTTCGTGGCTTTCCGAGCAGGGCGAGACGACAGCCGCGATCAGCGCGGTTCAGCGGGCAGTTGCCGGGCTGCCGGTGCGGCGCGAACTGCTCGGAGCGTTCTACACGCTGGCCGAGCTCCTGGAGCGGCACGGCGACATCGGCGCCGCCGAGGCAGCCTGGCGGCGGATCGTGGAGTTCGACTACGGGTTCAAGGACGCTGGCCAGCGACTCCAGAAACTTGCCGCTCAGCGCGCGGCGACAGAGTCGGCCGCAGGCTCGGGACCGCAGGCGGTCCCCGGTCAGGGGCTTGCTACGGGTTCCACGACGGATGCCGCCGCGCGCTACGTCCTCGAGCAGGAGCTCGGACGCGGAGGGATGGGCGTCGTGTACCGAGCCCGCGACACGCGACTCGGCCGCACCGTCGCGATCAAGATCCTGAACCCTCGCCAGCACACGCCCGAGGCGATCCGTCGTTTCGAGCGCGAGGCTCGCGCCGCTGCGGCCATCTCGCACCCCGGCATCGTCCACATCTACGACTTCGACCGCGGTTTCTCCTCGTTCTACATCTCGATGGAATTCGTCTCGGGTCCGACGCTGCTGCAGCTCGTGCACGAGGAGCCACCTTTCGTCCGCCGCCACCTGCTCGCCCTGATGCGCCAGGTGGTCGACGCGGTCAGCTATGCCCACGAACTCCACGTGGTGCACCGCGACCTCAAACCCGCCAATATGATCCTCGCCGATCGCCGCCAGGTGAAGATCCTCGACTTCGGGATCGCGCGGCGGCTCGACGAGCTCGATCTCTCCGCTTCAGGCGCCACCGGAACGCCCTACTACATGGCGCCGGAGCAGGTCCTCGGCGAGAACCCCGACGAGCGCACCGACATCTACGCGCTCGGAGTCACGTTCTTCCAGCTGGCGACGGGAACCCTGCCGTTCGCCACCGGCAACATCCTGCGCGCCCATCTCGAGCAGCCCGCACCGGACCCGCAGGCTCTCGCCCCGGATCTCGAACCGGCGGTCTCCCACCTGATCCTGCGCTGCCTCGCCAAGGACCCCGATCGGCGCCCGCGCGACGGAGCCGCGCTGCTGGCCGCGCTCGATTCCCTCGATCACGGGGTCGCGGGGTGAAGGTCGCCCTCATCGGCACCCACGGCGTCGGCAAGACCACGCTGTGCTTCGAACTCGCAGCCCGCCTGAAGCGCCAGGACGTCGACGTGGAGATGGTGCGCGAGGTCGCGCGGCGCTGCCCGCTGCCGATCAACCGCGAGACGAGCGTGGCGGCGCAGGGGTGGATCCTCCACACCCAGATGGCGTGGGAGCTCGAGGCCGAGGCCGATCACCGGCTCGTGTTGTGCGACCGCTCAGCGCTGGACAACTACTGCTATCTGGTCCACGCTGCCGGACCGCAGCCCGGTTGGGAGACCCTCCTGGCAGCCTGGCTTCGCACGTACGACCTGTTGATCAAGGTGCCCATCTGGACGACCCCACGGTGGGACGGAGTGCGAGACACTGACATCGCCTTCCAGAAGGATATCGATGCACTTCTCGACGAGCAGCTCGAACACCGAGGCCTCACCGTCCTGCGCCTCTCCCCCCCAGACCGGCCACAGTGGGGCGACGTCGTGATGGCCCACCTCGAGCCCCTCGTGTGCCCGCAGCCGGCGTTGTTCCCCGAGGACGCGAGCAGCTGATCGCCGGGAAGATCTGCTCTCAACAGCAGGGGAGCAGAGGGCCGGAGGAGCAGAGGAGCACGAAACAAGACGGCCTGTTGCCCGTTTCCTGCCCCTCTGCTCCCCCGCTCCTCTGCACCTCTGTTGTCGTTTAGCTCGCAAACGTGCGAACCTGCGGACGGCCCCCCGCTAACCGGTGGTGGGAGCGGCGCCGGGGGTCATCGGAACCCCGCAGGCGGGGCAGAAGCGCGCCCCGGCAGGGACGGGCTGCTGGCAGCGCGGGCAGGCTGCCGCAACGAGCGGCGCGCCGCACCCCGGGCAGAACCGCGCGCCCGCCGGGACGGGGTTCCCGCACCGAGCGCACGCCCCGATCGAGGCGACACCGCCTCCGCCAGCTGCGCCGTTGCGCATCGCCTCGGTGAGCGCGCCGGCCATCTGGACGCCGAATCCGGCGCCAAGGCCAACGCCCAGGCCCGCCGACGCGCCACCTCCCTGCCCATTCGCCCGCGCCGCGTCTCCCATCGCCACCGCCGCCTTGAAGCGGGTGTAGGCGCCGAGGTCTCCCACCGCACCCATGGAGGCCCGATCGTCCAGCCTAGCCAGCACCTCGTCGGGGGGTGTGATCGAGTTGATGTAGAAATCCGAGAGGTCGACACCATACTTCCCGAAGTCCTCAACGAGCCGTGCCTTCGCGAGTTGCGCCATCGCGTCGTAGTGCGCCGGCAGATCGAGGATCGAGGTGAGGGTTTCGCCGAGCAGGTCGTTGAGGCGGGCGACGATCATGTCGCGGTAGAACTCCGCAAGGCGTTCGGTTTCGAACTGACCGAGCGAACCGACGATGGTGTTGACGAAGGTGCGCGAGTCGCGGATCCGGTACGCGTACATCCCGAACGCCCGCAGCCGCACGACGCCCAGCTCGCGGTCGCGGAACACGACCGGCTCGCGTGTGCCCCACTTCTGGTCGAGAAAGGTGCGTTTGGAGACGAACACGACCTGGATACGAAACGGCGATGTGAACCCGAAGGGAAGTGCCAGCACCTTGGTCAGCACAGGGATGTTCTGTGTGGTCAGCGTGTGACGGCCGGGACCGAAAACGTCGAGCGCACGGCCATCGCGGTAGAAGACCGCTTCCTGGGCTTCGTGCACGACGAGCTGCGCGCCGAACTTGATCTCGGCACTCCCCTCCGGGGGGAACCGGAACGCGATCTCCTCGCCCGACGGGTCGTAGTGCTCCAGAACCTCGAGGAACTGGCTCATCGTCCACCTCCGGTTGCGTTCGGCCGCGAGAAGACGCCCCGCACCACCTCTTCGCGACGTCCGAACTCCGCCCGCGCCTTTGCCACCGCCTGCTCCAGCCGGAGCAGCGTCTCGTCGTCAGGCCCGAGCGCCCCCGCAGCCTCGCGCACGGCGTCCACGTCGTCTACGAGGTCGAGATCGAATCGGTACAGCGCTTCCAGCTGCTCCTCGCGTACCTTGGCGGCGTCGAACAACCCGCCGTAGCCGGAGCCCGCATGCCGGATTGCGTTGGCCAGGGCGTCCAGAGACTTGTCAATGCTCGCAACGCGCTCGAGACGTCCCTCCGCCCCGAGGTGGAGGGTCCGCGTGAATGCCGTCGTGCTGGCGCGCGCTGCGTCGAGCCGTCCGGCGAGGTCGTTCCGCAAGAGCTGGTCGATCTCGCGCCGGAGCTCTCGTTCGAGGTAGCCCGAGAAACCCGGCACCCGTGTGGCCAGGCGTTCGAGCAGGTTGCGCGCGTTCCGGCCTGCCTCCACCTCATCGCCCATGATGCGGCCCTCCTCCGGCGTGGATTGATCTTATCATCTGAGAATGGCTCGGAGACGGGGATGCTGCTCCTGATCGGCATCGGTGGGAACCGGGGCGACGTGCTCGCCGCCTTCGCCGCCGCCGTCGCGGGCCTCGCGCGCGAGGTCCGAGTGCTCGCATGCTCGGGTGTCTGGCGCAGCGCGCCGCTCGGTCAGCCGCAAGACGACTTCCTCAACGCTGCGGCGCTGGTGGAATCTCGCTCCCACCCGCGCGCTTTGCTCGCCCTCTGCCAACGGCTGGAGGCTGCCGCGGGGCGCGATCGCGACGTGGAGCGCCGGTGGGGACCGCGCACGCTCGACCTCGACCTGCTCGTCGCCCCCGGCGTCGTCATCGATTCCCCGGATCTCGTGTTGCCGCACCCCCGCCTTGCCGAGCGACGGTTCGCATTGGCGCCTGCCGCCGAGATCGCCCCTGGCTGGTTCCATCCCCGACTGCATCGGACCCTCGCCGACTTGGCCGCCGCGCCTGAGATCGCCGCACAGCGCTGCGACCGCATCGGCGAGATCTCCGCCCCCTGAGCCCGGACCCCTGTTGTTTCGGCTGCGCGCCTGTCCGCACGCGGACGACAGCAGAGGAGCAGAGGCGCAGGAGAGCAGAGGAGCAAGAGACGAAACCGGTGCCGCCTCAGCCTTTCTCCTCCGCTCCTCAGCCCCTCCGCTCCTCTGCTCGTCTGCTCGTCTTTGCCGACCTCGGACCCCTGTCTCTCAGTGCTCGCCGCGGAGGATGGCAGTCGGCTCGAGCGAAGCGGCGCGGCGCGCGGGCTGAACGGCCGCGAGGGCGCAGACAACGACCGAGATGCCGAACGCCGCGAAGTAGAAGCTCGGGTGCTCGGCCATCTGGAGGTGCTCGTTGCGCACCAGAGCTGACTCGCCGAAGTCCACCGGCAGGGCGGCCACAACCCGAATCAGCACGGCGCCCAGCAGCCATCCGACGGCGGACCCGAGCAAGCCGAGGAGGACTCCCTCGTGCAGGAAGATCATCCCGAGGTCGTGGCGTGAGAATCCGGCCGCGCGCAGGATCGCGATATCGCGCCGCTTGTCGGCCACCAGCTGTACCAGGACGTTCGCCACTCCGAACGCCGCGACGAGCGTGGTGAACAGCACCAACGCCAGCGTGATCATGTTCTGCCGCTTGAACGCTTCAACCGAGGCGGCGTTTTTCTCCTGCCACGAGCGGCAGACGTAGCCGGTGCGCTGCTCGGCCTCCCGCGCCACGCGCGTCGCCTCCACAGGGTCCGTGAGGGCCAGACGGACCGTCGTTGCCTGGTCGGTGGAGAGGCCGGCCAGGCCCTGCGCGAGCGGGAGGTTGACGAGCGCGAGCGTCTTGTCCACTTGCGACAGGCCGGAGGCCACGATCCCGACGACCTTGAGCGGCAAGCCGCCTCCATCAGGACCGACCGCCTGGAGGTGGCTCCCGACGTCGACCCCCAGCGCTCGCGCGACCTGACTCCCCAGGATGACGCCGTCGGGTGTGCGTGAGAGCGCCGCCCAGGAGCCGCGAACGATCTTCGTGTCGAGTGACGTGACGGCGCGCTCCAGCTCGGGCACCACGCCGGCGAGAGCGGCGGACCGCCTGACGGTCCCGTAGACAAGCACCGCCTGTGCTTCCACGGCAGGCGTGGCAACGCGCACGGAGGGGAGCGAACGAAGCGCCGCGAGGACGCCCGAAAGCGCTCGGATCGCTCTCTTCTCATCCGGGACGTGGTGGCGCGATAGCGCCATGACTACCTCGCCGGGAAGCGGCAGCTTCTCCGGCTTCCACCCCTGCGGGCGCCGGGCGAGCACCTCCGCGTTGGCCGAGCTCTCGGTGGTCTTCTTCAGAAAGTCCTCGGAGAGTCCAGTCGTGAGCGAGAGCGTGACGATCAGCATGGCCGAGCCCACGCCCACCGAGGCAAGGGCGATCGCCGTCTGGCGCGGCCGCCCGCGAAGCTGCGCTTCCGCGATGCGCAGATGGTCGATCACGGAACCACCGGGCTCCGGGGTCCGGGGTCCGGGGTCCGGGCCCCCACCCGCCCGGCCGGCGCGGAACGGTGCCGATCTCTCATGATCGCGCGGCGGCCGGCGGGGTCGCGACGACGACCCGGTCGCCGTCCTTGAGCCCGGCGGGGAGCGGTGCGACTACGCGCTCCCCCTTCGCGAGGCCGGAGAGCACCTGGCAGCGGTCCTCATCGCACGCCCCAAGCTCGAGCACTCTCCTCTCGACGTGGCCGCCGGGGCGCGGTACGAACGCTGCCCTTTCAGCGCCGGTCCCATCGAGAGCGGTGCGCGGTACGACCACGGCGTCCTCCACGACCCCGGTGACGATGTTCACGGTGACGGTGAAGTCGAGCTGGAGGGGCGGGCGGTCCGGGGGCAGCGAGACCAGCACGTCGGTGGACTTGGTGAGACGGTCGACCGCCGGCACGAGGCGCCATACGTTGCCCAGCAGCAACTTCCCCGGATACGCGTCGAACACCATGCGCACCGACTGCCCGACAACGACACGACCCGCGTCGCGCTCGTCCACCCCGACGCGCACGTAGGCGTTGGAAAGGTCGACCACGGTGAGCACCTCGTCGCCCTCGCGCAGAGGATCCCCGGCGCGGTGCAGGATGGTGGTGACGGTACCTGCCAGCGGCGAACGCAGCTCGGTCCAGCTTTCCTGCTGACGCGCGATCCTCACCGCCGTCTCCATCGCCGCCATCTGTGCGGCGAGCTCGCGGCCATTCTCCCTCGCCTTGACCCATGCGTCCTCGGCGAGCAGGCCGTCCCGCGCCAGCTTCTCGCTGCGCGCCGCCTCGTCCTGCGCCTGCGCGAAGCTCGCCCGCGCCGCGTCGAGCTCTCCGACGGCCCGCTCGCTGGCGAGGTGCGCCGCGGCCGCATCCTGACGCGCGACCACTTGGCCTTCCGTCACCTGCTGACCCGACCCGACGAGCAGCGCCGTGAGCGGCGCCGCTACGCGGGCACGGAGCGTGGCCCGATCTTCGCAATCGACACGGCCGGTGGCGTAGACGGCGGCCACGACCCGACCCGTACCGAGGGTGATGAGCACGACGTCGCGCCCGCGCCACGACCGCCAGAACACCCGGCCGAGAACCCCGCCCATCACCACGAGGATGGCCACCAGCACCAGCCACCGTCTCATGCCCGCTCCTCTCTTCGCCTCTCGTCACCGACGACGCGCCCGTCCAGCAGGCGCAAGATGCGGTCGCTTCGCGCGGCCCAGTCCGTGTCGTGCGTGACCACCAGGATCGTCTGACCGAGGTCGCGATTCAGCTCGCGAAAGAGCTCGTACACGGCGTTCGCGTTGGCGCTGTCGAGGTTACCGGTGGGCTCGTCCGCCAACAAGAGCTTCGGACGGTTCACGAGCGACCGCGCCACGGCGACGCGCTGCTGTTCGCCGCCCGACAGCTCGCGCGGCAGCTTGCCTGCCTTCTCGGCGATCCCGACCCGCCCGAGCAGTTCCAGCCCCAAGGCCCGGTCCTCGCGCGATCGCCCGCCGCCGCGCGCCCACAGCGGCATCAGCACGTTCTCCAGCGCCGAGAACTCCGGCAGCAGGAAGTGAAACTGATAGACGAACCCGATCAGGCGATTGCGCAGCTTCGCGAGGGTGTCGTCGTCCACCCGGGCCAGGTCCTCGCCCGCGATCTCGACGCTGCCGGCGTCCGGGTGATCGAGTCCGCCCAGGAGGTACAGGAGCGTGGACTTTCCCGACCCGGAAGGGCCGACGAGCGCCACGAACTCCCCGGCCTCGATCGTGATGTCTACCCCGTGCAGGACCTCCCGCGCACCCGCCCCCACCCCGAGGCGCCGGGTCAGGCCGCGCGCGACGAGGACAGGTGTGGTCACTTCCACCCCACCCGACCGCCCAAGTTCACAGTTGACAGTTGACAGTTGACGACAGGGCTGATGAGCAAACTGACCACGGGCAAATCGAGGGCCTTACTGTCAACTGTTGACTGCTGACTGTTGACTGTTGACTGTCGCTCAGGCGGTGCCACGGAGCACCTCCACCGGGACGACGCGCACCGCCCGCCGGACCGCGACGAGCGCCGCGATCGCCGAGATGGCGAGCGCGGCCACGCTGATCACCAGGTAGTAGCGTGGGTCCTTGGCCAGGAAGAGCTCGGTGTACGCCAGGACTGCCCCTTCGCGCGCCGCGAAGCGAATGGGGAAGACCGTGAAGTACTCGATGACCGCGGCCGCGGTGAGGCAGCCCACAGCTGTGCCCGACGCTCCCAGCAACAGGCCTTCGATCAGGAACACGCCACGGATCGCGCCGCGCGAGAACCCGAAGGAGCGCAGCACGGCGATGTCTCTCTCCTTATCGAGGATTATCGTGGTGAGCTTGTTCGCGATCCCCAGCCCGGCAACGACCAGTACGAAGCCGGTCAGCAGGTACGTTGTCAGGCCGATCATGCGGAAGAGCTTGAGCGACGCCTGGCTCGTCTCCTCCCAGGTCTCGACCCTGTGGCCCGTCACCGCCTGAAGCCGCCGCCGCAGGCCGTCCAGGTTCGTGATGGCCACGGTCCGCAGCCGGATCTCGGTCCCCTCGTCGCCGCCCCATCCCGCCACGCCCTGCGCCACCGAGAGGTTCACATACGCGCTGCTCTCGTCGACGGCGCCGAGACCGGTCGCGATGATTCCGACGACTTCGAGCTCGCGCACCTGCCCGGCATCGCCCACCGCAGCCAGCCGGTCCCCCACTTGAGCTCCGAGCCGGTCCGCGAGGTCTTTCCCCACCACGGCGCCGTCGCGCCTGATCGCGAGGCGGTCCCACCGGCCCTGCACGACGCAGCGCGGCAGCTCGGTAACGGTTGCCTCGTCGCCGGGATCGAGCCCCACGAGAATCGCCGGCTCCGCGATGGTTCCGAACGAAAGCACCACCGGAGCAGCTCCCGCGACCGAAGAGCCCACGACACCTGGTACGGACCGCACGCGCTCCGCCAGAGCGGTCGCACCGCGTATCGTCGGCCGGTCGTCGGGCACCGGCGGCCGGCTGATGCTGACGATCTCGTCGCTGGAGACACGCCGGAGCTGGTCACGGGCCAGGTTCACGTCCAGCCGTTCCGGAAGCACGGTGAGCAGCGGCGACACTTTAATCAGGCTTTGCGTGAAGAAAACGAGAAGGCCGTCCATCATCGAGACGGTGAACACGAACACCGCCACGCCGAGGGCGACGCCGGCGATCGTGAGGACGCTCTGCCGCGGGCGGCTCGAGAGGTGCCGCCAGGCGAGCAGCGAGACCTCCCTCATGCGCCCACCCGGATGCGCACGTCCACGGCGACGCAGCCGCGCCCCTCGTCGAGCACCAGCAGCGGGTTGACGTCGCACTCCGCAATCTCGGGGTGCGCGGCGGCGAGCGCAGCGAGACGCACCAGTGCCTGTTTGAGCGCCGCGATGTCGCACGCCGGTCGGCCGCGGAACGCGCCCAGCAGGCGCCCCCCACGAAGCTCGCCGAACATCGCGTCCGCGTCGGACCCGGCGATCGGCGCGACCCGGAAGCTCACGTCCTTCCAGACCTCCACCGCGACACCGCCGAGCCCGAGCATCACGAGCGGACCGACCGCCGGGTCGCGGGTGACACCGAGGATCGCTTCGCGGGCGCCGCAAACCTGGCCTTGCACCAGGAAACCCTCCGGACGCACACCCGCGGCGGCGAGGCGACCCTCCATCGCCTCGGCCTCCCGGTCGAGCGCGGCCTGGTCGGCCAACCCGATCGCCACCGCTCCCACCTCGCTCTTGTGAATGAGTTGCTCCCCGAACGCCTTCAGGACAACCGGGTAGCCGAGAGCAGCTGCCGCCGCCGCCAGCTCGCAGCGCCGTGGGACGACTCTCCACGGCGCGACCGGGATGCCGGCTTCCTCGAGCACCCCGAACGCTTCGCCCGGAGGCAGGTAGCCCGGACCGCGGCGCAGCGCCCGCTCGATGGTCGCGCTGCGAGGCGCTGTTGCCGGCGCCTCGTCCGGCGGCGCCGACGCCCTCTCGCCGTGCCGCGCCAAGCCGGCGAGCGCCGCCACCGCCGCCTCCGGGTACCGGAAGAGCGCGGGGAGGCCGGCGATCGAGCGGGCCTCCGAGAAGAAGCGGGGGTACGTCATGAACACCGAGAGCAGCGGCTTGTCCCCCTGGGCCTTGACCTCGGCGATCCCCTGCGCGATTGCCAGGGGCGTCACCATGATCGGCGTGACCGTGATGGTGAGGACCGCGTCGGCGCCCTCGTCGGCGAGGGCCAGTTCGACCGCATGGCGGAAGTCGTCTGGCGTGGCGGACGGCAGCATGTCCACCGGGTTCGCCACCGCCGCCTCAGCCGGTAGGAAACCCCGCAGCGCCTGATCGGTCGCGGGTGACAGCGAGGCCAGCACGAGCCCGTGGTCGGACAGCGCGTCGGTGGCGGCGATTGCGGGACCGCCCGCGTTCGTGACCACCGCTACCCGTCGCCCACGCGGCGGGGGCGCGGACGACAGGGCCAGAGCAAGGTCGAAAAGTTCTTCGAGAGTGCCGGCACGCAGCACGCCGGCCTGCCTGAGGAGGGCATCCACGGCGGTGTCGCCGGCCGCGAGCGCGCCGGTGTGCGAGGAGGCAGCCCGCTGGCCGGCCGCCGTGCGCCCGCCTTTGAACACCACGATCGGCTTGGAACGGCCCACCCGCTTGGCAAGTGCGAGGAAGCGCTGGGGTTCGGGCAACGACTCCAGGTACAGCATGATCACCCGCGTCGGGTCGTGGCGTTCCCAGACCTCGAGCAGGTCGTTGATGTCCACGTCGGCGCTATTGCCGAGCGACACGAAGTGCGAGAAGCCAAGCCCCACATCGCGAGCCGCTTCCAACATCGCGACGCCTAACGCGCCGGAGTGCGAGGCGAACGCCACGGCCCCCGGCAGCGCCGGGGCCGGTGTGAACGACGCGTCCATGCGTACGTCGGAGTCGGTGTTGATGAGGCCCATGCAGTTCGGGCCGATCATGCGCACGCCGGCCGCGCGCACCCGCGCCAGCAGTCTGCGCTCCACCTCCGCGCCGGCCCCGCCGCCCTCGCGGAACCCTGCCGTGATCACGACGATGCCCCCGACCCCTGCCTCGAGGCACTCGTCGATCGTCGCCGGCACCGCGTCGCGCGGGACCATCACCACCGCGAGGTCCGGCGTGTCCGGGATCGCCTTCAGGCTCGGGTAGCAACGGAACGAACGCACGGCCGGCACTTTGGGGTTGACGGGGTAGACCGCCCCCGTGTACCCGGCCGCGAAGAGGTTCCCCAGCAGGCGACCGGACAGCGAGTCGGCTCGGGAGGAAACACCGATCACCGCCAGCGTGCGTGGTCTCAGTATGGCATCCAGCGAATCCGCCACGGCCGCCTCCGTTGTCACGGGATCGTAACACGCGGGGCGACAGCCTTCCCCCACCCACCCACCCAGTTGACAGTTCTCCGCCACCCCCCACCCAGTCGACAGTCGACAGTTAGAAGCTCACAGCTGATGTTCGCCAATCAACTCTCTTAGGTGGGGGGGGGGAACTGTCAACTGTCAACTGTCAACTGTTGACCGGGCGGGGGACGAAGACCCACACGCGCTCGTCGGAGGCACGGGCCGTCACGGGCAGGAAACCTGCCGCGTCGCCGTCGAGTTGGTAGGGGATGTTCTCGCCCGCGAGGCGCACCTCGACGGCCGGCCGCCGGTCCACGCCCGGAAGCCGGAGGTGGCGCCCCGAGGGGATCGAAAAGAAGAACGGCACTACTGCCGTTAGGCCGTGCCGCTGCAGGCTCACCACCTCGAGGCCCGTGGCGAAGGGGTCGGCGCCCGGCGTCGCGGCGAAAGGGCCGCCGTACGAGCGGGCGTTGCCGGTGATGCACCACGACGCCTCGAAGCTCGTACCGTCCATTGTCACCGAGAACCGGGGCAGGTGCCCGCGTGTGAGTTCCAGCAACGCCTGCGCCGCTATCCCCACCTTGCCTGCGCGCTGCTTCATGATCGTCGGCAGGTGGGCGAGGATGACGGAGTCCGGTCCGGCGGACAGCATGAGAAGGAAGAGCTGCCCCGAGTCGGTCCGTCCGACCGCCATCGCCTTCCGCTCGCCGCCCAGCAGCCGGGCGAGCGCCCGGGCGGGGTCTCGCGGGATGCCGAGCTCGTAGGCGAGCACCGAGGTCGTGCCCCCGGGCAACGTCACGAGTGCCGTGCTGCTCCCCACGAGGCCTCGCGCCGCCTCGTTGTACGTGCCGTCGCCGCCCCACACGCCGAGCGCCGCGTAGCGGTCGCGGGCGGCCCGTGCGGCGAGCTCGGTGGCATGTCCCGGCGCCTGGGTGGCCCACCACTCCAGCCGCCAGCCGAACTCTGCGGCGATGTGCTCGAGCCGTTCGGTGGGAGGTTTGCGCCGACCGCCGCGCGCCACCGGGTTGATCACGATGGGAAGGGTCTTCACCGCCCCTCCGGCGGGAAGAGATCCTCCTGGTCTCCCTGGACTGTTGGGTATCCAAGGTGGCGTCGGGCACGCTCGGTGACGACTCTCCCGCGCGGCGTGCGCTGCAGGAAACCGAGCTGGAGGAGGTACGGCTCGTAGATGTCCTCGAGCGTTCCCTCGTCCTCTCCCAGGGTCGCCGCCAGCGCCCGCAGGCCGACCGGTCCGCCGCGGTAGTGCTCGATCGCGGTCACAAGCAGCCGCCGGTCGAGATCGTCGAGGCCGAAGCCGTCGACCTCCAGGCGCTCGAGGCCATAGCGGGCGGTGTCGAGCGAGATCGCCTCCTCCCCTCGTGCGTGCGCAAAGTCGCGAACACGCCGCAGGAGGCGGTTCGCCACGCGAGGCGTGCCGCGGGCGCGGCGCGCGATCTCCTCGCCCGCCGCGACGTCGAGGTTCACGGTGAGCAAACCGGAGGAGCGGCGGACGATGGCGGTGAGCGCGTCCGGGCCGTAGAAGTCGAGGCGGTGCACGATCCCGAAGCGGTCACGCAGCGGGGCCGGAAGAAGGCCGGCACGCGTGGTGGCGCCGACGAGCGTGAACGGGGGTAGCGGCAATCGCATCGCGCGCGCCGCCGGCCCCTGCCCGACGACCAGGTCGAGTGAGAAGTCCTCCATCGCGGGGTACAGGATCTCCGCGACCGTCGGGGCCATTCGGTGGATCTCATCCACGAACAGGACGCCGTGAGGCTCGAGGTTGGTCAGGATCGCAGCGAGGTCCCCGGCCCGCTCAAGCACCGGGCCGGAGGTGATCTGCAGGCTGACGCCCATCTCGGCGGCGATGATGTGGGCGAGCGTGGTCTTGCCAAGGCCCGGCGGACCGAACAGGAGGACGTGGTCGAGCGATTCGGCTCGAGCCCGCGCCGCGGCGATGAACACGCCCAGGTTCGCGGTCACCTTCTCTTGACCGATGTACTCGGCCAGTTTCCGCGGCCGGAGGCTGTCCTCGAACCGGGCTTCGGACGGGTCGCGGATCGGCGTCAGCACGTGCTCCTGCACGCCGCTATGTTACCCCCCACCGCCCACCCAGTTGACAGTTCTCCCCCACCCACCCGTCCAGTCGACAGTTGACAGTCAAGAACTCCGCCACCGCAAGGCCACCTCAGCAGGCGTGCTGGTTGTGGTGAAACTGATTGTCGACTGTCAACTGTGAACTGTCGACTTCCTCTCAGCGGACGAGGGCTTGCAGCGCGCGGCGCAGAAGCTCCGAGAGATCCAGGTCCGGGTTCGATCGCAGCAGATCCCCCACGGCCTCCTCGGCCGCCCGCACCGGGTAGCCGAGGTTCGTGAGCGCGGAGACCGCGTCCTGGCGCGAGCTTGCGGAAGCCGCCACGGCAGCCTTGACCTTGCCTTTCAGCTCGACGATCAGGCGTTCGGCGGTGCGCTTCCCAATACCCGGCACGGCCGCAAGGCGTCGCCACTGCTCGGACTCGACGGCGGCGGCGAGGTCATCCGGGGTGAGGCCGGACAACAACGCCAGGGCGATGCGGGGGCCGATGCCGGACACCCCGAGGAGCAGCCGGAACGTGTCGCGCTCCATCCGCGTCGTGAAGCCGTAGAGCGAGAGCTGATCCTCGCGCACGTGGGTGTGCACGAAGAGGGCCGCGCGCTCCCGCCCCACGAGGAGCGGGTGCGTCGAGACGGGCAGATGCACCTCGTAACCTACGCCGCCCGCCTCCACCACCACGAGGCCGGGCTGCAACTCGAGGATGCTCCCGTCTAGATGGCCGATCATCCGCTCTTGGGCTTGAAGCGTTCCACGACCTCGGAGTTGATAGTGATCGGGTTCTCGCGCTTGGCCTCGGCGACCATCGAGCTGATCAGCCGCTGGAGCTCCTCCTTCACCATGCTGTCGCGGAGCGCAATCTTCTCCTTGGCGTACGCCGCAGGGTCGAACGCCTTCTTGGCGGTGATCTTCGCGATTGCGACGCCGCGCTCGCCAACGATCACCGCTGGCGTCAGTGCGCCCACGGCCGTAGAGAAGACTGCATCGTCGAGGCGGGGTGCCATGCCGAGGCCCTGGATTGCGGTGCCACGCCGGTGATCCGTCAGGGTCTGCGCCGTCCCGCCCAGTCCGGCAGCCTGGCCGGCGAGCGGACCGCTCGCAAGAGCCGGTCGCCGGCTATCGAGCTCGGCGCGCAGCTTCTCCAGCGCCTTGGCGCGCTTGGCTGCATCCATGGCCTCGTCCTTCGCCTCGGTAAGCGGCGTGGTGCCGGCCGGGCGGACCTTCGCGACCCTGTACACAACCCAGCCGCGCGAACTGCGTCGCGGACCAGCCACAAAACCCTCCTTGGACACTTTCGCTTCGGTGAGCAACTCGGGGTCGCGGCCGAGGCCGGCGATCATCTCGTCCTGTGCCCCGAAAAACGGCGTCACGTTCGAGGTCACGACGTCGTCCGTGAGCGTGTGCCACTGGTCGTCGGTCGTCAGCTTCGCAGCGTCGATTTTGTCCCTCAGAGCCGTCGCACGACGGTTCCCTTCGGCGTCGGACAGGCTCTCGACAAGCTTCTCTCTGATGACATCGCGGACCTCGGCAAGGGGGTTGGTGGTTGCAGGGCGCCGCTCCTCGAGCTGGATGATGTGGTACCCGTACTGGCTCTTCACCGGGGCCGAGACCTCGCCGGGCTTGAGACCGAATGCAGCGTTCTCGAACTCCTTGACCATGCGGCCGCGCGGGAACCACTGCAACTCGCCGCCCGAGTCCTTGCTCCCCGGGTCCTCGGAGTACTGCTTGGCGAGAGCCGCAAAGTCCCCCGCCGTAGCCTTGGCACGCACCTCGCGGGCCTTCGCGAGCGCCGCGCTCCAGCCCGCATCGTCCTTGGTCTTGGGCTGGATCAGGATATGGCGCGCGCGGACCTGCTCGGGGGCGGCGAACTCCTGCTGGTGTTTCGAGTAATAGTCGGCAATCTGGGAGTCGGGCACGGACAAGGTCCGTCGCAGCCTCACGTCGTCAACGAGCAGGTAGCGGAGCTGCCGTTGCGCGGGGTGGGTGAAGTGCGGCTGGTTGGCGTCGTAGTACGCCTTGGCATCCGCCTCGGTCGCCGTGACGCCGGCGAGCGCACGGTCGACCGGGACGTAGAGGACGTCGAACGAGGCCGCCTCGTTCCGGCGGCGGTACTCGCTTTCGACATCCGACTCCGGGATCATGATCCCGGCCGCTAGAGCCTGCTGCAGCTTCTGCATCGCCAGGTCCTGCCTCAGGCTATCCTCAAACTCCTCGGGGCTCGTCTGGTTGGCTCGCAGGATGCGTGCGTACAGATCGTCTCCGACGAAGCTTCCGTCGGTGCGCTTGAACGCTGGGTACGTCATGATCTTGTCGAGCAGCTCCTTGTCGGTGACTTCGACGCCCAGCTTCCTCGCCTCGGCCAGCAGCAGGTACCGGTCCACGATGTTCTGGATCGTGATGGAAGCGAGGTCGATCTTGTCCCTCACGCCCTCGAACTGATCGCCGTACATCTGTCGATAGCGCTGCTCGGTCGAGCGCATCTCCTTCATGAACTGCGACTCCGAGATGCTCACGTTGCCTATCCTCGCCGCGAGGCCGGCAAGGCCGCGAGAGCGCCCGCTTCGGCCGGTGCCCCAGTCGACGAAGATGAAGAAGACAAAAAGGAACACGACGAACCAGAGGATCCACTTGAGGTGCACGAACTGGTCACGCAACGTCTTGAGCATCTCGATGCCTCCATCACGCCCAAAGGCAGAGGATTCTAGCCCACGACCTCCCTGCGAGCAAGTTGCACAACGCTCTCTGGTTGCGTCCGCAGCACGCGGAATGCTAAGGTTGAGAGGGCCTGGCAATGCGTTCTCGACTTCCGAGTCCCTCTGCGTCGCGGTTCGAACTCGACTGGGTCGTTGTCTCAGTCAGAGGGATGAAGCGCTGGGGTCTGCTCATCTTCCTCGTGTTTCTTGCCGGCGGCATCCTCGGAAGCGTCCTCTACTTCACCCACGAGCCCGCCGAGGCGAGAGCACAGCGCGCGCTCAGGCGCGCCTCGACTGCGCAGGAGGAGATTCAGCGGGCCGGGTTTCCCGAGAGCCTCTCGGGCGAGTTCGAGCAGGCTTCCCATCTTCTCGAGGAGGCCCGCTCCGACTGGGCACGCAAGGACTTCCCCGCGTGCATAGCCCGCGCCGAGGATTCGTTGCAGCGCTTCCAGCTGCTCAGCGGACTCGCGAACCGCGAATTCGCCGGAAGCGGACAGATCATCGCGCTCAACGGGAAGGTTGAGGTCCAGCGGGCCAACCAGACCAGGTGGGAGAAGGGCCGCGAGAAACAGCCGCTCTACAACGGCGATTTCATCAAGACGGGCTCCGACGCTTTCGCCGAGGTGCTCTTCTCCGACAGCACGGTGTACAAGGTCGGCCCCGACTCACTGCTCGAGGTCCACCGCGAGGCACGCGGGGGACGGACCCCGTCGAGCGCCGAGGTCAAGGTGAAGTCCGGCCAGGTGAACGTCTACACCGCGAGCAACTCGTCGTCGGTCGTCACGGACGCGGCGAGGGCCGACATCGAAAGCGACAGCCGGGTGGGCGTCGAGGTGGCAGAAGACAGCGCCACGGTCGTCTCTTCGTACAGCGGCAAGGCCCGCGTCATCGGTTCGACGGGCGAGCGGGTCGAGTTGGGCACGCGGCAGGCGGTGAGCGCGGCGCCCGGCGGCAAGCTCGGCCACCAGCGAGCCGTCCCCGAAGCGCCCGCTCTGGAGAAACCCCCGGTCAACTTCCTGGCCAATCTCGATCTCTCCAACCGGGTCGACCTCGGGTGGCGCGAAGTGGTCGGCTGCACCGGCTACGAACTGCAGGTCTCGCGCTCGCGGCTCTTCGCCGCGTCCAACCTGGAGTTCAGCGTCCAGCGCAGCACGAACTCGGCGGCCGTGAAGATCCTGCGCGCAGGCACTTATTACTGGCGCGTCGCGGCGCTCGGCATTGAGCACGTGCGCTCGGAGTGGAGCTCGCCGCGGGCGTTCAAGGCGTTCGCCGGACCGCGGGTCGAAGCACTGAGCGACACAACACCGCCGAAGCTCGAGGTGCAAAAACCCACCCAGATGGGGAATTTCTTTATCATCCAGGGCATCACCATCCCGGGCGCCATGGTGACGGTGAACGGCGAGCCGGTGGAGGTTCAGGGCGACGGCACCTTCAAGAAGGCGGTCGCCTTGAATCGGGAGGGGTGGAACACGATCGTGATCCGGGCCACCGACCCGTCCGGGAATACCGCCGAAGATCGCAAGTCGGTGTACGTAGAGGTCGAATAGGAGCCCTATGGGGATTGCATCGCTGCTTTCGCTCTTCTCCTCTGATCTCGCGGTGGACCTCGGCACCGCGACGACGTTGGTGTACACCAAGAACCGAGGGATCGTGGTCTTTGAGCCGTCCATCGTGGCGGTCAACCGGGTCACGAACAGGGTCGAAGCCGTCGGTCAGGCAGCCAAGGACATGCTGGGCAAGACTCCCGGCAACATCGCCGCCATCCGGCCGATGAAGGACGGCGTGATCGCCGACTTTGAGGTTACCGAGAAGATGCTCGAGTACTTCATCCGCAAGGCCCACGGCCGGAACCTCTTCGTTCGGCCGCGCATCGTGATCTCGGTGCCATCGGAGATCACGCCGGTCGAGAAACGCGCCGTGAAGGACTCTGCCTTGCGTGCAGGCGCCTCCGAGGTCTACCTCATCGAGCAGGCCATGGCCGCAGCGATCGGCGCGGAGTTGCCGATCACCGAACCCACCGGCAACATGATCGTCGACATCGGAGGCGGCACGACCGACGTGGCCGTCATCTCGCTCGCGGGCATTGTCTACTCGCGCTCCGTGCGGATTGCCGGCAACGAGATGGATGAGGCGATCATTTCGTACATCAAGCGGAAGTACAACCTCCTTATCGGAGAGCGCACCGCCGAGATGATCAAGATTGAACTCGGCAACGCCTGGCCCGGCACCGAGACGCGCACCATGGAGGTGAAGGGGCGCGACCTCGTGGAAGGGATCCCGAAGACGCTGACGGTCAACGACGAGGAGGTGCGCGAGTCGCTCGCCGAGACGGTGAACACCATCGTCGACGCGGTTCGCACTGCGCTCGAGCGCACACCGCCGGAGCTCTCCGCGGACATCATCGACAAAGGTATCGTGCTCGCCGGAGGCGGCTCCCTGCTGCGCAACCTCGACCAGCGGCTCCGCGAGGAGACCGGCATCCCCGTCGCTCACTGCGACGACCCGGTCTCCGCTGTCGTGCGGGGCACCGGCAGGATGCTCACCGACATGGCCCTCCTCAAGAAGATATCCATCGATTGACGTGCTCCGCGTCCGGCTCCGCCCCGACCTCACGATCATCTTCATCTGCGCGGCGCTTTACGTGGGCTCGGCGGCGCAGGTGCGGACACCCCGCGGACAGACGGCGCTCTCGCTGGCCGTGACGACGATGGCCGCACCCGCCGTGGCGCTGGCCAACGCCGTCGGCTCCGCGTGGGAGGACTTCCGCACCGGGCAGCGCAGCCTGCGGGCGACGCTCGAGGAACTCGGACGTCTGCGGGGGGAAAGCGGGGAGCTGCGCCGCACCAACCAGCTCCTGTCGGCGGAAGTCGGGGAGCTGCGTCAGGGGTCGCGCCTGCTCGCGGCGTACCCGTCCCTGCTGGATCATGCGGTCCTCGCACGAGTCGTGGCCCGCGACCTCCTGGGCACGCACACGCTCCGCCTCGACCGCGGGACGGCCGATGGGGTCCATGCCGACTCGGCGGTGCTGGCTGAGACCGGTCTCTTGGGCCGCGTCGACCGCGTCCTCGAGCACTCATCGCGCGTCCAACTGCTCAGCCACCCGGCCGCCGCTGCGGCGGCTACGATCCCCGGTATCAACTCAGAAGGACTGCTGGTGGGGGGCGACCAGCCCCATATCACGGGCCTTCCTCCGTACACGAAGGTCGCACCGGATTCCGTGGTGCTGTCCACCGGGTCGGAGGGGATCTATCCGCCGGGCATGCTCTTCGGGTCGGCGCAGGAGGCGCGCAACGAAGGCCTCTTCACGGTCGTGCCGGTACGGCTCGCTGCGCGGCCGACCGAGGTCACGGTGGTGCTCGTCCTGGCGCCGGTCAACAAGGGTGCGCCGTGAAGATCGCCATTGCCTTCTTCGTCGCGATCCTCCTCCAGTTCGGGCTGACTGCGAGCCATCTCTGGTGGGTCTTCGCGGCCTGCCAGCCGGTCCTGCTCGTGGTGGTCGCAAGCGCGCGGCGGTTCGACCCGGTTGGAGTCGCCTGGACCGGACTCGCCGCGGGACTCGCCACCGACCTGATGACCGAGCGTATCATCGGACCAGGGGGGATCGCCGGAGCCGTCGCGGGCGTGGTGGTCGCCGTGGTCGTGCGCAAGTTCGAAATGGTGGGCCCGTTGTACTGGATCGTCGGTTCGCTGCTTGCCGCGGCGTGCAGCGAGCTTACCTGGATTCTGACGCTCGTCACCCTCGGCATGAAACCGGACCACATGTGGATCGGGGCCTTCGCCACCGTGGCGATGACGGGCGCGGCCGGCTTCCTCGTCGCCGCGTCTGAGCGGGTCGTACGGGCGTGGCAGTCGCCGGAGCGCAGGCGCCGTCGCGTACTGCGTCGGCTATGACCTTCGTTCGCGACGACCTGCGCCCCCTGCAGCGCCGGACGGCCGCGCTGTTGGCTATCTTGCTAGTTGCCTTTTCGGTGGTCCTTGTGCGCCTGTGGGTCTTGCAGGTCATCCAGAACGCGAGGTGGAAGACCGCCGCCGAGAACAACCGGCTGCGCCGTCTCCCCCTCGAAGCGCCGCGTGGGATGGTCACCGACGTGCGCGGCGAGGTCATCCTCGACAACCGGCCCACCTATCAGCTCCTCTTGTTTCCCGAGGAGATGGCCGACGCCGCACGCACGGCTGCGTTCCTGACCAGGATCGAGATCGCGCCGGCCGACGAAGTGAAGGCCCGCCTCGACAAGGCCCGGCGGACCTCGCATCTGCCGTCCGTGATCGCGGACAACCTCGCGTGGTCCCAGGTCGCGGCGATCGCCGCACACCGCGCCGAGTACAGGGAACTCGACATCCACCCGGCGACGCGCCGCTCACTCCCTCCCGGCGCCACCGTCGCTCACCTCGTGGGCCAGCTCGGCGAGGTCTCGCCCGAGCAGCTCACCGACAACCCCGGCCTCCGCCCCGGCCAGCTCGTGGGCCGGTCCGGCATCGAGCGCGCCTACCAGGACGTGCTGGGCGGCACGCCCGGAAACCTGGTCGTGGTGGTGGACGCTTTCGGCAAGCAGGTCTCGGCGCTCGACGAGGAGCCCCCCGTCGCTGGACGGCCGCTGCAGGTCACACTCGACCTTGCCCTCCAGCGCGAAGCGGCCGAGGCGATGGCGGGACAGGTCGGCGCCGTGTTCGCCCTCGACCCGCGCAACGGCGCGGTGAGGATCCTCCTCTCGCAGCCTTCGTTCGACCCCGATCTCTTCGCCGGTCACCTGGAACCGGCGAAGTGGCACGAGCTGATCGGCGACCCGCTCAACCCCCTGCACGACCGGGCCCTGCAGGCCCTCTACCCGCCCGGCTCCACCATCAAGCCGCTGTTCGCCGCCGGCGCCCTGCGCGACGGCGTCCGCACTCCTTCTGACAGCGTCTTCTGCACGGGGGGGGTCACGATCTATGGCCACCCGTACCACTGCTGGCAGAAGGGGGGGCATGGCCGCGTCGCGATCGAGGAGGCGATTGAGGTCTCCTGCGACACGTTCTTCTACTACCTGGCGCGCGACGCGGGTATCGACCGGCTCGCAGCGTGGGCCCGGGCCTTCGGCCTCGGAGAGGCCACCGGGATCGAGCTGGGCGGTGAGAGCACGGGTCTGGTGCCCGACGACGCATGGAGCCGCAAGGCCCGCGGCCAACAGTGGTATGGCGGTGAGACGATCTCGGTCGGGATCGGTCAGGGTCCGATCCTCGTGACCCCGATCCAGATGGCCGTGGCATACGCGGCGCTCGTCAACGGCGGCCAGCTGGTGAAGCCCCACCTCGTGGAGGGCCGAGGCGAGCCGCCCCGGGCGACCGGGTTTCCGGCCGAAGCGCTCGCCCTGGTGCAGCGCGGCATGGAACGCGTTGTGGCGGGAAACCGCGGCACCGCGCGCAGGCTCGGCTCGCTTCCCGTCCGTTTCGGCGGCAAGACCGGGACCTCGCAGGTGATCCACAAGCAAGAGGGCGTCCACTGGCAGGACCTGCCCTGGGAGCAGCGTCACCACGCGCTGTTCATCGGCTATGCGCCGCTCGGCGACCCGCAGCTGGTCGTCGCCGTCGTGGTGGAGCACGGCGGCGACGCCGCCTCCGTGGCGGCGCCGATCGCCGCCCGCATCATCCAGCGCGCGTTCGGCCCCAGGGCGGAGGTGCAAGCCGTCACCGCATCGGTGCCTCCCGGATGGCAGGCGACATCGCCGCCCTCGGGCCTCGATGCCCACCCGGCAGCGCCACCATCGGCGCCCGCCCACGCGCCGTCCGCTGCAGAACCGCGGGCGGCCGCAGTCGGCCGCGTCGCCGCCGGCCCGTCTAACCTCTCCCAGACTGCGGGTGGCGCGGCACGGCGCGAGCCCCGCCCCACACGCTGATGCGACGCCTCGACTCCTGGCTTCTGCTGGCCGTGGTCGCGATCGCGGCGTGCGCCTACCTCGCGCAGAGCTCCACCGCGAAGGCCCTCGCGACGCCCGGCTTCGCCAACCGTCAGATCGTCTGGCTCGCAGTCGGCGCAGTTCTCATGCTCCTGTTCGCGTTCGCCGACTACCGCGTGCTCGCCAGGCTCTCGCCGCTCTTCTACGTCGTCACGCTCGTGGTGCTCATCACCCTCTTCGTGGTCGCGCCGGCACGCGCGGGCGCGCAGAGATGGCTGACGCTCGGCTCGTACACCATCCAGCCGTCCGAGTTCGCGCGGGTCGTCACGATCCTCGCCGTGGCCGCGCTCGCTGGGGAGCACCGGCAGAACCGACTCGATTTCAAGACCGCGTCACGCCTAGTCGCGCTGACGGCCGTTCCCGCAGTGCTCGTCATGCTTCAGCCCGACCTCGGGACCGCGCTCACGTTGGGGGCGATCCTCGTGGCGGCGCTCTGGCTGGGCGGTCTTCCCTGGCGGACCTGGCTCGTCCTTGGAGTGGCGGGGGTCGTGATGGTCGGGGCGGCGTGGCTGTGGGTCCTCAAGCCCTATCAGCGCGAGCGCATCATGACGTTCGCTGATCCCGACCGCGCTCTCTACAGCTCCGGGTACCAGCAGCGCCAGTCCAAGATCGCGGTCGGCTCCGGTGGGGCCACTGGGAAAGGGCTGCACTCCGGTACCCAGTCGCAGCTGCGTTTCCTGCCCGCGCAGTACACCGACTTCATCTTCGCGGTGTGGGCGGAGGAGACCGGTTTCGTCGGCTCCGCGCTGCTGCTCGCCGCGTACGCCCTGATGGTCTTCCGCATCCTGGTCATCGCGCTCTCCGCCAGGGACCGCGTCGGCGCGGTGTTCGCCGGGTGCACCGGCTTCGTGCTCGCCGTCGAGATCCTCATCAACGTCGGCATGGTGACCGGCGTCGCTCCCACCACCGGGATCACCCTGCCACTGCTCTCCTACGGCGGCTCTTCGGTGTTCGCGACCTGCATCTCGCTCGGGATCGT
>Ga0182021_10001121_pt1 | contig 30411 bp, 24 predicted proteins | sample 612E3MmetaG_FD_120493 | JGI IMG/M metagenome (GOLD analysis project Ga0182021, IMG submission 120493) | Permafrost microbial communities from Stordalen Mire, Sweden - 612E3M metaG (Illumina Assembly) | ecosystem: Environmental > Terrestrial > Soil > Wetlands > Permafrost | place: Sweden... | reverse complement strand
TGTCATAATTTCAACCTTGGGCACCAAGATTAACACAGCATTTTCGACAATCGCAGGCAAACTCAGCTAATACTTATGCCCGGTTTGTAAGTTCTTCCCAACCAAAAAGGGATGGGGTAAAGGATCCCCCTTTACCCTTCTTGTTGGAAGAGACTGTGTCGCAATTAGAAAAAATGTCATTCCGAACGTATGTGAGGAATCTTAACGTGCCGTATTTATTCAAACCAAGATTTCTCGTTTCGCTTCGAAATGACACTAAAATGAATGGTGATACAGTCTCTGTGGAAAAAAGGACTCCGTTGGAAATGACGGAGCGTTTCAAGGGGTAACGAGAGGAGATTTAACTATCGGAAATACTCTTGTTTTTGTATTTCTGACAATTCTGTTTGCTGGAGCATTATATTCGGACATAAAGTATCAGAGGCTGCCAAATTATCTTACTTTCTCCGGCATGGCAATAGGGATTTTTTATCATGTCATTTTTGGCAGTGGTTTCCTTTTTTCCGTGAAGGGCCTTTTGCTCGGAACTGCCTTTCTTTTCATTCCCTATTTTTTAGGGGGCATGGCCGCGGGGGATGCAAAGCTCATGGGTGCTGTTGGTGCGTTTCTCGGGGCAGAGGGGGTTTTTAATGCATTTATTTTCACAGCCCTCGCGGGAGGAATCTATGCGATAATTTTAATGATTTTTCATGGATACCTTTTGGAGACATTAAAAAGATACGGGAGGATGCTTAAGGGATTTCTTACCATAGGAGAATTTATCTATTTGCCGCCTCCAGAGGAGATAAGGAAGATAAAACTTTGTTACGGGATCGCGATCGCGGCCGGGACTATTTTTTCAGTTGCTTTTCCTTATGATTTGTTAGGGTAATCTGTCGGTCTGATGGTAGCGGATAAGAACAAATGAGAGGGCAGTTTTTAACAGGAGGTGAATGATGCGAAAATACGCGCCTTTTATTATTTTAGCGGTTGGAATACTATTGGCCTTGGCAGCCGGCATATTGACTTACGGGAGGCTGAAGGGGGCTGCTAAAGTAACAAAGGAAGTTGTTCCTGCCGTGCCGGTGGCGGTAGCGGCGAAAGACATACCTTGGGGAACCAAACTTGCGCCGGAGATGATAAAGTTAGTCTCTTTGCCCAAGGATGCTCTTCCACCAGGCTATTTCAGCAGCCCGGAGGCTCTCAAGGATAGGGTGCTGCTTGCGGAGGTCAAGGAAAACGAACCTGTTTTAGAGCACCGGCTTGCCCCGGTAAGTGTTACTGTCGGAGGACTTTCGGCGGTTTTAAGCCCAGAGAAGAGGGCCATGGCCGTCAAGGTGGATGAGGTGGTTGGGGTGGCCGGTTTCCTTTATCCGGGAAGCAGGATTGATGTCTTAGTCACCATGCGTGAAGAAACCCCGGGGGGTTCAAACCCCTTGAGCAAGATTGTGCTTCAGAATATTCTGGTTCTGGCGGCTGGGACAGAGATGGAAAGAAAGGGGAAGGAAGAAAAGCCCGCCTCGGTAACGGTTGTGACCTTAGAGGTAACCCCTGAGGATGGTGAGAAGCTTGCCCTGGCAGCCAACGCAGGAAAGCTGCAGCTTGCCCTCCGCAATCCTCTTAACGCAGAGACTATAACCACCAGGGGAGCTACCATACCTGTCCTTTTAGCTTATGCGCTGCCTGAGAAGGCCCAGGTGACAGGCAGGAAGGAAACGGCAAAGGTTCCGGGTGGTGGTTTCACGGTGGGGATTATTAAAGGGGATCAAACAAGTAAGCAAGGTTTTTAGGGACAATCAATATATAAGAACTGTGAAAGGGAGAATAAATTTATGGTACCTTGGTTTCGTCTATCTTTAGCCGTCATCTTTTCTGTATGTATTCTCGCGGTTTTCTCAAATACAAGCGAGGCGACTCAAGGGTCCCTGATCTTAAAAAAGGCGGCCTTTGCAGGTGAGGTTCCGGTAAGGCTCAGGCTTGGAGTGGGAGAATCTCAGGCAGTGAAAAGCCCCGATATCAAAATAAAGGATGTTTCCCTTGTTGACCCGAAGGTGGCTGATGTAGTGGTTGTCTCTCCCTACAAGATTAATCTTACCGGAAGGGCTCCGGGAATGACCCAGGTCGTCCTCCGGGGAGTAAAACCTGCCGATTGTGTTGTCTTTGATTTAGAGGTTTTTGCCGGTCTTTCTTTTCTAAAAGAACAGCTTCATGAGCTTCTCCCTCAGGAGCATATAAATGTCAATGCCGCCAATGACTCCCTCTTTCTTTCAGGCGATGTTTCAAGCGCGGCCAATATGTCTCTGGCTGTCTCCCTGGCCGAGCAGTATGTGCCAAAAAAGGAAAAACTGGTCAACCTTCTTCAGCTCGGAGGAGTTCAACAGGTCATGCTTGAGGTCAGGGTGGCCGAGATGGACAGGAACATCGCAAAGCAATTGGGCATTAACCTTTCCTATGCAAGAGGCACTGACTTTGCTTTAAGCCACATAGGCCAGCTGACCTCAGGAGGAGGGCTCTCTACTCTTCTAACCAGTGCCAACGTAAATACCCTTTTCCGTTTCGGATACGGCGGAGCTTGGTGGACGGTCTTCATTGATGTTCTTCAGGAGAACGAATTGGTGAAGATTTTGGCGGAGCCGACCCTTGTTGCTACCAGCGGACAGGAGGCCCGATTTCTGGCAGGCGGTGAGATACCGATCCCTATCCCTCAAGATCTTGGCAATGTCGCGATTGAGTATAAACCTTATGGTGTCGGGCTTACCTTCACACCAACTGTTTTAAGCGGAGAGAGAATCGCTTTAAAAGTAGCGCCCGAGGTCTCTGAGCCGGATTATACACGTTTAGTGTATTTTAATGGATACTCAGTCCCCGCATTCACAACCAGGAGGGCGTCAACATCGATCGAGCTTGCTGATGGGCAGAGCTTTGCAATTGCGGGGTTGTTTAGCAATGAGATGAGACAGACCGCAGCAAAGTATCCCGTGCTGGGTGAGATCCCTGTTCTGGGAGCGCTTTTCAAAAGCTCGGAGTTTCAGAAGAATGATTCCGAGCTTGTCATTATCGTTACCCCCCATCTGGTAAAGCCTTTAGATTTGGCTAAGCAAACACTCCCCACTGATCAATATATTGAACCGAATGATTTCGAATTTTACTTATTGGGGGCTATGGAAGGAAGAGAAAAGCCGGTGAGACTCCCGGATAATTTTTCTCCACAGGAAGGCATGGAGGGACAGTTCGGGTATATAGAACCAGGATTACGGTGATGATTCATTGAAAGGAGCACAATGAAAGCAGGATTAATGATCGCGCTTGGGTTGATGATTTTTTTAGCGGGCTGTGCCAGTGTCCCGTCAAGGCTTGAGGTTGACGCCGGCGCATCTTTCAAGCTTCAAAAATTCAATCAGATACTGGATCACGAGGCAGGGAAGAATCTTAAACCGGTAGAGGGCCTTGACGCAAAGGCAACGGAAATAACACTGGAAAAGTACAGAAAGAGCTTTGAGAAGCCTCCCGAGCCGGAAAAGTTTCTCATGCAGGTAGGGACAAGCAAGTAAAAGAGGGCGCTATGAAATTAAGAGATAAAAGCGGCATAGCGGCTGTAGAATTTGCTTTAGTGCTTCCCCTGTTTATGACTCTGGTTTTTGCTGTTATTGATTTTGGGTATTATTTTTTTGTCCAGAACACTCTACAATATGCCACCCGTGAGGGGGTCAGGCTTGCCCTGGTAGGCGGCACCATAAGCGGGGCAACCAGGTTGGATTCCATACTGCAAACCATTAAAGATAATGCCGCCCTGGCGGTTGACCCTGACAAACTCAGCATAAGCATTTTTCCTGTTACCGGCACTTATGGCGACCCTTCTGGCTGGAACACTACACAAGACCCTGGTAATCCGGGGGATATTATGCGGGTTAGAACCAGTTATACCTATAATTTCTTGACTCCTCTTATAGGTAGTTTTTTCTCCGGGGGTACGATTCTTGTCCAGGCAGAGGCAACGTATAAAAATGAAGATTTTTCTCTTTAAACGGTTTGGGGTATCCGGTTTATCCAGAGGCATCGCGGCGCTGGAGTTTGCCCTCATTCTCCCGCTGTTAGTTATCTTGGCCTTTGGGATCATTGATTTCGGCAGATTGATTAATGCCCGGCTGGTGATTACCAATGTAAGCCGTGAAGGTGGAAATCTCGCCTCACGCTACCGGGATGTTGAGATTCAGGCGCAGGCAAATGACCTCCTTAATCTGCTTCAGATATCCGGCAAACCGCTTGACCTTGATACATATGGAAAAATATATATTACAAAAATTCTTGCCGGCACCTCAACGCATACTCAACCGACGATTGCCGCTCAGGTTGGGAAAGGAAACCTTTCCGTCAGCAGTAAGATCGTGGGTAGCAGCTCTACTATGGGGTTGTCACAGCAGGGGTTGTTTAATCATCTGGTGTTTAACGCATCGCATCAAACCGCAGATATTTCTGAAATTACCGTGGTAGAGGTATTTTATAAGTATAAGCCGATTACCCCTCTTCCCGGGCTCATTCAAAATATCCTGACCACACCTGGATATGACGGCATTGTTATCGGAAGCAAAGCTGTTTTTTAGGAGGGCGTAATGAAAAGGATTCTCCATAATCAATGTGGCGCAGTATTAGTAACCTTTGTCATTCTCCTGACCGTGTTGCTGGGATTTACCGCCCTGGCGATGGAGGTGGGAAATTGGTATTTAGTAAAGGCGGAAACCGCCAAGGCAGTGGATGCCGCCGCCCTGGCCGGCGCCAAGAACATATCCAATCCGTATGTTAATCAGGTGACACTGTGTCAAGAGTTCGCGAATGAAAATTTTACTGCAGGGTATTTAGGAACGCAAAACGGCTCTTGTGCGGTTGATGTCACCGGAATTGCACAAGGGAAGATCAAGGTAACCCAAAGCAGTGATTCAATCGCCATTCTTGCCCGCCTTTTTGGAGTTAACACTGTCCCGGTAAGCAGCTATGCGGTAGCGGCAAAAAAGAAAGTGGAGATTATGCTGGTGCTGGACAGGTCGGGGTCGATGTCGGGGTCGCTGTCTTCGCTTGAAACCGCTGCTAAAAATTTTGTGGAGTTCTATAGAGATACCCAGAGTACAGATAAGATAGGTCTCATTACCTTTGCCACCGGAGTAAAAGTAGATCAAAAACTCGACATTAACTTTATCGACAACGGCATAGAGAATAAGATTGATGCCATAACGATACCTTCTTCGGGTGATCGCGATACCAATATGGAAGATGCCCTGGACCAGTGTGATGATGCTACAGACCGAAAAGGGCAATCTACCACAACCCTTACCGATCAGAGCGGGATATCGGGAGATCAGCGGGTCCAGCAGTATGTGATCTTCTTTTCCGACGGACAGGCTAAATCCTTTAGAGGAAATTATATAGACGGAAGCGGCAACACCGTGATCATTAAGTTTAAGCGGAATGGCGTAGACTACGACGCAGTGACGACGGATCCTGGGGATGTGGATAAAGATTATTTATCCAATCCATATGACGGCACCCATCTTATCAATGGCCTGCCCACCGGAGACGGGCTGGCGACAACGACGACGACCTGTCAAACGTGTCAAGGGAAGAATTGCACGCATCAGTTGACTACCAGATGGGGTGTAATGGCGTACTATTCCCTGTCCGGCCACACGGTGGGGGAATGCTTTATCGGAAACTCTAACACATCGACTCTCGGCTCTATGGCATCCAATTCGGTAATGAGTAATTATATATTAGCAACGGCCAAACAGATGGCCATAGATCACGCAAATGTGCTAAAGAATAAATACATAAAAATCTACAGTATTGGCCTTGGAAGCGTGGATCAAGATCTTCTTCAAAACATTGCCAGCGGGACCGATTATTATTATTACGCTCCCAGTTCAAGTGACCTGGATGCCATCTTCCAGAATATTGCCAAGGAGATAAAATTACGCCTGGTACAATAATGATGAGTTCGTAAAAAGGTGAATTCTGTCATTTCGAGGAGCAAAGCGACGAGAAATCTCAAACAATTTCAAGATTTCTTCCTGCGGTCGAAATGACAAACCCGGTGTTTTTTGCCTTTTTACGAGTCCACCAATAATGAGGAGAGATTATAAATGCCTGAGGAAATCATTTCTGTAGCCCTGAGAATTAAAGACCCGGAGACAGCAGGTGAATTTGAGGATATCGTAGACGCGCTGGATTTCGCTCGACTGAAGAAGGCTGAGGAAGCCGGCTTTCCTGATGTCCTCATAATGGAGATTACCGAGGACCGGAAGAAGGAATTTGAATTCATCGAGTCCATTCTGAGTTCCGGTGAGACCAGAATTTTTCTTACCTCTTCCGAGGGTAAACCTGAAATCCTCCTTCAGACCATGAGGATGGGGGTAAGTGATTTTTTCCCTCAGCCCCTGAAAAAAGAAGAAATTGAGATGGCCTTCAAAAGGGTTAAGGAACAAATCCTGAAAAAGGCAAAAAAAACAAAGCATGGCGTTATTATAAGTTTCCTTGCAGCTAAGGGAGGGTCTGGCACAACCACGATCGCCACAAATCTGGCCACCTCTCTTGCCCATTTGAACGAGATGCATGGCGTTGCCATAGTGGATTTAAACCTGCTCATCGGCGATGTTCCTACTTTTCTGGATATCTCGCCTTGTTACACACTCGCGGAGATCTCAAAAAATATTGACAGATTGGACGCAGCCTTCCTTATGGGCGTCCTGACGAGACACCCGTCGGGGGTTTATGTGCTTCCTTCGCCGGATAATATGGATGAGATAAATCAGTTGAAATCTGGTGATATTGCAAAGACCCTGACTATTATGCGCACGGTATTTGATTTCACCATTGTGGATGCCTACCGCTCTTTTGATCCTTTGGCTATGGCGGTCTTTGATTTATCCGATATCATCCTTTTAGTTTCTACTTTGGATATACCGTCTCTACGCAACGCAAAAAGGTTGATGGATACATTCCACGCGCTGGGTTATTCGGAGGACAAGATAAAACTGGTTGTTAACCGCTATACAAAAGGTTCAGAGATGCCCCTGAAAGAGGCCGAGAAAGCTTTGAAATGTGAGGCGTTCTGGCTCATCCCTAATGACTATCCGGCGGTTATTTCCTCCATTGACCAGGGTAACTCATTAACTCAGATAGCCCCGAACGCAGAGATAGCCAGGAGCTTTAAGAAATTTGCTCTGGCGCTTGCGGAGTCTCGGGGGGTAAAAAAAGAAGTTGAAACAAAGCAGGCCGGTTTCTTAGCCCGATTTCTGGGAAGACAGAAAGATTGATTATGCCGCCTTTTGATCCCCAGGAGAAAATAAGAGCGTTGCAGTTGCATGCCGACATGCCCTTTTTCGGCATGAAAAGATTAGAGAAATACTTAGAGAAAACCGAGTATCATGAACTTAAGGCCAGAGTTCACAATAAACTGATCGAGCTGATGGATCTTTCTCTTCTTGGCTCTCTGGATCAGCCTCTTCTGCTGCAGGAGATTCGCACGCTGACCGGGAAAATACTGGCCGGCGAAACGGTGCCTTTGAGTGCTCCGGAGAGAGAGAGGCTGTTCAAGGAGATTCAGGATGAGGTGCTTGGCTTTGGCCCGCTTGAGCCTTTTCTTCAGGATCCAACCGTCTCGGATATCCTGGTTAATTCCTATAAACAAATATATGTGGAGCGATTCGGTAAGCTTGAATTGACCAAAGGCCGGTTCAGGGACGATGCCCATCTCATGAAGATTATCGAGAAGATTGCTTCAAGCGTTGGGCGAAGAATTGATGAATCCTCACCAATGGTGGATGCCCGTCTCCCTGACGGCTCGCGTGTCAACGCCATCATACCTCCGCTGGCCATAGACGGCCCCATCCTCTCTGTCCGCCGCTTTGCGGTTGACCCCCTGAAAATGGATGATCTGATTGTCATGAAAACACTCATTCCTGAAATGGCGGAGCTCCTGAAGGGAATAGTAAGCGCGAGGTTAAATGTGCTTATCTCAGGGGGAACGGGAACAGGTAAGACAACCTTCTTAAATGTACTCTCCGGCTATATCTCAAACGACGAGCGGATTATTACTATTGAGGATTCGGCAGAGCTTCAGCTTCAGCAGAATCATGTGGTTCGACTTGAGACAAGGCCCTCGAATATTGAGGGGAGAGGAGAGATTACCCAGAGGGATCTGGTAAGAAATAGCCTGAGAATGCGCCCGGACAGGATTATCGTAGGGGAGGTAAGAGGGGATGAGGCATTAGATATGCTTCAGGCAATGAATACCGGACATGACGGCTCCCTTACAACCGTCCATGCCAATACCTCGAGGGATGCTCTGACAAGACTTGAGACCATGGTCTCCATGGCCGGACTTGATATTCAGATCAAGGCCATGCGTCATTTTATCAGCTCAGCCATTGATGTAATCATCCAGTTAACCAGGCTTAGTGACGGCTCACGGAAATTGGTAAGTCTCCATGAGGTTACCGATATGGAGGAAGACATCATTACCATGCAGGAAATCTTCTTTTTCAAGCAGACAGGAGTAAATGCCGATGGCCGGGTAGAAGGATTTTTTAAATCTACCGGGATAGTGCCGAGATTTCTGGGGAAGATTACCAGGCGGGGAATAAAGGTTCCCCATGATTTATTTGATTCAGGCAAGGTTTATGCGGTATAAAAGCAACAACAAAATTACAAATCAAGAACTTATTAACTGTCCCATATTAGTATTGACCTAAAGCGCAAAGCATTGTAGTATAGCATTCATGAAAAAGATGGATGTAAGAGGCATAGACCATAAAACATTGACCGAGTTGCGTAGGCGAGCAGTTGCCAGTGTTCAAGACGGGCAAAGTCCTGAAGTTGTGGCCAAGGCTTATGGGATCAACCGCGTCACCATTTACGGATGGTTGGCTCGTTATAGGGCAGGCGGTTGGGACGCCTTGAATGCACGGAAGCGTGGCGGGCGGCCTCCGAAGCTTAACGGCAAAGCGATGAAATGGCTTTACGAGACGATAACCATGAAAAATCCCTTGCAGATGCAATTCACCTTTGCTCTCTGGACGTCCAAGATGATCGGAGTGGTCATGTGCAGAAAATTTGGCATAAGGCTGGGTAAATCCTCGATTTGTCGTCTGCTGTCTCAACTGGGGCTGACTCCTCAGAAACCGATATGGCGCGCCTACCAGCAAAAGCCGCAAGCCGTTCAGAAATGGCTTAAGGATGAGTATCCACAAATCCGTCATTTGGCGAAGCAAAACAAAGCGCTTATATTTTTCGGCGATGAGGCCGGTATACGTTCGGATCATCATGCGGGCACCACCTGGGCGGTTAAAGGCAAGACGCCTGTTGTCAGCAGCGCCGGAGCTCGTTTTGGATTGAACCTGATCTCGGCCGTCAGCGCTCAGGGAGAATTCCGCTTTATGGCGGTTCGGGGTCGGGTAAACGCAGTCGAGTTTATCGATTTCATGGAGCGGCTTATCCACGGAGTTGAGCGAAAGGTATTTCTGCTCGTCGATGGTCACCCTGTGCACAAGGCGCGAAAGGTGAAACGCTTTGTGGAATCTCATAACGAGCGTCTCCAACTCTTTTATTTGCCGCCTTATTCTCCGGAACTCAATCCCGACGAACGCGTCTGGAACGATTTAAAAAATAACGCCGTTGAAAAGCAAGTCATAACGACACCCAAGGAACTTCATCGTGCTGTCATCAGCCATCTGAGGTCAATCCAAAAATCACCTGCTCGTGTTCGCTCATGTTTTAACAATGAAACAACCATGTGCGCAGCATGATGTTTATACTATTATAGGACAGTTAATATATAAAATGGAAATCCTGATCGGCATACTCGTCTTTTTGGCTCTTGTGTTCCTGATAGAGGGAATTTACTGGATCGTGGGGATATTCACTAATCCGGAGATAAAAAAAATCAAGAGGCTGATAAGAACCGTTTCCGCCGGAGGGCAGGAGGAAGAGGAGATACAAATAGTCAAAACGAAGGTGGTAAGTGAGATTCCATGGCTAAACCGATGGCTTTTAAATCTCCCGGGAATCAGGAAGATTGACCGCCTCCTGAAACAGGCCGATATCCGATACCCCTTAGGATTCTTCATCTTGCTCTCGCTCTTTCTGATTTTCACCGGTTTATATCTTGGTTCAGCCCTCCTGCACCATAGTGCCTTAGGTGTAGCCGGGGCTGCAATCTTAGGAGCTGTCCCTTATCTCTACCTTAACTATAAAAAACATAAGAGGATGCGAAGATTCGAAAGACAGCTTCCTGAGGTCTTAGAATTAATAGCCCGATCTTTGAAGGCCGGTCATGCCTTCTCCGGAGGGCTTCAGATGGTGGCTGAGGAGTTCCCCGACCCCGCAGGAAAAGAGTTTGGGAAAGCCTTTGATGAAATTAATTACGGTATCGGCGTGTCCCAAGCCTTAAAGAATCTGGCAGAGCGAATTGATGTGGCTGACCTCAAATTTTTCGTGGTCTCAGTTATCATTCAGAGGGAGACAGGTGGAAATTTAGCTGAGATACTGGAAAATATCAGCTATCTCGTTCGAGAGCGGTTTAAACTTGCCGGCTACATAAAAGCGGTTACGGCTGAGGGAAGGCTTTCTGCCGCAATTCTATGCATACTGCCTTTTGTTATGGCTTTTGTCCTTTTTCTCCTAAATCCTGACTATATGAAGATCCTCTTTAAGGACCCCCTCGGCCCTTTTCTTATAGGCCCTGCCCTTTTCATGACATTTTTAGGAATTATAGTTATGAAAAGAATAACAAAAATAAAGGTATAACGTATGGCGCTTATTTCTGTTTTAGCCTTCATCAGCATTGCCCTGGCGGCCATTGGTGTCTATTATTATATCCGTTACCGAGATGACCTCGCGGAGCGTCTTAAAAGGATTGGCGGCCGAAGCGCAGTTGCTGAGGAGAGGTCTCGAGCCCTCAGGGGACCTCTTTTAAATCTCTTCCGGTTCTTTGCTCAGGCGACCCTTCCGAAAAAAGAGGAAGAACTCTCCCGGATGCGCAGAATCTTCCTCAAGGCCGGCTACAGGAGGCCTCAAGCGACCGCTCTCTTTTATGGAGGAAAGGCGCTTCTGGCTATACTTTTGTTTTTGCTCTTTACCTTCATTCGTCTTACCTTCATCAAAGAGTTGCCGTATGTTCAGACCATTTTTTTCTCTATCCTATCAGGCCTTACAGGCTTTTATCTTCCTAATCTCTGGATTCATCGGAAGATTTCACAGAGGAAGGAAAAGATATTGAGAGGATTCCCTGATGCCCTTGACCTCCTGGTTACCTGTGTAGAGGCAGGGTTGGGGATGGATGCAGCTATAAAGAGGGTTGGTGAGGAGATTGCATTGAGTAGTCCGGTATTAAGTGAGGAATTGGAGCTGATGGCCTTTGAACTGAGAGCAGGAAAGTCCCGCCAGGATGCCCTGAAAGGTCTTGCGTTAAGAACGGAGCTTGAAGATGTTGCAAGCCTGGTAACACTTTTGGTTCAAACCGACCGGTTCGGCACCAGTGTTGCGAAGGCCTTGAGGGTTCACTCTGACGCCATGAGAACACGCAGGCGTCAGAGGGCAGAGGAGATTGCAGCCAGGATGTCTGTAAAAATGGCATTCCCCCTCATTTTATGTATCTTTCCTTCCATCGTGCTTGTGGTTATTGGACCGGGAATAATCAGAATAGTCAGGACGCTTCTGCCGGCGCTGGGCGGCAGGTGAGTCGGAGGAATGAAATGATTATTAGAAATGTAATCTTGATAATGCTTGTCTGGCTTTTTGTCTTCTCCGGCGGGTGTGCCTCCAGGAATTCTCAGGAGGGAAGTCTTAAAAAAAGTGACATTAAAAAGCTTATGGTCCTGCAAAAAAACCAGATCGTCTCCAAAGACAAAGAAGAAAAGGCCCTGAAGAAGCTTCCACCTATGACCGTTCCGGAATATGAGAGATTGGGAGATCAATACCTCAGGCAAGGGGATATTAATCGTGCTTTTTTTCAATATGATAAAGCATTGCAACTGGATAAAAATCAGGTCGGTATCCGCTATAAGGTAGGTATGATATTTTTGCAAAGGCGGCTGATCGATGAAGCTATCAGGGAGTTCGAGGAAATAGTAAAGATAGACGAGAAATATGCTCTGGCCTATGAGGGGATGGGACAGGCCTTTATGCAGGAAAAAAGGTATGAAGATGCTGAAAGGTTTTTTCTCCAGGCGCTTCGCCTGAACCCTGATCTCTGGAAGTCTCATAATTTTCTGGGGCTGATTTATAACAACTGCTCGAACTTTGATAAGGCTATTGCTGAATATCAGAGCGCCATAGCCCTTAAACCGGATCAAGGGCTTCTTTTCAATAACCTCGGGCTATCCCATTACTTTAAAGGAGAATATGAAAAGGCAGTCAAGGCATTTATGGAGGCGTTAAAAATCGAGGCTTCCAATGGTAAGGTTTACAATAACTTAGCTATGGCTCTGTGCAAGCTGGGAAGATACGATGAGGCCTTTGATGCCTTTAAAAAAGGTAGTGATGAGGCTCAGGCCTACAATAACCTGGGATGTTTTTACTTGTGGGAGGGAAAATCTGATGCGGCAATCACCGCGTTTAACAAGGCGATAGGAATCAAGCCTTCTTTTTATAATAAAGCCAGCGAAAACTTAAAAAAAGCACAGACGTCAAAACAGAATAAACCGCTTCCTGATTTCAAAAACAATCCGAGCCCTCTTGATTGATACGCCGGGAAACCGGTCTCTCTTTTTTTATTACCAACCAAGTCAAAATTTTTCGATACAGTGGTCAAATACCTTTTGATTTAGTAGCAACGAAAAAGGGAGAAATTTTGACCATTCAAACACAACTTTTCCAAAAACTCATTTGACCGTTATGTAAAATATAAGTTAATAGGATAATTTTGCAGCTAAGGTCGGGGCAGGTCACTTCAAGCATTGCTTAATTAGAAAACAATTTTTCCAAAACAAAGCCAATTTAGGAGAGAGATTGAAACCGTTTTAACACAGAGATTATATAGTTGTTTCTTTCTCCTATTAAAAAATCTAAAAAAAAGAGGCACCGTAAAGTTTCATTCTTTCCCGTCACGAGTCTCCCTTTCTTTAGTTTAACCCCTGCGAGACGTTCTTCTCCTCGGTCAGAAACAGTTAACGACCTTTGGAAGTCAGTCTCGGATTTGTTTGCATCAGTAGACAAATTATGGATCACAAAATATTGTGATTTTTTTTTAGTTATATTGTATAAATATATTTTTCCCACAACCATATAATGGATGGGCTATAAACCCTCAGAGATGTCGAAGAAAGAAATGCTTATATGTTAAATTTTGTTTAAAATCTAATAGGTTATCCAGATTTTTTTCTCAAAAAATTCAACAATTTTTTTATTTTTCAATTAGTTAGAAACTAATATATTTCTTTATTCAAAACTATACTTTTAAGCTATCCTTTCATGGGCTTGCCATTCAATAGACCCAGTCAATTTTCCAGGGTGCAGATAAGGTGCGACTTTGCCACCCTCTCAAAATCCCTTGATATTTTGGGGAGAGACTCGACAGGGAACGGGGTTTCGCTAAACACGTTCTCTTCCCTAAAAAACTTACTTAAATTTTAGTCCGAATTTACCAACTTTATAAACCCCTGTAACGGGTTGCGAATAGGTAGCGTTTTAGTGTAAAATCGACGCATTTTCTTACTTATAGCATACGGAAATTATTAAATTTAACTTTCAAAAATTTATCTTGTTATTGGTGAGCGAATCACAAATGATGAATGCCAGAAACTCTGCGGGAGTTATCCGAAGGAAAGCCACAAGAGATTTAGCTTCACGTTAAGAAAAAGGCATCATCGAGATGAAAAGCGAGCTTAAAGGGATGTGTTATGCCTCTCCAAGGTTTAAACCATATAGGATATTATAGGACACAGGATAAGGGCATGGGACATGGTTAGGAGGGAAAAACGCCTCCGCGAATAAACAAACTGCCGAAACCGGAACAAGAGGTTGAAAAATGAAAAAATTATTTATGGCCTGTTTTTTATTGCTTTCGATTTTCTGTAACAGTTGCGGAGAACATTCCGAAAAAACAAGTCAGAACAAAAAAGAAGCTCAAACGGAAACAGTTGCTTCTCCCGCCTATGGAGATGCTATTATTGAAGGCTCGATTGGCGATGCCAGTAACCTCATCGCCATGCTTTCTGCAGACAGCGCCTCGCATGATATAGCGAGTCTTTGTTACAATGGTCTGGTTAAGTATGATAAGGATCTCAATCTGGTGGGCGATCTGGCCGAGTCCTGGGATATCTCGCCGGACAACCTCGCGATTACCTTTCACCTGCGAAAAGGGGTTAAATGGCAAGACGGGGTGGAATTTACTGCTGATGATGTTATGTTTGGTTATCAGACGATCGTCAACCCCACTACGCCAACTGCCTATGCCGGAGATTTTCAGGAGGTTGAGAAGGCTGAGGTGATCGATAAATACTCCTTCAGAGTCAAGTACAAAAAACCGTTTGCCCCGGGTTTAGCCTCCTGGAGTTATGTGGTGGTTTTGCCCAAGCATATTTTGGAAGGACAAGATATCACCAAATCTCCGTTAACCAGATCACCGATGGGCAATGGCGCCTACAAGCTTAAGGAATGGAAAGCCGGGGAAAAGATCGAGCTGGTTTCATATCATAATTATTTTGAAGGCCGGCCTTTTCTTGATGGATTTATTTATAAAATAATTCCGGATACGTCGACGATGTTTTTGGAACTGCAGGCCGGCAATATTGATTTTATGGGACTTTCTCCGCTCCAATACCTGCGCCAAACAGAAACAAAAGTGTTTCAGGGGAATTTTCGGAAATATAAATATTTGTCCTTTGCCTACACTTATATGGGGTTTAACCTTTTAAACCCCCTGTTTCAGGACAAACGGGTTCGCCAGGCGATTTCTTATGCAATTAATAAAAATGAAATCCTTGAAGGAGCTCTTCTTGGTTTGGGTGAGGTCGCAACCGGCCCTTACAAGCCAGGGACCTGGCAATATAAATCCGCGGTACAAACTTATCCCTACAACCCCGAAAAAGCGAAAGCTTTGTTGAAAGAGGCCGGATGGGTTGATACTGATGGGGATGGAATTTTAGAAAAGGATGGCAAGCATTTTGAATTTACGGTCATTCTTAACCAGGGAAACAACGAGCGCAGGAAGACCGCGGAAATTATTCAGCGCCGGCTTGCCGACGTGGGGATCAAAATAAAACTTCGGACCCTTGAATGGGCTACCTTTATTAATGAATACATTGACAAGAAAAACTTTGAAGCTACTATTTTGGGCTGGACCATCGGGCAAGACCCTGACCTTTTTGATGTGTGGCATTCCAGCAAAACTCACTATAAAGAGCTAAACTTTATATCGTATAAAAACGAAGAAGTAGACCGTCTGATCATGGAAGGCCGCCACACCTTTGATCTTGAAAAACGAAAGAAGGCCTACTTCCGGATTCAAGAAATATTGGCGGAAGATCAGCCCTATGTCTTTCTTTATGTTCCTTATGCGCTTCCGATTATCCACAAAAGATTCCGGGGCATCGAGCCAGCACCGGCAGGGATAACTTATAATTTTGTTAAGTGGTATGTTCCTAAACCAGAGCAGAAGTATACGATTCAACCTTAAGCGACGCTTGTAATGTTACCGTATATCCTGAGAAGACTTTTAGGTATGATTCCACTTTTTTTGGGGATCACCATTGTTTCGTTTTTGGTGATTCATCTTGCCCCGGGCTCACCCGTAACTATCCAGACTGACCTCAATCCCAAGATGACGGCTGAAGCCCGCGAGCGGCTCCGTAAGTTTTACGGTTTGGACAAGCCGCTTCATATGCAATACTATAACTGGGTGAAACACCTGGTCACGCTTGACCTGGGCCGCTCTTTCTCCTCTGATGGCCGTCCCGTCCTGGACAAGATCCAAGAACGGCTATCCATTACCATTTTTATTAACATTCTCTCTATACTTTTAATTTTCCTTGTTGCTATTCCGCTGGGAATATTCTCTGCGGTTTACCAGAACTCACTTTTTGATCGTTCCACGACAGTCTTTGTTTTTATGGGGTTTGCCATTCCTACTTTCTGGCTGGCTTTGCTTTTGATGATCCTTTTTGGCATCCATCTCGGCTGGCTCCCTATTTCTGGCTTGAAGTCTATTAACTATGAATATCTCTCACCCTTAAATCAGCTGAAAGACCGGGCTGCTCATTTGCTTATGCCGGTGCTTATTTCCGCTTTTGGTGGATTAGCCGGGCTCTCCCGGTATTCACGATCGAACATGCTGGAAATTATTCGCCAGGACTATATTACCACTGCGCGGGCAAAAGGGCTTTCGGAATCAAAGGTGATATACAAGCATGCTCTCCGGAATGCGCTTTTACCCGTCGTGACTATTTTAGGTCTTTCAGTGCCCGGGCTTATCGGAGGGAGCGTTATTTTTGAGACCATCTATGCCATTCCGGGAATGGGCCAGTTGTTTTATGGTGCGGTCATGATGCGAGATTACCCCGTGATCATGGGTGAACTGGTCATCGGAGCACTTTTGACTATGTTGGGCAACTTGTTAGCAGATATTTCTTATGCTTTAGTAGATCCACGGATCAGGATGAGATAATTAGGTAACAAAATTTGAAATTCTATGTCTGAATTTCAAAATAATATCGAAGGATAAAAATTAAAATCTAAAACGTGTAACGGGAAACGTGAAACTCGAAACTATAAAGAATAACACCCTGGAATCTCCCTGGCGGCTTTTTTGGAAAGGGTTTAAGAAAAACAAGCTGGCAGTGAGTGGGACCGTTATAATTGCGGGGCTTTTTATCATTGCTATTTTTGCTCCGTTCATAGCGCCTTATGATCAAGATGCCATCATGACCAAAGAGATTCTTCAACCTCCCTCAAAAAAACACCTTATGGGGACAGATGACCTCGGCCGTGATGTCTTAACCCGCATTATTTGGGGATCGCGAGTTTCCTTGCTTGTAGGATTTGTAGCAGTAGGCATTTCAATAGCGATCGGAGTGGTTTTGGGAGCATTAGCCGGCTACTACGGCCGGTCTGTTGATGGGATAATCATGCGTTTTGTGGATGTGATGCTCTGCTTTCCCACTTTTTTCCTTATCTTAGCAGTTATCGCTTTCTGGGAACCAAGTATCTGGAAAATTATGCTGGTGATTGGTCTCACCAGCTGGATGGGTGTTGCCCGGCTGGTGAGAGCAGAATTTTTATCGTTGAAAGAAAGAGATTTTATCCAAGCCGCTCGCGCTTTAGGAGGAAAAGACATTCGCATTATTTTTCGGCATATCCTCCCTAACAGCTTAGCCCCGGTGTTGGTTAATGCTACCTTGGGAGTGGCAGGAGCCATATTGATCGAATCTGCTCTCAGCTTTTTGGGCATCGGCATTCAGCCACCTGATCCGAGCTGGGGCAATATGCTCACCGCGGGAAAGGATAATATTGAGATTGCGTGGTGGCTTTCTTTTTTTCCGGGATTTGCAATTTTCATCACGGTGATGGGGTATAATCTGCTGGGGGAAGGGATAAGGGACGCGATTGATCCCCGGCTGAGGTAGGTGTCGGGGTTTAGTGCTTGGGGGGGAATCGGCTTACACAATTGCTGACCCCTGGCCTTCGATCTCTCTACCCCATGAGCCAACAGACATTCAGGAACCACATGGACAGCAACTTGCTCCTTACTATCAAAAATCTGAAGACCTATTTTTACACTGACTACGGGATTGTTAAGGCTGTAGACGGGATTAATCTCCAGGTAGGAGAGAAAGAGACGCTCGGCATTGTGGGAGAGTCTGGTTCCGGTAAAAGTGTAACGGGCCTTTCCCTTCTTCGTCTGATCCCTTCTCCACCCGGGAAAATTGTTGAGGGAGAAATTATTTTTCAGGGAAAAGACCTTCTTTCATTAACCAAAAAAGCGATGCGGAAAATTAGAGGGAACAAAATCTCTATGATCTTCCAGGAGCCCATGACATCACTTAATCCCGTTTTTACAATCGGCAATCAGATCGCGGAGGCGATAACCCTTCATCAGGGTTTAAAAAGAAAAGAAGCTTACGAGAAAACGATCGAGGCGCTTCGTATGGTAGGAATGCCCGGACCAGAGGAGCGCATTAAGCATTATCCCCACCAGATGAGCGGAGGCATGCGGCAGCGGGTGATGATTGCGATGGCAATCTCCTGTGAGCCGGCGCTCCTTATTGCCGATGAACCCACGACGGCGCTTGACGTTACTATCCAGGCGCAGATTTTAGATCTGCTTCGGGATTTAAAACAAACATTGAACATGGCTTTGATTCTTATTAGCCACGATTTAGGTGTGATTGCAGAGATGGCAGATTGGATTGCGGTTATGTATGGCGGTTCCATTATGGAGTATGCCCATTCTTCAGAAATTTTTCGTCATCCGCGCAACCCTTATACCCGGGGACTTTTAAGGTCCCTTCCCTATTATCAAAAGCGAAAAACACGCTTTAAAACCATACCGGGACAGGTTCCAGACCCTCTCCACTTCCCGGCTGGGTGTAAATTTCATCCCCGTTGTGATATGGTTATAGATATATGCCGGGGTTTAGAACCTGGCTTTGAGGAAATAAGTCCTGGCCATTGGTCAAAGTGCCATCGAAGTCGGGAGATGTAGGGTGCTTAGTGTTTTAATTTTTGCGGTTTAATTGTCGGGCGAGCAACTAATGAGCAATATTCTCGAAGCGGTAAATCTAAAAAAGTACTTTCCACATCAGGGAGGACTCATAGCTCAGAGGGATAACCCAGTCAAAGCAGTTGACGGAGTGAACTTCACTCTTGGCCGAGAAGAGACCTTAGGATTAGTAGGGGAGAGCGGGTGCGGAAAAACTACCTTGGGAAGGGTGGTCCTTCGCCTCATAGAACCAACGGAAGGAGAAATTCTCTTTGAAGGGAAAAACATTCTTGCCTTGAGTAAAAAAGAACTTCGGGGTTTACGAAAGAATATGCAAATTATTTTTCAAGACCCTTATGGCTCGCTTAACCCCCGGATGAAGGCTGGGAGCATTATTGAGGAACCGCTTAAAATTCATGACCACATGGGCACTAAAGATAGGCGGCAAAGGGTCAGTGACCTCCTCGAAATGGTTGGACTTCGGGCTCAGGATGCGGAACGGTATCCTCATGAGTTTAGTGGAGGGCAACGCCAACGGATAGGGATAGCGAGAGCAATAAGTCTGTATCCAAAATTAATTGTAGCGGATGAGCCAGTTTCCGCGCTCGATGTTTCCATCCAGGGCCAGATAATTAATCTCCTTATTGACCTTAGAGAAAAGTTTCACTTAACCTATCTCTTTATCTCTCATGACCTTCATTTGGTCCATTATTTTAGCGACCGGATAGCAGTAATGTACCTTGGGAGGATTGTTGAATTTTCTGACTGTGAGACGCTTTATCATAAGCCCCTCCATCCCTATGCGAAAGCTCTTCTTGCCGCAGTTCCCATACCCGACCCTGAAACTAAAAAAGTCCGCCTTACGGTATCAGGAGATGTGCCTGACCCATCTAACCCCCCTGCAGGTTGCCATTTTCATCCCCGGTGTCCACAGGTAATGCCGATGTGTAAAGAGAAATACCCCGCTTTAGAGATGAAAGAGGCAGGACATGAAGTAGCTTGTTTTCTTTATTGAGATGAGGTACTAATATGCTGCAGGACAGAAAAAATGTTAAAAGGAGGCTTAGTTTATGGCTGAGGCTTTACCCCACGGCGAAGACATAAGAAAAGCGGTTAAATGGATTTCGGAAAACCTGAAAGAAGATCCGGAGCAATCGCTTAAAAAACTTATCAACCAGGCGATCCTTCATTTTGATCTTTCTCCCGGTGATTCGGAATTTCTCATGAACTTCTACAAGGAGGGGAAAAAAGAAGAAAAATAATTTATCGCGCGTGTGCTGATTGTCCTGAAGATTTGAAGTCTGCGCCTTTCTTCATGGGCATAGATTAAAAATCCCAATAAGATATGGCTTCCAAACCGGGATTTTAAAGTAACGCTCGGCAATCAGGTTGTTGGATTTCCTATCGGAAAGGATTCAAGTAGGCCAAGAGATCGCCCGGGCTACCCATCAAAGTGGATAGGGGATATCCCTCTTGTATCTATAACTGATGCGGAGGCTCGAAGCAGAATTGTTGCCGCACCTTTTTCATGCTCCGATGGAGATATTGGCGTAACACCCAGAAATTAATTAGCTCGTTGGGGCACTGATAGTTTTCACCTTTTGTTTTCGCGCCACAACATTACCGCTACTAGGGCAGGAATAATAAACGCTACAAGGCTTGGCCACATTGGAATAGTTATGCCGCCCGCAATTATTGGCACGTGAAAGATGAGCCTCAAAAGATGTGCGGTTGCAATAAGCAGGAACAGTATGGCTGCGATCGTTGTTGCTGGTTTCATGGCGTATTCCTCCCATTCTTTAAAAAATCGCTTAAAAGCAATATGAGAAACGCTGTTCAACTCGAAACGCCCTAAGGAAAATGAGAGCCATTACAGCGTAACCGGGCTTGTTGTTTTTTAATCAATGTTAGAAAATTGCTTTCCCTAATCGATAAACCAAGGGACTTTTTTGCAATACTAAAGATTTACAGAATGGTCACGAGGATATTATTGGATCACGTGTGATTAGAGATTAATTTTGTATTGCTTGATTTTTGAGATGAGTGACACTCGGGAGACGCCAAGGATTTTAGATGCCATGGTGCGATTTCCATCGGTGTGTTTAAGGATACGCTCGATGTGCTCTTTTTCTATTTGGAGCATAGATTTGCATTGGGTATCGGCAAAGGAGTATTTCCCTTTTAATGTGGCTTCAAGGAAATATTGGGGTAGTGATTTTCTGGTTAATTCTTTGCTGTTCTCAAGAAGGACTGCACTATTAATGATATTTTCCAACTCTCGGACATTTCCGGGATAGTGATATCGCTGGAGCAATGTCAAAACATCTTCTGAAATGGTGTTGATTTTTTTGTTGTGGGTAGTGGTATATTTGTTCAGAAAATATTGGGCCAGGAAAACAATATCGCCTTCTCTTTTTCGAAGGGGTTCAATAAAAACCGAGGAAACATTGAGGCGGTAAAAAAGGTCGGTGCGAAAATTGCCCTGCTGAATTTCTTCCTGCAGGTCTTTATTGGTGGCAGTAATAAGTCTTACGTCCACACGGCGGCTTTTGGTAGAACCGACGGGGAAAAATTCACCTTCCTGTAAAACGCGAAGCAACTTTACTTGAACGGACAGGGAAAGATCGCCGATTTCATCCAGAAAAAGTGTGCCGTGATCTGCTTTTTCCAAAATACCCGTTTTATCCGAAACCGCGCCAGTAAAGGCTCCTTTGGTATGTCCGAAAAATTCAGAAGCAAAGAGCTCTGAAGCGAGAATGCTGGCATTGATAGCAACAAAGAGTTTATCTTTGCGCTTTGAAAGTTTGTGGATCGCACGGGCAATGAGCTCTTTACCGGTGCCGGATTCTCCCCAAATAAGCACCGGGTTATCGGTCGGTGCTATTCTTTCAATGTATTTTAAAACTTTTTGCATTTGGGGGGAGCAGTTAATAATTTTGACAAATGGATCGTCCCCTTCTGCTCCTTCAAGATGGCTGCTCAGCTCCTCAACTTTCAACTTGAGGGTTCGTCGCTCAAGGGTTCGATCAATAGAGATAAGGAGTTTAGCCCGGTCAAGGGGTTTGGTCAGATAATCATACGCTCCGAGCTTGATTGCCTTTACGGCAAGTTCAATGTCTTCCACTCCGGAGAGAATAAGAATTTCCGGCGCATCTGCTCTCTCTGATAGAAAATGCAAAATATCTAATCCGGTAACTTCGGGCATATCCATGTCAAGTAAAATCAGCTCCGGCTGAAATTCGAAAATAGTTTCGTAAGCCTTTTTGCTCTCGCTTAGGCATTGCACCTCGAATTTACCCGCTTGCATCAAAAAAACTTCTAAATAATTGAGAATCGCCTGGTCATCGTCTATGATTAATATCTTATGCACCGTTTAATCCCTGCCTTTTTATTGAAGAATTGATTTCAAGGGTCATGATATCACGCGTGAGTAATTGCGAGGGTGATTTTTTTGCCGTTTTCCAACCGCTGGAGGGGCAATACTATTTTAAATTCACTTCCTTCACCGGGCAAAGAATCAACAGTGATCGTGCCCCCATGTTCTTCAATAATGCCGTAGGCAATGGAAAGCCCCAAACCCGTTCCCTGTCGGGCCTTCTTGGTGGTGAAGAACGGATCAAAAATTCTTTTTTTCACATCATTTGTCATTCCGGTTCCATCATCCCTTATATGCACATGGAGGGTGTTGTTATTATAAATGAAAGTTTTGATATAAATATTACCCATTTCCCCCTTATTTTTCTTTTCAATAGCGTGGGAAGCGTTAATGAGGATATTCACCATCACCTGTTCCAGTTTCTGTACATTGCCCTTAATCGTAGGAATTTTTTCTGCTAAGTCAAGGCTAATGTTTGCGGTTCGTTTAACCTGATTGTGCACCAGCCGCAGGCTGCTTTCGATAACGAGATTAAAATCGACGTCTTCGTCCAGCCGTCCTTCGTCGCGACGGGCGAATTTTCTTAAGTCGGAAACGATATTCATAATTCTATCGGCCCCTTTTTGCATATCGGAAAGAAGTATCGGAATATTCTTTCTGAAATATTTGTAGGGTAACCGCGCTATTTTGAAGTCTATATTTTTTTCCGCATGGTCGTCCAACATAGGGAGAATGGTTTCCATCGCTTCGGCAACAATCCCGATGTTGCCTCGTATGAAGGTATTCGGGTTGTTGATTTCATGGGCGATGCCGGAAACGAGTTGTCCGAGAGAGGCGAGCCGGTCCGACTGGACGAGTTGTTGCTCCATTTCTTTAACCTTAGTTGTTTCTCGAACAATATTAATTAAACCCGTTACATTGCCTTTATTATCAAGAATCGGATAACAGGAAACGAGATAAAACTTGTTTTTAACTATAGTTTCCAATTGAGCTGGTTGTTTGGTTTCGTTAACTTTAAAGGCAATGCACCCCTTGCAGGGTGTTGAATAATTCCAAAAAGCCTCGTAACACTTTTTGCCGGCAATATCCATTTTTTTATTTACTATCTGAAGGTTGAAATCCACGTCAGTCATATAGACAAGATCGGTGATGGCGCCGAACAGGGCTTGGAGGCGCATTGAGCTTTCCTCAAGTTTTTCCACTATTTCTTTTCGTGCAAAAACATTCGCCACCATATTGCCGGCTTCAAAGAGCATTTCCGATTCTTCCGTAATAAATTTTCCGTGTTTTTTAATATAATATATCTCGATCGCTCCTCTTTTCTTTCCATTAACAATGATATCAGTGGCGATTTTGTTGCCGAGATTTTGAGACGGTAAAGGGAGGGCGCAAAATTCTTTGTTGTCGAAGAGGATCCTTGACAGTGCGTGCTGCGGAAATGACATAGACTGATTTAAAATGGTGGTAATGCCGACGAGGGTTTCTTCCCCGGGTCCGGCTTTGTTCAAGAGCGTGTCAATGTTGTATAAAGCCATAAGCTCTTTTACCCGCTTTCTTCTTTCGGTCGCTATTGTTCGAGCGGGCGAAACTTTTCGATTGCCAATCCCTACATAGATTTCTTTGCCTTCTTTCGTTAAATTAAAAATAGTAAAATCCAAGCGAAGTGATCCGCCGTCTTTCTTTTTGAAGAAGACCCGTTTGAATAAAAACTCATTTCCTTCTTGGTGGGTTTGTTCAAAGGCCCATTTAAGACGGGGATAGTTCTTTTCAATGACCACATCTTGCAGGGTTTTATTTTTTAGATCCTCCTGGTCGTAACCCAGGGCAGCGGCAGTGGTTGGTTTTATACAAATGATATTAAAGTCGAGATCCATGATAAAAAAGTCCATAAACATTTTATCAAGGATCTCGAAACTTTGATTAAAAACATCCATAGCAGAAATATTCAGATGTAATGCCACTAAAGGACAGCTGCTGAATTTTGGTTATCCCCTTTTGCCGAAGAAAGTAATTGATATCGGTTGACTTGATATATCTTGTCAATGGGGGAAAAACATAACATCTCTCTTCTCATCGGTTTTTGACTTTGGGTGCCCACGATAAAGTTTGCCTTTCGGTTTTCCGTTAAGAAACCAGTGGCAAAAAGCAGCGCACCCCCGGTTGCGGTCTCGTTCCAGCAAAAGGAGCTCCGCTCACCGATTTCCGTAATTTTTTTGTAGAGTGGATTCAGTTCAGCGATCTCGCTGCGAATCGTTTCAATTGACAGCGCCGGTTTCCCTGAAGCCTGAGCGTAGAGCGCGGAAAGCATTTCAACCCCGGTTTTTCCTGCCGGAGGATCAAAAACTCTTGTAAAGGCCTGAACTCTCCGGTCTTGAGAAGTTATGCTGCCCTCAGATTCTGCATAAGCTGATCCCGGAATGGTTGTATGGGCAAAGTTAGTCGTCTCAGTTTGAAACATATCCACCACGACGACATGCTCGGCCTGAGTTAGAAGCGCTGCATATTCCGTATTAATAGCAAAATCCTCGCCGAAAATCAAGAATCCCTTGATTGTGCCGTTGAGCATTAAATCCCTCAGTTCAGAGAATGATCGTGCTCCCCGGAGAGTGCTTTTATTTGAAAGTTTGTTGTTTTCTCGCACCGCATAGGGAGTGGCGCAGAGATCTCGATGTCCCTGATAGTTGCTGTGCTCATGGGTGAACATCAGGCCGTTATTATCCTTTCCAATTTTACCGGTCAAAAGTAAGAGATTGGCGATAGCCTGAAGGTCTCCGGCAGATTTTTCTAACAAAGAGCCCCCGTTGTAAACAAAGACAACGTTTTTATCCGGCTCCGAGACAATGTCGGCAAATTGTTGGATTTTATATTTATCGACGCCGGTTATTTCTGCTGCTCGTGAAAGTGATATCGAGTGTTGATTCTTAAATTCAGAAAAATTGTTAGCACGTTTGTTTACCTCGGCAGCATCAAATCTTTCGTGTTTGATTATTTCCGAGATGGCGGCGTTAAGAAGCATGGTGTTGGTTCCCCGCCGTGTATCGAGCCACAGGGTGGCAAAATTGTTTATTTCGAGTTCCATGGAGCTTATCGAAATAAGTTCTGCACCTTTGCGTGCCGCTCGTTTGATATCGAAACTCAGCACCGGGTTATCTTCGGTAACATTGGAATTGAGCATGACGATCACATCGGCATCTTTTACCTGCCGGAGTGGCAATGTAGAAGCCGTAATTCCAAAGGCCGCATACAAGTCTCCGTCATCGTCAGTGCTGGTTAGATCGTACAAGCTGGCTATATTATTCGAGTTAAACACGTCGCGGGCAATTTTCTGCACCATAAAAATCTCTTCGTTTGTTGCCTTGGGAGAAACAAAAAATCCAAGCGCGTCCGGTCCATACTTTTCGTAAACCGCTTTCAGTCCGTTGGCCGCATGGTTGATAGCATACTCAAGATTCGTGGCTTTTTGCTTGTTGCCGTCCCGAACCTTTGGCTCAGATAAACGGTTTTCTCTGATGATGTGCCGATGGCCGAAACGCCCCCGCATGCATAGTTCGCCCTTTATATAGCGAGATTCTTTTTTTGCGGTGACATTCCAAAAATCATCATCTTTTTTATTGAAGACAATATTGCAGCCAATACCGCAATAGTTACAGACCGATTCAAGGTGCGAGGGGTTCTGAGGCCACGGTCTTTCAAAGGGATGGTTGAAAGATATCGCTCCGGTTGGACATGTCTCAATACAATTTCCGCACGCAATACAGGTGGTATCCTGAAGCGGTTTTTCCATGGAAGGGCGAACGACCATGTCATAGCCCCGGTTAATATAGCCCAAAGCAGACAGCCCAAGAAGCATGTCACAGGTACGAACGCATTTCCCGCAGAGAATGCATTTATTAGGGTCGAGAAGAATATAGGGGTGCCGATCATCAACCTTGAGTTTTTTTACCGTGCCCCCGAACCTTTTTTGGTTGATGTCATATTCCCCGGCCACACTTTTTAGCTCGCAGGTAAAAATGTCCGAGCAACCGCAGAAAAGACAGCGTGCGGTTTCGGTGTGCACAGCGCCTGGGGCGATACCTTTATCAACTTCATCAAAATTGTTCACGCGGATCTCCGCATCAACTTGGTGCATAGAAGATCGATCTACCTTTTCAAAACTCTCAAAGTAGCTTTTGGGAATTTCGCCCAGATTTGTTTTATTGCTCAGAAATTCCGATGTCGCAGGAAGAATCTCGCCGGTTTGGATATATCGGTCAATAACCATCGCCGCTTTGCGCCCTGCACCGATAGCATCGATGGCGGCCGCTGGTCCGGAGACAACATCACCGCCGGCAAAAACGCCTTTAATGGTGGTCGCGAACGTTTTTTCATCGGCAACGATGGTATCCCATTTTGTTGCTTTAAGGTCACCCAGAGCATTTCCTTTGGTGCCGGTTAAATCGATATCCTGTCCGATGGCCGCAATGATGGTATTGCAGATTACGTCATATTCGGAGCCCTCAACGGGAACGGGACGGCGGCGGCCACTCGCATCAGGTTCGCCGAGTTCCATTTTCTGGCAGTGCAGTGATTTAACTCTTCCGTTTTCCGCGATCACTTCCAGCGGTGCCACTAAAAATTCTATTTCCACTCCTTCTGCCAGGGCATCTTCGATTTCCACTTCATCAGCAGGCATTTCATGACGGGTTCGGCGATAGAGGACCGAAACTTTCGATGCATTGCAGCGCAATGCTGTCCGGGCAGCATCGATTGCGGTATTACCGCCACCCACAATGACCACATGTCCTTTAAATTCCGGAGGACCTTGTTTTTTAACTCTTTCAAGAAAGTCTACACCGCCAATAACACCTTCGGTTTCCTCTCTTTCTATTCCCATCTTTTTGGCTTTTTGCGCACCCAGCGCAACAAAAATTGACTCAAAGCCTTCTTTCTTTAAATCGTCCAGGCAAAAATCTTTACCCAGCCGGGCGTTGGTCTGGACGTCGATTCCATGATCTACGATGTACTGGATTTCTTTATCGAGCATATTTTGGGGGAGGCGGTAGTCAGGAATCCCATATCTCAACATGCCTCCAAGCTTTGGGTGGGCATCGAATATTTTTATTTTGTAACCGCGCTTGGCTAAAAAATACGCGCAGGAAAGCCCTCCCGGACCTCCTCCGACAATTGCCACTTTGTGGCCATTGCGCTGCGGAATGATTGGCCTTTCAAGGTGGTCAGATTCAAGGTCAGCGACATACCGTTTCACAAAATTAATTGCTACCGGAGAATCCACATCTTTTCTTCGGCAGGCGCCCTCACAATACCGCACACAGATGCGCCCGCAAACAAGCGGGAAGGGATTTGTTTCCCGGATAAGCTCAAGCGCTTCCTTATATTTGCCTGCGTTTGCCAAAGCGAGGTAGCCCTGGGGGTTGACATCCGCGGGACATTTTTCGTAGCAGGGTCCCCGGCAGTCGGCAAAGTGGTTGGAAAGAAGTAATTCCAGGGCGTTTTTTCTGGCCTTATATATTTTTTCATTATTTGTCTTAATTATCATCCCGGCACGGGCCTCGGTGGTACACGACAGCAGCAGTTTGTCGGTTCCTTCCACTTCAACCACACAAAGCAAACACGAGCCATAAGGCTCAAGGCGCGGGTCGTAACAAAGGGTGGGAATTTCTATATCATTTTCCCGAGCCACCGTGAGGATTGTTTTTCCTGGTTCGCATATTATCTCTTTTCCATCTATAGCAAGTTTGATTTGATTTCTCTTTTCCATTTTATTCGTATCCTTTACTCTTTATAGATTGCATCAAAATTACAGGTTGTAATACATTTTCCACATTTTATGCATTTATCCTGGTCAACAGTATGGGCTTTCTTTTTAACACCGGTTATCGCTCCTGCCGGACAATTACCGGCACAAAGAGTACAGCCAGTACATTTTGTTGCATCAACGAGGTACATTACCAGCGAAGAACAGCTATGCGCCGGGCATCGTTTGTTTTTGATGTGTTCTTCGTATTCTTCGCGGAAATAATTCATCGTCGTCAGTGCTGGGTTTGGTGCAGTTTGCCCCAGTCCACACTGGGCGGTAGCTTTTATCTGCTCGCCCAACTCCTTAAGCACATCGAGATCCTCGTCCTTTCCTTGGCCGGCGACAATGCGTTCAAGTATTTCCAGCATGCGAAGGGTTCCAATGCGACAACTTGTGCACTTGCCGCATGATTCTTTCTGGGTGAATTCTAAGAAAAACCGGGCCAGTTCCACCATACAGGTTGATTCGTCAACGACAATCATCCCCCCTGAACCCATAATCGCCCCGGTTTTATTTATTTGTTGATAGTCTATCTGGGTATTGCCCAAAGCAGCGGGGATACAACCGCCCGAAGGCCCCCCCATTTGCACGCCCTTAAATTTTTTGTCATTAACAATTCCGCCACAGATGTCGAAGATTATCTCGTTAATGGTGATACCCATAGGAACCTCGACCAGACCGCTGCGCTTTATTTTGCCGGCCATGGCAAAAACTTTGGTGCCTTTGCTGTCATCGGTTCCCATTGCAGCGAACTTTTCTGGCCCGTTCAAAATTATCCAGGGCAGATTGGCAAGGGTTTCAACGTTGTTGATATTTGTCGGCTTGCCCCATATTCCTTTGACTGCGGGATACGGTGGGCGGATGCGCGGGGTTCCGCGATGACCTTCAATCGAAGCAATGAGAGCAGTTTCTTCGCCACAGACAAAAGCGCCCGCGCCCTCTTTTATTTTAAGGTGGAACGAAAAGTTAGTACCGAAAATATTATCACCAAGGAAGCCCCTTTTCGTTGCTTCCCCGATTGCGTTCACAAGTCTTACAATCGCCCGGGGATATTCGGCTCGGCAATAGATATATCCTTCAGAAGCTCCGATAGCGTAGCCGCAGATAAGCATTCCCTCAAGCACCGAATTCGGGTCGCCTTCGAGAACGCTTCGATCCATAAATGCTCCCGGATCACCTTCGTCAGCGTTACAGACCACATATTTTATGTCGCCGGGCGATTGGGCGGCGAATTTCCATTTGACTCCGGTAAGAAAACCCGCTCCGCCGCGACCACGAATTCCAGAATCAGTGACGGCTTTTATCACCTCGTCCGGAGTCATGGTGGTTAATACTTTTTTTATAGCCTTGTACCCATCGCGGGCAAGGTAATCGTCTATGGACATCGGATCAATATGACCGCAGTTGCGAAGGACAATCCGTTTTTGTTTGGCCAAAAAATTTTTTTCTGTTCCTTCTTGATAATCGAGAAGAGCAAGAAATTCGTCTACCGGCCTGTCCTGCAGTATATGCTCATTGAAGATGCGCTGGGCTTTTTCCGGGGTAACGTCGCCATAAAGGAATTTACCCGCTCCATTTTTTACTTCCACAAGGACTTCCTTGTAACACATCCCCATACAACCAGTTTCCGCAAGCTTTATGTCTTTCAATCCTTTTTCGGCGATGAGGAGCTGAAATTCATTCAGCACCTTGTCCGCCCCTGCCGATATTCCACAAGTTGCAGTTCCAATGGTAATTGTATACACTTCAGTATCCTCCGATTTTATTGAGTCTTCGCTTCAGTTTTTTCTTGTTTTTGGTATTTTCTGAGTGTTTTTCGAAGTTTTTGCGGCGTGAGCCTGCCGTAGGTTTGATCATTAACCATAATCACCGGTGCCAGACTACAACACCCGAGACAGGCGACCAGTTCAAGAGTAAATAACCCATCTTCAGTAGTATCATTCCCCTCAAGCTGTAACTCATCTTCCACAATTTCTTTCAATACCTTTGCATTATTAACATGGCAGGCAGTGCCATCACAGAGACGAATAAGATTTTTACCAAGGGGGCGAAGACGAAACTGCTTATAAAAGGTGATAACACTATAGATTTCGCTTTCCGGTATTCTAGTTACTCCGCTAATATACTTGATGGTAGTAACTGAGATATAACCGTACGTTTCTTGCGCGCTTTGCAAAAGCGGGATGAGCCTTCCCGGCTCATCCCGGTAACGCCACAGTTCAGTGTTAAGTTTTTGAAAATTTATTGTTGTAATTTCTCGGGTTTGTTCTACAACGTTCATAGGCATTCCCTTTCATGTGCGGTTACAGATTTCTGTCTTCAGTTTTACATTTCAAACAGGTTCATTATGTTTAACAACCTGGTTCTTACAATTCCGTCGATGGAGCCGATTTTTTCCCGGACCAGCCTTTCCATTTCATTAAACGTGGCACTCTGAATGAGAAGGATAAAATCGTATTTTCCTTTGGTGGTATCACAAGAGACCACATTGTCCAGGAAGTAGAGCTTCGGGTAGATCTCGTTGAACCGGGCTTTCTCCACCTCGATAAGCACATAGGCCGACAGAGGATAGGG
>Ga0182021_10001120_pt1 | contig 30421 bp, 30 predicted proteins | sample 612E3MmetaG_FD_120493 | JGI IMG/M metagenome (GOLD analysis project Ga0182021, IMG submission 120493) | Permafrost microbial communities from Stordalen Mire, Sweden - 612E3M metaG (Illumina Assembly) | ecosystem: Environmental > Terrestrial > Soil > Wetlands > Permafrost | place: Sweden... | reverse complement strand
GCGCACAGCCTCCCGCAGCAGGCAGGCGACTCCCTTGAGACAGCGATCCCCAGCATCACGCCCGTGGATCTCATTGATGGCTGTCATGCCCAGCACATCCACCACAACGATCGAGAGACTGCAGGCCGGGCGGTAGCGCGCACGACACAGCTCTTCGAGAAGGCGGCTTTCGAAAACATGCCGGTTCCACAAGTCGGTGAGCGGATCGCGGTAGGCGAGATTGCGCATCTGGCTGCTCGCGGCCAGGGCGCGCCGCAAACCGGCGTTCTCTCGCACAAGCTGATCGAGGGCTGGCCTGAACGATTCGACCTCAGGGGTGATATCGGCGGGCAGGGTGAATTCGTCGAAGGAAACGATGGCTGTTGCTGACTTCACGGGAGCCTCCTTGTGGAAGAGCGCTCTCGCAAGCTGCATGCCGACCACCGTCGGATACGGGGCATTGGTGATTTCCCCAGCAAGTGCCTGGTCTTGCGGTTGCGGTTCCCCGTCCAACAAGACCCGCCCTCGCGCCCGTCACGATCCTGACCTGGCATTGTCGCCCGTCACATTTCTGTCCTGCGCACGAGCGAGCGAGCCAAGTGCCGCGCGGCCAGCGTGATCGTGAGCGATAGCGGTAGCGGTAGCGTGAAGCGGCCCGCGACACACAACCCGCCTCCCGCGCAACGCCCAGGAACACGCTCTCGCCCACGCGAGCCGCGACCCGCGAGCCGCGACCCGCCGCTAGTCTCCGAAGGACACGCCGGGCAGGGTGCGCTCCGTCTCCGACATTACCGCGCGCACCTGCTCGGGGGTGAGCTTGAGGTCGGTGAAGAGTGGATCCTCCACGTCCAGCGGCTGGCAATCCTCGCGCATTCCCAGGTGGCTGGTGATGAGGTCTGAGGCAGCCACCAAGGCGGTGGTGAGATACCGATTCTCGCCCTTGTGACAGTTGTGGTGGAACAAGGCCGAATCCACCACGCTGGGCGGCAGCTTCCAGATGCGGCACACCGCTGCACCCAACTCAGTGTGGAGTCGGGCGATGGTCGCACGAATGACCGGACCCTCGTTCTCATCGGCCATCATCTCCGGCGTGACCCCACCCATGGTCACGCAGCGTTCTAGGAGAATCAGCTCGCCGATGTCGTGCATGAGCCCGGCCAGAAAGGCGTAGTCCGCAGGATCTGTGCGCATGAGGCGCGAGATGGCGCGAGCCGAAAGGGCAGCCGCCAGGCCTCGCTCGCGTAGTATCTCGACCTCCTTTTCAAAACCCCTGACCCGGTACATGGTCGAGTTGCTGACGATCATCATCACGATGTCGCACACGTTGTCGAGGCCCAGGCGAACCACGGCATCGCGCACCCCGACGATGGGAACCCGGGGGGCGAACATGGCAGAGTTGGCCACTGACACCAACTGACCGCTGATGAAGGGATCCTTGCTGACCGCCTTCTCGACCCGGCCTGCGTCGGTGTAGGCAAGCTGGCACAGCTCGAGCACCTGCGCCGCGACGTCGGGCAAGCTGCGCTGGATCGCCTTGCTGTCGGTTACGGCCCGCAGGGCGATGTCCTCGATCTTGTGCGTGAGGATACCCGGCTCGAAGGTTTCGATGGACGGTTCCCTCGGGTGGTCCGGGTGAGAATGGGCCACATTCATGTACGAACCCACCTAAGCGTTCCCATCGCCATGATCTGTATTTCGGCGCAATAGCATCGAGTCTTTAGCTACGGCGTGTCGGAAAATTCGGCTCCGCCGGGCAGGTCGGACCGCGCATTCCAGTTTCGCGCCCCGCCACCATCCTGACACCGAAACCTGGCCGCGTCAGTGGCCTGACACGCAGAACCCCGCGGGATCATTGCCGCTCGACAGGCACGCCGCTTGCTGAACCACCTGCTGGAGAATCGCAATGGCACAGACTGAAGAACCAGCCCCGGCGGTAGTGGCAGCCCCACGCTTGAGCGCAAACAAGTTGCTTCCCATCATCCTGGTGGTGAACGTCGCGATGATGGGCGCGGTGCTGTTCATGGTGATGAGAAAGCCCGCGGCTTCTGCCCCTGCCAGCGTTGAGGCGCCAGCGCCCAGCGAACACGGCGAGGCGGCAAGCGGCGGGCGTGGCCCAGGACCCGGGCCTGTCCTCAAGCTAGAAAATTTCGTCATCCAGCTTCGTGGGGTCGACCAGGACAGGTATGTACGCGTGGCCTTCGACGTGGAGGTCACCGGCGACGCCGACAAGGAGATCGTACAGGCGCGTCTGCCGCAGATCCGCGACTCGGTCATCACCTACTTTTCCGATCGAACCCTCGACGAGCTACGCGGCAGCGAAGGTATCGAACGGACCAAGACCGCCCTGCTGAAACGCCTGGACGAGATCGTACCAGGCCACCGCGTCCGCGCTCTGTACATCACCGACTTCATCATCCAGTAGTCCAAAGGTCCCCTCCATGGCATCTCCCCTCGACCCCACAGAAATCGAAGCCCTGATGCAGGCGATCCAGGAGGGTCAGGTTCCTCCCGACGGCGCCGCGCCTGATGCCAAGGGGCCGGTGGTGCCCTACGACCTGACCAGCCAGGACCGCATCATTCGCGGCCAGATGCCCACCCTGGATTCCATCAACGACCGCATCGCCTCACTCTTCGGCCGCACCCTGTCCGGGCGCACCCGCTTGGAATTGCGGGTGACGGCCGCGCCCGCCAGCTTGATGAAGTTCGCCGACATCAACAGTTTTCTCAACGGTCAAAACGCCATCGGCGTGATGAGCCTGGGCGCCGGACACGGGATGGCGCTGGTCATTGTCGAGGGACCGCTGGCCCAGTCGCTGCTGGCCGCGTCGCTCGGCGATCGCAAGGCCAAGTCCGAACCCGGCGCTACGCGGTCCGAGCTGACCCACGTGGAGAAGGTCGTGCTGCGCAATGTGCTCAGCATGTTGGCTGATGCGATGGCCACATCGTGGGAGGGCGTGCTGTCGTTCAAGCCGCAGGTCCTGCGCTTCGAGTCCGATCCGCGCATGGCCGCCATTGCCACACCCAGCGACGTGGCCATTCTGTGTGCCTTCGAGATCACTGGCCCGGCCGACGGCCGCCTGATGCTGGCCATCCCCTACGCTGCGGTGGAGGCGGCCAAGAAGCTGCTGAGTTCGCCGCCCCGCCTGGGTGGGCAGCGTGACGTACGCTTCGGACACGCGCTGGCTCATGAACTGGAACTGGTGGAGGTCGAGTTGCGGGTCGAGATGGGTCGCTACCATCTGCGTCTGAGTGACCTGCTCGGCCTGAAGGTCGGCGACGTGGTCACGCTCAACACCAGCGAGGGCTCGCCGCTACCGGTGCTGGTGCAGGAGCGCCCCAAGATGACCGCCTTGCCCAAGGTGGTCGGGGGCGGAATGGCTGTCGAGGTCTTGAAGTCCGTCGTGCAGGGAGCCGCCACCAACCGGCCCGCGCGCACGGCCCCCCACAGTTTCACCCAGGCAGCCGCGTAGCGACCAGGAGCAAAAGGAAACCATGGCCGAGGAAAATCTCAACACCCCCGATTCCGGAGCACAAGGAAGGCGCCTCGATCTGTTGCTCGACGTGCCGCTCGATCTTTCGGTGGAGCTGGGGCGGGCGCGCATGTCGATCCAGGACCTGCTCAACCTGAGCCCCGGTTCGGTGATCGAGCTGGACAAGATCGCGGGCGAGGCTCTCGACATCCTTATCAATGGCCGTTTGGTGGCGCGCGGTGAGGCCGTGGTGGTCAATGACAAGTTCGGCATTCGCATCACCGACATCGTCAGTCCATCGGAACGAATCGCACGCCTACGCTAAGGAGGACGCCTGATGTTGACCCAACTGGCCTTGCTTCCACTTGCCGCCATCACCGTCACGGGTGTTACCAGCGAGGCCCAAGACAACAGCGTGATCATCGAAGTCGCCACCTCGGAGCCGATCCCTGCTCGCGCGGCCAGGCCCATGACCGGCGAGAGCCTGCTTTACATTTTCGTCGACGGCACCACCCCAGAGCGTGCGTCTTTCGAAAACGGCGACCGCCCCATCGTGGCCCGCACCCGCTCGCGCTACACCAAGCTCGAGGTTCCGCTCGAACCCGGCGTGCACTGCCGCGAGCCTGCAGCCGTCGAAACCCTGCCGTCAGGGCTTCGCGTGCAGTTTTCTTGCGACTCGAACGCCGTTGCCGCCGTGACCGCCCAAGGACGCAAGAGCCCGACCGCTGAGGGTCGCCGCATAGACAAGCCCGCCAGCCACACCGCCTCACAGGAGTTGCTCCAGGCCGCGCTGGCTCTGCCCGCAGAGATGCCTTTCGCGGCCAAGACGGAACCCGAAGAAGACGAGAATCGAGCAGCCCTCGCCGGGGACCAGCCGAATGAAAGACTCGCGGCCACCGCCCTGCCCGCACTGGAAGGCAAGCCGGCGGCACCCGCCGCCACCGCACCGGTGCTTGCCGGAACCGCGCAACCCCTTGGGCACGATGCCCAGGCCCCGGGGATAGCGCCTTTGACAACCGAGCCTGCTGCCGCGGCGACAGCCGCTCCCAGCCCCTTGGCCCCGGCTCACAGCGCCTCCGCTCCCGTGGCCGCGGTCGCCGGCGGCGGCCGCTCCGGTTCATGGTCGGTCCTGGCCGTCGTCATGCTGGTGGGGGTGGCCGGCGGCGTGTTGGCGCTTACCCGCCGGCGCACGCGACGCCAGGGTATGATCCAAATTCTGGAAACCGCCGCCATCGGACCCAAGCGGACACTGCTAGTGGCACGGGTGAACGGCCGGACCATGGTGCTGGGGGCCAGCGAGGCGGGAATCGCTCTCTTGGCGTCGCTGGAAGGGACTGTCGAGATTCCCGTCGCGGCCGTGATGGGAAACCTGCCCGCTGTACGGGAATACTCCGACGAGCCTGCCCCGGCTTTGGCGGCCGAGGCCGCACCCGAGCCCGAGGGCGAGATGGGCGTACTCAGACGATTGTTTAGCCCGCGGCCCAAGGACTCCTCGGCGCGTGACGCGGCCGCCTTCCGTGAGTTGCTGGATGAAAGCTACGAGGATCAGGAGTTGCGCAGCAAGCTGGCCCAGGGACTTTCGGGCAAGGTCTCATGAGCGGCCCGACCACCACCCAGCTTCTCTCCAAAGCCGTCGGAGCCGGCAGCGAGATGGCCCTGGCCAGTGGGGGCTCCTCGGCCATCAAGATCTTCCTCATCCTGACCGCGCTGTCGTTCGGCACGGCCTTGGTCCTTTCGGTCACCTCATTCACCCGCATCGTGATCGTGCTCTCTTTCCTGCGCCAGGCGCTTGGCACGCCGCAACTGCCGCCCAACCAGGTTCTGATCGGACTGTCGCTCTTCCTCTCGCTGTTCATCATGGCGCCCACCGTCCGGCGGGTGCACGAGCAGGCCGTGCAACCGCTCCTGGACGACAAGATCTCCATTGGCGAGGCCCTGCAGCGAGCCGAGGGGCCGCTTAGCGATTGGATGCTGAAGCAGACGCGCGAGGAAGACCTGCGCCTGCTCTTCGAAGTTTCGGCCGCGCCACGACCGGCGCGCAGTGAGTCGGTACCCTTCACCGTGCTGGTGCCGGCCTTCATGGTGTCCGAGCTGGGCACCGCCTTTCGCATGGGCCTCTACATCTTCATACCCATGCTGCTGATTGATCTCCTGGTGGCGATCATTCTGATGTCACTCGGCATGATGATGGTGCCGCCGACCATGGTTGCGCTGCCGCTCAAGCTGGGGGTGTTTCTCCTCGCTGGCGGCTGGCATCTGGTGGTCTCCTCGCTGATTCGGAGCTTCTGATGACGATGGACCTGCCTTCCGCCTTGTTGCGCGAGGGTTTCGCCATGCTGGCCACAGTGGGTGGGCCTTTCGTGGGCGCGTTGCTGGTGGTGGGCCTGGTGGTCGGGCTGCTGCAGGCCGCGACCCAAATCAACGATCCGGCCGTGGGTTTCTTGCCGCGCGTGACGACCGCCGTTCTCGTCGCCTGGTTCGCCGGTGGCTGGGCGGTCGAGCACATGGCGCAGTTCTTGGCCGGCGCCCTGCAGCGGATGTCGCAGCACATGTGAAGCAACCATGACGTTCACCTACTTGCCCATGGCCGCCGCCTTCCTTTTGGTGGTGATCCGTTGCGCGGGCCTATTCGCCGTGGTGCCTCTTTTCGGCCTGCCGGCCATTCCAGCCCGGGTGCGCATGGCCGCGGCCGTGGCGGTGTCGGTAGCGGCGTTCTTGGGGGCAGGCGCGCCGTCCTTTGCCCCCTGGGATCACGCCGACCGTTTCATCATCGCCGCCCTGGCCGAGGCCCTGCTTGGCCTTTGCGCCGGTCTGGCCGCGCGTCTGGTTCTCGACGCCGCCGCCGCGGCCGGATCAGCCATCGGCATGTCGATGGGAATCAGTGTCGCCGCCACCTACGATCCGATCCACGGTTCCGAGTCTCCGGCGGTGTCGCAAGTTCTCTCCCTCCTGGCGCTGGCCTTCGCCGTCGCAGGCGGAATCCACCGTGAAGCGGTGGCGTGGCTGTGCCGATCCGTGGTCGAGATGCCGCCCGGCTCGCCCATCTCGGTCAGCGATCTGGCGGCCCGTGTGGTGGGCCAGGCTGCGGGCTCCATCGCTCTGGCCATACGCCTCGCTTTCCCCGTTCTCACCGCGGTGACCATCGGACATCTGTCGGTCGGCCTGCTCAACCGCACGGTACCGCAACTCGGCATCTCCAACATCGGATTCTCCGTGGCACTGCTGGCGGGCGCCGGGGCGCTTTACCTGGCCGCGCCGCCTGCCGCTCTGATGGCGGCCGAAGCCGCGCGCTCGGCCCTGGCCGGCCAATGAGGGACTGGCGCCATGTCCGACACCCGCAGGGAAGACCAGACCGAACAAGCCAGCCACCGACGGCTCCAGCAGGCGTGGGAAGAAGGCAACCTTCCGATCAGCCGAGACGTGGCCCTGTGGGCAGCGCTTCTGGTCGGGCTGGGCGCGCTGATCACACTGGGGCCCGCGCTGCGCGATGCCCTGGTGAGGCTGGTGTGGGCCTCGGCCGATGGCATGGCCCTTGCCACACCTGGACACCTCATCCCCTTCTTGTCGCGACCTCTGTTGATCACCCTGGCAGTGGTGGCTTCCGTGGCCCTGGGCGCAACGGTCGCTCTGGCTGCGCAGACCCGCTTGGGTACCTGGGGCCACCTGGCCCTGCCCGATCTCTCGCGGGTTTTTGGCGGCGGGCGGCTGGGCCGGCTTTTCCGCAAGGAGATGCTGGTCGATCTGTTGTTCACCGCCGTCAAGGTCGTGACCCTGGTGTACGCGCTGTGGAGCGCCTTCCACGACGACTTTCTGACGCTGCCCCGCATGCTGCAACAGTCATCGGCTACGCAACTCAAGTCCGCCTTTGCGCCTCTCGCCCACGGATTCGTCAGGATCTTGGCGGCCCTTGGTCTGCTTGCCGGCCTGGACCTTGCACTCACCCGCTATCGCTACCACCAGCGCATGAAGATGACCAAGGAAGAGGCCAAGCGTGATTTTCGCGAAGAAGAGGGCGATCCCATGATCCGCTCGCGGCGCCGCCGACGCCACCACGAGCTGGCCAAAGGCCACGCCCGGGTGGAGGTGCCGCGCGCCGATGCCCTGGTGGTCAACCCGACCCACGTGGCAGTGGCTATCCGCTACCGGCCCGGCGAGGACGCGGCGCCGCGCGTGACTGCCAAGGGCAAGGGTCGCTTGGCCGAGATCATGCGCGAGCTGGCCCGCGAGCACGGCATCCCCATCATCGAGGACGTTGCCCTCGCCCGTCTGCTCTATCGTCGGGTGAAAGTGGGACGCTCGGTGCCGGCGGAAACCTACCGCGCGGTGGCCGCGATCCTAGCCTTCGTCTATCGGGTGCTGGGTCGTAGTGGTGCCGCCCGAATTCGGGCCGCCCGAGGCGCCGCATGAGTGCTGCTGCCCCTACCCCCGCCGCCGGTTCTGCCCAGCGCAGCGATCTTTTGCTCGCGCTCGCCGTGCTGGGTGTCGTCGCCCTCCTACTTCTGCCCTTGCCGCCGTTTGCGCTGGATGGCCTGCTGGCCATCAGCATCGGCATTTCGTTGCTGGTGTTGCTCGTCGCTCTCGGCGTGGCTCGTCCGCTCGACTTCTCGGTCTTTCCCAGCCTGCTGCTCATCGTGACCCTGTTCCGGCTGGGGCTCAACGTGGCCACCACCCGACTCATCCTCTTGCAGGGTTCGGAGGGCACGGGGGCCGCAGGACACATCATCCAGGCCTTCGGTCAGTTCACCGTGGGCGGCAGCCTCATCGTGGGCGCGGTGGTCTTTCTCATTCTCCTGGTGGTGAACTTCGTGGTCATTACCCGCGGTTCCGGCCGCGTGGCCGAGGTCGCCGCCCGTTTCACCTTGGACGCCTTGCCCGGCAAGCAGATGTCCATCGATGCCGATCTGGCCGCTGGGGTCATCGACGACCGCGAAGCGCGCACCCGCCGGACAAACCTGGAACGCGAGATCGAGTTCTTCGGCGCCATGGATGGCGCCAGCAAGTTCGTGCGCGGTGATGCGATCGCCGGTCTCATCATCACCCTCATCAACATCGTGGGCGGCCTGCTGGCCGGCCTGGCGCGCGACCACATGTCGCTATCCGCTGCGGTCGAGACCTATACCATCCTGACCATCGGCGATGGTCTGGTCAGCCAGATGCCGGCGCTGCTGGTGTCCACCGCCGCCGGCATCACCGTCACCCGCGCCAGCTCGGGCTCACACCTGGGCACGGAAATGGGCCAGCAAATCTTCGGTCACCGACGCACGCTCCTGCACGCAGCTGGCGTGCTCTTGGTGCTGGGGCTGCTGCCCGGCATGCCTCTATTCGCTTTCGGCGCTCTGGCCGGCGGGGCCTTCCTGCTCTCCCGCCGTCGCGTCACCCCGCCCGCCACCGCGGCGCAGGCTCAGCAGGCCGCGGCGCAGGCTCAGGCCGGCGCGGCCGAGAAGCTAGGCGACCTCATTGGGCTCGACACCTTGGAACTGGAAGTGGGACACGGGCTGCTGCGGCTCATCGACCTGGACAAGGGCGGCGAGCTGCCCGGCCGGGTCACCAACCTGCGCCGGCAAATGGCCGGGGATCTCGGCGTGATCATTCCCGCGGTTCACCTGCGGGACAACCTGCGTCTCGATGGCAACGAGTACCGCATCAAGTTGCGCGGCGTGGATCTGGCCAGCGGGGTGGCCTATGCCGACCGACTCATGGTCCTGGACCAGTCAGGCAAAGCGCCGCAGTTGCCCAACCTCGACGGTATTGCGGCCAAGGAGCCGGCCTTCAGCTTGCCGGCCTTGTGGGTGTTGCCCGGCGATCGCGCGCGCGCCGAGACTTCCGGGCTGACCGTGGTGGACGCCGCATCGGTCATCACCACCCACCTGTCCGAGGTACTGCGCCACAACGCGCACGAGCTGGTGGGCCGGCAAGAGATCCAGGAACTGCTCGCCCATTGCGGGAAAGAGGCACCCAAGCTGGTCGAAGACGTGGTGCCCAACACTCTGACCCTCGGTGAAGTGGTGCGGGTGGTGCGCGGTGTATTGCGTGAGGGGTTGTCGATTCGCGACTTCCGCAGCGTACTCGAAGCAGTGGGCGATGCAGCCCCGCGCAGCAAGGACACGGCGTTCCTGGTCGAGCAGGTTCGCCGGCGCTTCGCCCGCCAGATCACGTCACGCCTGTCCGACGCCAAGGGCACCGTACACGCCCTGACCTTGGATCGAGCCGCCGAGGAAGGCCTGCGCAAGGCGCTGGGCCAAACCGACGGCGAGGCGGCCCTGGCGCTGGAACTGGCCACGGCGAAACGGTTCATCAGCACCCTGGAGGCACATGCGTCGGGCCTGGCCGCAGGCGGCCACCCCACCGTACTCATCGCCCCGCCCGATTTGCGCCGGCCGCTTTACGAGTTTGCGTCGCGCTTCGTGCCCGACCTGTGGGTGATCACGGCCCGCGAATTGGTGCCCGGCACGCAGGTCGAGCCGGTCGGCACGCTGGATCTGTCACCCGCTCCTTGGAGCAAGGCCGCATGAGGAGAGAAATACGATGAACGCCATTGTCAGGACCTTCCGTGGCTCCGATCCACGCACCGCACTTGACGCCGTCCGCTCGGCGCTGGGCGAGGAAGCCATCATCCTCAAGACCCGCGAGGTGGGCGGCTTCTTTGGCCGGAAGGAGATCGAGATCACCGCCACCCACGCAGGCGACAGCGAGCCCGGCTTCAAGGGCCGATCGCTCGATCTGGAAAGTGAGGTCTCGGCCTTGCGTCGTATCGTCGAGCAACTGCGCGCCGAGGTGCGGTCCAGCAAGGCTGAGCCGCGCACCCCGGGCGGGCGAACCGGTGATGCACTGTCAACGGCCGCGGCAGCGATCGTGCGCCGCCTGTTGGAACGGGGAGCTGAGCCAGCCATTGCCGACGAACTCGTGCGCGCGGCGGTTCGCGTGGCCGCCGGCCATGGCGAACGCGAAATTGTGGAATCACTGCGCGAGGGGCTTCGCCGTCGCCTGGCCCCGGCCCTGCCGCCGTGGCAGGGCGAAGGCCGGCGGGTGATCGCCTTGGTGGGTCCGCCCGGCGTGGGCAAGACCACCACCATCGCGAAGATCGCGGCGCGTGCGCTGCTGGAAACCAAGCTGAAGGTGGCCCTGGTGACAGTCGACACCTATCGCATCGGGGCCGGGGAACAAATCAGCCGCTATGGAGAAATCATGGGCGTGCCCACCCACCTCGCGCGCGATCAGGCTGGCCTGCGCGAAGCGATGGCCGCCGTGCCGGAGGCGCAACTGGTTCTCATCGATACCGCCGGACGATCGGATCCCGCGGCGTTGGAGGCGCAGGCCCACCTGCTGAAAGCGGTACCCGAAGCGGAACAGCACCTGGTGCTGTCGGCTGCGCAGGGTGGCCGCGAACTGCGCGCCGTGGTCCACCGATTCAAATCGCGCGGCGTGTGCCGACTCATTCTCACCAAGCTGGACGAGGCCGACGGTCCCGCGGGCATCCTGTCGGTGGCGACCGAGTTGACTTGCCCGGTCTCCTGCGTGACCAACGGCCAGCGCGTGCCCGACGACCTGCATCCGGCCACGGGACCGCTGCTGGTCGAGCTTGTGCTGGGGAAGGAAGCCTAGCCATGGACCAGGCTGACAATCTTCGCCTTCGCATCGTCTCGCGCACGCCCGAGTCCGCGCTGACTCCCGCGCCCGAGACCGCGCGTGAGCCCCTGCGGGTCATCGCGGTCACCAGCGGCAAGGGTGGCGTGGGCAAGACCAACATATCGGCCAACTTGGCCGCGCTGGCCGCGCGCGCGGGCAAGCGCGTGTTGATCCTGGACGCGGATCTCGGGCTGGCCAACGTCGACATTCTCTTCGGGGTCAAACCCATGCGCCACATCGGCGATCTGCTGCAGCCGGGGGTATCCGCCGCTGACGTGTTGATCCAGGCGGCGCCGAATATTCACATCTTGCCTGCCGGGTCGGGCGTGCAGCGCCTGACTGAACTCGACCGCAAGGACAAGCTGCGCCTGGTGGCCGCGCTCGACTCGCTGGAAGACCGTTTCGACCTGGTGATCATCGATTCCGGCGCCGGCATCGGGGACAACGTGCTCTTCTTCGTGGGCGCGGCCCAAGAAGTAGTGCTGGTGTTGAGCCCCGAGCCCACCTCTCTGGTGGATGCCTACGCCGTGGTCAAGGTGCTGTCGCAGCAGGCGGGCATTCGCAACTTCGCCGTCGTGATCAATCCCGTGGTGGACGAAATGCCGGCGCGGGACATGTTCCAGAAACTCTCCGCCGTCACCGGCCGGTTTCTCACCGCGAAGCTGCGCCACCTGGGCTATGTGCCGCGCGACGAAAACGTGCATCGGGCGGTGATGGCGCAGAGGCCGGTCGTCGATCTCTTTCCCATGGCACCCGCCAGCCGCGCCATCGTGGACGTGGCCAAGCGCCTGTTCAGCGAGCCGGCTCCCCAGATCTTGGAAGGCGGGATGAAGGTCATGTGGCAGCGCTTGATGCGAGAGACGGAAGTCCCGCGCTAGGACGGTCACCATGCATAGGGCAATCGCCAGCTACACAAACGGGGCCCCAGCGGCGGTCCTCGACGACGCCACCGTGCTCGAACAGTACGGCTCCTTGGTGGAGCGCACGGCCCGGCGGCTCATCTCGCGCACTGGTCTGCGCAGTGCCTACGACGACCTGTGGTCCGCCGGGGCCATCGGCCTTATCGAGGCGGGACGGCGTTTCGATCCGACCCGCGGCGCATCCTTCGCGACCTTCGCCGAACATCGCGTGCGCGGCGCCATGCTGGATGAGCTGCGCAGGCTGGACCACCTGCCGCGACGACTGCGCAACCGCACCGACGATCTGGTCAAGACGCGCAAGAAGCTGGCGGGCAGCCTGGGCCGCGAGGCGACAGTGGAGGAGGTGGCGACCGATCTGGGCGTGGACGTCGAAGAAGCGAGTGACATGGCCGCCTTGTTGGAGCCGCCCCTGCCGCTCGAATCCATCCTGCCCACCCTGGCAGGAGGCGAGGCCACCGACGCGGCTGTGCTGCGCGCCGAGGCGGTGCGTCGCCTTACCGAGGCCATCGAGAAGCTTCCCGAACGCCTGCGCCTGGTGCTGTCGTTGCACTACATCGAGGATCTCACCTACCGCGAAATCGCCGGCATGCTGCACGTGAGCGAGCCCCGCGTATGCCAATTGCACGGCGAGGCCATCGGACAGTTGCGCAAGCTGATGGCCGATTCGTGATGGTCGGGTGAGCCCCGCACGACCCCGCGCCGAGGGATGACGCCCACCCAGAGCCTGGGTAGCGCCTAGCACTACTGATTGAAATTCGGACCGAGCCGGCGCGTCGCGAGGAGCCCTGGCCGCGACGAGCGAAGAGGGAAGATACTCGACGTATCTGACTGAGGAGCGAGAAAGCGGACAGGGCCCGCAGCAGCGACGACGACGGGAGAATTTCAATCAGTAGTGCTATGCCTGGCCATCACCGCTGATTGCTCAGTGGATGAACCAGGGTCAGTCCGCAGGCTGGCGCGGTCATGCCGGCGCGCGTGCGATCGCCTTGCGCCAGCCCACTCCGTAACCGGGTGCCAGAGGTCGAGACAGGCTTTTCAGCACGCAGATCGGGCGGTAAAGGTCAAACCCGCTCAAACCCGCCCCACGCGGCCCGCCCCGGCACGCGCGAGGGTGTGGCGGCGCGCGGAGGAAGGGGTTCTCGAACCGAAAATACCCCCTGTATTCGTTTATGCTCCAGCGCACTCACCAGTCTGACTGACTTTGGCACAGTCGTGAAGAACTGGCTGGCGGCAACGGCAAGCAAAGATTGGGTTCAGTAACGAAAGGCTGCTTGATCGCAAACAGGGTGTTGGTACCATCCCCCGTCGGAGGTCAGCCATGCCCGCAGTTCGCAAGAGGAGTGCAAAAATCAAGCTTCGGGCTGCTCCGGCCCGGCGTGTTTCGTCCGGCCGTGGGGCGCCAGCAGGCGCCAAGCACGTGGAAGGCCGCGTGCTTGGCCTGGAGGCGGGTTCCGATGCGGTTTTTGCCGAAACCGATGGAACCCGCTATTCGGTTCGCGTGCCCCGGCATGTGGACCGGCGATGGCTGGCGGCGGCTACGGCCATCGCCCCGGTTCCCGCGGTTGTTCTGCATCCGCCTGGCTTGTCGGCGCCCGTGCTTTGGTGCGTATTTGCCGAATCAGCGCACGAGACATTGGACGAGCGCTTTGAGATTCGCGCCAAAGAGATCGATCTCGTCGGTACCCGGACAGTCCGTCTGCGCGCGGGTCAATCGCTGGTCACGGTGTCGGCCAATGGCGAGGTTCATGTGGTGGGCCGGAACATCACGTCCCGCGCTTCAAATGTCAATCGGGTGAGGGGCGGCGCGGTCCACCTCAACTAGCGCTATGGGCAGCATACTCAACCTGACGCCCTTTGCGGTCGCCGAAGCGGCCGGCAAGGACGCCGAGGGGCGCGGCCACTTCATGGTGGCAGTGAAGGCCACCTATGCTTGGACCAGCGACGGCACAACCAGGTTGGTCGAGTCCCAAGCCGTGCTGGAGGCGGACGCGTTCGCTGGGGATCCGGCAAGCAGTGGTCTGTTGCGCGCCACCGAGCTGACGCCGCCCAAGCCGCGCGTGGATGTGTTGCTGGCCGGCGCGTTGGTGTTCCCGGCCGCGATATCGGAAATCGACGTCACCGTGCAGGTTGGCAAACGCCTGGTCAAGACCGCAAGGGTTTTTGCCAAGCGTATTTGGGTGCCCGCTGTCCTGCGCGACGAAGTCCCCTCGCGTATCGTTCCCCTTGATCGCGTGCCCATCGCGTGGGAACGCGCCTTTGGCGGAACCGATAGACAGGACAGCCGTTGCGTTGAAATGCGCAATCCGGCAGGCAGCGGGGTGACCCGACAACCGCGCAGTCTGGACGGCATGCCGGCTCCCAACTTCGAAGACCCGCGCCAAATCTTGAAGTCGTGCAACGATCGACCGGCTCCCATGGGATTCGGTCCTGTCGCCCCGCACTGGGACCCACGTCGCCGATATGCCGGAACCTACGATCAGGCCTGGCAGAAGTCGCGGGCGCCTCTTCTGCCGACTGATTTCAATGCCCTGTTTTGGAACGTCGCCCCGGCGGACCAGCAACTCGATCTCTACCCGGCGGGCGAGTTGGTCCGGCTGGAGTCCATGACCAAGTCCAGGCAAGAGGCCTTCAAACTACCCGCGTTCGAGGTGCCCGTGTTGTTCTGCGCCCGCAAGGAGCTGCACAAGACGGTCGCGTGGGTGGACACAATCACCATCGAACCAGAGGAGCGACGCTTTTCGCTGGTCGCCCACGCCGCCTACGCGCCAGAGCCGAACCTGCTGGCGCTGCGCCATGTGGTGGTCGGCAAACCCAGTCGCAGTCACTTGGCTGCGCTGGAATCAGGCAAGCCGTACTTCGGTCCGGGCGCCCATGGCGCTGGGGTGGCCTCGTAATGCTGGCGATACTTGCGGCCGGGGCCATCACTGCGGTGGGACCCACCCTCGCGCAGACGATACGCTCGCTGCAGAAGCGCACCCAGGTTTTCGACGACCTTGAGGTGAAGGGCCAAGATGGGGATCCCGTCAGCGGAGTGTGCGCGCGGGTGCCCAAGGGACTGCGGGGTGCCAACCGTTTGGCCGCCATGGCTGCGGTGGCGCTGGAGGAATGTGCGCGATCCGCGGGCCGAGCTGAGGTGCCGCTCCTGCTTTGCGCCCCAGACCCCAAAGACCTGCCCTATCGCCCGGAACCGGTGCTGGACGAGATTGTCCTGCGAACCTCTTTGCACATCGACCGTCGGCGCAGCCGGGTGCTCGCTCGCGGTCGGGCGGGCATCGGCGAAGCGCTGGTCTCCGCAGCAGCTTTGCTGTCCGATCGCCGCACCCTGGCGTGCGCGGTCGGGGGCGTGGACACCTTCATCGACACGACTCGTGTCAAGGATCTCCTCAAGGAGGGGCGCATCATCGTCCCGGACAACTCGGACGGCTTCGTGCCTGGCGAGGGCGCCGCTGTGCTGCTTCTGTCTTCGCGTACCGACGTGGCCAGCCTGGCCTGCCTGGCCAGCGTTGCCACCGCGCGCGAACCGGCCAATCGCATCTCGGGTCTTCCCGCCACGGGCCTCGGGTTGCAGCAGGCGATGACCAATGCCCTGGGCCAGGCGCGATTGCGCATGATTGATCTCGGCTATCTCGCGCACGACTGCTCGGGCGAGCAGCGCCCGTTCGACGAACTGAGCCTGACCCTGGCCCGCATGGGTGAACAGAGCGGCCAGCTTGAACAATGGGGGCCAGCGACGTGTGTGGGCGAGGTGGGCGCGGCCGCGGGATTCCTGTCACTGGCGATGTTGGCGTCTTTTCAGCGGGAACGCCTGCTCACCCAGCCGGGACTTGCGGTATTCAGTTGTGACGGCGAAGAACGAGGGGCGGCCGTGGTCGTGCCCAGTCGGAGGTAGTCATGCCAGACAACGTCTTCATCAATGGTCGCGCAGCCGTTCACAGCGGCTCAGCCGGCAAGTCCATCGCTTTTCCCGACGTGTGCCTGTGTCCGCCTTCCCCACCCGCCGGTCCGATCCCGACACCGTTGCCCAACAACACCCAGGCCGCTGACGTCGACGGCTGCGCGGGCACGGTGTTTGTGAATGGCAACCCCATGGGCCATCGACTGTCCTTCATCGCCAAATCCACCGGGAACGAAGTCGCGCAAAGCACCGGGGGTGGCGTGATCACGCACACGGTTCAGGGCAAGGCTTTTTACCAGAGCTACGCGATGAACGTCCTGGTGGAGGGCAATGAGGCCGTCCGGCACTTGGACCTGCTGACCCAGAACCACATGGCCAAGAGCCCAGGCAACACGCCGCCCGCGCCCTGGTTGTCGACCATGACCGCTCCGGCTGCGCCCCCACCCCAGTTGACGAGCGAGACACTCCACAGCGGGCCCGACTGGATTGGGCTGTGCTTCGTGGATCAGGACGGGAAGCTGCTGGCTTATGCCAAGGGCCAGATCGAATTCGCTGACGGCGCAGTCCACAGCTTCCGCGTCCTGGCCGGCGCCGAGATTGTCTATAGGGGCGTGAAGAAGGGCAATTGCACTGTCACCATCAGCGACTTCGGTGACAAAGAGCGCCGCCGGCGAAAGCCAGAGCCGCGCGATGTTGCTGCCCCCAAGAGGGATCCCGCCGGGCAGGAGACAAAGGCCAAGCGGGCGGACCTTTCTGGCAAAGGGGTCGCCCTTCATACCGGCAAGTCCCACCGGCTGGTTGTGCAATCGCCGCCGGCCACGATCAAGTTGGTCCTGCAAAGCGCTGACAGGATCCGCATTCCAGAGGCGCGATTCGCCGTGACCTTCGCCGACGGGTCACGCAAGGAGGGCCGCCTCGATCACCAAGGTGAGCGCCAGATCCCCAACGCGCCGCCGGGCGCCTATTCAGTCGAATACCCCGACGATGATGACATTCGCGCCAAGGTTTTCGCCGGGCGCGCCGCCACGGCGATGAAGAAGAAGGATCTGCGCATCATGGCGGGCGTGCTGGCCCAGTCGAAAACCCTCGTACAAGCGGCGGCGCAGGCCTACCAGACCTACTTCAGTCCCAGCGGATCACCTCTGCATGAAGATGCCCTGGCCCTGGCCAAGGGACGTCCGGAAGAGGTCGCCATCAAACACCTGATCGCGTGCGCGGAGATTGGCCCGCCATCTGGCGCGACGCTGGTCGCCTGGCAAGAGCCGGACACCTCGGGTGGATGTCCGCCGAACAACAGCGGGGCCGTCCTTGTCTGACGGCTATCGTATCGTCGCCCTGCCGTCGAAACGCGTGGTTAGCACCGGCGCGCAGGTGAGGTACATGCTGCACCGGCAGTCGGCTACAACTCCCAAGTTGGACCCGATGGCTTGCCAGTGGATGTGCTTCAACGACCCGCAAAGCAAGGCATGGTACCAGCCCAAACTGCTCATGGGGCCCATCGGCACCACCGAGTGGGACACACACTGGAGCTGGCCTGGCCACCACAAGGTGGTCTGCCTCACCCGACAGAACGGCAAGGAGATCAGCTACGACTATCCCCAGAACGTCGCCAGCCTGGGCAGTTTTCTCGAAGACGGGCCCGCGCTACCGGTCGAGGCCGACGACCCAGTGGCCGCCGCCAATGGTGTGACCCGCTATGTGCACCTACTTCATCAGATCTCCGAACAATTCCCCATCGGCGATGCGAAGAAGAAGAAGGAACACGATGCCACTCTCGATCAATACGAACGATACCGCGCTCGGCTCGTGGCTCGTGTCGCCCCAACCGAGGGACTGGTGCGCTATCCAGTGCGCGCCGAGCACTTTTCATCGGAGAGCCAGTCGCGCCAAGCGCTCAAGCTGTTCCTATGCAAACTTCCGGGTGGTTCTTGGGTGCTGGTGGATTGGACGAATCCCGCTACCCAACGCACGACCGGCGAGTACAGGGGCCACGGGAAGGACGACCTGGAATCGATCCAGGCCGCCTTCGCTGCCTGGGATGAGCAGAATCGCTATCCCGACGGCGGCATCGCCTACACGATTGACGGCCTTCCGGACCTGCCCCGCCTCCAGGGCAAGTTCGAGACTGACGGGGCCAGTTTCTGGGACAGCATTTCCGAGTTCCTGGGCATCGTGGCACTCGGGGCCGCAATCACGGCGGGCGTGATCACGCTAGTCGCGCCGGTGCCTGGTTCGCAGGCGGTCTCCGCCCTGATCTGGGTTTCCATCTTCTCGAGCACGGCATCGGCCGGGATCAACATGGCCCAGCGCTACAACGAGGGCTTTTCCAGCTGGGGGGCCAACGCCTTCGACATTTTGACCATCGCTGCCAACCTGTTCGGAGGGGCCGGCGCTAGCATGGCCATATGGCGTCGGGGCGCCCAGTTGACGGTGACGACCGAGAAGGGGCTGGTGGCCTTCGTACTTCTGGGCCAGGTGACCGTCGACAGCGTGCAGGGCGTCCTGGTTGCCGTCGATCACATCGACGCGCTCGAAAAGGTCATGAACGATCCGGCGCTCTCCCCGGACGACAAGGCCCGCAAGGTGATGGAGCTGCTTCGTTCCATGGCGGTGACGAGCGCTCTGCTCTACCTCAACGTCAGGGGCACCAAGGCGGATCTGAAGAACCTGAAGGTCAAGCCCCTGCACCTGGAATCGGAGCTGAGCCCCGAACAGAAGCTGGCGCAGCTGGCTGACAAGGATGCCAAGCTCAAATTCACCGAGCCGGTCAAGGTCGAGGGTCACACCGATGAAGGGACGCACACGACCACCGTGCATGTGGATCAAGAGCAGGCGCCGCCGAGCCTTCCGCGAGCCAGACCGAACCCTCGCAAGCCCAGCATTCACCGGGCGGGGCCGCAGAAGACGTCAGACCTGGACGCACTGTACAGGGACGCGGAGGTTGCGCAGCGCGAGCTTTCGAGAACTACCACCGAAATTGCGGCAGCTACTGGAGGCACCCCCGTAGTACCCCCGTCGCTGAAAGGACGCACTCGCGCCGAAGAGAAAGTCGACGCAAACTACGGGGGCGACGCCTCCCAGCTCACAGACCTAGCGCGGTCCTCCATCGTGTTTGAAACGATGGCCGAACTGAATGCGGCTCTAGGCGTAGTCAGGTCAAGATGCAAGATCGTCAAGCTCCGAGACCGCTTTGCCAAGCCGCTGAATGGCTATCGTGATGTGCTGATGAACGTCGAAATGGGCAATGGGCACATTGTCGAGATGCAGCTGCACCTCCGCGGGATCATCGAGGTCAAGGAAAGCGTAGGCCACAGGCTCTACGAAGAGTCTCGAACAATCGAAGCGAGAGGTACTCAACGTCCTCTGACGACCGCCGAAAGCCAGCGGCTCGAACGACTTGAGGCTCAGATGCAAAAGCTATACGACGACGCATACGAATCTGCCATGCGACCTCGGAGATCCCCATGAAATCGTATCCCTATTACTTCTCGGCCTATAACCTACCCGTCAAAGTCAGCCGGCGTCGTGACGGAAGGGTTCTCGTTCTCGCCTGGGATCCCCGGACAGATGAATTCGTACCCCGGCCTGACCTGCTGGACGCCTACGTCAGAGCCGCCGCCGAGGTTGAGAGCCTCACGGAGGCCGAGTTTAAGGCGCTGCTGGCACGACGGCGCGCGGGGCAGCCTTGGTAACCGCAATGCCAGAAGAGTATCCCTGGTACTTCCCCGTGAATGACCGGCCCGTAATTGACAGTCACCCAGGAGAATTCATTAGAAGTCTCGATATGCTGAACGCCCACTACGAGGCGGGGGGCGACGTTGACAGACTGACCAAGGAGCAATTCGACGCATTGCTCGCACAGCATCGAAAGAGAACCGCGGAGCGATGACAGGACTTCTCAGAGAAGAGAGCCCTCAACGAATGAACCTCTCAGACAAGTACAGTGAGGCCCTTGCGTTCGCCTTCGATCTCCATAGGGGACAGCAACGCCAGGGGTCAGGCGTTCCGTATGTCGCGCATCTCCTCGGTGTATCGAGTCTTGTTCTTGAATACGGGGGCGATGAGAACCAGGCGATCGCAGGCCTCTTGCATGACGCCGTCGAGGATCAGGGTGGAAGCGAGACGCTGGCCGCGGTTCGTGAGCGCTTCGGCGAAGACGTGGCCGCGATTGTGGCCGCGTGCTCCGATTCAATCGATCCGCCGCGCCCGCCTTGGCGGCGTCGGAAGGAACTCTATCTGGACCACCTCGGGAAGTCCCCAGGTAGGATCCAGTTGGTTGCGGCATGCGACAAGCTATACAACGCTCGGGCGATTCTTTCTGACCTTCGTCAGGTCGGCGATCGACTCTGGGATAGGTTTTCAGGCGGAAAACAGGGTGTCCTGTGGTACTACGGCGCACTGGCCGCGACGTTCACGATTGAAAGTCCAGTCGTCGGGGAATTGGGGCGTGTGGTTCAAGATATCGTGTCGAATACTGGCCTTCCAATAGAGTGATCGCCACTTGTCTCACCGGAGCCGGCCTGGGTTGATGGCCGCGTCTGGCGAGAAGAGGCGTTCATGAGCTCATCCGTTGGGAAGCCCCTCTCAGGTCAAGCTTGTAACTGAGCCGAAAAGCGGCGTCATGATTCAAGAGGTGGTGCTGGTGTTGAGCCCCGAGCCCACCTCTCTGGTGGATGCCTACGCCGTGGTCACCTACCGCGAAATCGCCGGCATGCTGGCCGTGAGCGAGCCGCGCGGGTGCCAGTTGCACGGCGAGGCCATCGGACGGTTGCGCAAGCTGATGGCCGATACGTGATGGCCTAGCCGTCACCGCGGTGTCGCCGGCTTGACGAGCCGGTACTTCTGCAGGCGGCTGCCCGGCTTCTCGGGAATCGTGTACGCGATCAGCCCCCGCGAGAGAAGGGACTTGATTGTCACATGAAGCTGCCCAGACACACGCCGTTGTCCAATGAGCCGCGAAAGCTCCGACCGGGAAAGCGGACCGTTCTCAAGCAGTCCAAGAACCCGCGTTTCGAGTGCCCCCTCGCTCGCCTTTGGCTGAGAACCCTTCGGTGACTCTAGCTGCGACCCTAGCTGCGACCCTAGCTGCGACTCTAGCCGTGACTCTAGCTGCGACTCTGGCCGCCGCCGGGTCTGGCCGACGTCTGCCCTGAAGGTCACAACTGCCGCGCCGCCGATCTCCGCAAACTCCGGCGGGGCGACGCCGGCCGCCTTGCACATCTCGGCCACGCGGTTCGTGCCTCGTCCCCACTTCTCGATCAGCCCGGCCCGGTAGAACACCTCGGCGATAAGCGGATTGCGCTGCACCGAGGGATGGGCTCGCGTCAGCATCTCGGCGGTGATGCCCGTGGGATACCGGCCGGCGCTCCAGGCCTCGACGCGGTCGTCGAAGATGGGATCACAACCTTGCCGCCTGAGCCGTTGGCGAACGCACACAGTGTCTGCAAGGCCTCGCGCAGCTCGCCCGTCGAGCGTTTGAATTCGAGCGTCTTCGACTCGCCCTTAGCGATGAGCTTGTCGATGGCTCGGTTGCGGGTCATGGCAGGGCCCTGGTGGTCATGGATCCTCGAAGCCGCTTCTTATCGCCCATGGGCTGTAAGCACATCCTGCATCTTCGCCATCTCGTAGACAACGTCGCAGCACCAGCGTCCGAAGCCACCCTTCCCGTTGACCGCGTCCACCCAGGCGCGCATGGCGGCCAGCTTCGCGCGGTTCTGCTCGCTGTCCTCGCCCTTGATTTCCAGCACCAGGGTCTTGCCGTTGCTCAGGCGAATCAGGAAGTCGGGGATGTAGCGGCGCTTGGCGCCATTCCACAGATAGTGAATCTGGAAGCCAGGGTGGTCGTTCTTGGCGTAGGCGTCCACCAGCGGACTGGTTGCCAGCAGGTTGGCGGCAAATTGTTCCCAGGCGCTGTCGGCCACCATGTGGCTGATCTGCGAGCGCACGGCGGGGTGGCACACCCTGGTCGTGTACCAGGTGCGCATGTTGCGCGTGCTGCCGATGGGGTTTTCTTCGTCGAACACCGGCTCCACGTGCTCCAGGTTCTGCTCGGTCACGAAGCGTAGCAGGTGGTGCACGATGCGGTCGATGCTCAAGGCAATGAGCATGCGCCGACGCAGGGGATCCCGGTGGAACAGGCTGGGGATCACCAGCTTGTTCGAGAGGCCCGCCCGCGCTCCTTGGGATAGGTGACGGCATTCCGCGTCTGCCAGGCCACGATCATGCCCATGACCAGGGTTTTGCCCGTGCCCGTGGCTATCTTCGAGCACAGCCGCTGCCAGGCCCCGCCATCGCCCGGCACGTGGATCTATTGCTTGAAATCCGCCTGCGCCTCCACCCGCCGCGCCATGTCCTCGTCGAGGGCGCGATGGAGTACACTACGTCTTGTGGTCTAGGCGGGTGGATGATCGGGTTCTCGGCCCAAAGACTCACCTGCTGACTATCACTCGGGAAGACGTAGAATGAAGATCTGGATCGGCGTCACCGACCGCAGCTGGTTTGAACAGCAGAAGGCCCAGGCTCCCGAGGAAGTCAACTTCTGGCAACCCGGCGGTACCAGCACTTTCAAGGTTCTACCTGAAGAGGGCTTGTTCCTATTCAAGCTGCATCACCCCGATAACTTCATCACCGGGGGAGGCTATTTCGTTCGCCACTCGTTTCTGCCGATTTCGCTGGCCTGGAAAGCCTTTGGGCTGAACAACGGTGTCAGGGATCTGGCCGAGTTCCAGGCGCGTATCCGAAAGTATCGCCGGGACGACGCCGGCCACGATCCTGTCATTGGTTGCATAGTCCTCGCGCAGCCATTCTTCTTGGAGCAACGCGATTGGATACCCGTGCCGGAAAGCTTCAAGAAAAACATCGTGACCGGCAAGTCCTACGAATCCGAGACTGACGAGAGTAGGCAGCTCATTGAGATGCTGCGCCTCCGCCTGGCAGGGCCGAGCGTGTTGGCACGGGATTCTGCCTTGGACGATCAGAGTGGATACGGCGACCAAGATCGATATGGCAACCCGCTGATGGTTCGTCCTCGGCTTGGCCAGGGTTCTTTCCGTGTCCTTGTGACTGAAACCTACCAGCGTCGATGCGCCCTCACCGGTGAGAAGACTCTACCCGTGCTCGAGGCGGCACACATCAAGCCCTATGCTGAGCAAGGGCCCCACCGCATTCAGAACGGGCTGCTTCTGCGGTCGGACCTACACATCCTCTTCGACCAGGGCTATTTCACGATCACGCCAGACCATCATGTCCTCGTCAGCAAGCGTATCCGGGAAGAGTTCGAGAACGGCAGGGACTACTATGCGTTGGACGGCAAACCGGTCAAGGTGCTGCCTGAACACGAAAAGAACCGCCCCGCGCCTGAGTTTCTACAGTGGCACAACGAACAGATGTACCTCGGATAGGGCGCCCAATCTAAACATCCGGTGGCGCTGAGGGTAGCTACCCGAATGCCGAGGGCCCGGCATCCTTGTCATCCCGACGGCACCGGCGAGAAGTTTTGCTACCAAACCTGCACCGTGGCCCAGAACTGTGTGTTTGCCGGCGCCGGGTTCGACGCCGACAAGTTCGCGTGCCAGAACGGACTCCGCGTCTGCCTTGGCTGCCTGAGCGACGCCGAGTGTGCGAGCCAGAACGCGACCTACGTCGGCCGCTGAGGTTGGGTGCTAGAAGGAGGGTCCATGAATACACCTTTGGATGGGAAGCTTTCGTTCATCTTCGGCCGGCGCAGCATTCGCGAGTACCAAGCCGCCCCCGTGTCTGACGAATTGGTGACCGACCTCTTGCGCGCGGCCATGGCGGCACCTTCTGCGTGCGCCAAGGATCCCTGGCGTTTCGTGGTGGTGCGAGACCCGGCCACCCTGAAACTGATCGCGGGAGCCCTGCCCAACGGCAAGATGCTGGCACGGGCGGCGGTCGGCATCGCGGTGTGCGGCGATCTTGGCGCGGCTCATGCAGGCGAGCTGAGCTACCTCTTGCAGGATTGCTCGGCTGCCATCGAAAACTTGCTGCTCGCCGCGCATGCCTTGGGCCTGGGCGCCTGTTGGTTGGGTGTGCACCCGCGCCAGAGCCGCATCGATGCGCTGACCAAGATCCTGCGGCTGCCGAAAGGGGTCCTACCCGTTTCCTGCATCGCCGTGGGCTGGCCCGCCGAACAGCAGTCCCCCCGCACCCGCTTCTCGCCCGCCTATGTTCACCGCGAGTCCTGGTGACAGCCACGTATGACTTGATCCTCTGGCACTGCGACCGGCTCAGTCAATTCCAGGCTGAGCGCAGCGGAAACACGTGCAGTTGGTGGATCGTGACGTCCCCACCTGTCGTGAAAACAGAAATACCCTGGGCTGCGGTCGTGGGAATGTCTTGCACCGTCGCGTAGGCGAGCCCGTCGTTGCCGAAGATCTCGAGGCTTTCGCGATCGACCAAAATGCGCAGCCGCACATGCCCATCGATCGACGGCAGGGGGATAGGCACCTGCGCGGCACCCAGACTGTCCACACCGAGGGTTGAGCCCAAAACCTGATAGCTGATGCGAACGCCGCGAATCGAGAAGCCAAACTCCAGGCCGCTGCCCAGCAGAAAGTCAGCGTCAATGTCGACGACACTGGCGTCGACGGTCGCCAGCGGATTCGACGCGTCCGGGCCCAGGGTCACATCGACCAGAGAGAACGCCTGCCCCTGCAACCCTGCCAGTTCGGCGACCGGGGTGGGGAGCAAACGAAGACCAAGCGGCGTGCTGCGCAGAGAGAGTTCGACCGGAAACGTAATCATGTTGCTGAAGGGCATCGAGGGCTGGGTGGCCTTGCCAAACGCGAGCCGAATGCGGCGTGCCCCGGGGGCGTTGTCGAAAGTCTGCGCGGCATAGTAGTTGTTGCCATATTGATACGGAATCTTGTCGGTCTCGGGAGTGAACACTTTGCCGTCGAATGTGCCAATTCTGTAGGCGCCGTCGGCGGCGGAGAGCACCCAGCGCGTGTTGTTTGCGTCGCCATCGATGGGAAGCTGGAACAGGTCCGGGCATTCGAAGAAGCCGGAGATGCGGCTCTCATAGGTCCAGACCTTCAGGTCCGGTGAGCTGTAGAACGCGATGTCGCTTGCGCCTGCGCTCTGATCGTAGACGACCATGACCCAGTATCCCCCGGGCGCGAACCACACAAGCTTGGGATCGCGCCCGGAGTGCTTGATGACAGGATTGCCTTCGTATTCGCGGAAGGTCCGGCCGCGATCGTTCGAGTAGACGATGCACTCACCGCGCGCTGTGCTGGTGTACGCGGCAACCAGGACGGATTCCTTGCCCGTGCGGAAGCCCGAGGTGTTCTGGCTGTCCACGACTGCACTGCCCGAAAAGACGGCGTCGCCAGGCCCGTGAGGATACAAGGCGATCGGCAGTTCCTGCCAATGGACAAGGTCCGCACTGACCGCGTGCCCCCAGTGCATGTTGCCCCAGACCGTGCCGTAGGGATTGTGCTGAAAGTACAGATGGTACTCGCCGTCGTAGTACACGAGCCCGTTGGGGTCGTTGATCCAGCCGCGCCGGGCCGTGAAGTGGAACTGGGGGCGATACGGCTCTTTGTACAACTGGCCGTCATTCGGATAGGGAGCCTCATCCGCCAGCAAGATGCTGGCGTTGAAGCTGTCGGGCACGGCGATCGAAAGCTCCTCCCCGGCGTAGTTTCCGACGTCCAAGAACGACCAGAACTCGATCGTGTCTGTCGCCAGCTGGATCAGGAATTCGTCAAGAAAGGCAGTCCCGTGATGCACCGTCACCTTGCGAGAAAGGGCGCTGCGGTTGACGGCGAAGTGGAGGTATCGCTGCGAGGCGATCATCGTGCGCACCGAGGAGCCCCCGGCGTCCACCGCGGCGTCGGCTATTCCAGTGTCTGGCAACTGGTCTTGCGATGATGGGGTTGAGCAAGCCAGTCCGCCGAAGATGACCATCATTGTCGCCATTGGAAGGAAGCGAAGGCGCATTTCCGGACTCTCTTACCAGGAATTCGGCGCTGTCATCCGGTTTGTGCGAACCAGCACCTGGCCTTGCGCGTTTCCACCGGATGCCGTCTAACGCTGTGCAATCTGCTTCTCATTCCTTCGCCTCCCTAACAGACGTGAGACCATGGCACGATGGTGGCTGCGAGGAAGTCTTCGACATCCGCGAAGGCGCTGGCCGGGGACTGTTCTGCACCCCATCCGGGAGGGCAAATCTTCAGCCGGATGCTGGCCGAGCGAATGCCCGAGATGAGCTTGCAGGTGAGCCAACTGACCGGCGCCTTCATCGACGATGTGTCGCAGACTGCTAGTGGGGCGAGTCTGAGTACCACTTCATGACGTCTGCCAAGAGTGGGCCCGGCGCGCGCATTGTAACCGTGTGCCCGGACTCGTAAGCAGTCGGCATGGTCACATACATCGGCACGCTGGATCTCTGTGACTGGTAATTGATGGTCAGCAGGCCAGGGAGGGAAAGGTTGGTGTAGGGGGCGTGGGTGGCAGTCTCGCTGTAGCTAGCACCCGACACGTAGTCCTGGTCAGGCGCAATGGCGTTCAGCCCATCGCTGATTCCCGGCGACCATATCTTCCAGTCATACTTGGCAACGGTTATGAAGGTGGCCACGCCGTTCAGAACGTTGACCCCAAAACACTTGCCTAGGTCGATCGCGGCCTTGTCGTCCCCATCCCAGCCCCGCACACCAGGCTCGCGCGCGAACATCTCGGAGTTCAGTCCCACAAAATAGCGGTCGTCGGCACTCGATAGGGCGCCGAAGGCCTTGACCATATCGTCCGACGACGAGCCATCCCCGCGTCCGTAGGCCTCACCGCGCTCCGTGGAATGCATCCATTTGATCGTCGTCGCATCCACGCCAAGCGCCACGTTCAATGCCGGGAAGGTGTTTAGATTGTCGCGTGCCTTGTTCAATTGGCTGTCGGTCCAGCCCGACCGCTTGTCACAGTTGTACTTGTCACAGGTCTTGCACGTCACATCGCAGGACTGGGAGGCGGTGAGGGTGAGTTTCTGCCGGGAGCCCACCACCATCGGCTCAATCAACACCTGGTGGCCGAATTTCGAAGCAATCTCGCTGGCAATAGGACTGTGCTTGCCGAGTGCTGCGAGAAAATAGCCATCCAGGTCAGCGGCCAATTGCGCGTCCTGGTAGAAACTGCCGGGACTCTGGAGGTTTGGATAATCGAAAAGGTAGAACAACATCAAGTTGGACCTGATGCCGCCGTAGCTCTCACCAACCAGGATGACCCGATTGTTCTGCAAGGCAGGGTGGCGGGCAAGAAATTGCACGATGACACGCAGGAAGGTCGAGGCGTCGCGATCCATGTCCATTGTGATTCCCGGCCGGACACCATTGAAGGGCAACGGATAGGAGAAACCCGTGACTGGCGCATCGATGTAGAGCAGATTGGCAAACTGACCCCAATTGTTTGGGTTCACCGCGTACGCCACACCCGTTCCCGGATCGAGCGTGATGCCCGCGGTGTTGAAAGCGAATAGGGCGTTAGAGGTGGCGCCTCCCGGGCCGCCATTGAAAAAGACCGCAAGTGGCTTGCTCTTGGGCGTGGTCAAGGCGGGCTGAAATGCGTACCAAATCCGGTTCGTGGGACTGGTGCGAGTTTCAAGGCTGTTTGTAATCGTGTTCTGCGCCGTGTAGTCCCCGCCGTCAATTTGGAGGAAACCTGCCTCCGCTGCGAGGCCCGCGGCGTGTACCGTGTCGTCAAGGGCGGTATCGCTGGAACACGACCATTTCGAATCGCGGCAGAGGCATCCGGTACAGCCTGGAACGTGGTACGGGGTCCAGTAAAGCTCAGCGTTGGCGACGGCCGATTTCACGACCAGGCTTCCGTTGATCCCACCCCATTGCAACGTTGCGTCTGCGGTTGGCGCCAGAATCGAGCCTGGAAAGTAAACCGATTGGATTCTCAGCGTAGTGGCGTTCGGGAAGTTCCAGAGCACGCTCTGCAGGCTTGATGGACTCAACCCACTGAACCCAGCATTCATGAACGCCGGATTTGTGCCTTTGACGTTGATAATGACGGCGGAGTCTTTGGGCACGCTGAACTTGAAGGTGGTCGTGCCAGTCAGATCGCTGGAGGAAATCCCAAAAACGTTCAATTCCGGATCGTTGCCCGAAAATGTGATGGTGCTGGTGCCGATGGGCTTCGAAACGAGGGGCGCGGAGTAGAGGGCCAGTTGCGAAGACATGCTCAGCAGCTTCGTGGACGCGCCGGCGAAATCGATGGGCTTACTGGCCGCGCTGGGACGTGTGCCATTGACATACGTGACAGAGTTGGTGTCGGTAAACTTGTTGCCGTAGTACACGTTTCCATAGACCGTGCCGCCCACGTTGAGAGTGATGCTCCCCTGCGCCACCAGGGCGGCCGGCTCGGGTTGGGCGCCATTCAAAGCGAAGCTGCTTGCGGTCAGGTTGCCCTGCGCGGCGACAGGACCTCCCACGTCGGTCAACGCGGACACGTCGCCATTCAACGTGAACAGATTGAAGTCCCGTGGGTAGTACTGCTTGGTATTCGTGTTGTTGATCGTGATGGGTCCTTGGGTCCACGCGTAGCGCCCGCAGTAGTCGCCGTTGTACCATTTGAATTGCTTGGCGTAGTCCGCGCCCACCTGGACGCACGCGAGACTCCATCTTCCGCCGGTGGCGCAGCAGTTGGCGAAGGCGCTCTGGCCGCAGACGTAGGCGATTACCTTGCTCGCGACGTCGTCCGTCGTCTTGTCGTTCGGTATCATTGGTTCTCCCGTGGTGCACCAGGAGTGGGGCTGGCGTGCCATGGCAACGCCTGGCATGAGAACCGCGCAAAGAAGCACTGTGGGGAAAAGCAGACTAGGCAATAGGCGCATGATTCCTCCCTTTCCTTCAAACTGTAGTGCTGCCACCGTTGAATGTCCAGGCGCCACCAAAGTGCGGGGCCGGGTTGAGTATCACGGGGCCGCCGTCTACCACGAGGGGGATGCCGGTCAAAGCATGAGCCACCCGACCGCCCATCAGATCGAGCTTGAAAGGGCGCGGTGTGCGGTGCCAGCACCTTCCTGGAGGGTCTACGACTCAACCTTCACGCCGGCCCGAGCCTGATGTACACATGGGACAGCGATGGCGTAGAGTTGCTGTTCAGCTCGTCGACGATTGTGACGGGCAGTACCTCTAGACTGCGCCCCGTGGTCTAGACACGCCTTCCAGGACATGCCGGAGGTGCTGCCGGATGTGCCCGGACATGCAAAACGCGGCCCGCAAGGCTGGGCTGGCGGGCACGGCGGCCTGGTGCCGCGATGTGGAGTAGAGGTTCTCGAACGAAGAAACCCCCTTCGAATCGCTTGGGCACTGCGAAGAACGTGACCCCATGCTGTTCCGTGACCTCGGTATTCCGCGTTCCACCGCCGCAAGTTGGGTCCGTTGCGGCCCGCGTCCCGTCATCTCCGCCGAGGTCCTCGCCCTCGACCAGCAGGAACTCCAAGCCTGACTCTGGCGTCGAGAACGTCAATCAGGAGGTCGACAACCTTCTTGGTCTTGGACAACTGCGCCGCGTACTCGCCCAAGTCGAGGTCAGCTTCTCCGCATCGAATCCCGAATGCCTTGGTGCGCCCAGAGGGCTGCCCACGCGGTCGCGCGACGGAGCATCTTCTGCCGGGGACGCGTGTTTCTGCGCGCCAACTCAAATCGTCGAGGCGTCCATGATAAGCTGATCCAGCGATGTCTGAGACGCTGCATGGTGGGACTCCTCCGTCTCCGGTGCGCACCCCCTGCCCGCACTGCCGCGAACCCCTTGACCCGGCCGCGAGGGTTTGCGCCCATTGCCGGCGCGACGTGACCGTGGACGTCTTGCTCACGGAGCCGGTGCTCAATCCTCGCCAGCGCTACGACCTGTCGCGAGCGCTGGTCGCATTGTCGCCGAAGCCTCGGCTGGGGGATTGGGTGCACCGCCTGGAAAAGGGCGGCGTGATGCTGAAGGGCGTGACCGCTGACCGAGCCGAGTCGGTATTGGGCGTGCTGCGCGCCGCCGGAGCAGTCGCCGTCACGCGCGCCCAACAGCAAGCCATGGGCCGGAGGATGACTTGGGCCCTCCTGGGTGGGGCCGGGGTGCTGGGCCTGGCGATAGTGATCGTTCTTGGCGCCTGGGTCATCCGGCAAATCGGCGCGCGCGCGCCTGAAGTCCGCGCTCTCGAGCGGCGACCGAGCAGCAGTCCCTTGACCTCACGCGAGGTGGCCGCGCTCGCCCTTCCCAGCGTGGCGGTTCTGCGCTGTGGCCTCAAGACCGGATCCGGCTTCTTCGTCACCGAGCACCAGTTGCTGACCAACGAACACGTGACCTGCGGTCGCAACGGAGTGATGGCGCTCGAACTGGCCGACGGCACCAAGGGCGAGGCACATGTCGTGGCAGCAGACGAACAGCTCGATCTGGCCTTGGTCGAAACCGCGCTCAAGGGGCCCCCCCTGGTGATCGCCAGCGCCGGCGAACTCGCGTCTGGTGACACGGTGATGATTGCGGGGGCTCCCATGGGTCTCGAACGCACGTTCCATGTTGGG
>Ga0182021_10001118_pt1 | contig 30475 bp, 25 predicted proteins | sample 612E3MmetaG_FD_120493 | JGI IMG/M metagenome (GOLD analysis project Ga0182021, IMG submission 120493) | Permafrost microbial communities from Stordalen Mire, Sweden - 612E3M metaG (Illumina Assembly) | ecosystem: Environmental > Terrestrial > Soil > Wetlands > Permafrost | place: Sweden... | reverse complement strand
TTCTCCCAGCTGGTCTGCTCGGCGAAACGCCGGATCTTTCCCTTCATCTGGCGCGCCCATTCCTCGTCGCGCAGCAGGCGCACCATGGTCCTGATCCAGGCCTCGCGGTCGTTCGGCCCTGCAGTCAACTCGCGGTCGATGTTCGTCTCCACTTCGTCGAACTTGGAAATGCGCGAGCAGAGCATCAGCTTGCCCATGCCGGCGGTTTCGTGCATCACGCCGCTGACCGAGCTGTAGTCCTGCCGGTAGGGCATGGCCACCACGTCGGCTGTCGAGTACACGGCGGGAACCATGTCCTGCGGGATGAAGCCGCCCCAGAAGCGACAACGACCCGAGACGCCGAGCAGAGCCGCGCGCACGCGCAGGGTGGTGACGTAGAAGGACCAGCGCCGATGGCGCGTGTGACCGCCGACCACGAGAAAGGCCTCGGGCACCTGCCGCTGCACGCCGCGGAAGACGTCGAGCAGGAACTCGATGCCCTTGCCCAGCCAGAGGAAACCGAAAAACAGAACCACCTTGGCGCCCTCCGGAATCCGCAGTTGGGCTCGGCTTGCCGCCACGTCGCCCTCAGGCAGGATGCGGCTGCCGTGCGGGACCACGGCGATGAGATCAGGCGCCACCCCGCGCGTGATGAGATCGTGCTTCATGCGCGGGCTGTGCACCGTGATGAGCGACGCATGCTCGGCCACCGCCCGGTCGAAAGCGGCCGCGTTGCGTCCTGGCCGAAAGCCCGAGCGCCGGTTCTCGGGATACACGGAATGCGCGTTGACCACCGGCCGCACGCCCAGTTCACGCAGCCGGGCCAGAAGCCGCGGCAGGCGGTTGTCATGGCCGAAGAGGTCCGGGGCGTACTGGATGATCAGCACGTCGGGCCGTGCGGCTGCGGCCGCGGCAGCGATCGGCTCGACGTAGTCATCTTCGCGGCGGTAGCACGGGACGCATTCGTAGGCCTCGGTCTGGGCCGGGGCCGATCCGATCTCGGCCAGGATGGTGTGGCGCTCTGGCCGAGAGGCCCGCATGCCGGAAATGAGCAGATCGGTGTACAGAGACAGCCCGGTGCCGATGGGCCAGAAGGTGCTCAGGTGCGCGATCTTCATGGCGTCGGGGAGTTCGCGCGGTAGTTCGCCGTGTGTTTGGTGAACGGTCGATAGCGCAAGACATAGTACGCGTAGCCAAGGCCGAACTGCACGCGACGTGGCCACGACAGCCCATCGAAGCTGGGCCAGAACAGGTTGCACGTGCCGCAAGGTGGAATCTGCTTGCGCCGGCCCTGGCGGTGCATCGTGCGGTAGGTGCGGGCGCGCGGGCCGTTGTAGATGTCGAGGATCGATTCCTTGCTCGCGTCGCCCAGGGCGAACTTCCCCTCCGCGTCCATACAGCACAGGGTCACGACACCGCTCGACAGGATGTCGACGCGGGTGATGTGCTCGCAAGGGAACGACGGCACCGGCAACGAGCTGTTGACGTCACCCAGGTAGTTGAACAGGCCGACGATCAGGCAATTGACCTTGCGCTGCTTGCAGTAGGCCACGAAGCGTGCCTGGTCCTCGGCCGTGGTGTCCTCGGTGCGGGTCATGCGCACCGTGATCTCGCGCGCCAGCCGGGCTCGCCGCGCGGGATCGACGAGATAGTCGATGTTGTCCAGCGTACGCTCGAGCCGCAGCCCCATGACCGCCTCGTACTTGGCTGGATCCAGGGTATTGAGGCTGATGAAGAGATGGTCGATGCCCACGCCCTGCAACTCGTCGACCCGCTTGGGCACCAGAGCGAAGCCGTTGGTGTAGAGCCGCAGCTTGGTGGCCGGTAACCGCACGCGCAGGTACTTCAGACGCGGGACAATCTGCGGATCCATGAACGGCTCGCCGTTGAGGAACGGCTCGATGGACTGCACCTGGAAGCTGGCACAGTCGTCGATGATCTTTCGGTAGAGATCGTCGGACATCGCCGCGCGATCGCGATTCATGATGCTGTTGGGACAGAACGCGCACTTGGCGTTGCACGCGTTGGTGGTCTCGATGGCGACCAGGCGCGGAACCTCGCGCTTGTCGTGCATGTGTTGAAGTTCGTTCAACTCTGTGGTCGGAAGGTGGCGGTTATTCATCAGAAGAGGTGAGGAACCCGGCGGGCAACAGCGCGGGGCTGCCGGTCTAGCGTACGTGCCGCCAAGGCGAAGTCCAAGTGCAACCTAGACTCTTGCCGACATGGGCCAGGCTCGCGCGGAGATCGTCCAGCTATCGAGACCGGCGCCCAGGCCCCGTCTCCAGCTCTGGAGAATTCTCCTGAGATTCTTGCCCCGGTGTCCTGATTTCCCAACCGCGCCATCCTGTTCAGCTTTGGTCCCCGACGGAAGTGGTTTCCCGACACGCAATCTCGTGCTAGCAATCCCCGGAACATGACGCGACCACTGCGCGGTGCAATAGTCGGCTACGGATTCATCGCTGGCCGAGGCCACGCGCCGACCTATGCCAAGCACATGGGTAACGGCCGGGCAGTCGAGATCACAGCCATTGCCGACATCTGTGAGGCCCGTCGCCAGGCCGCGCACGAGATGTTTCCCTTGGCGCGCGTGTACCCGAACCATGCCTCGCTGCTCGCCGCCGAGGCTGGGGAGCTGGATTTTCTGGATATCGCAACGCCGCCGGTTGACCACGCCGAGATCGCGCGCGCTGCGCTCGGCCGGGGGCTGCACGTGCTGTGCGAGAAGCCCATGGCGACCACGGCGGAGGACGCCCGGGCAATGCTCAAGCACGCGCGCGAAGCTCGCCGGGTCATCTTCCCTTGCCACAACTACAAACATGCGCCGGTGGTCAAGGTCGTGCGCAGCATCCTGAACGAGGGAGTCATCGGCCCCGTGCACCTGGTGACCATGCAGACGTTCCGCAACACGCACGCCAAGGGCGTAGAGGAATGGCGGCCTGATTGGCGCCGCGAACGCGCCCTATCGGGCGGCGGTATCGCCATGGATCACGGCAGCCATACCTTCTACCTGGCCTTTGACTGGATGGCAGCCTACCCCACGACGCTCACCGCACATTCTTCAACCACCAACGGGCACGACACCGAGGATGTCTTCGGCTGCACCTTGACCTTCCCGACCGGCGTGGTGTCGGCCCACCTTTCGTGGACCGCGGGTGTGCGCAAGGTCATGTACACCCTGCATGGCAACAAAGGGGCGATCCGGGTTGAAGACGAGGACGTCGAACTCGCGGTGCTGGAAGCCGGGCCGGGCGTGGTCGAGCCGGGATCGCCGGGTCAGTGGCGTTTCGAGCACCGGGTGGCGCGCTCTGACTGGATGGATGCCAGTCACACCGGCTGGTTCGGCTCGCTGTTTGACGAGTTCCGCGGCGCCATCGCGCGCAGCGAGTACGTGGGTAAGGACGCCATGGAAGCCTGCCTCTGTATTGAACTCATCGAACGCGCCTACCGATCCGCTGCCGAGGGCAGCCGCCTGGTCGACCTGCTTGACGGCAGCATCGATCGGCCGGCACGTCTGCGCGTCCCGCGCCCGCTGCTAGGGCCAGGCCGCGAAGCCGAGGACCTGGCGTAGGCGCGCCGGAGCCGAAAAGAGCGCTTCAGGGAATCGTCGAACTGAAGAGCAGATCCATGAGAGACCTGCCCCGGAGGCCAGGGTACCGGCCGGCCGCGCAGGTGGCTTCGTTGTAGCTTCGCAGGGTCGGATCACCGGACACGCCTTCGCCGCAAACCATGAACGGAACTGGGTCGCGCGTGTGCTTGCGTAGCTTGACCGGCACCGGATGGTCGGGCAGCACCATGATGCGCAGCTTGTCGGTGTGGACCTTGCGGTACTCGTCGAGGAAAACCTTGATCAGCCGGGCGTCGCAGTCCTCGATGCCCTTGATCTTGTTGGGCAGGTCGCCCAGATGGCCGCATTCGTCCACCGCCTCGACGTGGACATAGACGAAGTCGTTGCGGCGTAGAAGGTCGACGGCCGCGGCCGCCTTGTTCTCGTAGTTGGTGTCGAGGAAGCCGGTTGCGCCCTCGGGCCGCAGCGACTCCATCTCGCCCAGCAGGCCCAGCCCCAGGATCACGTCGACCGCAGAAATGATGCCGCCCTTCTTGCCATGCAGTTTCTCGAATGACGGCATCTGCGGCTTGCGGCCGCCCGACCACGGCCAGATGAGATTTGCCGGGTTCTTGCCCTCTGCCCGCCGCTGCACGTTGACGGGATGGTCTTCCAGGATCTCGCGTGACCGCCAGACGAGCCGGCGCAGAAGCTCGGCCGTGGGCTCGGCCTCGGGCTTGGCTGCCCGAGGCAGAATCTTCTGCCAGTTCAGGCCGTGGGACGAATCCGGCTTGTCGTAGGCCACGTCAGCGGAGAATTCCGTGCCGACAAGGTAGAGGATGTGGCGATAGGAAACGCCCTTCTTGAACCGAATCTTCTCCGTACCGAGCTTTTCCGACAGAAACGCAATGATTGCCGCTGCCTCCGGCTCCGAGATGTGGCCCGCTGAGTAGTCTTCGAGGATGTCGCCCTTGACCGTGATGATGTTCATGCGGAAAGCCACGGTTTGATCGTCGAGCGGCACGCCCAGGCCGTAGCTCTCAATTGCCCCGCGGCCGGTGTACGCGCTGGCCAGGTCCCAGCCCAGCACGGACATGTTGGCCACGTCGGACGAGGTCGGGAACGCCTCGGGCAGAGTCACGAAGGTGCCGAACTGCGCCGCCTGCGCCAACCGGTCAAGGCTGGGTGTATGTGCGATCTCGACCGGCGTCTTGCCACCCAGCTCGGGCAGCGGGTAGTCGGCCATGCCATCGATGAGAAAAACCACGTATTTCATGGTGTCGGTTTCGCCTTCCCGGCCTTGCATAGCACGGCCCTGGCGTGTCGCCGAGGCAAGCATCTTGGGCACGGGCGACCTGCGGTCGCCCTGCGGACGCGCGCCTCCGCCGCGGCCTCCCGACTCCGAATTCCCAGACGCCTACCATGTGGGGCGTCACGATAGTTCTTGACGGCTGCCTTCGCTCGGATATCCTGGCCACTCTCGAACATTGTCCGGATGTGTTATACCGTAATGGAGGGAAATCTACCGATGCGAAAGAACATTGCGATCCTGTCGATTCTTGCCACGAGCCTGATGTCCTTTGCAGCTATGGCGCAAACCGAAGCTGCAGCGCCTCCGGAAGGGGCCCCACCGGTCGACAATGCGCCTGCTGCAACACCCGCGGCCGCTCCAGAGGCGGCTCCCGCGCCCGTAGCCGCGCCTGCTGCGGCACCTGCTGGCTATCCAGATGAGTACGCCCTGCGGCCGCTCACTCTCTCAGCCATGACCTTCCAGGGCAGCTTGCCGGTTGTCATCAATCTTTCCAAGAGCGCAGTGGCGAAGCCCGTGTGGATTCCGCTCGATCTGCGCTTTGGCGTGACCAATGAGCTCGAGGTGTTCGTGAACCATGGCATTCCCGGCGGCTCCCTGATTGAGGGTCAAGGCCTCTGCCTGGGTGGCACAAGTCGAGGTTGCGAGAAGGCATACAACAACGTCAATCTTGGCGGGGTCTACTCGTTCCTCAAGAACAGCGGCGTGGAGCTGGGTGGCTTGATCGCCCTCGATTTCAGGCGAATCTCTGACCCAATGAATTTCGCCGTCGACGTGGGCGTTGCCTTCAAGTACGTCGCCGCGCCTGTCTCCGTCAAGCTGGTTCCTCAGATTGGCATCGGCATCAACAAGCGCAGTGCGGGCAACAAGGAAGAGCTCGCGGTACCACTCCAGATCGCGGTCCAGGCGGCGGCGCCGATCGCTGTGTTCCTCGACACGGGCATCTTTGGAGCCACGACGGATTTCGGTAAGAACTACTATGTTCCCGTCGGCATCGGCGCCAGCTATCTCGCGATGCACGGCCTCGATGTGGGCCTTGAGTTCATGTTCCCAAGGCTGGTGGAAGGCGACAATATCAAAGCGTTGTTCGGAAATGCGGCTGACAGCCGCGAGATCATGCTCTTCGCCTCTTGGCGCAGCCAGTAGTCGCTACGCATAGCTAGACTCACAAGCCCGGCGCTCCGAAAGGGGCACCGGGCTTTTTCTTTGTCCGCTGCTACACGAACCAGCGCTCGCGGTCCACGCGATCAAACACCTCGCGCAGCACGGCCAGGCCGTTCTTCGCGGTGGCCTCGTCGACGGTCAGCGCGGGCTGGATGCGGAAGTTGGCGGCGTAGGCCATGGTCAGCAGGCCCCGCCGCACGCACTCGTGGAAGATGCGCTCGGTCACCGGCCGTGGCAGCGGTTCCTTGCTGGCCTTGTCCTTGACCAGCTCCACGCGCATGAACAAGCCGGCGCCCTGAACGCAGCCCACGAAGGGATAGCGCTCCACGAAGCCCTCCAGCTCGCGCAGCATGGCCGCGCCGACCTGGGCCGAGTTCTCCACCAGGCGCTCCTCCGCGATGATCTTGAGCGCCGTGGCCCCGGCCATGGCGCCGAGCGGATTGCCGCCGTAGCTCGACGACGATCCCGAGGGATTGCTCCACGGCTTGGCTGCCGAGATCTCGTCGGTGGTCACGATGCCCGAAAGTGGGAACCCGCCGCCAAAGGCCTTGCCCACGGTCATGATGTCAGGCACCACGCCGCTGTGGTCCACGCCGAAGTTGCGGCCGGTGCGGCCCAGCCCGGTGATCATCTCGTCGGCGATGAGCAGCGCACCCAGGTCGTGGGCCATCTCGCGCACGGCCGGCAGGAACTCCTTGGGCGGGATGACGTTGCCAGATGTGCCCTGCATGGGCTCGACAATCACGGCCGCGACAGATCCCGCGCTGCTCATGCGAATCTGCTTGCGCGCCAGTTCAACGCAGTCGAGCGAGCAACCAGGATAGGACAGCTTGAGCGGACAGCGGTAGCAGTCCGCGTAGGGGACGCAATGTGAGCCTGGCAGCATGGGCCCCAGCTTCTCTTTGAAACGCGAGCCCATGAGCGAGAGCACGCCCATGGTCTTGCCGTGAAAGCCGCCCCAGAAGCTGACGAACTCGTGCTTGCCGGTGTGGCACTTGGCCAGGCGCAGGGCGCTCTCCACCGCCTCGGCCCCGCTGGAATAGAGCTGCAACCGGTGCAGCTTGGGCGAGGGTGAGAATGTGGCCAGGCGCTCGCACAGCTCGACGCGCGCCACGCTGGTGAGTGCCCCCACCGACACACGTGCCACCTGATCCTGCAACGCCTTGACGTAGACGGGGTGCGAGTGCCCGAGAGCGTTGACCGCGATGCCGCCGATGAAGTCGAGGTAGGTGTTGCCGTCGACGTCGGTGATGGCGCTGCCGCGCGCATCGGCCACGGCGATCCCGGCCATGAGCGCATAGCCCTGCAGGCCAGGTGCGATGTGAGCATCCTCGCGCTGGCGCAACGCCTGGCTGCGTGGGCCAGGAACTACGCTGACGATGTTGGGCTTCTGGTTCTTGGGCTGCGACGGGTTCATGCGGTGCGCGCCCGAAGGGAATCGGCGATGCGGAAGAGTCGCCGGACAGCGGACACGTTGGTCACTGTTGCTACCACCAAAATGGCCAGCTCGATGGGGATTTCTCGACTTAGGTAAAGCGGTGAGCCCCGTGTCACGGAAGGCCAGAGAAGGGCCGCGAGAGGAACAAAAGCACAGCCGAAGATCAAGTACACGGCGCGCTCGGCCCGGCGCATCGCCCCTCTGGGCGGCGCAACGCCCAGTGCCTCGGCCTTGGCCGTGGCGTAGCTGACCATGAATGACCCCAGAATCGCACCCAGGGTCAGGATCTGAATGACCGGCGTGTCGCGGAAGTAGAATACCAAGCCGGCCAGAAGGAAAAACTCCACGTAGCGATCCACCGTGGCATCGAACAGCTCGCCCAGGTCAGAGGTCAGTCTCAGATGGCGCGCCAGGATGCCGTCGAGCATGTCGCAAAACGCGGAGGCAGTGGCCAGCAGGGCGCCCAGACCAAAGTGCCCGCGCGCCAGGGCCACGCCCGAGAGCAGCGCCGGAACCAGGGAGAACGCGGTGATGGTGTTGGGCATCACGCGCAGGGTAAGCAGTACCCGCACCAGCGGGCCAAACAGAACGTAGGTGGCCTCCATCGCGCCACGGCCCAGCATGACCCCGCCATGGCCTTCCAGCCGTGCGTTGGAAGCCCGCTTGCCCACCACGAAGAGAGCCAGGTAAGCGACTACGACGCTCAGGATGAAAGCGTAGAGCAGCAGGGCACAGACGAGGTCGAGCATGATGAACGGATAGTGAAGGAATCGGCCAAGCGGTTCAAGGCTGCGGTTGGATCCCCGATCCCGCTTGACCTGGGGCGGGAACGCTTGCCAGATCCGCGACGCGCAGCTTGTGCCCAATCTTCGTGCTCACGGCCGGCCAAGTGGCTGATCGCCACATTCTTCCGCGACCGCGCGGGTGGAGGCCGGATTTATCGGTTGTTCGCCCGTTCAGGCGCCCTGCGCCATCTCGAACGGCGTCGGGAAACGCTCGGACTCGCCGCCGTCGGTCTGAACCTCGAGGAACAGCTCTTCGCTCTTCCCGACGACTCCCCGGGCGACACTCTGTCGAATCGTTTCGCCGATCTCGAAATCGACCGACTCGTCTCCCAAGCTCGACGGCCCGATCGAGGCTGCCTTGCGCGCGACCACGCGGTGAGACGAGGTGACCACCCGGAATTCAAGCCGCATCGCCTTCGCGGACGGCGGCAGTCGCACGGCGACCCGCCCGTTCGGCGAGATGCGCAGCGCGGTCCTTCCCCGTACGTAGATGGCGCCGCTGGAGAAGTCAACGATCAAGGCCACCACACCCGGAATGATCCCGGGAAGCAGCCACAAGAGGTCCATGACCATCGTCCCCGAGTCGATCGTGCCACTTTGGGTTCCCCGCCGTTCGGGGTAGAGGAGGTATCCGCATCCAAGGGGACTTGCGGCCATCGCGAGCATCGTTGTCGTCGCAATTGCCCGGTTCATAGTTCGTCTCATTGTCAGAAGCCCTCCGGTTATTGGTGAGGCGCGACCGCAACGACGGGGATCCCGGCACGGGTCCCCTGCCTACGTCGCCGTTCTGCGCCACTCGCGTCGATCAGGAGCAGTCCTCGCGCTGGCTGAAGGTTCGATACCATCGGGGGCCATTCTGGGCTCGGGAGCGCCGCAAGACAAGCGCCTCAGGCGCACCTCAGCGAGCGCCCACAAGGCGCGGCCCGCGCGGAGCCGGGCGCCAAGCCTCTGCAGCCAGCGTAGCGCAAAGGTCCCGCCCTGAATTCGTCACACAAGGCGCGCATCACCTTCTCGCCGTCCGGTGTGTCCAGGATGGCCTTCGCTTCGCGAGCTTGGCCCTCGACCTTCAAAGGGTCAGGTTCGACGATGAGAACTTGCTCGAAGTGACACGTCGCTCGCTGCGACATCGCGCCGGGAAGAAGTCTGCACGGGACGGTAATCCAGTTCTTTTCCGTCAGCACGCCCATCACGCCGTGGGGGACATCCCCTGAACTTCCCCCACCGTGGGCCCGTCCCGTCGGGCCGACGAATACCGCGGTCAGAACCCAGGCCACTCGAACAGCGCGCTTGCACGCTTGGTTTCCGGTTCGCATGTTCACCTTTCTTGCGGCGGGTGCCCTCGACGCGGGTGTTCTTCGTGTTTGTGCCGAGAATAGAGAGCCATCTCCCTCCCTGGCTTCAGGACCCAAGACGCCCGAGGATGGCGATTTGTCGGGACTTCGAGGACTCAGACACCCGAACAGTTTTCGTCCGTCGGGACGGGGCTCCGAATGAGGGGGACTCCGGATCCGACGGCATAGAGAGAGCACTAGATCCGACGCGCGAACTCACATGCGTGGCCCATGAACTTGGCCATCATCTTCTCTGGTTGGGGCGCAGGTTCCCGCCCGAATTTCCGAAGGAAGGCAGCAGACCAGCGCCAAGAGTGTATTCAGAGGAGGTTCTCGCCTGGGCCATCGCCAGCCATCTTCTAGAGACCCGCGGGTTCGAGGAGTGGGACCGCTTCCGCGAGGAGAGGCGAAAGGCTCTGGAGAGCTACCGGGAGGGCCTGCCCATTGATGCCCAGCAAGTACAGGCCATCGAGCTGGAACTCTTGGGCAACGCCACCTAGCCAGGCCAAACACGCGCCAGCGGGGCTGCCACGCGGCCTGGCGGGGCACCGCGGGGGGCGGTCGAGATGCGGCTACTCCCGGCCCGGCCAAAGACGGTGCGCATGTTGTCCGATCGCGTGGCGTCACCGTGCCGCCAATGGGCGTTCAGTCCTGCAAATTCGGCTTGCACCCCTGATAACACGTCCCCGCCCGATTGCCTGAATTGTTCGGGGAAACTGCTCTTGAGCTATCGCTTGCCAACACTATCGGTCGTCTGCTCTATTCGTTGCGCTATGGGGCACGACCGCGATCGGCTCGTCGAGGAGAACCTCGATCTGGTGCGGTCGATTGCCGGCAAGGTCAGGCGAAGCCTGGGCCGCCCCTTGGACCTCGACGAGCTGGTGGCCTACGGGGCCAAGGGTCTGGTCGAGGCAGCCAGCCGCTTCGATTCGCGGCTGGGCGTGGCCTTTTCCACCTTCGCCTACTACCGCATCCGCGGCGCCATGCTGGATGGCCTGCGCAGCATGGGATGGTACTCGCGCGGCGACTACGCCCGCTACCGCGCTGAAGAGCGCGCCAACGAGTACCTGCGCGATCGGGCCGAGCGGGAAGGCGCCCCGGACGCGTCCCCTGGCAAGGCACGCGACGCGGCTGGGACCCTTGCCGAGATTGCGGAGGTCTTGAGCGGCGTGGCCACGGTCCACATCACTTCGTTGGAGGCAGCGGCCAGCGTGACCGACGAACGCCTGCCACCCCCTGACCAGCAACTGGAACGCCTGCACCTGCAGGCACGGGCGCGCGGAGCCCTGGAGAAGCTGCCGGAAAAGGAGCGGCGCCTCCTGCAGCTCCACTACTTCGAAGACAAGAATCTGGAAGTCGCGAGCACTGAAATGGGGATGTCCAAGTCCTGGGCCTCCCGCCTGCACGCCCGCGCCGTGGATCGACTGCGCAAGGTTCTGGAGGACGAAGAGAACAGCGCGGAAGGCGAGTAGATGAACTCGCACCACAGCGCGCAGTAGTTTCTGGTAATGTCAGCCGCCATGCGCGCTCTGTGGACAGTCGTGGTGGCACTCGCGATCGGATGTTCGACGCCTATCCAGCATGGCCTCGACGAAACCGCGGCCAACGAGGTGTTGACCGCCCTGGAGCGCGGCGGAATCGAGGCCAGCAAGGCGCGCGACGAATCGAATGGCGAGGTCTTCGTCATCAGCGTGCCCAAGGTCCATACGCTCCGCGCGCTCCAACTCCTGCAGTCGCTGGGCCTGCCGCGCGGCCGGCGCTCCGGTTTCGGCGAGATCTACAAGCAGGCCAGCCTGGTGCCCACTCCCACCGAGGAGCGCGCCCGCTACCTGGAGGCGCTGGCAGGAGAGATTGAGCGCACCCTGGAGACGGTGGACGGCGTGGTCGCGGCCCGGGTTCACCTGGTGCTTCCCGAGCCTGATCCGCTGGCTGTGGACGGCAAGCCGCGGGTGGCTGCGCAGGCGGCTGTGTTGCTCAAAGCGCGGCCGGCACCGGCTGCCCTGCGCGAGGCCGAGGTGCAGAAGTTGGTGGCAGGCAGCGTGGCGGGGCTCCTGCCTGAGGCTGTGGCGGTGGTTGTCACACCAGCAACAGAGGCGCCGTCGCTGCGCACACCAGCCCTGGCCAGCGTCGGGCCTCTGCAGGTGGATCGGGGCAGCCGCAAACTGCTTGTGGGCATCCTCTTGGGCGGCCTGGCGATCATCGCCATGCTGGCGGCGTTGCTACTCATCGCCGCCCGCCGGCTCGCCGCCCTCGAACGCCGAGAGAGGGAGAGAAGCTAACTACCCTCCCAACTTCTTTTTCAAATCGGCCAATGCATCGTCGACTGATTTCTGCTCGCTCATCTCACGCAGCTTGCGCTCGGCTTCAACCGACGCTGCCGTCTGGCCCTTGAGCTCGTCAGTGAGGCCCACCTCGGCTTCCAGCGCGTCGATCTTTCCTGACATGCGATCGAAGTCCTCGAAGGCTGCGGTCTTGCCGGAACCCAGGCCCTCGCCACGCTTGGCAGCGCGCGCCTTCTCGCGCAGGGTTCCCTGGCGCATCTTCACGTCCTGCACCCGCGCCTCCAGCGCCTTCAACCCAGCACCCAGCTGCACCGAGTACGCCCGCTGATCGGAAAGCGCCTTTTCTGCCTCGATGCGATCGGCTTCCTTTTCAGCCTTGCGGCGTAGCGCCTCCTTGGCGAGCGCGTCGTCGCCCGCCTGCACCGCCCGCATCGCTTGCCCCTCCCAGGACTTGGCCTCCTCGGCCAGATCGTCCACCCGCTTGCCCATCCGCTTCTCGTCGGCTAGGCACTGAGCGACCTCGCCGCGCGCCTCGCGCACCGAGTCCTCCATGTCCCGAATCAGTTGATCGATCTCCTTGGCCGGGTCCTGCATGGAGTCGATGAGGTCGTTGACGTTGGATTTCACCAATGTGGAGAGTCGTCCCAGGATTGCCATAGCGCGAAGTTTAGCACTACTGCATCAGTTCTTCGATTCACCGACGGCCGATGATCCGGGCCGCTGGCTCGCCGGGCCTGTGCTTCCGGTCCTCACATACCAATGTATGCTCCGGGCCGGTTCTCGGCCCGGCTTCGCCATCGACTCCGGCTTGTCGGCCGCCGCCCAGAGGCGGATCTGATGCAGGAGTCTACTGGCACAGCGCGCGCGTGTCGATCCGGCCGGGACTTTCTGCTAGCGTTGCCGTCGATGCGTCTACGCGACATCGCCGGCCAGGATCAGGCCACGGCGCTGCTCTCCCGTGCGGTCGCGTCAGGGCGACTGGCTCACGCCCTGCTCTTTGACGGGCCGGACGGCGTGGGCAAGCGAAGCGCGGCCCTGGGCCTGGCCCTGGCCCTGTCTTGCCCTGAGCAACCCAACCTGGGCTGCGGCACCTGCGATGTTTGCCGCCGCATCCTGGCTGGCCAGCATCCCGACGTGCGCGTACTTGTGCCCGGAACCAACCAGATCGTGCTCGATCAGGTGAAGGAAATCGTGGCGCTGGCCGCGAGCAGGCCCCACGAAGCGCCCGCTCGCGTGCTGGTCATCGACCAGGCTGACTGCCTGAACCCCAGCGCGGCCAACTGCTTGCTCAAGACCCTGGAAGAACCCGTGCCCGGCAATACCATCGTGCTGGTCACGGCCGCGCCGGCTCGCCTGCTGCCCACCATTCGCTCGCGCTGCCAGCGCGTGCGTTTCGTGGGCCTGCCGCCAGCCGTCTTGATCGAGCTTGCCACCCGTCGAGGAATTGACCGCGCGCGGGCCGAAACCGCTGCAGCTGCGGCGGGCGGATCAGCGGCGCGCCTCTACGAGTTGTGCGAGTCGGAGGTGGAGTCCAATCTATGGACGGTAGCCAGCCGCTTCCGCCAGGCGATTGCGTCGAGCGAGATGGGACCAATCTTCGACGCAGCCGCGGCTTTCTCCGACAAGGAAGAGCGGCAAGACCTTTCCGAAGCACTCGTGCTGCTGGCACGCTTCTACCGCGATGCCCTGGCTCTGGCGGCCGGCGCGGAGGATTTGGTCCTTTTGGGTAGTCACAGCGCCGAAATGGCCGCGCCCGCCGGCGCGTGCCAGCGGCGGCACAGCCTCATACCGTTGCGCCGGGCAGTGAATGCGGTGCTGGATGCCCGGTCGGGCCTGGCCGCCAACGTGAATGCGGTCACGGCGCTGGAGAAGATGATGATGGACATCCGCTCCTCGGCGGTGGAGGCGTCATGAACGACCTGCCTGTCACACCCTCGCCACGACCTGCCGAGCGGGACCAGCCAGGCCCACGGCAGGAAGAACGCAAAGTCGTGGGCGTGAAGTACGCGCCCGCCAGCCCGACCATCGACTGCGACTCGGGCACCCTGGTGCTCCGGCAAGGAGAGGCGGTGGTGGTGGACGACCGGCGCGGCGGAACCGTGGCCACGGTCAGCGTGCCGACCGCCACCCGCAAGGCTGCCGGCACGCTCAGCCGCATCCTGCGCCGGGCTGAGCCCCGCGACATTGCGCGGGCCCAGGAGGACCAGCGGCAACAGGTCGACGCGCTCGCGTATGCACGCTCGCGGGCCCGAGCATTGCGCCTGCCGATCAAGGTGTTTCAGGTCGACCTCGGACATGGCGGCGAACGTGCCCTCTTCTGCTTCTCGTCGGAGAAGCGGGTTGATTTCCGCGATCTGGTCCGCGATCTGTCCGCCCGCCTGCACGCCCGCATCGAAATGCGGCAAGTGGGCGTGCGCGACGAAGCCAAGCTGGTCGGCGGCATCGGGTCCTGCGGGCGCGAGCTGTGTTGCTCCACCTTCCTCCCGCACTTCGCACCGGTGTCGATCAAGATGGCCAAGAATCAGCGCCTGGTGCTCAACCCCACCAAGGTGGCGGGCCAGTGCGGGCGGCTCAAGTGCTGCCTGATGTACGAGGATGCGCAGTACGTGGAAGCCAGCAAGGGCTTGCCCAAGCTTGGCAGACAGGTGCACACGCCCGAAGGCGTGGGGCGGGTGGACGACCTCGACATCCTGGGCCGCAAGGTGCGGGTCTTGTTCCCCGATCGGCCGCCCGCGACCTTCGACGCCGGCGACGTCCGTCCGCTCGATCTGAATGCCACACCCACGCCGGCACCGGTGGCCGTGCCGCCTCTCGACGGGCGGGCCGCGACGGAGGAGGATCTGGAGGAGCTTGCGGAAACGGCCAATGATGGGAAGTCGTCTACTCCGCAACCCGCCGCTGAGAACGCAAAAGGGAGCGGGGAGGACCCGGAGCCTGAATCGAAGTAATCGCGTACCCCAACCGAAACGAAGAAGCACCGAGTGTCGCGCAGGTGCAAATCGGCAGGCGAGGCATTCAACGAAAAAGGGCGATCCCTTTCGGGACCGCCCTTGGCCTGGGCGCTCTACGCTGCTGGCCTATGAGCAGTCAACACCAGTCGGGCCTGGGCCGATGTTACCGAGAGTGTTGCTGGTGAAGGTGTTCCCGACGTTGGTGACTGTGGCGGTAGAGTTACACGGAACGCCGATTCCGTATTCCCCGCTGTACGACAGGGTCGAGTTCTGAATGTCGAGGCTGTCATCGTTCGACACGACGGAAACCGCGCCATTGCTCGACGAGGCGCTGGTCGAGCCGGCATAGGAAATAGTGGAGTACGCGATCTTGGCGCTGCTGTTGTACCAAACCGTGATGCCGTCCCAGTCGCCAGGCCCGGGGGTTCCTGCCAGCGAGGTGAGCGTGATCGTGCTGGTTGCCGTGCCGGCGAGGACCAACTTGCCGGGGTCGTTGTAGCCAATCGAGATTCCAGTGCTGGTCGCGAACTTGAACACGCTGCCCGCTGCGACGGTGAGGGTCGGTGTGGTCGTTCCACCGATGCTCAGCTCGCCGGTGACCGCCACAGTGGTTCCAATATTCTTCCACGACGTGTCCGTGCTGATGCTGTCACCTGCAAGCTCGACCATCGCCTTCCCGTTGAACGTGTTGGTGGCGTCGATGCCAGCAAAGGACGGCGCGTAGACCGAGATGGCATACTGCTGGGTCGGCGTGCTGGGGATGTCGTTGAAGGTGCAGTTGCTTATGCCGAAGTTCGAATCCGTGTCCTTCTGCAGGATGGCGTTCGAGCCAGCGCCAACGTGCGAAAAGGTGACGTGGTCGACCGTCACGCGATTGGGCTTCACGCCCGAGCCGACGAGGCAAGCGTCACTGTTGGACCCGCAATAGTCGAGCTTGAGGTAGCTGAGGGTGCTGCCGTTCATGGTATTCCCCCAGAGCTGCACGCCCGCCCAATCGCCTGCGCCGGGCGTGGTATTGGACGAGGTGAAGGTGATGGGTGCTACGGCGGTTCCCATCGCGGAGAGCTTGGCGGAGCTGTTGTAGCCGATCGAAAGGATGGTGTCGGGGTCGAAGCGGAGCACGACACCGGGCTCGATGGTCAAGGTGGCGTTGCCGTTCACATTGATGTCGTCGGTGATGGTGTATGGGCTGCAGACTTTGGTGAGGGTTCGGTTGGCGGTCACGTTGCCGCCGCTGAACTTCGTCGTCTCGGTGCAGACCGCGACCGGCGCGCTGTCGATGGTCGGGGAGGCGTCGTCCGGTTGGGCTTCGATGTCCGGGCCGTCGACGGATGGGGAAGCCGCGTCGACCAGGGGGGCGTCGATGATGGCGCCAGCGTCGAGCACTGGGGCCACGTCGATCACCAGCGGGGCGTCGGGAACCAGATGGGTGTCCGATACCACAGTTGTGTCGATGGCCAGGTAGGTGTCGACCGGAGGAGGCTGAACGTCGGGGGTGCTAGCAGCGTCCTGGGGTGTGCCGCCGGTGCTGATAGCGCCATCGTACTTCAGACCGGCACCACCACCTGCGCCGCCCGTGCCGCCACCCTTGTCGCCGCCGCCGCAGCCGACAAGAATCAGAGGCGTCGCCAGCAATACTAGTCCTAATGTCTGCACCGTTCGCTTTGTCATCGATGAGCTCCTTTTCTAAGTTTTCTCAAGCAAGTGGATCTCGAAGAACCCATAGTAGCGCATCCCCCGGCAGAGCTGGGGGTTTTCGCAATGTCAGTGCCCCCTACCCCGAATTCCAGCGCGTGTCAGACCAGATCGGCCAAAAGCCCCGTTGGTGGTAGCCTAGCGCCATGGCCGAGCACTTCTACGTCACCACGCCCATCTACTACGTGAATGCCGTGCCCCACCTGGGCACCTTCTACACCACCGTCGTGGCCGACGCGCTGGCGCGCTACCACCGGGCGCGCAAACACGACACCTACTTTCTCACCGGCACCGACGAGCACGGCCAGAAGATCGAGCGCCTGGCGCGTGAAACCGGCGTCAGTCCCAAGGCGTACTGCGACCGCATCGTGGCCCAGTTCAAGCAAACCTGGGAGCGCATGGGGGTCGGCTACGACCGCTTCATCCGCACCACCGACGCCGACCATCGCGCCGCTGTGGAGTCCATGTGGCAGCGCATTTCGGCCAGCGGCGACATCTACCTGGCCGACTACGACGCCATGTACTGCGTGGGGTGCGAGGGCTGGAAGACCGAGGAGGAGGTGGTGCTCGAGGACGGCAACAAGCTGTGCCCGCTGCACCGCAAGCCGGTGGAGCGCGTGCGCGAGCAGAACTACTTCTTCCGTCTGTCAAAGTACGCGGACAAGCTGCTGGCGCTGTATGGGCAGCCCGGGTTCATCCGGCCCGAGTCGCGCAAGAACGAAGTCACCGAGTTCGTGAAGGGCGGGCTGCGTGACCTCTCTATCTCGCGCACTTCGGTCAAGTGGGGCATCCCCGTGCCCAACGACCCGAAGCATGTCGTGTACGTGTGGCTGGACGCCTTGACCAACTACGTCTCCGCCCTGGGCGGGCCTGATCGGGTGCTCAGCGACCCGCACAGCCAGGCGCTGTGGGGTGCGTGTACCCACCTCATCGCGAAAGACATCCTGCGTTTCCACGCGGTGTACTGGCCCGCCTTCTTGCTGTCGGCCGGGCTGCCGCCGCCCAAGGGCGTCTTCTGCCACGGCTACATCACGGTCAAAGGGCAGAAGATTTCAAAGTCCATCCCGGCCACGCGCGTGGACCCCAACCTGGTCGCCGGTGAGCTGGGCGCCGATACGCTTCGCTATTTCGTGCTACGCGAATACTCATTGGGGGGCGACGGCGACTTCACCTACGAGGCCCTGTTCCAGCGGCACGAGTCCGATCTGGGCAATGACCTCGGAAATCTGGTCAATCGTACGGTGTCCTTGGCCCGTGCGCTCTCCGACGGGCTCGATGCCTCCCACCGATGCGGCTACTCCGCGGGCGATCCGCTGTCCGAGGAGGAGCTGGTGCTGCGCACCGGCGCGCGCGAGGCGACCATGGCCACCACCAGGGCGTGGGACGAGTTCCAGCCCTCGCGCGCGCTGGAGGCGACCTGGTCCATGATCCGCGCCGGCAACGTGTACCTGGATCGCACCGCGCCCTGGAAACTGAAAAAGGCTGGCCAGACCGCCGAGCTGCGCGACGTCCTGGCCAACACCTGCGAGGTGATTCGCCGGGCGGCCATGATGATTGCGCCGGCCATGCCGGCCTCGGCACGCGAGATCCTGCGCCAGATCGGGCGCGAACAGGACCTGGGCCTGTGGCCGGTCGAGGACTGGGGCGGCTGGCCGGGTGGCAAGCTGTGCGAGCCCAAGCCCATTTTCCCGCGCGTCGAGCCCGATCGACAGAAAGAGCTGATCGCTGCCTGGCTCGACCAGACCCCGCCGGTCGAGGTTGCGGTGGCCGCCAGCACGCCCGGCCAGCCGGTTGCCGAGATCACCATCGAGGACTTCCAGAGGCTGGATCTGCGCACCGCCAAAGTTCTACAAGCCGAGACGGTGCCCAAGACCGACAAGCTGCTCAAGCTGACGCTCGATCTGGGTGGCGAGCAGCGCACGGTGATCTCGGGTATCGCCGGCACCTATGCGCCCGCTGATCTGATCGGCCGCACCGTGCTCTACTTCGCCAACCTGAAGCCGGCCAAGATCCGGGGCGTCATGTCCCAGGGCATGATCCTGGCCGCTGGCGGGGACCAGATCCTTGCCCTGTGCAGTTTCGATCGCGAGGTTCCACCGGGGGCGAAGGTCAAGTAGGGAGGTTGGGCCGATAGCCGGCCCGCCAGTCTTTACCGCAGGAAGCGGGCGCTAATGCGGACTTCCCCGGTCGACTATTGGCCGTGACCGTGATAGTTCAAGAACATGGCATCAGCAAAACCAGTCATTCCTGGCGGCGGCGAGCCCGTCACCATGTCGAGCGGCGCGCTCGCGGTACCGGATCGTCCCATCATCCCGTTCATCGAGGGCGACGGCACCGGCCCCGACATCTGGCGCGCGTCGGTGCGCGTGCTCGACGCTGCGGTGGAAAAGGAATTCGGCGGCAAGAAGAAGATCGCCTGGGCCGAGGTCTACGCGGGCGAGAAGGCCAAGAACCTGTTCGGCACCTGGCTGCCCGACGAGACCATTGCGGCATTCAAGACCTATCTGGTGGGTATCAAGGGCCCGCTGACCACGCCGGTGGGCGGCGGCATCCGCTCGCTCAACGTGGCCATCCGGCAGATCCTAGATCTGTACGTGTGCCTGCGACCGGTGCGCTACTTCGCGGGGGTTCCCTCGCCGGTCAAGCGCCCGGAAAAGGTGAACATGGTGATCTTCCGCGAGAACACCGAAGACATCTATGCCGGCATCGAATGGGCAGCGGAATCGCCCGAGGCCAAGAAGCTGATTGCGTTCCTGCAGACGGAAATGGGCGTGAGCAAGATTCGTTTTCCCGCCACCTCGGCCATCGGCATCAAACCAGTGTCGCGCGAGGGTTCTGAGCGGCTACTGCGCGCGGCCTTTGACTACGCCATCCGCCACCAGTGCAAGAGCGTGAACATGGTCCACAAGGGCAACATCATGAAGTTCACCGAGGGCGCGTTCCGCGACTGGGGCTATGCCCTGGCCAAGCGTGAGTATGCCGGCCGGGTCATCGGCTGGGACGATTGCGGGGGCAAGCCGCCCGCGGGTCAGGTTCTGCTGAAAGACTCCATTGCGGACATCACCCTGCAACAGGTGCTCACCCGTCCCGACGAGTTCGACGTCATTGCGACCCTGAATCTGAACGGGGACTACCTGTCCGATGCGCTGGCTGCGCAGGTGGGCGGCATCGGCATCGCCCCTGGGGGCAACATCAATTACCTGACCGGTCACGCGATCTTCGAGGCCACCCACGGCACCGCGCCGAAATACGCCAACCTCGACAAGGTGAATCCTGGCTCCGTGATCCTCTCGGGCATCATGATGCTGGAACACCTGGGCTGGACCGCGGCGGGCGAGCGCATCGTGCGCGCCATGGAGAAGACCATCGCGCAGAAGACCGTGACCTACGACTTCGCGCGCCTGACCGAGGGAGCGAAAGAGGTTTCCTGCTCCGAATTCGGCACGCGCATCATAGCGAACATGTGAGAGCGCCCCGAACCTCGCCCTCTGCGCCCTCTCTGTCCCCTCAATGTTCTCGGCCGCCTACCCGTTGAATGCCTGACCCCCTGATCAAGCTGTTGGCCTCGCTGCGCAGATCATGCAAGGCCGGCCTGTGGTCCAGTGGCGTGAACCTGGTGCGCGCCGGGGCGGTAGCTGTGGAATCCCGCAACGATGAGGAGATCGTTCTGCGCGTGCGCAGCCCGGGCCGGGCCGTGGCGCCCACAGTGGTGTTGTATCCCGGCGAGAACGAGTGGGACTGCGACTGTCCTGGTCGGGTGCGCCCCTGCGAGCACCTGGCCGCTGCAGCAATCGCTCTGGGCCAGGGCGAGGCCGCGACGGCGGGCGATGCGGAGGCCAAGCCCCTGCCCAAAGCCGACGAGACATGGGCGCGCATCGTGTACCGCTTTTCACAAATCCCAGGCGGCTTGCAACTGCGGCGCTTCGTGGTGCGCGGCGACGGCGGCGAGACCCCGCTTGAGGGCACACTGTCGGCCCTGCTTTCCCGGCCGGCCGAGGTCCGCAATCTGCACGTCGAGCAGTACGATCTGCAAGCAGATCGCATGCTGGAATCGGGTAGCCGCGGCACACTGCCTCCGCCCAAGCTGGACGCCCTGGTGCGGGTGCTGGTGGGCGCCCGCCTGGTCTTTCTCGACGGCCGAGAAGTGGCCATGTCCGAAGAAGAAATCCTGCCCAGCGCCTTGGTCGAAGATCGCGGCGACGAGGTCGTGGTCACCATCCATCGCGATCCGCGCATCACCTCGGTGCCCAGCGCTGGTCTGGTGCTGGCCGGCGAGGCGCTCGCCCGCCACGGCGAGATCGAACTGTGCGGCGCCTGGCTGCAGAACCTGCCCATCGTCCAGCGCTACGCTCCGGGACAGCTGGCCGAGGTGGCGACCCGCGTGCTGCCTGATCTCTCGCGCCGGATGGCCGTCGAGGTGCGCAGCAAACGCTTGCCCAAGATCGTGCGCGGCCTGGCCCCGCGCCTGGTGCTGGACATGAGCCAGTTGGGATCGTCGCTGGCGGTCCTGCCCAAGCTGGTCTACGGCAACCCGCCTTGCGTACGCATCGACGACGGCCGCATGGTCCACCTGTCCGGCCCGGTGCCGGTGCGCGACGAGCCGGCCGAGCGCCGCCTGGTCGAGAAACTGCGCTCCGATCTCGATCTCATGCCGGGCCGGCGCTCCACCTTCGAGGGCGCGGACACCGCGCGCTTCGTGGACAAGGTCAAGCGCTGGCGTGGCGATCTGGCTGGCGACGGGACGCGCCTGCTGGGTGCGCGCGTGCGCCTGGAACCCAACATGCAGGTGCGCGATCTACCCGCGTCGGGCAACGGCGTTCCGCAGGCTGGTTTCGATTTCACCTTCACTGTCGTGGGCGAGACCGAGGCGGTGCAGCGCGCACTCGGGCCTGGGCCGCATTCCGTCGACGCAGTTACGGTGATTCGCGCCTGGGAAGATGGCCTGGGCCTGGTTCCACTTCAGGGCGGCGGTTTCGCACCTCTGCCGCAGGCCTGGCTCGACAAGCACGGCGCAGTCCTGGCGCGCCTGCTCGCGGCCCGCGCGGCCGACGGCCGCCTCGCCAATCATGCCTTGCTCGCGCTGGCCGGCCTGTGCGACGATCTCGATCAGCCACCGCCCGCCGGGCTGGATCGCCTGGCGCCGCTCGCTGAAAGCTTCGAACGCCTGCCCGAGGCAAAGCTGCCCGAGGATCTGCGCGCCACTCTGCGGCCCTACCAGAAGATCGCGGTCAACTGGCTGGCCTTTCTGCGCAGTGTGGGTCTGGGCGGCATTCTCGCCGACGACATGGGCCTGGGGAAGACCATCGAGGCCATGTGCCTGTTTGAGAAGAAGTGCCTGGTCGTGGCTCCCACCAGCGTATTGCCCAACTGGGAAGCCGAGCTCTTGCGCTTCCGTCCCTCTTTGCGGGTCACCGTGTACCACGGCCCGGCCCGCAAGCTCGACCAGAACGCCGACGTCACGCTCACAACCTACGCAATCTTGCGCCTCGACAGCGCGGAGTTGTCCGCAAAACCCTTCGACCTGGTGGTGATCGACGAGGCGCAAGCCATCAAGAACCCCGATAGTCAGGTGGCCCGCGCCGCCTACGCGCTTTCCGCCGAGTTCCGCATCGCCATGACCGGCACGCCCGTCGAGAATCGACTCGACGAACTGTGGAGCCTCATGCACTTTGCCAACCGCGGCCTGCTGGGCGGCCGGCGCGAATTCGACGCCGAGTTTGCCCGCCCGGTGGCTGACGGCATGCCCGGCGCCGCCGCGAATCTGCGCCAGCGCATCCGTCCCTTTGTCATGCGCCGGCGCAAGGCCGAGGTGGCGCCCGAGCTGCCCGCGCGCACCGAGGCTACGCTCAAGGTCGTGCTCGACGAGCGCGAGCGCGCCGTGTACGACGCCGTCCGCGCCGCAACCCAGGCTGAGCTGGTCGCCTCGATGAGCGGGACTGACGAAAAGGGGTTCAGTGTAATGAAGGCCCTGGAGGCGCTGCTGCGTCTGCGCCAGGCCGCCTGTCACCGCGGCCTTTTGCCCGGACAGAAGGCCGACACCTCGGGCAAGGTCGAAGCGCTGCTCGAATCCCTGGAGACCGCGGCCGCCGATGGCCACAAGGCTCTGGTCTTCTCGCAATGGACCTCGCTACTCGATCTCATCGAACCCGCACTGAACAATGCCGGCATTCCCTACACTCGATTGGACGGCTCCACTCGCGACCGCGGCGAAGTAGTCGAGCGCTTTCAGTCCGAAGACGGCCCGCCAGTGATGCTCATTTCATTGAAGGCCGGCGGCACCGGCCTCAATTTAACTGCCGCTGACCACGTGTTCCTGTGCGACCCCTGGTGGAATCCCGCCGTGGAGGACCAAGCCGCCGACCGCGCACACAGAATTGGGCAAGACCGACCAGTCACCATCTATCGACTGATCGCCGTGGACACTGTCGAGGAACGGATCCTCGATTTGCAGGAAAAGAAACGCGCGCTGGGCGAAGCCGCCCTGGGCGACGGCGGTGCGGCCGCGTCGCTGACCAGGGAAGATTTGATGGCGTTGCTGGCGTAGGCCAACACTAGGCGGCCGGCGAGCCGTGAAGCGAGTCCGGTGTGCTGCGGACGAGCTGGCGCCGTTGCAGAATAGTCTTGCGCTACTTTTTGAGCCCTTGGTCGCCGCGCGAGAGGCGATCGAGCAGGTCATCGACGGCCGCAACTACGTCAGGGGGCGGAGGTTTGCGCTCTGTGGCTTCAAGGGCAGCCAGCTCGGCACGGCCGGTGCGCAGGACTTCCAGGCGCCGGTCAGCAGCACGATTGCGAGCGCGTTGGCGAAGCAGAAGCACCCCAGCATGCCTTGTTCCTTTGGCCGGCCCGTGGCTGGAGTAGAATATCGCCATGGCTGGCACCGGCACGCCCGACGCGAACCTGCAGGCGGAGAACTTGCGCCTGGCGGAGCAGGTGCGTGCGCTGTCGGGGGACGAGCACATTCGCCGCGAAGCCGCGCCCTGGCGGGACGCAACGCCAGCAGAGCGCGTGGCGGAAACCTGGCGTCTGTGCGCGCTGGTGCCATGGTTCCGATCGCTCTGGCCCGAAGACGTGCGCGCGCGCGCCGATGCGCCCGAGCCACTGCCGGCGAGCACGCTGGCGATTCTCGAGCGGCTCAAGCAGTCAGAGGGCGGCAAGTGACGACGCTTGAGGCAGCGCCGACCGAGGTTGTCGGGCGACTCGCCGATCGTTTCGACGAAGATGGCCTGCCCTATGCCATGGGCGACGCCCTGGCGCTGGGTGCGTGGGGCGTGCCGCGGACAACGACGGACGTGGACGTATCGGTCTTCGTGAGCGAGCGAGAACTCAACCGCTTACTCGATAGTGTGGAGCGAGCAGGTGCCGTGGTGGACCGAGCGAAGGCACATCGCTCGGTCGCGCGCGCGGGCCTTTTCGTCGCGTTCTTTGGCAGGACGCGCATCGATCTATTCATTGCTCATCATCCGTGGCACGCGGAGATGCAGCGCAGGCGGGTTGCGCTGCCGACGCCTGACGGGCAGCCGCGCTGGTTCCTTTCGCTGGAAGACACGGCGCTGGCCAGACTGCTCTACGCACGACCCAGGGACGTGCTGGATCTCGAGCGACTGTTTGCGGTGCAAGCTGGGCACATCGATCTTGCGTACTTGCGCCAGTGGTTGCCGCGCATGGTGCCGGCCGGGGATGCTCGCCTTGGGCTACTCGAGGATCTCGCGCGCCGACGTGCGGCCGAGCCAGAGTGATTGGTTGGTGTACGGTCCCGCACCATGACTTCATCCAGCCCACTTTCCAGTCCTGCACCCTGGAATCTCGTCGCATCCGAATACGCTGCCGAGGTCGCCCCTGTGTTTGCCCGGTTTGCCCAGAATGCGATCGATCTCGCGCTGCTCCCGCCCGGTGCACGTGTGCTTGATGTGGCTGCTGGACCCGGGACGCTGTCCTTCTTGGCGGCGCAAACCGGTGCGCACGTCACGGCGATCGATTTCTCGGCCGCGATGATCGAAAAGCTGCGGGAACGTGCCTCGGCTGAGCCGCTGGCAATCGAATCTCATGTAGGGGACGGGCAGGCATTGCCCTTCGCGGATGCATCGTTCGACGGGGCGTTCTCGATGTTCGGCTTAATGTTCTTCCCCGATCGACTCCTCGGTTTTCGTGAGATTCTGCGCGTGCTCGTGCCAGGCGGCGTGGCGGTGGTGTCAAGCTGGGCGTCCGAGGACGGCGACACCTGGCGCAATCTGATCTGGGGCGCGGTTCGAGAGCACATGCCGGACTTGCCGCTCGGCGGTTCTGCACCTCCGTTGGGCGACGTCGATGACTGCCGTGAAGAGATGGCGGCAGCCGGTTTCGCAAACGTCGAGATACACGAGGTCGTGAACGCCCTGCCGGCGATGACGACCCGGCAGGCGTGGGCGTGGATGGTACGCGCAACTGCCCCGATCGCCTTGCTACGCCAGAGCCTCGGGCCCACGAACTGGGCCTCTTTCGACACGTGCGTCTTGGCCAGGTTGATCGAGACATTCGGCGAGGAGAGCCAAAGCATGCGGCGAAAGGCGAACCTGTCGGTCGGCCGCAAATGCGGGGCCGGGCGAGGACGAGCCGAACCCGGCCCCAGCCAGCACAGCCGGGGCTGATGCAGACGCTACATCGTCATCCGAATTGGAAACCGCTGCTGCCTCACTTGCACTCCGACAGAAACACGCCCATCAGAAACTCGTTTTCGGCCGATGTCACGGCGAGGTCGGGCAGGCCGTCGCCATTGAAGTCCGCGACCGCGAGCGCGTCAGGGTTTCCCGTAATCGCGTAGCTGACAGGAGGGAGCAATCGGCCGTCGCCCGCGTTGGCCAGCAACAAGAACACGCCACTGCGGCTCTGCGTCGACCCTTGCACCACGCCGATGTCGACGTGCCCATCTCCATCAAAATCCGCCGCGACCACGCCACCGCCTGTCCTCGGGAACGGCAATCCCGGCGCGGCTGTGCCACTGCCCGCATTCGCGTAGGTCGCTTGCAGGGTGAAGGTGCCGTCGCCCCGGTTGAAGAACACGCTCAGGGTATTGTCCACGCTGTTGGTCGCGGCGATGTCGGGCGCGCCGTCGCCATTCAAGTCGCCCAGCGCGAGCGATGCGGTGCCGTTGCCCGAGGCGTAGCTGACTTGCGGGGCGAACGTGCCGTCGCCCTGGTTGATAAGGACATTGGCCGTGCCCGCGCCCAGCCCGCTCGGGAGGCAAATGCCCGGCGCCCCTGGGCAGGTGCCCGCCAGTTCGGCGTTGCTGACCACAATGTCGGGGTAGCCATCGCCATCAAGATCGCTCACGGCGATCGAATCGACCTCGCCGCCCGTGGCGTACGCGATCGGCGCGGCAAAGCCGCCATTGCCATCGCCGAAGAGTATGTCGACCGCCCTGTCTTGCGTGGTGACCGCGAGGTCGGGGCGGCCGTCGCGATTGAAGTCGCCCACCGCCATGACAAGAGCCGACTGTGGCCCTGTAAGGGGAACCAAGGATCCGAAGTTGCCGTCACCTTGATTGACAAAGACATCGAGGTGATCGAGCACGGTCAACACCGCGAAGTCGGGCTTGCCATCGCCGCTGAAATCGCCCACGGCGACGGAGGTAGCTTCCATGTTCGTGTTGTAGGGGGCGGCCGGGGCGAAGGCGCCGTTTCCTTGATTCAAGTAGACGCTCGCCCTGACCGCTCCGCTGGCAGGAAGCGAGAATGTCCCGTTTCCCCAAGCTGTGACCACGATATCGGAATGGCCATCGCCGTTGAAATCCGCGACAGCGATCGCGGTGTCGCCCGAGCCCGCATAGGTTGCTTCCGGCGCAAACCCCGCCCATCGGCACGCTCGGACATCGGCCGGATGCCCGACCGAATCGATCGCGGCATCTGCCAACGATACCGGGCCGGCTGCTGAATCCGGCTTGCGCGATCCCAGTTCGCTGCGCGCGCAGCCTGCGAGTCCTAGAACAAGTGCATAGGTTCGACAGGCGCGCATCGCAAGGCCCTTCGCGGGCGATTGTAGCTCACGGTATCTGACCAGGGCGTCGGAAGTTTGAACGCGCTCTTCTGCGTCGAAAAATCCTCTATTCCCTGACCCTGATCGTCCCGTCCAATGATAGGCTTTCGTCATCGTGGCGAATGCGGTAGGAAACCCTGTTCGAACCGCTGACGCACGCGCATCCAACCTCAGGGGGACCAACATGAAGGGCAACCAGAAACTGATCGACGTTCTCAACCAGCTGCTCGCCGACGAGCTGACCGCCATCAACCAGTACATGGTCCATTCCGAGCTTTGTGCCAACTGGGGCTATGAGCGGCTGCACAAGGTGATCGAGAAGCGCGCCGTCACCGAGATGAAGCACGCCGAGAAACTCATCGCCCGCATCGTGTTCCTGGAAGGGACGCCGGTCGTGAGCAAGCTGAACCCCCTGCACATCGGGGCCGACGTGCCCCAGATGATCGCGAACGATATCGCTGCCGAGGTCACGGCCATCCGCGGCTACAACGAGGCCATCCCGCTGGCCATGCAGGTGCAGGACGCGCCTACGCGCGAGCTGCTGGAGTCGATCGTGAAGGACGAGGACGACCACCTGGACCTGCTGGAGGCCCAGCGCGACCAGATGACCCAGATGAGCCTGGGCACATTCCTCGGCCAGCAGATCGAAAAAGGCTGACCGGGCGGCAAGCCACACCCCGAGGCAGAGACAGCTACAGCCCGCGCTCAGCCGGATCGAGGATCGCCCGAGCGACGCAGACGGGTCAGGGCGGAGCCAGCAGCCGGCCGGTGCTGCTTGCGATATAGGCGTCGAGAGAGGCCGGGCAGCGCTCGGCCACCAGCACGCGGGCCACCTCGTCGGCGGCCAGGATGAACGACTCTTCGCGCAGAACGTACACAGCTGCAGGAGGCCCTCGCAAGCCTTGCGCGTTCTCCCCGGGGTGAAAATGAAGTGTGAGCCTCCTGCGCGGCGGACAGCATCGTAAGCTCATGCGGTACTTGGTGGTCATTGTGGGGGTCCTCTCTCTCCTCGGCGGTCTAGGAGGCCTGAAGGCCGCTCAGATCAAATCGTTGCTGGCCTATGGTAGGGCCGCTGCAGCGATGGGGCCGCCACCCGAGGTGGTGGGCACCATGAAGGCGAAGGAGCAGACCTGGGAGAACAGGCTCTTCTCCGTGGGGACCATTGCCCCCGCGCGTGGGGTGACGGTAAGCAACGACGCCCCGGGCGTGGTAACCGCGATCAAGTTCCAGTCGGGGCAGACCGTGCGCCGCGGGCAAATGCTGGTCGAACTCGACAGCCGGGTCGAGCGCGCCGAGCTGGCGTCGTTGCGGGCGCAAGCGGGCCTGGCGCGTGTCTCCGCCGGACGGACCCGCGCTCTGTTCAAGGATGACGCCGTACCCAAGGCGCAACTCGACAACGCCGAGAGCGCGCTGCAATCCGCGAGCGCCAACGCGGCAGCACTGCAGGCTCAGATCGATCGCAAGATCGTGCGCGCCCCATTCGACGGGCGGCTGGGCATCCGGCTGGTCAACCTCGGTCAGTACTTGAATCCGGGCACGGCGATCACGAGCCTGCAGTCCAGCGACCAGAACTACGTCGATTTCGCGCTGCCGCAGCAGCAACTCAAGCAGATCGCGGTGGGAACGGTGGTGCGAATCAATGAAGGCTTGCCCGGTCCGCGCGCCGAGGCTGCGATCGCCGCCATCGACCCGACGCTTGACCCGGTCACCCGCAGCGGTCGCGTCCGGGCCGCTGTGAGGAAGATGGACGGGGTGCTCAGTCCCGGCATGTTCGTCAACGTTTCGGTGGTCCTGCCCGACAGGCGAGAGGTAACCCTGGTCGGGGCAACCTCGCTCATTCACGCCTCGTTCGGCGACTCGGTCTTCGCCGTCGAGGAAAGGAAGGACGACCAGGGCGCTTTGCTCACGGGACCGGACGGCAAGCCGGCCAAGGTGGTTCGCCAGCAATTCGTGAAGACCGGCGAGGCTCGCGGAGATTTCGTGGAGATCCTCGAAGGTGTCAAGCTGGGACAGGAGATCGTCGCGCAGGGCGCCTTCAAGCTGCGCAATGGCGCGCCGGTCATGGTCAACAATTCGGTGAAGGTCGAGCTGCAGCTCGCGCCCCGCCCTGAGAACCGCTGAGGCCCCATGCGGTTTGTCGATCTCTTCATCCGCAGGCCGATCCTCGCGGTCGTCGTGAGCCTGATCATCACCATTGCCGGCCTGCAAGCCATCCGCTCGCTCAACGTCCGCCAGTACCCCAAGCTGCAAGCGGCCAGCGTCGTGGTGACCACGGCGTACGTCGGCGCCAGCGCGGATCTGGTGCGCGGCTTCGTCACCACCCCGCTCGAGCAGGCCATCGCCGCCGCCGATGGTATCGACTACATCGAATCGCAGAGCGTGCAGGGCCTCTCGACCATCAGCGTGCGCCTGAGGCTCAACTTCGATGGCGCCAAGGCCCTGGCCGACATCAGCACGCGGGTGAACCAGGTGCGGGCCGATCTGCCCCCCGAATCAGAAATACCGGCCATCAGTCTGCAGCCATCCGACGCCCAGACCGCCGCGATGTACCTGAGCTTCGGCTCGACCATCCTGCAGGACAATCAGGTTACCGACTATCTGATTCGCATCGTGCAGCCGCGCCTGACCGCCGTCGAGGGTGTGCAGCGGGCCGAGATTCTGGGCGGCCGCACCTTTGCCATCCGCGCCTGGCTGAAGCCGGATCGCATGGCCGCGCTGAACGTCAGCCCGGCGCAGGTGCGCAACGCTCTGGCCGCGAACAACGCACTTTCGGCCGTGGGCCAGACCAAGGGCGCGCTGGTCCAGCTCAATTTGACGGCGTCGACCGATCTGCGAACCGTCGAAGAATTCCGCCAGCTCGTGGTGCGCGAGCAGAACGGCACGCTGGTCCGCCTGCAGGACATCGCCGACGTGATCTTGGGGGCCGACAACTACGACCAGGACGTGCGCATGAGCGGCCAGCGCGCCGTGTTCATGGGTGTTTGGGTCTTGCCCAACGCCAACTCCCTCGATGTCATCGCCCGCGTAAACCGCGAAATACAACAGATCCGCCGTGAGCTGCCCACCGGGATGATGGCAGGCGTGGCCTACGATTCCACCAAGTACATCAAGAGCGCGATCAAGGAGGTGGTCACCACTTTGTCCGAGACGGTGCTGATCGTCATGGTGGTCATCTTCCTCTTCTTGGGATCGCTGCGCACGGTGCTGGTGCCCGTGGTCGCCATTCCGGTTTCGCTCATTGGCGCCGTGTTCCTCATGCAGGTATTCGGGTTCACGGTGAACCTGCTCACACTGTTGGCCATTGTTCTTTCTGTCGGCCTGGTGGTGGACGACGCCATCGTCGTGGTCGAAAACTGCGAGCGTCACGTGCGCGAGGGTCGATCGCGATTGGAGGCGGCCTTCATTGGCGCGCGCGAGCTGGTACGACCGATCATTGCCATGACCATTACCCTGGCCGCCGTGTACGCCCCCATCGGATTCCAGGGCGGGCTGACCGGGGCGCTGTTTCGCGAATTCGCCTTCACGTTGGCTGGGGCGGTGTTCATCTCGGGCGTGGTCGCCCTGACCCTGTCGCCCGTGATGAGTTCCAAGCTGCTCAACCCGGTGTACCAGCCGGGCTGGCTGGCGCGGCAGATAGACCGCGGTTTCGATTGGTTCAAGCACATCTACGGCCGAATGCTGGGCGCCACACTGCGGGCCCGCGGCGCCGTGTACGTCGGGTGGCTCATGCTCACCCTGGCTGTCATTCCCATGTACATGTTCTCGCCCAAAGAGCTTGCGCCCAACGAGGACCAAGGGGTGGTGTTCGGCGCGATGCTGGTGCCACCCAACGCCACACTGGAACAGCTCGACCCCTTCCGCGCCGAAGTGACACGCATCTTCAAGGAGACACCGGAGTTCGAGAACACCTTCCAGATCACCTTCCCGTTCCAAGGCTTCGGCGGCATGTTGGTCAAACCCTGGGATCAGCGCAGCCGGCCGATCTTCCC
>Ga0182021_10001117_pt1 | contig 30493 bp, 30 predicted proteins | sample 612E3MmetaG_FD_120493 | JGI IMG/M metagenome (GOLD analysis project Ga0182021, IMG submission 120493) | Permafrost microbial communities from Stordalen Mire, Sweden - 612E3M metaG (Illumina Assembly) | ecosystem: Environmental > Terrestrial > Soil > Wetlands > Permafrost | place: Sweden... | reverse complement strand
TTCAAATTCATACCGAAGATGTTAATATCACCGGATGATGGCGCAATCAGCCCGACCAGCATAGCAACCGTGGTGCTTTTACCGGACCCATTCGGTCCCAAAAAACCGAAAACCTCTCCCTTCCGGATCTCCAGATTTAAATTATTAACGGCCGTCCGCTTGCCAAATCGTTTGGTCAATCCTGTGGTACGCAGAATTATTTTTTTACGGTTTTGATTGATATTTATAGACTCTTTTTTTTCACAGATTGCCATCTTATTTCTTCTCCCTTAGTGAAAACGTTTAAGATATTGGTCTTATTAATAGTTATCGATGATTTATTTCAGAAGCTCCGCTGACAGCTATTTTACCCATGGTCGGACTACCGGTATAGTTCAGTGTAGAAGCTCCACTGATATCGATATTCAACGTACCATCGGTATGAATACTGCCGTCACTGGCGCCGTCGAGACTAATATTGGCGCTCTGTAATATTAAATCAGGGGAATTCATTTCACTGGCACCGGAAGCGATGATAGTGGTGTTTCCGGCCGAACCGGTGAATTCACAAGTGCTGGCCCCGGTCAGTGTAATCTGGCAATCAAGAGCTTGCAAAGAGCCTCTGACATCACTGCTGCCCGTCGCGGTAATCGCCGTCTTGCCGGTATTTAGAATCATATTAAGGTCGCAGGCACCGGATAGTTTAATCTGAGTATCGGTGGACGTTAGATCACCGGTAATTTTCGCCTCTCCAGACATATCCAGTTTTGTCTTACCGGCTTTTAAATCCGTATTCAAATCACTCGCTCCGGAGACATTTATCTCCAGGTCATTGCTGGAATCAAAGCCGGTTGCTTTCCCGTCACAGGCTCCCGAGACTGACAATTTACTGAGTTGCGGCATGGTGATCGTCACAATAATACCCGAGGTGTTATAAGGGAAGAATTTCATGCCGATAACCAGGGTGTTTCCTGACTGATGCATATCCAGATGATCGAAGACATTTTCATGAGCGGAGACAACCACGCTGTAGGCATCTGCCTGTTTGACTTCGAATTGAAGCGTGTCCGATACTTGAATACCGGTGAAATTCGTAAAATCATAGGACTTGTCCATAATTTTACCGGCTCCGGTAGTCCGCAAGATCGCCGAACAGCCGGTAAGTAACATAGCCATCATAGTTAGTAACGTTATACAAAAAACAATCGACTTTTTCATTTTTCTCCTTTTCTCCCTTACTCTCTCACAAGCATTGCTTTTGCCAGTTTGCCCTGAAGACTGCCGGCGAATTTAGCCAGATGCAAGGTGATGAAGAAAAGTAATATTCCCGCGATTACGGCAAAAGGAAGCACCCAGCCCTGGAAATAATACAATGTATTCCAATTTGTGAACAACGGAAGATTAAAGACCAACTGCGTGATAGGGCTGGCTATCAGATATAGTGATGAAGCGATCAAGGTTATAAATATCGTAAAGTAAGCGATACCAAGTGGCAATTGCAGTAACATATAGACCATGGAAAACCACGTGTATCTATCTGATAGCAGGGCTACAAATTTCCGCCATAAACTCTGATCCTGTTTAGAAAATAGAGGACGGTGCGGCATGCGTATTCCCAGCAGGGCTTCAATCATCCGTCCTTCCAATAGGGCGATGCCTCTGGTGGAAAGGATAAAGACACCGGCAATGGGGATACCAATTATCAGTATCAGCAGACCTAATGAAAGCGATATTCCGGTTACTGTCCAGGTAAAGTAGATGATGCCTGTAGCCAAGGTGAACAGTAGATATAACAGGGAGCCCCAAGCCCTTGGCTCAGTCACCACTCCGAAAAAGCGTCTGAAAAAAGACTGGTTCTGCTGCTGAGTTCTGGTAATCAGAGAGGGGGAGGTGTGCGCTTCGATTTTCTTGTAGGCATCAGCAATTTCAGCCGGCGTGCCGTATTCTTCCACTACCGATGAGAAAACGCTTTCCTCTGATATTCCAGGTTTAGTTTCGCGCAAATTGTCGAGCGCATTTCTGAGGTATTCCTCAGCGTCAGACAGAGCATCCTGTATAGTAGCCCGGTCGCAGTTTTTTAATTCTTCTTTCAATTGGCGGAGATAACCTTCGATACTATTTATTGCCATTTTCAGCTCCTGTCATAATGCTATCGATAAAGGTGGTGGCGCGCTGCCAGGTTTTCCTCAATTCTACGAGGGTCCTGGTCCCCTGTTCTGTAATCCGGTAATATCGCCGGGGAGGTCCAGTCACCGAGGGGTCAACTTTGCTTTCCAATAAACCATTTTTTTCCAACGACCGTAAAACCGGATAGAGCGTGCCCAGTTTAATGCCCGGGATGTCTTCATTATCTTTCTCGATGATCTTGGCGATTTGGTAACCGTAGATCGGTTCTTTGGAGCGCCCCACCACACAGAGGAGAATAAACACGGAGATGCCGGTATAAAGACCTTTCTGAAAGTCTCTGTTCACTTCACTTATTTCTTTTTCATTCATACTCCCTCCTGTATGCTGAGTACTACACTATTGTATAATTTACAATACTATATAAATAACTATATGTCAATAGGGTATTTTTATGAGGGAATCGTAAGGAAGATTCTGAAGAAAAGCAGAGAGAAGGAAAGAAACAAGGCCATTCTGCGCAGAGCTTCTATTTTCTGTATCATATTGGCTTTGGATTACTCCCGCCCACTTGTCACCGGGGATTGAGTTAATGGATTCCCGCGTCCGCGGGAACGACAAACGGGGGTGTATTAGAAAGGCAGGCCAATTAGAGCAAGAATCCGACTATTTTTATGAAGAATGAGGCCGAAAAGTGATAAGATATTAAAGAGATGTCAAACTGGCCTCAAATTTCACTAAATACCAACAAAGATTATGATCGTTGCTTTGGTTGCGGACAAGCCAACCCTATCGGTTTAAAACTGAATTTTCAGTCTGACGGTAAAACCGTGCGAACGGAGTTCACACCGGGGGAACAGTTTCAGGGTTGGTCGGGATACTTGCATGGCGGTATAACGGCGTGCATCCTGGATGAGGTGTTGAGCCAAGCCGTCCACATGGAAGGGTTGAATTGTGTTACCGCCAGATTAGACACCAAATTGACGCATCTCATTCCGATCAATCAGCCGATCGTTATCACATCTATAGTCACAAACAAAACGCGCAAGGTAATCAAGACCAAAGGCATCGTATATCTGCAAGACGGCACGATCGCCGCGGAAGGCCTTGGAACTCACTTTGTGGTGGGTCCTAAAGAGAACCCGAGCGGACAGGAGAAATAAACTGAAAACTGAAATCAATAACCGTCGGGCGATACTCTGGGATCTGGACGGAACGATTGTTAATTCCGAACCCTTTCATCGGATGGCCTGGCGGGAGATATTTGAGCAGCAGAGTGTGCACTTCGATGAGGAGATATTTCAATTCGGCTTCGGCAGGAGAAATGACGAAATAATATGCAAATATTTCGGGCAGAACTTTTCGCAGCAAGAAATAGATTCCATTGCGGCAAAAAAAGAAGAGATATTCCGCCGGTTTATCAAAGATGACATCCAAGCTTTTCCAGGAACGATTGAATTAATAAAATCGCTGGCAGCGGCTGGATTTCAGATCGCCATTGTTTCTTCAACTCCCATCGAGAACGTCCAACTGATAACGGAATCGCTGGGAATCAAAAAATACTTCAAATTCTTTATTACCGGAAAAGATGTTACCGAGGGCAAACCCAGTCCGCAATGTTTTTTTCTGGCAGCGCAAAAATTTAGACTGAAGCCGGAAGACTGTGTTGTCATGGAGGACGCGGTAGCCGGTGTCAGAGCCGCCAAAAGCGCCGGCATGTATTGTATTGCCGTCACCAATACCCGCCCCGGAGAAGAATTAGCAGCCGCAGATATCATGGTGAATAGCCTCGAGGAAGTCAGCGTAAAAATAATTGAACAACTTTTTGACCATGCCAAGAAATGATATAGAAGGAGTTAAAATAATGGAAAGATCCCTGGTATTGATTAAACCCGACGCGATGAAAAGGAATCTGGCAGGTGCGATTTTAGCGCGTTTTGAGCAAACCGGTTTACGGACGGTAGGGCTTAAAATGCTGCATATGGACGAAGCATTGGCCAGACGACATTATGCCGTACATGAAGGAAAGCCGTTTTTTGCCGATCTGGTCAAATATATCATATCTACCCCTATCGTCGCTATCGTTTTTGAAGGGGATAACGCCATCGAACGGATACGGAAAACGATGGGCGCAACCGACCCGAAAAAAGCGGATAAGGGCACTATTAGAGCGGATTTTGGGATGGACATCCAAAATAATGCAGTTCACGGCTCGGATTCGCCGGAAAATGCGGCTAAAGAAATAAAACTGTTCTTCAAGGATAAGGAAACTTTCAACTACTGAATTCTGATGACCGGAACACCCTGATTCCACAATTCGTCCAACTGGTAGAACTCGCGTTCAGCCGGACTAAAGACGTGGATGAGAACGTCGCCATAATCGTAGAGCATCCAGCCGGAACTGGCGGTACCTTCGTGATGAATGGGGCGTTCACCCAGCGCTTTCAGCGTATGTTCGACTTCATCGCAGATAGCCTGTAATTGGCGTCCGCTTTCTCCGCTGCAGATCACAAAATAATCGGCGAAACTGCATATTTTGCTGACATCCAGCAAAGCGATATCGATGGCTTGCTTCTCAGTAGCGGCTTCTACGGCTTTGCGGGCAATTTCGATTCCTTCCAAAAATATCTCCCATTTGCGATGAATTTCTTATTCGACTTTATTATAGCACGTTGGTGAAATGTATCAGGAATCAGGATCGAGCAGTCAGCTATCAGCAATCAGCTTTACGTTGAGGGTTGATGAGTAATTTTTAAGTATCATTTGGGAATATACACGAGGTCTTTTGCTCTATGCTATACTAAAAACATCTCCGGGTGGAAAATACACTGAAATGAGGGACCTAAATATGGATTTAACGGGCAAAGTGGCCATTATTACAGGTAGTGGCCGGGGGATCGGCAAAGCGATATCGATGAAACTGGCGGAGGTTGGCGCGACTATCATAATTAATGATGTTGGAGATATGGCCCCCGCCGAACAAACCGCAGCAGAAATTAAGGCTCTCGGGCGGCAGTCGATAGCCGTGATGGCGGATGTCAGTTCTACAGCAGATGTAGCAAAATTAGTGGATACCGCTATTTCGACCTATGGAAGAGTGGATATCCTGGTGAATAATGCCGGTATTACGCGCGATCAATTGACGATGCGAATGACCGATGAAGATTGGGATAAAGTAGTAGCTATCGATCTTAAAAGCGTCTTTTTATGTACCCGGGCCGTGCTACGCCCGATGCTGAAACAGCGTTCCGGTAAGATCATCAGTATTTCCAGTATTGTCGGCATTATCGGGAATGCCAGTCAGGCAAACTATGCCGCAGCTAAAGCGGGGATCATTGGCTTCACCAAGACGATCGCTAAAGAAATGGGTTCCCGGGGGATCACCGCCAATGCCGTTGCCCCCGGATTTATAGATACTCCAATGACGCAAGCTTTAACAGAAGAGCGACGTCAGATGATGCTGAATGGCATTCCGCTCGGCTATCTGGGCACCCCCCGTGATGTAGCGGAAGCAGTGGCTTTTCTGGCTTCTGAAGAGGCGAGATACATCACCGGTCAGGTCATCACTGTAGACGGCGGAATTTCGCTCGGTAAGTTCTAATCTCAGTCTGTGATCGATTCGGGATTCGAATATTTTCAGGTCACCAGATTAGAATTTATAAAATTATTACTGTTATAATGTAGTATCACGCAATAGACGGTTACCGAATCTGTCAGGAGCTCAAATATGTTAAAAGACATTCTGAAGATACTGGAAAACGATGCCCGCGCCACACCGAAACAAATTGCTGCGATGACCGGTATGCCGCAGATGGAAGTGGGCAAACAGATCAAACAGGCACAGGAAGACCGCATTATCCTCAAATATAAAGCAATTGTCAATTGGGATAAAGCCGGCAACGAACACGTCTTTGCCTGGATCGGTGTCAAGCTGGAACCGCAGAAGGATGTAGGGTTCGATTCTATTGCCGAACGTATTTATCGTTTTCCACAGGCACGCAGTGTATATCTTGTCTCCGGTACGGTGGATCTATTCGTACTGGTAGCGGGAAAAAATAATCACGATATTGCCAATTTCGTATCACAAAAGTTATCTCACGTCGACGGCGTTAAGGAAACGATCACTCAATTCATCCTGAAACGCTACAAGGAAGATGGCGAAATAATGGAGAGCGCCGAGATAGTGGAACGGCAAGCCGTCGTACTCTAACCCTAAACCTGCCAGGAGACAATAATGACAACACAATCTAAAACGCAAAAACACCGCAAACAGCATATTTCCCGGCGGGCGAACAGTATTCAGCCGTCCGGTATACGAAAATTCTTCGACCTGTTGTCGTCTATCGATGGAGTGATTTCGCTGGGTGTGGGCGAGCCTGATTACACCACTCCCTGGCATATCCGTGAATCTGCCATTGAGTCGATCGAAAAAGGGCAGACGATGTACACCTCCAATTCCGGTATGCCCGAATTACGCAAGGAACTTGCCAGATATCTTAAGAATGAATATAAGGTCGATTATGATCCCACAAACGAAATATTAATTACCGTGGGCTGTAGTGAAGCCCTCGATTTGACGATGAGGGCCATTATTGACCCCGGCGATGAGGTTATAATCCCGGATCCCTGTTTTGTGGCTTATGGCAGTTGCATTACCCTGTCCGGGGGAAAACCGGTGCACATCCCGACTTACGAAAAGAATAATTTCGAAATTACGGCTAAAGACATTGAAGAGCGCTTAACGGATAAGACCAGAGCCATTCTTATCGGTTATCCGTCCAATCCTACCGGCGCCGTCATGAACCGCAAGAAACTGGCGGATATCGCCGCGTTGGCGCTAAAATATGATCTCACCGTAGTCTCTGATGAGATTTACAGCAAGCTGGTATACGGCGCCGAGTTTACCTGTTTTGCCTCGTTACCGGAAATGAAAGAACACACCGTCTTCCTCGGAGGTTTCTCCAAAGCATTCGCAATGACCGGGTGGCGGGTTGGTTATGCCGCCGCTCCCAAAGAAATAATTGCCGCGATGACCAAGATCCATCAGTATACGATGATGTGCGTCTCCACAATGTCGCAGATGGCGGCAATCGAAGCACTGAAAGGCGAGCAGGAGAGCGTTACAGATATGGTGGAAGACTACAACCGTCGGCGTCAGGTGATCGTCAAAGGGTTCAGAGATATAGGATTAGAATGCTATGAGCCCAAGGGGGCTTTTTACGCCTTCCCGTCGATCAAGTGCACCGGCATGACATCGGAAGAATTCGCGGAAAAACTACTGGAGGAAGAAAAGGTGGCGGTGATCGCAGGCTCTACATTCGGGAAATGCGGTGAGGGCTACATACGTTGCTGTTACGCCACTTCATTGAAAGATATCGAAGAAGCGTTAAAGAGAATGGGTCGCTTTGTGAGTAAATATAAGAAAACCTAAATTAATTTTAGTCCCCTCTCCCATCCGAAGGAGAGGGCAGAGGACTATCGGATCAATTTGGGAGTACGAAGTGGAAAAACTGGTTTGTGACATATGCGGGTTTGAACTCACAGAAAAAGAGGACATTTACCTGGCGCTTGACGGCACAGAGGCGTGGCAAAACGCACAGAGAAATCGCGGCTTGGAGCCGCGGGGTGTCTTTCCCTGTAAATATTACTTCCAGTGCAAAGGTGAAATGCAGCTGGTCGATGAACATAAAAAACATAAGTAACCGGTGCCGAGGAGGAAATATATCGAACGTATAACTTATGCGTCAGCCGGCGTTAACACGACTAATTCCGCGCAGGCAAAAAAACGAATCGCGCAGCTTGCAAAAACAACTTTCGGTCCACAAGTATTGAGCGATATAGGTCTCTTCGGCGGATTTTTTGAAGTTAAAGGGTATAAAAAACCGGTGCTCGTCTCCAGTGTCGATAGCGTCGGCACCAAAATCAAACTCGCGGTCGCATTGGACAAACACGACACAGTGGGCATAGACATTGTCAATCATTGTATTAACGATATCTTCACCAGTGGAGCGGAACCGCTATTCTTTTTAGATTACATTGCTACCGCCAACCTGGTCCCGGACAGAATCGAGGAGATTGTCAGCGGACTGGTAAAGGCTTGTAAAGCAACCGGTTGCGCGCTTATCGGCGGAGAGACGGCGGAATTACCGGGAATATATACCGGCGACGATTACGACCTGGTGGGGTGTGTTGTCGGTGTTATTGAGAAAAACAAAGTCATTGTAGGCAAACAAATTTCCGAAGGCGACGCTATCATTGGATTGGCTTCCAACGGTTTGCATACGAACGGGTATTCGCTTGCGCGTAAAGCACTGGGCGAGACGCGCGGGAAATTAAGTGTTTTTTCGGAAGAACTGGGGATGACAATCGGCGCGGCGCTGATGGAACCACACATTTGTTATTATCCGGTTCTGAAGCCGCTCCTGCCGCAAATCAAGGGGATGGCTCATATCACCGGCGGCGGACTGGTGGGTAATATGCCGCGCAGTCTACCGAAAGGGTTAGCTGCCCGGTTTAACAGCCGTAAATGGGATGTACCGCCGATTTTCAATCTGATCAAAGAGCAGGGCAACATCACAACGCAAGAGATGTATCAGACATTTAATATGGGTATCGGCATGGCGGTTATCTGCGCTCCTGAGAAAGCCGTCTTGTTTACGAAGAAGATACCTTCTGCCAGAATAGTCGGCGAAGTAGTGAAACAGACCGGCGAAGCTCAGGTTATCATCGACCGGAAAGGTTATCATAAAGACAAGATCGGGTAAATCCTTGAGACTGATAAATAGCCGATGCGCTAATGTATGCTGAGGATTCCCAAAGATTTTAGTATCGATCCCAGCCCGTAATGACCAATATAAGCAAAAGCTAAAAACATGACGGAGTTTCCCGCCCAACTGGCGATGGCTACTTTCCAAGCCTGAAATCGATTGATACCGAGGGTGATTAAAAGCGGCATCAGTAGAGGGTTGGGGAAAGTGGAAAACAAAAATACCCCTACCGGACCTCTTTTATTCACAAATTCCATCAGGCGGGGCAGTTTAAGTTTTCTCAGAAACTTGCCTAAGCGACTGGAATAGATCTTGTTGGTTGGGTCGGAAATGTTCAAATTCGGCATGAAATGACGTCCTGTCCGCGCTGTATAATAGACCAGCATCGAGCCGATCGCTGCGCCGGTACCGGCAATGAGGCCGATAATTGACGGTTCAAATTTGCTGCCGAGTGTAAAGGTCAGCGCCATACACGGAGTGGGGATAGGCAAAGGAGACCCGGCAAGCACAGCTGTAAAAAACAGACCCACAAAAATTAAAGCTTGAAATTGGGCGAGGTATTTCCAATAGCGGACGAGCACAAAACACACGCCGATAGTCACGGCTAGCAGCGCGAAAAAAATGCCACTGTTCCAGAATTTTCTTTTCTTTTCTTTTTTAGTTTCCATTTGAAATTACTAATTTTGCGTTATTAATTCACATATAATATCACAAAATTTGACCGGTTAGTTTGTTTTGTTAATATTTCTCTGGAACAATATCCGGGATAGATCGTTCAAACGATTGAAGTGGTTCTTCCGGTCATTGTGTCCGGATTATGTGAGTTTGAAGACACGTTCAAAAATTACAATTTTGACCATTAAGCATCATCACACTTTTTCGCATTGAAAATATACCCGGTCTTGGGAACTGTAGTGATGATTTGCGGACTATCGGGGTCTTCTTCCAACTTATTTCTCAAACGGCTGATCCACGTTCTTAATATCTGGACATCATCGCGATATTCGGAGCCCCATACTTTGGTTAACAGTTCGGTGTAAAACAGAAGGTGACCGGCATTGCCCGCCAGTTCGATCAGAAGGAGCCATTCGATCCTGGTTAATTTTATTTCTGCTCCTCTGACAATAACAATCCGGTTTTCATAGTTAATACTCAAATCCTTAAAAACGAGTTTGTCGGGATTACTCATACGTTCCACTTTACTAAGCCGTCTTCTGACCGCTTCGATTCTGGCGATCAATTCATCCGGGTTAAATGGCTTGGGGAGGTAATCATCGGCGCCGAGTCCCAACCCCTTGATTCTATCCGCGTCTTCCCCGGCTGCGCTGAGCATAATGACAGGCACGGTAGAGAAAGAGCGTATTTCCCGAAGGGCTTCAAAGCCGTCCTTCTTAGGCATCTTAACATCGAGAATAATCAAATCAGGGTCCTGACCGCGAGCTTGCCGGACGGCTTCATTACCATCGTAAGCAAGCATCACGTCATAACCGGATGACTTCAGTTTGGTTTTGAGGAAATTGAGAATACGTTCCTCATCATCTACAAGTAATATAGAAAATCTTTTCATGTCTTTGTCTCAAATAACGATGATTCCCTTAATAATACTCCTTGTTTTACGCCAGGTAAATACTTTAACCCTAAATTAACTGCCAAAAGTCATTAATTACGCATGTTTTATTGGGAAAAGAAATTATCTCTAAAATGCCATAGTTTCGTAATAATTACTTAAGCGATTATATAACTATTTAATGGGTTACAGAATACGATATGGTATGTGTTTTCAGTAAAAAGACGAGATGTACAACATGCGACACAATATATCGGAACACGCAAGATGTAATTTAATTCCTTCGGCAGAATTAAACGATACCCGCCGAAGAGTTGCAGTTCTATTGCTGCATTTCAATGATGCTAAAGCGCCGCTGGGCCGTATTTCACAAAGCGATATGGCTATTACTCTGGGTACAACCTGGGATATGGTCAATAACTCCCTTAATTCATTGAAGCAAGAGGGCGCGCTGAGAATCGACCGTCACCGGATGGCAATCAATAAAAACGTATTAGAACGTATTTTGATAAAAAAAGACTGAAACACCACGATCATCGTGTTTCAGTCTTTTTTTATTGTAATTATCCTTCTTATTAGCATAAGGTTAATGGGTTAGTCGCTGGTGATCACCCGTATCACGCCATTCTCCGGTTCTACCCAGATACCGAAACCTACCTGGCCGCCATTGCGCCGCCGGTCAGCCACGTACTTACCGTTCCTGTCGAAATGGCCTTCGTCGACACTGATATAGGGGGTCAGAATGGTAGATAACCGGTCGGATACGAATTGCGGAGCGATCGGCTGGTTCTTGGGTGGCTTTTGGCGGAGGCGGAGGCAATAATTAACGCCAACCAGATAGAACTCATTCCGACTGGCCTGGATTATCAAACCGCGGCCCCGGTTAGGATTGAACGGTTGTTCTTTGAATAAAGTCTCATCCGGGGGTTGACGCCAACTTTTATAGATACGCGGCGCCGGAGCTCCGGCGAATTGGACTATTCCCATAAAGCCATCCAAGTCGATCCCTTTAGCTTCCATGAATTCTTCCTGCGCCACAGCATGAATTTTGCCAGTGCCTTGATATTTAAGAAGAAGCGGGATGGCTGATGATATGCATTTCATATTATCGGCAAGCGTCTGGAATTCCGGACGGAGGGAACCATCCGGTTTAGCCAGATATTCGACGCCAAAAAAGCAGAAGCCGATGAGATTGTAGTCGGCAATAGCGTGGAAAATATCGCAGATCTGAGAACTCTTGCCGCCGTCGGTGACTTCCTTGACACCTTCAGGCAGGAATAGAGGATTATCATCGCGTGAATAGTCAGCGCAAAGTCTCCGATAATTACTGGAATCGGTGACGTAAATATCCGGTGCAACGATGTCTATATGCGGGGTGAACCATTTATAGATATCGAGGGTCCGGCTTTGAGCGCTGCCGGACGGATAAGCTTCGCCGGGAAGACACCACTCCGGGTACGAGTTAAGCCAGACATTGACAAACATCGGGATATCGTAGACGGCTTTACCGCCTTCGGCGGCAGCATCCATATATTTGGCGATACCCCAGGCGCTGATGAACTCAGCCGCCCGCCAACCGAATATCTCCGGCCAGCTACCGGATTTTTTACCGCCCGCTTCCTGCCAGGCATCATATACCTGGCCTTTTCCGGCAGCTTTCATAGAGGAGAGTAATTTGGCAGGTACCGGGCTATCGAAATCTTCCTGGGCTTCGGGGCTGTAATCACGGTCGGTACCAACCATTCCCTGTTCATTTTGAATCTGAAGACCGATAACTGTCTGGTCGGCGCTGTCTTTTTCTTTCAAGTGTTTACAGAGCGCAGTGAAGGCTCTTTTATCGGCTTCCAGATTCGCCTGACAATGCGGGGACAACTGCCACAAATCATTACCGGTAGACGATATGATCCGTTGAAAGCGGTCCGGGTTGGTTTTCACCCACTTCGGGACAAAATTCATAGTGCCGCAAAACCAGCTACCGAACCATAGCAGGATGAGTTTTATTCCATAGCGGCGACCCTTGGCGATCAAAGAGTCCACACTGGAAAAGTCGAACTTGCTTTCTTCGGGCTCCAGTATTTCCCAATACACAGGTATTTCCAAGGTATTTCCATCGATGAGCTGCATCGCTTTAAAAGCAGTTTCAGATTCGTCACTGTTATAACCGCTGGCGTTATCAGCCTGACCGCCTAGCGGATAGAATGGCTTCCCGTTGACCGTAAAAACTCGCTGGACTTCTTTCATTAAGGTATCCTCCTTTTTCTGCTAATGGTAAGCATATAAGCGGCGAGCGATATTTGTCAACCCCATTCTGATAAACTTTAAATCCGAAATAACAATAGAGCAATCAGCTTTCAGCCTTTAGCCTTTAGCCTTTAGCTATCAATTATTAGTCGTGAGTTGTAAGTATATAAAAAGATATGAGGGGGTGACTTAAACATAGATGATTCAAAGATTTGTTCCGGCTGTGTGAGGTAATAGACACCAAAGACAAGGGAAATAAAACATGGCTTAAAAATGAACGTTACATGAAACCAGGCGTTATTCGAACTGCCGCCCCGGCTATATTTAAATATTAATAACTTTTTTATATTACCCTATTTTTGCTTGTATCTGCATGCCGGAGAACTTCAATCCCTGACATCTCTTTTTACCAGTCGTAAGGTGAGACTGGTTCCCGGAGCGTATTCGATATTGAAAATTCATAAAGAACGGTTGACAAAATCGAATAGTTATGATAAAGTTTCGCCAACGCTTTCAATAGAAAGGACCGGAATGCAGAACTATATCATCAGAAGAGTACTGTTAATTATACCCACGGTGTTTATAGTTAGTGTTATAGTCTTCCTCACCATTCGTCTTATTCCAGGGAACGTAGTAGATGCCATGTCAGCCCAGCAGACGGTTACCGGTTCAGGCGGTAAAATGGACCGGGCAGCCATCATGAAAGAGCTGGGATTGGACAAACCGATCCTCGTCCAGTATGGAAGCTGGGCGGGTAATATTGTCGCGCATGGAAACCTGGGGACAGACATCTGGACGAAGGTAGCCGTTACGAAAGAGATCAACTCAAGGCTACCGGTAACCATTGAGCTGAGTCTGCTGGCTTTGATTGTTGCCCAGTTGATAGCATTACCCATAGGAATATTATCGGCTTTGAGGCAGGATACCTGGGGGGATTATATCAGCCGCAGCTTTGCTATCCTTTGCATTGCTATCCCCGGTTTTTGGTTAGGCACAATGTTGATCGTTTTCCAGGCTCTGTGGTTTCATTACTCGCCGCCCATCAAATATATATCTTTCGGCGCCGACCCTATTGCCAGCCTGAAAATGTTTCTCGAGCCGGCAATCATTTTAGGTATGGGTATGGCGGGCGGAACGATGAGGATAACCCGCACCATGATGCTTGAAGTGTTGCGGCAGGACTATATCAGGACAGCATGGGCAAAGGGCTTAAGGGAGAGGGTGGTTGTCTTGCGGCATACTTTGAAAAACGCACTGATCCCGGTCATCACTGTTATCGGCTCCCAACTGGTGATCATGATCGGTGGCGACGTAATCGTCGAGCAGATATTCAATCTGCCCGGACTGGGCCGGCTATTGATGAGCGCCGTCTCGCTGAGGAATTACCCCGTTGTCAGCGGAGTTTTGTTTGTTTTCGCAATTGGCATGGTATTCATCAATCTGATAGTAGACCTGACCTATGGTTATCTGGACCCCAGGGTTGCATATAGATAAGGATAATTGGATAAGGACATTACTATGGCAGATGTCTCTACAAAAAAGACAGTAGAAAGAAAAAGACATTCCTTCTGGGTGGATGTATTTATCCGGCTGGTCAGGGAAAAGCCGCTGGGGACACTGGGTTTGGCGATAACGGTGCTTTTGCTGATTACTGCTATTTTTGCTCCGTGGATTGCTCCTTTCGGAATGAATCAATTTCATATGACTGATGCATTACAGGGACCATCCGCCCATTACTGGTTAGGTACCGATAATCTGGGGCGGGACATGTTGAGCCGTATTATTTTTGGCGCCCGCATCTCCGTGATCGTCGGTCTGGCGGCTACTTCACTCGGCACAATATTTTCTACGATAATCGGTGTCGCCAGCGGTTATTTCGGCGGCACATTCGACCTAATCGTGCAGCGGTTTGTAGACGCCGTGATGTGTTTCCCCGGCTTGATCCTGCTGATGGTGATCATGTCTCTCGTGGGGGCGGGTATGCTGCAAATCATCATTGTGATGGGTATATCCGGAGGTATCAACACTTCAAGGGTGATCAGAAGTGCGGTTATCGGCTTGAAAGAGAATATGTATATACAGGCGGCGGAGGCTACCGGCGCATCCACTATTGAAATTTTCACGCGGCATATTCTGCCTAATATTATGCCAACGATTATCGTCGGGTTTTCAACCTATCTACCAGGAGTCATTTTAACCGAGGCGGCTTTAAGCTTCCTGGGTTATGGTATTCCTCCACCGGCTGCCAGTTGGGGTGGAATGTTAAGCACCGCCGGACTCGAATATATGTATCTGTCTCCATGGATGGTAGTATGGCCCGGTCTGGCGCTGAGTATCACGGTCTATGGTGTCAATATGTTCGGTGACGGGTTGAGAGACATACTGGATCCGAGGATGAGGGGTGGTATCGGGCGTTATGGCGTGAAAGTGAAAAAAGTCGTCGCAAAAGCGTCGGAGACTTCAGTCGATTAATAGCGAGGTATTGACAAATTAACAAAACTGCTACTATAATCTGACAGTTATTACACGTATGGATTAGGATGACGTGGAAATATTAATTAACACTAATTTTCCTGTTTAATGAGAGTCATATAGAACCTGAACAAAGACCGGGTTAACACCTCACTAAAAGGAGGAAGGAGTAGTGACCTAAGGGCAAATAAAGGGTATCAACCAAAAATGGTAAAAAATAAAGGAGGAGATTAATAGGTGAAAAAGAACATTCTATATCTAGGGTTAAGTTGTTTAATTTTAGCTGCATTAGTTCTTTCTTCCTGCTCAGGAGGAAGTAAGACAACAGCGACAGTGACATCAACTTCAACCGCAACCCAGACCAACACTTCAACCACAACTAAAACAACCACTACTTCAGCCTCGGTAACAACATCGAGCACAGCGTCAAATGAACCGGTATACGGTGGTATTTTTACCTACTACCTGTTTGGTGGTAATGTAACAGATGCCGATATGACCGATGGTTATTGGCCTACAGTCATGTATACCAACCCCATCATCGAATATCCGATGAAAGGCGACTTCGAGAAATACGGGCCGAGAGGCACCGGTGAATCTGATTTCGTTACAGAACAGGCTATCCCGGAAAAGTTCCTTACCGGTGCATTAGCCCAGAGCTGGGACGTAACAGCCACCAGTATCACTCTCCATGTACAGAAAGGGATTCAATGGCCGGCATTAGCGGGCGTCATGGCTCAGAGAGAATATGTCGCCAGCGATATGGCATTCAACATGAACCGCTTCATGGATTGCCCGGCTGTCGGTGGTAACCGCACGGTTGGCAGCGGCCCCATGTGGACCAAGAACGGCGGTTTTGTAGACTCCATCATCGCTACCGACAATTACACGGTCGTTGTTAAAACCAGCAGATTCAACGCAGACTGGATCAACGTACTAGCCAAATCATATGGCAGCGGCCACTATGCTCCGGAAACAGTTGCGAAAGACCCGACCAAATGGGAAAATCTCAATGGCACCGGACCTTTCATGTATGAAAACTACGTTGCGGACTCTTTCATGAGTTACAAACCGAATGCAGTTTACTACGGAAAAGCAACCATTAATGGCAAACAATACTCCATCCCGTTCATCAAAGAACTCATTATGCCTATCATTCCGGAAATGTCCAGTCAGTTGGCCTCTTTGAGAACCGGAAAACTTGATTGTACCCAGGCTCTTGGTCTTCAGTACGAGACAACCCTGGCATCCTCAACCCCTCAGTTAGTCAAACATACCTGGTTGCATAGCATCGACCTGGTCATGGCTTTGAACATGAAGAACAAACCCCTGGACAACCTGAAAGTCCGCCAGGCATTAATGATGGCTTTGGATTTGAGCGCCATCAACACCACTATCAACATCAAGGGTGATTACACTTGTTATCCCGCAGATCCTCAATCCGGTCCCGACATCTTCACGCCCCTCAACCAACTTCCCGCGGATACGGCAGCAACCTTTAAATATGATGCCACCGCAGCCAAGAAGTTGATGACCGATGCCGGTTATCCCAACGGCTTCCCGCTGTCCATCGCAATCCGCACCGAGCCGTCCACCGCATCGTTCACGAATGCCGCACAATTGATGGCTGGTATGTGGAAAGACAATCTGGGAGTCACCCTTACCCTGAATGCTCTTGATCCTGTTGCCTTCAGCAACATGATGAACTCTCATACCGGTTACGATGTTTCAACCCAGACCATTCTACACACCGATGTCTTAAAGTCTCTCAGCATGCAATTCTTGCCCGGAGACCCGAACAACTACGCCAATTACAGCGACCCGACCTTCACAGCAGCCTTCCAAGCGGCAGCAGCTACCACAGATACCGCTGCACGCAACGCTCAGTTGAAGAAGTTGTGCGTACAAGTTCTAGGACAAACAGCTTACATACCCATCGGCGCCGCAGATTTCACAACCTATTGGTGGCCGTGGGTCAGAAATTACTACGGTGAGTATGAAACTGCTTGTTATACCCCCGGTTATTGGCAGGCAGAAGTCTGGATCGACCAGAACATGAAAAAATCGATGGGTTATTAATCCACAAACCGAGTAATTCTAATAGATCCTAATCAGGATTAACAGAAGAAAAAGAGGGGGGCTCGTCCCCCCTCTTTTTTATTGGTTGATTATCAAACAAAAGAAATAATTAAATCACACCCGAAATCGATATGGAAATGCCTGACCGCAACTTGAAAAGAAAAATCACGTGTACGTATAATAAAGCGTTAGAGATATATTATAAAAAACAGGAGTTTTAGTTATGGCTAAAATAGTATTAATCGGCGCCGGTAGTCATGCTTTCTCGCGGCATCTTATACCGGATATCCTGTGGTATCCCGAGCTGAGAGATAGCACAATCACCCTGATGGATGTCAATAAAGATTCATTGGAACTGATGGCAGCCTTTGCAAAAAAAATGGTGGAGCAACACGGCTTTAATACCAAAGTAGAGGCAACTACCGACCGCCGGATGGCGCTCGAAGGGGCTGATTACGTTATAGTCGCGATAGAAGCCGGGGGATGGCAACATGCGCTGGCTGACCTGGAGATAAGCACGAAATATGAAGCCGGAGACGGTTGGACCGGGCCCGCGATGCTCTTCAGCGCGTTGCGTCAGATACCGGTCCTGCTGGATATCTGCCATGACATGGAAGAGCTCTGTCCCGATGCCTATTTGCTTAATTATTCGAACCCGATGCCGATGATCTGTTGGGCGATAAGTGATTACACCTGTATCAAGAATGTGGGATTGTGCCATAGTGTGGAAAATACCGCGAATGAACTGTCCAGATATTTGGGCATACCTTATAAAGATCTGCCCGTACCGGAAGGGGCGATCTTCGATCATTTCGGCTCCCGCCCGCAACCGGAATTCAAAGAGATATCCCACTGGGTGGCCGGCCTGAATCATATGGCGTGGTTTTTGGAATTTAAATGGCAAGGGAAAGATGCCTATCCGCTGTTGAGAGAGAGGCTGAAAGATCCGTCGATTTACACGCGTCCCGATGCGCATTGGGCCGGACCGGATGTTGTCCGGGTAGAGCTCTTTAAAACCTTCGGTTACTATGTCACTGAGGCAAGCTGGATCGTGGCTAACCTAGTCCCATATTACTACAAGAAAGACCGGGACGATGTTCTTGAAAAGTTGATGATACACAAATCATTCCTGCTCAGTAATGTCCAGGAGTCAGGCGACAGGAGGGCAAAGGAAGATAAGGAATTAAGAGCTCAGATCAAGAGCGGAGTGAAATTCCCCATTATCCGCAGTGTTGAATATGGAGCGACGATCATACACTCTATAGAGACCGGCATACCTTCGCGGATCAACGGAAATGTGAAGAACACCGGCCTTATTACCAACTTAACGGAAGGATGCTGTGTTGAAGTGCCATGCATCGTCGATAAGCATGGTATCAGTCCCTGCTACATCGGGGATTTGCCGTCTCAACTGGCTGCCTTAAATCAAGCTAATATCAGCGCGCAAAAGCTGGCGGTTGAAGGAATCATGGAAAAAGACAAAAAGAAGCTCTTTTATTCGTTATTGCTAGACCCGCTAACAGGCGCCAGGTTAACTGTGGAAGAAACCAAAGAAATGCTCGACAAATTATTGAAGGTCGAAGCGGAATCGGTAAAAGGCTACAAATAGACCAGATATCCCATAGAAACAAGAATAATCAATCAGGAAATGGGCGGGTGAAATATCCCGCCCGCTTTTATTATCCTTTTTAGCACTCTCTCAAATACATTTAATTTGTAAAATACCTTGTTTATCTCCCGTTAATATCTCCGGGACTATAGCCTAATAGGAAAAGAGGATATGATGGGGGAGAATGACAAATAATAACCATATAGATGAGACAAATTTCGCCGGTAAGAATAAATGGATTGACTTTGTGCTTTCTTTTTCTTCATAATGACATCAAGTCATTGTAAACGGGGAGTGATATGCACCGCTTCTTCATACCCAAAGAGTCTTTTATAGGGGACAATGTGATAATCTGCGGCGAACCGCTACGCCAGATCGGTTATGTTCTCAGATTGAAACCGGCCGACCGGATCACCGTTCTGGATAACAGCGGCCGGGAATATGAAGTAGAAATCGAGCGGATCACAAAAGAAGAGGCCACCGGCAAAGTAGTAAACAAACAAATCGGGCAGGGAGAACCGGCCGCAAAAATCACTCTCTATCAGGCTCTGTTAAAATCGGATAAATTTGAACTGGCGCTGCAGAAAGGCGTTGAATTGGGTGTAGCTGCTTTTGTGCCGTTCATCAGCGAACGTTGCGTTGCTCAAAAACCCTCAGATGATAAAATGGAACGCTGGCAGAAGATCATCCAGGAAGCCGCTGAGCAATCGGAAAGGTCAATTTTGCCAGTGCTGTATCCGGTTGTTTCCTTCGACGCAGCTTGCCGGATGGCCGAACTTCCGGCGCTGCTGCTCTGGGAAGAAGAAAAGAGTGTAAGTTTAAAGGAAACCCTACGAAATCCACCATTTAAAAATGCAAAAATGGTAAATCTATTTATTGGGCCGGAAGGCGGTTTCCCCTCTGTGGAAACGGAACAGGCTAAAAATCATGGCATTGCCATCGCCAGTATGGGACACCGGATCCTGCGCGCGGAAACTGCCGGTCTGGCGGCAATCAGTGCGATCTTGTATGAAAATGGGGAAATGGGATAAGCCGACAATGGAAAAGAAGATAAAGATCGAAAAGGCAGCAGGAACCGGGTTTTGTTTCGGTGTCAGACGCGCTATAACGGCATTGGAAGACGCTGCCAAGGCCGAGGGCGGTATTGAGACGCTGGGCACTGTCGTCCACAATCAGCAAGTGCTACAACGGCTGGCAGGGCTTGGTGTCAGCGTTGCCAAATCGATAAATGATGTCAAGGGCGATGTTCTGGCAATTGGAGCTCACGGAGTAGGCCCCGAAATAGCGCAAGAAATTAAAAGACGGGATATCAAGATCATAGATACAACCTGCCGATTTGTCAGCCGGGCGCAATCGGTAGCAGAGAGACTTTCAAAAGCCGGTTTTTATATTGTGATATACGGCGAGAGCGAACATCCCGAAGTCAAAGGCATCCTCGCCTGGGCGAGCGGAAGAGGGATCGCGACATTAAGCGCAGAGAAGCTCACAGAATTAAAGCCTCTGCCTAAACAAATCGGGGTGCTGTCCCAGACCACCCAGATCCCCGCCAATTTCAATGAATTCATTAAGGATATTGTCGATATCACTTTGAAAAAAGATTCCGAACTTTATATCGTGGATACGATTTGTCATGACATAAGGCGCCGGCAGGAATCGGCCAGGAAGTTAGCCGAGAAAGTGGATCTGATGTTTGTGGTAGGCGACCATACCAGCGCCAATACAAACAGGCTTTCTGAATTATGCGGACGCCTGACCAGGACTTACATGATAGAAAACGCGGATGAAATTCAGCCGAAATGGTTGAGAGGACACCGGTATATCGGCATTACCGGCGGCGCTTCTACGGCGGAAGAGACCGTCAATGATGTCCGGGCGAAATTAGAAAAGTTAACAAAATAGATTGTCATTCATACCACATATCATAGAATATGGGATGATACTCCGAACCGACGGAAGTCAGTTTCAAGGCGTATAACGCTCTTACAGACTTTTTAATATTTTACAGCGTATAAAATGTCCCGACCCCCATCCCTGACTCTTTCCCAGAGAGGAAGAGAACGAATATTAAACGAGGAGGGGCTTAACGCCCCTCTTGAACTTCCTTAAATACCCATCAGTTTAAACATGTTAATTGATATTAGTTTTTACATCCCCATTGATTTGGCTACCGGCTCACGCCAAAAATCGGCATCACCGTAGCTTAATTGAGATGTCTTGCCGCGGGTGGTATAGAAATGCAGATCGTGGTCGATCGTAACTCCGATAGCGCCAAAAATCTGGTGTGATTTGGTGATACACCATTCATAAGATTCAGCCGACCAGGCTTTGGCTATTGCGGTTTCACGAACCGAAGACATACCTTTGTTCATGCGCCAGGCAGCTTGGTATGAGACGAAACGCGTGCCATCGACATAGGTCATCATATCAGCCATATAATGCTGAATCACCTGGAAAGCGCCGATAGGCCGGTCGAATTGCTTACGTTCTTTAGCGTAATCGAGGGTCATTTCCAATACTTTCTGAAGGACGCCGACGGTATCGCAGCATTTAGAAATGGCTGCCCGTTCAATTGCCTTTTCAACGATCGGCCAGCCCTTGCCTATGCCGCCCATGACATTATCCTTGGACACTTTAACATTGGTGAACGTGACTTCGCACATCTTTTCACCGGTGATAGTTTTTAGCAGGGTGTATTTAACGCCGCTATCTTTGGCCGGGACAATGAAGACGGTGATACCGTTCTTTTTGTCTTTCTCATCACTGGTTCTGGCGACGCAGAGAATGTAATCGGCAATGTTGGCATCGGGGACAAAATATTTCTCACCGTCGATGATAAAGCTGTCTTTATCGGCTACTGCTTTCACATTGATAGAGCCGGCTTCATATAGACCGTCGACCTCATTTAGCGCCAAGGTAACGATGATCTTGCCGGAGGCAATACCCGGTAAATAAGCAGCTTTCTGTGCGTCATTACCCGCATCCAGAATGGTCATTGCCCCGAGAATGACGGTAGAGAAAAACGGGCCGGGTAAGCAGGCGCGCCCCATTTCTTCCTGTAATATCGCCAGGTCAAGGAATTCCATGCCGGAACCGCCATATTTTTCCGGCAGCGCCAAACCCTGCCAGCCTAACTCCGCCATTTCTTTCCAAAGCGCGGGGGAATAGCCTTTCTCATCTGTTTCCATTTGTTTCACATAGGCTTTGGGACATTTATCGGCAAGAAAATCACGCGCCGATTTCCTTAGCATTTCCTGTTCTTCAGAAAGTGAAAAATCCATTTACATTACCCCCAATATTTTTATCTTTATTCAACAACTATTTTTTACTTTAATTACCGATGTTGGATTTTAGCAATTGATAAAATTCTTCAGGATTCTTTCCTAAAGACATCTTCTCCATCGGACAGATATTTTGCCGGCTATCGTCTTCAATACACGGCACAGTTTCGTTGAAGTGATATTTAATATCAAATAAGTTCAATGTGATTATGGCATTTTCACTGCCGAGCTGGCTGAAGACCTCGGAACAGAGTATCTTCTTTAAAAGCAAAGCTGCGGCGTTGCCTACTACACGGTCAAAAACGGTCACGCCCTTTTGATAAGGAGCGCAATTCGCAGCATACTCCAGCAATGGCGCCAGGCGTTCTTTGCGCGACGAAAAGATAACCTCGTCACCTTTCAGAACGCGCACCGTGTCCTGACTTTTCAGGAAGGCATCAAATTGTCTGTTATCGTTCATATTATTTTGCATATTGAATTTCTGCATTCGGAAAAACTGCGACCCTGGCAGAAGAAGGATAATCCGACTCCAGTGATTTCAACACTTCACGCCATTCTTTGAAGTACAAGACTCTTTCCGAATCGGGGAGCCAGCCTCTTCCGGCTAAATCTGGATATTCGGAATAAATGATGATGCGTTTAACCTTTTTAGGGAGGTGAAACTGCTGGCCTTCCGGTCCCAGACAGTCTTTTCCCCAAGGACCTAACAAATAGTGAACTACTGTGCCTTCGGGGGCGTTAGCCAGGACAACGATATCGCCGCCTTCCTGACTTAATACCGGATAGGCAATCGCCGAACCCATATATGATTCATTCGCCTTAATAAAAACGTTGCAGATGGCAATGTCCTTATCTTTCAGTGCCGGAGTCAGGTAGTGTGTTTTTGCTTCTGCAATCGCTTGCGCATAGGCAGGTTTTAAAGCTCCGGCAAAGATTTTAACCGTTTCACCCCACTCATTGACCACGCAATTGATGATAAAATCGAGCCCGGCCAGTTCGGCAGCTTCTTCGATATCCAGGCGCATCGGGTTATCATCGAAAAGCCCGGCTCCCATTCTATCTCTCATCTGTCTATAATTCTGATAGAAACAATGATGATTGTGGCGGATAGCCGCAAATGAACTGACTCCGGGAAGAATGATCTTACCGCCGCCGCCAAATCCGCTCGTCGGGTGCGGCACCACCATTCCGATAGCGATCTTGAGGTCGCATTTCATCACTTCAGAATTAATTTCGACTTCGGTGCCCCAAGTTTTAGTTTTGCCGGCACTGACACAATTCCCGAAAGGATTGTGATTGTAGACCGGAAAGCGTTCGAGAACGGCATCACCCAACTTTTTCACGAAATCGATTCTGTTTAAAGCGCCATGAGTGCCAAGAGCACACACAAAACGAATATTCTTATCCCGAATGCCGGCCGATGCTAAAGCAGCCAGGATATGCGGGACTATTTCTGCTGCGCGGGTAACACGGGAAGTGTCATCGAACAGGATGACAACCTCTTTTTTACCCCGGGCCAGTTCGCTCAGGGCTTTTGTCCCGATAGGATTATCGAGAGCGGCCCGGATTTCGTTTGCTTTCATTTTCTTCCGGTTATAACCCGCAATGTTACCGATCTCAACCTCCCATCTGTCTGGCAGAGATAGTTTCAACTCTTTAGTCCCGTACCAGCTAAGTTGTGGCAGATTAATAAGACTCATTCGAATTCTCTAGGTTACCGAAGGCAGACCTAACCCACGACTGGCGATGACACCCTTCAAAACTTCGCTGGTGCCTGCCTGTAAGCTATATCCTTTCGAGCCAAGGAAAGAATGCGGCGCCATGCCTCTGATCGGAGCATATTTAGATTCTTTCCAAAGTTGTCCATAAAGACCGAGGACATCGGTCGCGATACTGGCAAGATGCTGTTCGAAAGTGGTGCAGAAAGGTTTGGCGATAGCAGCTTCAATGTTCGGCGCTTTACCTTTTTCCATTACCTGTACGACACGGTAAAGCAGCATCTGGCCGACTTCAAATTCAACCTCCAACTGTGCTAACCGGCTCCGGACCATGGGGTCTTCACAAACCAGTTTACCGTTGCGTTTGGTTTCTTTACTGAATTTGATAATAGCTTCGAAAAGCGGGTAGTTGCCCATCAGACGCTCGACTCCAGACCGTTCAAAATCAAGTTGATTCAAGATCTGGTAGAAACCGCGGTTTTTCTCACCGATCAAATATTTCTTGGGAACGCGGACGTTATCAAAGAAAACCTCGCCCCAGGCTTCACTGCCGGTGATATCGATCGTAGGCCGGATGGTGATACCGGGAGTTTTAATATCGATGACGAATTCACTGATACCTTTCTGTTTAGGAACGTTCGGGTCGGTGCGTGCCACGAGGTACATGTGCGTCATATATCTGGCGCAACTGGTCCACATTTTCTGTCCGTTGAGGACGTAAAAATCGCCGTCTTCAGACGCTCTGGTCTTGATCGAAGCCAAGTCAGAACCGGCTTCGGGTTCGCTCATGCCCAAGCCGACACAAGCCTCGCCTTTAAGAATCTTCGGCAGCATCTCCTGTTTTTGCTCTTCTGTGCCGTAAACGTAGACAGCACGGCCGATCTGGCGTTCGGCAAACCAGTGACAGGCAGTGGGCGCGCCATAGCGCAACATCTCTGTGGTTAAGATCAACCGGTCAATATGGCTTCTGCCCAATCCACCGTATTCTTTAGGCCAGGTGATGCCGAGCCATCCTTTCGCCGCCACTTTCTTAGTGAATTCCCACGAGAATCCCTGAATCCAGCCGTCACACATCGGCTTGAAAGTGCCTTTCTTTATCTCATCCTCCAGAAAACCGCGCACTTCCTGTCTGAAGGATTCCTGTTCCTTGGTAAACTCGAAATCCATGCTTTTATACTCCTAAAAACATTTTATGAGGCTTAAAAAAATACGGGACTAAACAACGAGGCAGGTGACCGTTCGGGTGATACCGGTGATAGGGTGAATATGCTGGGTAACCAAGTCACCGATTTCATTCAAAGTATCCAGTTCGACAATAGAAATCACGTCATAAGGACCGGTCACGGTTTCCACTGATTTCACGCCCTTGAGACGGCTGAGACCGGTAACCACTTCTTTGGTCCGCCCGACCGTGCACTCGATGAGGATATAAGCCCTGGCTGATGTGTTTGCCATTGTAACTACCTCCCGACTTTATTTTTATACAAGAAAACGGATAATAAGCTTTGCGCTTTTTCCATTATATCCTATTAGTAAAATGATTTCACTATCGAATATGGCGGGGGTGTAACGGGTAACTTTCAGATTTCAGTTGTCAGATGCCAGCCAATTAATTTGTGTTAACCCGACCAGAAATCGGCATAATAATATTAAAGAGAAGTCTGATTTATACTTTTGCCTTGCAGTGGGCACGTTGCTCACCTTATAATAATTGTATTCCGTCCAGCTTGATTAACCCCGCAGTAACTAACGGAGGAACATTTTGGAATATTTTTTAAACGAACAGCAAAAGACATTAAAAAGCCTGGCACACCGGATCGCCGAAGAGAGGGTTTTACCCATCCGCGCCGAGCTTGATGAAAAAGAGCAATTCCCCACAGCCATCATGAAAGACCTGGCAGATAGCGACCTTTTCCGCATCTTTATCCCGGAGAAATACGACGGATTAGGCGGCGGTTGCCTGGATTTGTGCCTGGTAGTGGAAGAATTAAGCCGGGTTTGCAGCGCCGTGGCCGTTTCTTATGCAGCGACCGCGCTGGGAGCTTACGCGATCATACTTTACGGTAGTGAAGAACAGAAGCAGAAATACCTGCCTGCTATCGCATCCGGGAAAATAGCCGCTTTCGGATTAACCGAGTCAGCCGCCGGTAGCGATGCCAGCGGCATTAAAACCACCGCCGAAAAAACCGCGGAGGGATATGTGCTCAACGGCACGAAACAGTTCATCACCAACGGCGGTGAAGCTGAGATTTACACCATTATCGCTCTGACCGATAAAAACAAAGGACCGCGTGGCGCCAGCGCATTTATCGTCGAAAAAGACACTCCCGGTTTCACGTTCGGAAAGAAAGAAAAAAAGATCGGTATTCGCGCTTCGGTGACCCGCGAACTGATATTCCGCAATTGTCTCGTTCCTGCCGAAAACCTGATCAATAAAGAGGGGATGGGTTTTATCGCCACGATGAAAGTTTTGGATAACTCACGCCCCGGTATCAGCGCTCAGGCGTTAGGCATCGCACAAGGTGCAATGGAGACAGCAGTAGATTATACCCGCCAGCGCATTCAATTCGGTCAGCCTTTGATCTCCCTACCGGTCGTTCAATATAAACTGGCGGATATGGCGATACAGGTTGAAGCTGCCCGGGCGCTAGTTTATGCGGTTGCCAGAACAATCGACAGCCATGTCAAAAGCTTCACAGAAGAATCCGCGATGGCCAAGGTCTTTGCGTCGGATGTAGCGATGAGGGTTACCGTCGATGCGGTTCAAATCTGCGGCGGCGCGGGCTATATGCGCGATTATCCACTTGAAAAGATGATGCGTGACGCGAAAATTACCCAGATTTATGAAGGGAGTAACGAAGTCCTGCACAATGCCATCGCTATCGAATTACGAAAGCGAAAGGGTAAGCGGGAATGAACATTATCGTCTGCCTGAAGCAGGTCCCCGGTACTACCGAAGTCAAAATCGACCCCGTAAAAAATACCCTCATCCGGCAGGGCATCAAAGCCATCGTTAATCCTTTCGATAGTTATGCGCTGGAAGAAGGAGTCCGTTTGCGGGAACGTCATGGCGGCAAGGTAACCGCGATCAGCATGGGGCCGCCGCAAGCTACAGATATGCTGCGAGACGCGATCAGTGCCGGCGCCGATGAGGCTATTTTATTGAGCGATATGGCATTTGCCGGTTCGGATACACTGGCAACTTCTACTACGTTAGGAAAAACCATTGAAAAAATTAAAAACTACGATCTGGTCATTTGCGGCCGGCAGACTCTGGACGGGGATACCGGTCAGGTAGGCCCTGAGCTCGCCGAAGCTTTACATGTTCCCTTTATTGCCTATGTCAGCAAGGTGGAAGAAATTGCCAATGGCAAGATGCGCGTCCAGCGTATGGTGGAAGACGGCTACGAAACTATCGAAACAACACTGCCGGCGGTGATCACAGTGGTGAAAGAAATCAATGTACCGAGGTTACCTTCCTTACGGGGACTGTCTAAAGCTAAAAATGCGCAAATTCCCACTTGGACGGCTCAAGATATAAGCGCGGATAAAGAGAGTATCGGGCAAGCAGGCTCGGCTACCTGGGTAGTGAAAGTGTTTTATCCGCAGAGAATACAACACGCTGAGATGTTAAAAGGCGATCCTGAGGCTCAGGTGAATGCTCTGGTCGAGAAATTAAGAGAGGGGAAACTGATTTAATTGTTGTGGTCACCCTCACCCTGTCCCTCTCTACATCAGCTGTGCTGAGTACTATAGCCATCAAGGGAGAGGGAACTAACCTCACCTGATATTCCTCTCTCCCCTCGTGGGAGAGAGTGAGAGTGAGGGGGCAAACTTTGAATAGGGAGATTTATGGGATTAGTTTTTGAGAAAGATAAATGCACGGGTTGCGGCGATTGTGAACCAGCCTGCACGTTCGGTTTAATAAATATCGTCGATGATAAAGCAAATATCAAACTGGAGGGCTGTAACCTCTGTGGAGCCTGCCGGGATGCCTGCGCTTTTGAAGCCATCCGTATCGAAAAAGAGATCGTAGCGGCTTTAGCCGATATTAATGAATATCATGGTGTCTGGGTTTTTAACGAGCAACGCAACGGTGAGATCAAAGGCGTGGGCTATGAGCTCCTTTCTAAAGGTAGAGAGCTGGCGGACACATTGAACACGGAATTATGCGCAGTCTGCTTCGGGCATAGCGGCAAAGGCATGGAACAGTTGACCGCATGCGGCGCCGACAAAATATATTTGATCGATAACCCGGCCTTTGCCGCTCAATCGGAAGACGTCTACGTAGCAGAATTGGTCAGACTGATAAAAACACACAAACCGGAGATTGTGCTGGCCGGCGCTACGCCGTTTGGAAGGTCTTTTTTCCCGAGGGTCGCTGCTATTCTTAAAACCGGCCTGACTGCCGATTGCACCGGACTGGATATAGACACCGAAAAGAAATTGTTAAGGCAAACGCGTCCTACTTTCGGCGGGAACGTGATGGCGACGATCATCTGTCCGTCAAAGCGACCGCAAATGTCCACCGTTCGCCCGCGCGTCTTTAAAAAGAAATTATTGCAGGTTCCTCATGCCGGTAAAATTATCAAGGTTGATTTCAATAAGGAAGCGATCGTTTCGAAAACGAAAATCCTGAACTTTGTCGCTGACTTGACGGAGAAAATCGCACTAGAGGATGCGGATATTATTGTTTCCGGTGGGCGCGGCTTGGGTAAACCGGATAATTTCCAGTTGATTCGAGATCTGGCATCGGCACTCGGCGCGGCGGTCGGCTCTTCACGCCCCCCGGTGGACGAAGGCTGGATCCCTTACTCCCATCAGGTGGGGCAGACGGGCAAGACCGTATGTCCCAAACTCTATATTGCCGTCGGTATCTCGGGGGCGGTCCAGCATATGGCAGGAATGCAGACATCCGATTGTATCATTGCCATCAACGACGATCCGGAGGCCCCGATCTTTCAAATCGCTAAAATCGGCATAGTCGGCGATCTTTTTAAAGTAGTGCCATTGCTTACAGAGAAACTGAAGAACGGGTAAACGGGGTTCTTTTTTACCTTTGCGAGACCGCCGATAAGTGTACAAATGACATCCCTGTAAATGAGGTTGCTTCTGGTTATCGCGAATGAATTCCCACTAAAATAAGCAAACGCAGAGAGTTATTTCCTTCACAGCCAACTTCATTAAAGATAATGTGCGATAATTACTAAAGATGAAAAAGCTACATTTCGGCACCGCCGGCTCACCCCGTAATCCGGAAAATCTATCCACAGTTGATGGCATTAAGCGTGTCTCTGAAATCGGCCTGGATTGTCTTGAGATTGAATTTGTCCAGGGTGTCAGGATGAGTAAAGAGACGGCGCAGCAGATTTCCGTGGTCGCCGCTAACCGAAATATCAGACTGTCTGCGCATGCGCCTTATTTCATCAATCTCAACGCCCGTGAGTTGGAGAAAATTCAAGCCAGTCAGGTGAGACTGATACAATCGGCGCGCGTGGCCTCACTCTGCGGCGCCGGAGATGTGGTTTTCCACGCAGCTTATTATATGGGGAGTCCTCCGGAAATAGCCTACGATATCGTAAAAAAGTACCTTTTAGAAGTTATCGACCAATTGGGTAAGGAAAAGATCTCCGTAAACTTAAGGCCGGAAGTAATGGGGAAATTGAGTCAGTTCGGCACGCTCGATGAATTGCTCAATCTGGCATCGGAAACGAATGGTATAGCGCCCTGCATCGATTTCGCACACTGGCGCGCTCGGACCGCAAAAAATAATTCGTATGAGGAGTTTTGCGGCGTTTTAGCTAAAATTGAGAAGCGGTTGGGGAAAAGCGCTTTGGGAAATATGCATATTCATGTGGCTGGTGTGGCTTTCGGTAGCAAGGGAGAATTGAATCATCTTAACCTGCAGGACTCAGATTTTAAATATGAGGAATTACTGAGGGCTTTGAATGATTTCAAAGTCGGGGGAATTCTGATTTGCGAGAGCCCCAATCTGGAAGATGATGCCCGGCTTCTCCAATCGACATATATCAATCTGCACAATAAGAATAGCTGAGTAAAAAAATTCTAAATCCGAAATACTAATTTCTAAATTAGATATTCGTTATTATGATTTCCAGGAATTCTTTATCATCCGACTGGATCTTCGTTGCACTCGCAATGTGCATAATACTTGAAAAATGTTCTGCTTGATATTAAATTGAGCGTAAATCATTCGACGGGTTGAATGATATAGGTTAGAAGGTGCCTACCAAAGCCGTTTTGATTATACGATTATCAATGTAGTGTTTGACTAATCATACACTTCTCAATAACTGTGAAGCTAATCTCATTAACAGACCCGGTAAATTCCCCGTAGCGGGTTAAATGGATTCCCGTTTTCACGGGAACGACAGTGGAGGAAAAGGCCGTATTTACCAACACAAAATAAGTATTATGCCCGCAATGACTTGCTTTATTTATCAGTCTGAGGATACAAAGAATCCGAAGAATTTCCCTCATTACTCAGCAGGCAGGGAGATCCGTCATCCTTCCGCTAAAGACTCAGGACGAGATGCATTACCCAATAAAAAAGCCTCACTTTCAAAGTGAGGCTTTTAGATACTCAGGCTATTTAATAATTACCAGTGGTTAGGGTTGTCGTTATTCAATGTGGAATT
>Ga0182021_10001116_pt1 | contig 30510 bp, 20 predicted proteins | sample 612E3MmetaG_FD_120493 | JGI IMG/M metagenome (GOLD analysis project Ga0182021, IMG submission 120493) | Permafrost microbial communities from Stordalen Mire, Sweden - 612E3M metaG (Illumina Assembly) | ecosystem: Environmental > Terrestrial > Soil > Wetlands > Permafrost | place: Sweden... | reverse complement strand
TGCCAAACCTGCGACAAAACAACTGAAATTCCCAAAAAAGAAAAAGGGGAAGTATTGTTTTCAGTATAAAAGTGTACGTGGGAAGGCGGGTCCGACGGGAACCACCCGCCTATAGGAGCATTTATTCTACATTTTCCCCTTTTTGGTTAGTAAGCAAGGTGTGGTTCGAGGGAACCGCTGCCGAGCAACTGCCTTTTATACTATTTTTCCTCTGCAATTATCCCATTTGATCCCGAAAGAGTCTTGTCTCTTCCGATGCCAAAATCAGCGTACCGCGACAGTACCGTATACTAGCATTTTCTCATGGAGAAGGTTATGTACGCTAGTACAGCATACTGACGAAGTGGTGACACCACCTTCAAGTTTGCTCCCGAGCGAAATGCAATACCCCTTTTTTCTAAAAATTGCAAGGTAGCTTAGCTGGCGTAAGCGGCGATGGACTGGGAGATTTTTCAGTTCACTGGTACATCCATTTTTTATTGCAAAACGGAATTAAAGCCTCGAGCGGGCTTTGATATTGGGAACTAATCTGCCAGCTTGTAATGACCACGTGTCAAAGAACAATGACAGTATCTATCGTGAGCACTGGGCGGAGGATAAGGACGCTACAACATCGAATTATGGCAGACAAAAGTTTACCCCAGAACCCAAAACATTTGAGAAGTTGACAATCTCATATAAGGCATATTCCCATATTTGTAATATGAATTGAAAAATAGCATGGCTTAAATGCAATCTTGAATCTCAATACACATTGAGGAAAAAGATTTGAAGACCCATGTAAAAATTGAACGCTATTTTACTGCCCTTGCATTATCACCGCTAGTCTCACTTGAGAGAAAAGAGAGAGAAAGAAGACTTGACGAGAGACTAAAACGTTTTCAAGAAAAACAAAAAAATCTTAAGTGAAAGAAGTTTTCTTTCAAAAAAGATTGGATAAAGCTTAATCGATTGTGATAGTACCTACGCAATCACAAATATTATTATTCAATACATAATACATTATACATGAGGCGAAAGGATGACTTCTAAACACAAAACGTCCGAAAGTAATTATATTCAAAACTTACCTTTGGATGAAAAGCTAAAACATGCAGTAGAAAACTGGTATTCATAGAAAGAAAGACTAAAAAATACATTAATTCTACCAAAGCGATTGCACTTTCAGATTTTATTTCTGCACTTCACAGATTTAAGATCGTTAGCCATCTATATTTAGTCCATGAATTGCTGCATTTTTAGTTAGCTGAAATAATAATTCAGGATTCATAAAACATAAGCCCCTAAAAACGAATTCTGTAATGAACATTAATGACGATTGATTCAACCTTTAATCGAAAAATCTGGCTTGCTTTTCACGGCTTAGGCTTAAGCTGCGTAGGCGGAGCAATATTTCTCCAAATCATAATGTTCGCAAGCATACTCTACAAAGGGTATTTTTGGGCAGTTGAGGCAAGTATAACGATACTCTCAGTTGAAATAGTTCTCACAGCTTTTGCTTTAATCTACTTTATTTTCATCTATCAACGGATAATTCGGTCAGTCAAATAAACAATTCCTGAAAGATAGCAATAAGCAAATTTTTGTTCTATTCTATTGCCGACCCGCCAATTAAATTATGAAGATTTTCCGTGCATTTTTTTGGTTGAGTCAATATTTTGCTGATTTCAACTTTTAATTTTCATGTCTTTGGTTGTTACCGTTTTTTCTTAACTATTATTGAAGTAATTATGATAGCTGTTACACTGATTATTGCAACTGTGATGACCGCCACTAAGTAGAGGTATAGAGGTGTCGATGTGGGCTGTGTTAAAAGCAAAGAAGATGGAGTTGGCGTTGGCGTGGGAATCGGCGTTGGTGTCGCAGTTGGAGTTAGTGAAGATGTTGGTGAGGTGGTGGGCGTAGGACTTGAGGTTGAGGTTGGAGTGGGAGTTGGGGTTGCCGTTGGTGTATGACTTGGAGTAGAACTTGAGGTTGGCGTGGGTGAAGCGGTTGGAGCTGGAGAAGGTGTTGGAGTTGGAGTGGGTGTGGGAGTCGGAATTGGACTTGAAGTAGGGGTGGGGGTTGCCGTAGGAGTTGGGGAAGGTGTTGGAGTTGGAGTAGACGTGGGCGTTGGAGATGCAGAAAGCTTTGTCAACCAAGAATAAGTTGCCCCAGCATCAGAGTACGTACCTACTAATGCATACTCGCCATCACTTGTCGTAATAATCCTTGCAATATTTGCATCAAATGTTTGACTCCATTGCAAGTTTCCAGAAGAATCAGTCTTAGTCAGCATATTTTCTCCTGCAAAAAGATAGCCATCAGCTGTCTGTACAATCGAATTGATTAACAATCCATAGTTTTCGCTCCATTGCAAGTTTCCAGAAGAATCAATTTTCACCAAATAATAATTAACAGTAGTTCCTCCAACAACCGTGTAACCTACAAGTGCATATCCACCATCCGTAGTTTGAATAAGCGAACCCAAAAATCCCATGAAACTCGGGTAAACTTTATTCCAAACTTCATTTCCTGAAGAATCGGTCTTAATCAATGTTGCATTGACATGCTGTATGCCCGCTAAAACAAATCCTCCATCGCTGTTCTTAATTATAGAATATGCGTGGGGCGAATCTGAAGTGCTTTGGTCATACGTTTTACTCCAGAGTATCGTACCAGTTGAGTCGGTTTTATTTAGCCAAATGTAGTTTAACGCGCCTGAAAAGGGTACGTAAGTAGAACCACCCCAAACGAGCCCTCCATCATTTGTCTGAATCACTGAACAAGGTATACCTTGACCTGCAGATTTGTTCCAAAGTAAGTTGCCTGTCGAGTCAGTTTTAACAAGGGTGCCTGAAAGCATCGCTACGCCTCCATCATATAGCACTGCGTATCCTCCATCATTTGTCTGAATAACAGAAGGAGCAGACGGCATAGAGTTTACAGCATAATTTTTGCTCCAGATTTGGTTGCCTGCCGAGTCGGTTTTCATAAGCAAACAACTTATGGGCAAGTTTGAACCTGCAATTGCATATCCACCATCAGTTGTCTGCACCGCAGAGTCAACCGTTTCATTGGGTGGAATTACATATGTCTTGGTCCATTCTATCCCGATTGGATTTGCTGCCTTCGCCCAGTCAAAGTTGCAGAATAAAATTAACGACCCAGACATGAGTAGAATGAGGAAAATTGCCGCTCCTTTATTCACAAACATTTCTCACTTTTAGTGAACTACTTTGAACTTATAACGTTTTGCACCATAAGATTTCAACCTGTCAAATAGAACATTAGTGGATATTAAGAGCACAGTTTTGGATACTCATAAGTAGAATAGTAATGTTGTTGCTACAGTAGTGAAGAAATGAGGGCTGCATAATTGAAAAAAGCTAATTTAAGAAAAGCTTTTGCTTGTTCTATAATCATCTTCCTGGCTTGCTCTTTATTTTTTTCTATAAATAATAATTCTGTTTCAGCAAGTGGAACAAATCAAATTTACTGGGGCGCTTGGGTCGGTACTCATCATATTGGATATCCTGATTTGCTTACAGGTTTCGAAAATCAAGTCGGTAAAGGAATGTCAATTTGGAATTGGATACAAATATGGACTATACCGCAAGATGTTGAAAATGTACCTAATTTTGATACAGCATTAATGGATCAATGCAGACAGCACGGTGCCATTCCAATGGTAAGTTGGTCTCCTGCAGCAAGTGACAATTCGTATAATGATGATTCTGCTAATTTTACTAATCTTCAAAGTATTCTTGATGGAAAATGGGATGCTTATTTAACTGCATGGGGGCAAGCTTCTCATGCGTGGGGACACCCATACTTTTTACGGCTAATGTGGGAATTTACTGGAGTATGGAATGATAACACACCTAGCAACCCTGGATATGGTACTTATCCATGGGGTAACGGTAATACACCTGCAATGTTTGTTGCTGCATGGCAACATATAGTAAATAAAGTTCGCGAAGCAGGAGGAACACAAATAACTTGGGTTTGGTGCCCAGCAGATGTTGGAGACTCCGTAACAACATTAGAATCGGTGTATCCTGGTGACCAATATGTGGATTGGGTTGGAACTGACGTTTACACCCATCCAGGGCAAACATTTGAACAGCAGGCACAACCAGAACTGGATAATATTCGTGCAGTTGCACCAAATAAACCGGTCATGTTTCCAGAAATAGGCTATTTTGGCACCGACGCTGAATATTGGAGCAATTTACTAACTAATATTATACCGAACAACTTTCCATACGTCAAGGCGGTACTTATATGGGAAGAACCATCCTTAGACTTAACAGTTGTAGACTCCACAACGTTACCGTCTTTTCAACAAGCAATTGCATCAAACTATTACAGCTCAAACAATTATTCCAATTTGAATACCTCACCTATACTCCCGTTAGGAACAAACTCAAATCCTTCAGCAACAACCTCTTCCCCCTCGCAAACAACATCTCCGTCTTCACCAACACCTTCAGTTCCAGAGTTTTCGTCATGGATAATTTTGTCTTTATTCATAATTTTAGGTGGCTCCGCTACAGTGGTGCTCAGGATTAGAAAACGCAATATGCCTAAAAGTTGATGTTACAACCCAGCTAAGCCTTTGAAAGTAGTCAACAATTGCTTACAAATTGTTTGAATAATTGCTTGTATTATTGGGGCATTAATTCGCTATTTAGAGCGATGCTAAATTATTCGTTAAAACAAAGAATAAATCGTATACAAATAGTGACTTTATTCTAAACAAGCTTTAATGCTTGGTTCAGAAAAGAAGTATCTGATAAATTGAAAAAAACTATAAAGTATTACAAGTGCTTGGCAATTATAACAGTACTTGTTACTTTAGCTTCTATTTCTTATTTGCATAGCGATATTGCAACTACCTATGGAGCTACCAATCAGTCAACCCAAAAAAATTCTTCCTATCAAAATTTTGGAGCCCTTAGCTTAAGCGAGCATAAAATTACTGCCTCAGAGCTTTCGACCTTGAAAAGTGAAGTTGGAGTTTACCAGCAAGGGAAAGACTATAACCAAGTAGTTAATGGATATGGCACCGGATTGCAGCCACCCACAACAAATGAATGGAACGCTATGTCCGAAACCACTTACGTAATTGATAACGTGAGTTACGCAAATACTCCATCTGCCATTGATAATTCTCAGTCACCATATTTTCCACCTATCGGAAATCAAGGTAGCCAAGGATCTTGCGTAGCTTGGTCAATAGGATATTATATTACTACTTTCCAAGCAGCAAAAGAGCATGGATGGAATCTCACAGGTGCTACATGGAGTGGAAGTCAACCAACATTGAGCTACCAAAACAGAATAATTAGCCCTGCATTTGTTTACAACTTAATTAATAATGGTCAAGACGGCGGCTCAAACATTTATGACGCGATGCAACTGGTTTGTTTCATTGGTGCAAGTTCTTGGACGAATATGCCGTATAACCAAAATGACTACACTTCTTGGCCATCACAAGCTGCTTGGACTGAAGCCCCCTTATACCGTGGCAATAGTAGTGGCTGCCAATACATTTCTCTTACCGACGATACAGGCATCAATAACTTGAAGAATATGTTAGCTTCAGGAAATTTAGTTTCAATAGCTGTTGATGCAAACAAGTTCACTAACCTTACAAGTAATGATGTTTGGACTTTAGATAACTATAACTCGATTTCACTTAATCATGCTGGAACCGTGGTGGGATACAACGACAATTTTTCTTATGTTGAGGGAGGACAAGTAAGACACGGTGCATTCAAAATCGCTAATTCGTATGGAATAGGTAGCTGGGAACCAGTCCAAACGGGATTCTACTGGATTTCTTACGCAGCTATGGAACAGGAAGTACAATCATGCTATTATTACTTTGATCAAACTAATTATCAACCTTCTTTGTTAGCAAGTTTTAATATCAATGATAATGCAAGAAGCAACTGCGTCATTACTGTTGGTTTAGGAACCCCAAGCAACCCGATCGCAACCAAAAGCTTCAACAATTACGTTTCTGGTGGTGACCACCCTTTTTGCTCAAACAACATTGTCATGGATGTAAGTGAGTTCAATAACTATGTGCCAAACTTGTATAATCAAACATTTTTCTTACAAGTATATGACTCCCAAGGATACCAAACTAACGGGACCATAACGTATTTTGCAGTTGGAACCTGGAACGCCTTGGGTACACCCTGTCCAACTTTAAAGAATCTGAACGTGTTCTTGAATGTAACTTACAATCCTTATGTTACATCAAACATAACATTGCTTCCTGCTGGCGCTTCGGTTCCTGTTTTTGCGCCAAACTATTTTCAAATTCTTAGTTATTTAAACGGTCAACCGCAACTAGCTCACGGCCAAAATGGAACACTTACATTAACCACTGATGGCGGCACCAATATCACCATTTTTGGACAATCATACAGTTCAAACGAATCAGAAGAATGGGTATTGAATTCACAAAAAGCTTCCGTTACTTTACCTGCCGGATCGACTGCGATTTTCTATTACTATGACATTCTCGGCCAACAAGTAGCCTATGCAATATCTGACGGTGGAAACACAATCAGCCCTATATTGACTTATTATACTGCCCCTTTGACCGCCTCTTCGCAATTCAACCAAACGGCAAAAGCTACATTTTTACCAAACGTCAATCAACAAAGGGTCATGATACTTAGAGGGACAAATGCTTATGTTAGTAATGATATCTTGAACGTTTCTGCAGGTCAACTGCCTCAAGCCCAGTGGGTTACTTCAATATCAACTTGGAGCATATTTCAAACTAATCAGATTCCAAGCCCTATAATGTACTATTACCAATATCAAGTCAATGCGACTTACAAAACATCTGACGGATCAATAGCTCCATCTACACCTTTCCTATCAGGTACACAATTTGGCATCAATTATCAACTTTCCCTTAGCACCCTAAATCAGACAACCTGGTTGGATGCAGGTACGATTTGGTCCGTAAATACCATGTTAACAGGTCCATCCGGAACTGAACAATGGATTTGTTTGGCAAGCTCTTCTGGAAACGAAACTGGGGTTACAACAATAGCGCCAACTTACGTTCACCAATACTATTTAACAATAACTTCACCATTCGGTTCACCAACAGGTCAAGGATGGTATAACAGTGGAAGTACAGCTTACGCAGGGCTAAACTCTGGAAACATATCTGGCGGAATAGGCACGCAATACATGTTCGCTTCATGGACCACAGGTGGCAATAATTCCGCACTTAGCAATCCTATTATCATGAATAGTTCGCTTACAGCTGCAGCAACCTGGAACACGCAATACTATCTAAGCGTCCTTTCTGTTTATGGATCCCCAACGGGTAACGGCTGGTATAACTCAGGTACCACAGCGACTTTTGGAGTAAATACTCCAGTTCCAGGTGGCACCGGAACACAATATATGCTTAACACTTGGAATGGGGCAGGGACGGGTTCGTATAACGGTTCAGCCGCTTCATATTCAGTTACAATGAATAAGCCTATTACGGAAGCAGCAAATTGGACAACTCAATATCTTTTGACATTTGCCGTCACACCTACGGGAAGCGGATCAACCACGCCCACCGGCATCAATTTGTGGGTGCCTCCAGGTTCACTTTCGATAAGTGTAATACCTAATTCAGGTTACTCTTTTTCAACTTGGACAGCCGACAGTGACCAGATCAGCTTCTCCAACGCTAATTCAATGTCAACAACTGCAAATATTAATGGACCAAGCATAATCACTGCGAGCTTGCCACAAAATCCTACGCCAACTCCATCCCCAACGCCTAGTCCAACACCAACACCTTCCCCAACTGTCACTCCAATCCTCACCTCAACTCCAACACCGATTCAAACAGCCACGCCTTCCCCAACAGCATTGCCATCAACCAATCAATCCGCAACAACTGTCCAAGCGACAACGGATAGTGGGGAAACATTTGACCTTACCATCGGCGGAAACGTAACCTGTTCTCAGATGTCCAATGTTATTATCGCAACAAACCAGGCTGATTCAAAAACAACGATAATCTTCGTGGTAAAGGGAGAAAATGGCACAACTGGTTTTAGCAATATCACAATTCCAATAAATGCAGTGCCCTTCGGAACCACGCCGACAGTCTATATTGATAATATAGTTGCACAAAACCAAGGTTCCTGTCAAGACAACAGCAATTACTATGTATGGTACACTACACATTTTAGTACACATGAAATATCTATAATGTTCACTAAATCATCTTCAATTCCCGAGTTTCCATCATCAGTCATGTTGTCGCTGGTCATCATATTAACAGTCTCATTTACAGTTGTGTTCACGATCAGAAAACGCAACGATAGAAAATAGCATACACTTAAAACAAAAACTTATGAAAAGGCGAAACTAAGCTAACTAAAGCAACTTAAGCAAGCCATCTTTAAGCGAAACCTTAGGCTCATAACCTAAGACCTTTCTGGCTTTAGTTATGTTTCCATAGCTATGTTTGATATCGCCAGCTCGAGGCTTCTCATAACAAATCTCTAAATCAACGTCAGCTAACTCCAAGAGCGTTTTAGCCAACTCATCAATAGAAGTAGGCTTGCCAGACCCAATATTGAAGACCTGGCTGTGAGCATCTGCGTTTTGCATTGCAGCAAAAACGGCATTAACAATATCGTTCACATTAACAAAATCTCTTGATTGGGAACCATCACCATAAATAATTAGAGGTTTCTTTTCTTTAATTCTGCCAATGAACCGAGTTATTACGCCGCTGTAATCATTCAAGCCTTGTCTAACACCGTAAACGTTAAAAAACCGCAAAACAACCGATTGCAAAAGATCCTGCTTATCAGATTGCAAACAGTAGTTTTCAGCTTGAAGTTTAGATTCGGCGTAAGGAGAAATTGGGTTTGTTTCAGAAGTCTCTTTAAGAGGTAAAGATTCTGGATCGGGATCACCATAGACGGCGCATGAAGAGGCTAAAACAAATTTTCCAACAGTTTTTTTAGCACTTGCGTTTAGCAAGTTTTTTGTTCCGCAAGCGTTAACGTCAAACGTGAAATCGGGATGGTCAACTGAAAAAGTTACACTGATCTGGGCTGCGAAATGGACAACGGCATCAACATTTTCTAAGCATTTGTAGACAACGGCTGAGTCACGGATGTCGCCTTTGACAAAATCCACTTTCTCAGCCTTTAAGTGATCGGACAAATTTTCAAGGTGACCGCTGGATAAATTATCAAGAACTCTTACATTGTAACCTTCAGATACTAACTTATCAACGAAATGACTACCGATAAAACCTGAGCCGCCTGTAACCAAAACTCGCTCTGGCTTACCCACAGACCTCAACCTTTAGACTCTTTAAAGCGATTAATCTGCATAATGAAGTAAGATGCAAGAAACTCAAGTGGGTACCAACCAACGATTCACTATCGACAGATAAACCCTAAAAACATTATGGTATAGAAGATTATCTAAATATTAAAACCGGGTTTTTCAAATCTTCTGAAAATTCAAGTGTCCAGTTTTGACTAAATAAAAAAATGAAAAGAAATGTGAGGATTAAGTTACTGCAGTGGTTTGATCAACGATTTTGGCCATTGGAGCATTCTTCTTCACTGATGCTATACCATTTTCGGCTGACTCTTTTGTCCCATACGATTGGCTTACTGCAATTATTTCCCCGTTTGCAGCTTTCAGGTGGAAACGGAACTTGTCAGGTGCATTGCATTGGATTTCAAAAATCGGGTCTTGGACAATTCCGGCGCGATGCGTGGAATCTAACATAGGTTTTTCCAGTGCCAAATCTGCTATCTTGGCTACTGGAGCATTCTTTTTTATTGACGCGATGCCTTTTTGAGCGGACTCTTTTGTCCCATACGATTGGCTTACAGCAATTATCTGACCGTTTTTAGCTTTCAGGTGGAAACGGAACCTTCCAGAAGAATCAAGCAGAATCTCAAAAACTGAAACTGTTGTTCTTGTTGATGCAGCAAGCGGACCCCATACCTCCTCAGCAGTCATCATTGGTTCCGGCGCTTTCTCAACTACAGGCATCACTTCGGCAACTGGCATCGGTTCCGATGCCTTCTCTGCTACCGGCATCACCTCAGGTGTTACCACAGGTTCTGCCGCTTTCTCAACAACAGGCACCACCTCTGGAACCGGCATCGATTCAGGCGCCTTCTCAACAGCAGGCATCACAACAACCGCTGGCATAGGTTCAGGAGCCTTCTCAACTACATGAGCTGTTTGAGCATGAGCATTCAAGGCTTCCAAGGTCATAAATCCCATTCCACAAACAGGACAAGTAAGCTCCATATTTGGCATAAGCACTCTGTCCACAACATGTATTATGCCACTTTCTGCCACAATGTCTGTACTTGTAATGTGTGCATCATCATTAATTATCGGGTTCATGTGAAGATGCCACCGACCAGCGCCATGAATCTTAACTTCTTGGCCTTGAACAGTCTTAGCAGTTTTCATTTGAGCTATTTCATCAATTGTAAACTTTCCCGGAATAACATGATACATGAGAACCGCCTTAAGCTTTGGAATATTTTTCATAAGGTCATCGACTGTACCCTCTGGAAGCAATTTAAAAGCACCATCATCTGGAACGAAAATCGTGAACGGACCTTGACCTTGCAATATTTCAACTAATCCTACCGCTTTTACAGCTGCGACAAATGTTTTGAAACCCCCAGCTTCAACAGCGATATCAACGATATCTTCCATTCATTTTCACCTCCAGCCTCACTAATTCTTCGAGTTAAAAGAACGCAAGCTCGCTACCAGAAAGCACTCATTTTCAAACATAAACTTATGTGACTGTTGGTTCACAGCAACACTCTCAAGTTTGCGCTATGCTTTGAGCCCAACTGCTGAAAAGCGCACTTATTTACTCTTTTTTAATTAATCAACCATACAGAATTAAACACAACCACAAACAACCAAACTTCAAATTAAGAAAACAGCTTGGGCATACTGCAATAATTTTTTCTTCGCAGTCTTCTTTCAAGGTTGACCTAAAAGTAATTTTTGAATCATTTTCTCTTTTCATTTTCATTGTCTAATAATGTCTAATATTGTCTAAAAATGACGCAACCTACAACCAATTCAAAGCCTAAATCAAGAAAGCAACCCAAAACAGTCTGTCCAGAAATAGCAATTTCAACTGTTGTTGTTCTTCTTGAGAATAAACAACTGAGCCGTTGAGGAAGGTGGCAGATTGTTTTGTCAAGTTGTCTGTATGGGGTTAGATGCACATGATGCAATATTGAAGGTTTGTGTTTTTATTGATTAATTCAAGTGGTAAGGGTTTCAAAATTTAGGAAGAGAGAAAAATGAAAAAAGGCAACTTGAAGAATACACGCTACCCGGTAAACTTCAAAAAACTCAGAAAACCAGCTGTCCTATTCGTAATGGGACTCTTCATCTTAGTTATGCTTTCAGCGTTTCAATTGGCTCCAGTTCAAGCTAAAACATTTTCATGGTATCATCCAGAGCCAATCAAACTTCCAGTTCCAGTTCGTTCTCTGATGCCAATTTCTATTCCAATTTGCACGCACGCACCCACTCAAGAATCAACTCATAACCCAATTTCCACAAACCCCCCCACTGAGTGGAAAACTCATTATCCGATTTATTATAATCCGATTGTTCCTCCAACATCAACACCAGATCCGACCCCAACTACAGCCCCTGACCCAACAACCACACCTATATCAGACCCACCTAAAACACAAGACCCCACTCCAAGCCCCACTCCAACAATAACCCCAACCCCTTCACCAACCCCTTCACCAACCCCCATACCAGCAACACCTTCGCCGGTTCCCACCCCAACCCTTCTTCAATCACCTGCGCCTCAGTCTTCACCTAACTTAGCACCTATAACTGATGGACTATGGCATATTGATTCTTCATGGAATACGGCCCCGGCAGACAATTTTTATTATGATTCAACAACAACCCATAATGGAGCACCAACTTGGAGAGCGGAACCTGGATCTTCTTTGGGCGTTGACCACGATTGGTGTCCACTTGCAGTAAAACCCGGCGACCATATTGTTATGACATGTTGGGTAAAGACTTTGGGAACTCCTGACTCTGCTATTGGTCGGTCAGGTGCAACAATAGGCATAGACTTTTACACAGGGAATTACGGCGGCACATGGGCAAGAATTGGCGGCATGAATGCTCCAGGAGACCTATCTATAGAAGGAAACCGAGATATTGGATGGGCTCCAGATAGCGCTTCCTTTGTGGTTCCTTGGGGCAGTAATTGGGTTTTACGAACTTACGATTTTACAGTGCCTAAGTTATGGTGTGGCGACGGAGGATTATCAAATAATCAAGTACCCAGAGGAGCTTACGCTATTCCGCAATACATATGCCCTTGGCTGATGGTGTCGGCTAATTACGGTAGCACTCAAGGAATTTACACAACTTGGTTTAGCGACTTTCAATTACACATCAATCCTTAAACACCCTAAAAACAACTAAGCAAAGTTTTCTCCATGCCAACTTACAGCTGTGGCCAACTTTTTATAATATTTTAGAGGTGTGCATAATTTTAAATCTAGTTAGCGTCTATTTGTTTTCATGGAAGCCTGTGAGATTGTCAGGCTTTTCGTCAACAAAGCGATAGTTCCAGCCGAGCTTAAGAGACGTGGCAATCCAGGTTATGGACGAGCCAAAGCACTGAGAATTCTAGTCTACGCTAGATTGAAAGGATTAGACAACGACACTCGCATAATTGAACATCTAAAGAAACATACTGCCGTTTCCAGAACATTGGGGCTCTACAGAATACCAAATAGAACTACTGTTGGCAGATGGTGGAGACGTTATCTATGTATTCTGGAAGAGACTTTCGTAAACATTGCAGACATGCTTCAACTCATAGAGCCAACAAAAACTGTTATCGTTGATTCAACGCCTCTTGTTGATCTCTATGACATGAAGGCACGATGGGGTCATACATGCAGGGGAAAGTTCAGAGGCTTTAAGCTGCATGCAGCTGTAAACCAGCTTGGTCTACCGTTGCGAGCGATAGTTACGCCTGGCAACTGTTATGATTCGCCGTTTCTTCCAAAACTGATTGAAGATTTAGAAGCTGATTACGTTTTGGCCGATGCAGGCTATTGCTCTAAACAAAATATTAATGCTGTCAGAGATATGGGTGCTGTTCCTGTCATCGCTGATAATCCTCGTAAAAAAGGAAAAAGCCGCAAAATTGAGGCCTGTGAGCTTTTGAGAAAGAAACGTTATGTTGTTGAGCAGTTTAATGGGCATGTCAAGGACAATGTTTTAGGTGAATGCTGGGTTTGGCCAAGAGGTTTGGTTAAGAAGACGGCGATGGTTACGGCTGGCTTGATATGTTATGATGCTGAGGCAATAAGGTCGCTAATTGCTGGCGAGAAAAGTCTAAAGAGCGTGAGTAAGTACTGGGCTTGACACAATAGTTAGACGGTTGTAGGCATCTCAGGTTGCAAAGATACCAAACCAATAGTGTTTAAGTGCACCAGCCCAGCATTACTCAATAAGATAATTAGCAGTCAAAGGATAAAAAATTAATTGTGCACACGTCTAAATATTTCAATAACGCTAACGACTGGCAATATACTGCATAGAAAACGAGAATGGCAGCAAACTATTTTGTGAACAAAAAAACAGGAAACTGCCTCAATTTTATGCATTGTAAGACTTGTTACAAAGTCTAAAAAAAATATTTCTGTAATATGTCAAAAACCGCATTATTGCTCAAACGAGCCTAAGACAGTTATATTGCTTTTGAGAAAGAGGATATTGTATCGCATCATATACGATACAAGAAAGAGAAGAACGAAAGGAGAAGGAGAAGGCACAAAAATGAGTTTAATTGAACAATTAATTACCGAAAAAATAAAAAAAATAAGTCCAGCGTTAGACGCACAAGGCTCTGACAGAAAAATGCTTCAACTCGCATGCAAAGACTTCGCCAACTACATGAAAGTTAACAGCAAATCAGCTTGTTCAACAAATTTTGAAGAAAAACTAGAAACAATATCAAAAAACGATCCACAGGAACTCGACTCTTTCTTAACCATTTGGACTGGCATGTGGATCAGCAAGTGGCAACAACGAGTTAAAATATTCATAGGAAACAACGCTAAGAAAGAACTCAACGATCTACAGCAAACTTATTCAAAGGCAGAACCAATGTGGAATAGCTTGGAGTGCAAACAAGAACTAATAGATATGGTTAAGTCGATGCTGATTAACAATGGAGAAATCTGCGGTTCAGAAATGCTCGCAGAATACGCTTTAAAAATAGAGTTAACAAAAAACAAAGTAGACCTAAAAAACAAACAGGAAGCATTAACATTCGTAAATAACTTAACTCACCGTGTGCATGCAATCGCAAAAACTACCGGTCCACTGATGTTTGTAGAAATAAACAAAGCATATTACAACTCACTTCAAACACAAACCCTACAATAAATAAACAGCGACAAACCCAATTTTATTTTCTCAACAAGAAAATATTCTTTTATTTTCAGATAAGTAAAGAAGTTTTATCAAATAATGGCAGATCCTCTAATTCGCCCTATTGGCGCGCAAAGGATCACATTTTCTTGTTTGATCGATACTTTCTAAAATAAATATATGAGAATAATTTTTCGTAATATATCGTAAATCGGAAGACTGCTCTTAAAGCAGCTGTCTCTATTTTTTAGCAATGGTCTTGATTCAATGGCAATCTTAGAATTTCAACCGAAAAACGAGCTTGACAACTCAGAGGTCCAATGGAATAATTTACTTTCAAGAAGTCTGGACAAAAACCCATTTTTAACCTATGAATGGCTTATGTCTTGGTGGAAACATTTTGGAAACGGAAAAGACCTTAAAATATTCACCTCTGAAGAGATGGGGCAAGTTTCGCTTGCAATACCCATTATGTATTCCTCAAAGAAAATTCCAGGTTCAAAAAGGTACGAAGCAAGCTTTGCAAGTTCTGGAGATTGTGACTACCAAGGTTTTCTAGTTACTGATTTCCAAAAAGCTGCAAGAGCGATAAACCCTCTGATAGAAACTATATTGGAGACCTGTGATGCAGACAAACTGGAACTCAATGATATCCCGGAAGATTCAGTCAGCGCCAGACTACTTGCTGGTGTTAAAGGCGATAGCTTCGGAGTTAACCAATCAATAGTTAACACATGTCCATACATTCCCTTCCCAGATAACCGTGAAGCATTCTTCAGCAGGTTAGGATCAAACATGCGAAGAAACCTAAAAGTCTGGGAAAGAGACGCCCGAAAAGATTACAGAGTCGAATTCGTAAAGCACCAAGAAATTGGCACCCTTAAAGAAGCCATGAAAATCTTCTTTGAATTGCACCAAAGAAGCCAAACAGCTAAAGGCTACCCAGGTGTGTTTTCATCCGATACTTACAGAAGCTTTCATATGGATTTAGCAAATGCTTTCGAAAAAAGAGGCTGGCTGACTCTTTTCTTTTTAACATTCAACGATGAACCTGTCTCAACTATTTATTCCTTCGAATACAATGAAAAACTGTACTGTTACCTTTGCGGATTCAACCAAGATTACAGCAGTTATCGTCCTGGACATCTGGCATTCAAAAACCTCATGGAATATGGAATGAAGAAAAACCTCAAGGAACTAGATTTCCTACGTGGCGACGAAGAGTACAAAACAAGATGGAACCCAACAATTAGAACGAATCTTCAGTTTAGAATTAACAAAAAAGGAATATTAAGAAAAATTACCCATATGCAAGGCCCCCCGTCTGCAATTTCAAATCTCAACCAAAAAGTAAATTTCATATCGCATAGATTATTCGCAAGCGGTCCTTGAATTGTCTTAAAAATTGAGTGGGATTTAATAGGGTCTTTTCCCACTTACGATAGCTAAGAGGTTTTTCGAACGTTTGCCATTGGCCACTTTGCTTTGGGATACCTAGCAGGAAAAGGTTCGTCAAAGATTGCCAAAGTCAAAGTGAACCTACCGCTTCTACTAACAGCTTCAGTTCTTCCTGATGTCGATCTAATACTGCGCTTTCTAATGCACAGGGGACCAACGCACTCAATCATCACCATAACGGTTCTCATGATACCCTTTTTTGCCGTTTACCGAAAACAAGCCATCCCATATTACGCAGCACTCCTTACCCACATTTTAATAGGAGATTTCTTCACCGGAGGAATCGAGTTATTATGGCCTCTCTCACAAAACTGGTTCGGAGCCCTAAACTTAGCGGTGAATAGCTTAACCATCGAGGTTACGGAACTCATACTTTTCACTTTTACTTTGCCCATCATGTATAAACTCAAAGATCTACAGTCACTTTTCAAAGCTCACAACAAAAACTGGGTACTTATAATACCGTTAGGCGCTGTTCTTGGACCATTGTTAGCATTGGGTCGAGCGGGAGAAACAGCCATACCAATCCTTCTAGTGATCCCAAGCCTATTCTACGTAGTCCTATTTGCTTACTCAATTTTTGTTGAACTCAAAGAAAAATTCAATCAAGTCTCAAACAAAAAAACGCTTAACAAAAGTGAACGCAATTTACCAAATTCTTCAATTCCAAACCGCTAACAAAAGAAAAAAATTTACTGCGGTAAGTGATTTTCGGTTATTCATACACAAGTTTTAAGTGCAAAAAAACATATTGTTTTTCCCAAGAAGGGAGAAAAATCGAAATGAGTAGTCTTAAGAGTACGGTCGAGAAACTCAAAAATTTAGAGACGGAAAAACTAAGCCTTTTAGCTGAAATTGAAGAGCTAAAAAAGATAGCTGAGGCCAAATCTAATACTTTAGCAGATGAAATTGCAGCTTTACGAGAAGAAATTAATTCATTAAAAGAAGTTATAGAACCACAACAACCGCCCTCGCCACCAAGCGAGGAGTCTCTTAAGGAAAAGAATCTTGTATACATGCAAGGTCTGGCAGAAAAAACCCTAAATGAGTCAAAACAATTGGGAAGCCTAGTTTTTCCTGCCTTACCGTTCAGCCAGAATTTTGATAATTGGCTTGCTAACTTTCAGAAAATTGTAACTGATTTTGAGGCTCAATCAAACATATACGTGGATGACCAGTTTGCAGAAGATCGTTCCCGGATTTTTCTTGACGTTGAAGGAGCACTTACAAAAATAAAAGTCGAGGAAACAAACTGCGGCGCAGTTGAGAAAGCTCTAGCTTACAACAATCATTTTCTCTTGGAAACAGATAAGGAATACGCTGAAAAAACCAAGCAATTCAGCCTAAAAAAAGACGCCCAACTTCAAATTCTGTCCAACCGAGTGAATGAGATCGAACGTCAACTAAAAGTTCAGGAAGAAGAAAACAAACATAAATATTTGAAAAAGAGGACGGATGACAAAACTCCCCAATTAACTCAAAATCTAAAGACCGCTAAATCCGATCTGGAAGCAGCACAGAAAAGTTTTGCAGATGAACAGAATAACCTTAATGCCGATTACGAGAAAAAGAAAGAGGACATCATAAGGGAAGTAGAAAGTTTACGTAGAAAACTAGAGCAACTGGAAGCTGACACATCAATAGAAGCTAGGCAAGCAGCATGTCAAGCACTGTCTAATGCCATAAACGCTCTACTCGAAAGAAATTCCTCAATTGCTTAAAACAGCAGCCAGTCTCAGATAGCTACAAACAGAAGAGCAACGCTTCCGCTTTCGCCTAAATTTTATTTTACTTCAGCAAGGTCTCAAGTTTGTTTGTTTAGTCTATCCAGCAGCAATCAAATTTTCTAATTTCGGTTTCTTGCAGTTCAACTTTATCTTCTTTGACAACTATTGCGTTAACTTTACCGAAAAAATCTGTGAAACCAATAACTCTATTTTTAGCCATACTTTTTTTTCACATATCCGTCATTTGTTCTACACATTTGTTATTCTTTAAGTTTTTCGTACAAAATGGTCTCTTAACCGAAATTAGTCAAACCTTCTTGGATATTTCTACGCTATCCAGATAAAACTTTTTTCTGTATCAAAGACCTTAGCTAAAATTTTTTTGGCCATTTCGATTAAAACCTTTTAGACCAATAAGAATCATGAGACTTCCAATAACTACGAAGGAAATTTCGAGTGTTGGTAAATAAGGGCTTTCTCCATAATACTTCAGCAGGCTTATTATGAAGAAAAATAATCCCAAAAAGTCTAGATTTACACCGATCACGGTCAGGTACAAACGAGTTTCTCTGCTTATTTTACTCATTACCAATATTTTTGTTTTATGCAGATTTAAGAGTTATCATCAATAAAGCCTCTAAGGCAAAAATCACTTGTTTGTTGGGACGGCCTCCGCGTACCGAGCTAAAAAAATGAATGGGCCGTTAAGCATCGATCCGCGGAAGCCTTGGGACCAGGGCATTCTATTCAGATAGAGTAACCTGAATGCTCTTAAGAGTTCCACAAATAATCTAAATAGAAAGTATAGCCGGTTTCAACCGGAGTTAACAGGAAAAAGTTTAATTTATTTTTTAAAAGATTAAAATGGGTAGGTTAGAGTTTGCGGAAGATGCGTGAAGATGGCGAACCATCACCGCATTTCCCTCGAACCTACCCATCAAACGAAGAATTTCCACTCAGTTTCTTAAACTTTATGGACACAGAATTCAGACTAGTTATACCTTGTAAAGCCCAAGATAAAAATTCCAAAAAGCTCAGACGGATATCATAATTTCTTCGCAAATAGGGCACTTAAAGGGAAGCTTCTGTTGCAGATGTTTTTCCAATTATGTATTGAAGCAGAAGGAATGTTGCATTTAGGCAGCACTCGTCACCACCCATAGGTTCTCTATCACAGCCATAAAGTTAACTAGAAATGTTCATAAACATCATTGAACCAAAATTTCTGTGGAGATAGGTGAAGGCGCACATATGCAAAAGACAGAGGCATTCTTAGGTTTTTTTCTTATCTTGATGGGATCTATAGATTGCTTAACCACGGTTATAGGCGTTCTGTATCATGGAGCTACTGAGTTAAACCCCTTCATGACAGGCATAGTTAATTCAAATATTGGAGACTTTTTAGTCGTCAAGGTTGCAGCGACCATTTTCACGGCGTTCACCTACATTTTGGCGAACAGGATTTTAATGAAAACCCAGAACAAAAGCACCAAGGCCTTCAAATATTCTCTTAAATTGATAAATATAGCTTACGTGGGAATTATCATGTTTTTAGGTATAGTAGTCGCAAATAACTTTTTAATCCTATTAGCATAAGTCAAAATTTTTATATAATAAACGTCTAACCTACAGTCGGATGTTATGGTGATTTGAAGCTCTTCATTTTTCAAAATGTTATTATTTAATGTGTTTTTAGTCAGAGTACGAGAAAAAATAAGTGTTGTTCTGTCGGGCAGATTATTGCTAGAAGCCCAATTGGGCATAACTTTAATTCTTTAGAGGCGTATTGTGGTAGCTTCCAAAATAGTGTAAAGAGTGGAAGTGAAAAAAAGTTGCTATCTCGTGATTGTGATGGATGCCCCCAAATGAAATCATGCAAAATACGTTTTTTCCCAGTTATCAAAGGCGAATTAGTTCATTGTCCCGACGGAACAAGACATCTAGTCGACAGTTGATATTTTATCAGGCGCAACTTATCAAAAGAGTCTAAAAAAGACGCAGAAAGACCGCAGAGGAACGCAGAGACACGCGCCCCAACGGGAAAAACCGCAACCTGCAAACGTTCAAAGCCCTAATTTACAAAGGCTTTTCGTTGAGATTTTGGTTAAATTATAATTCAAGCAAAAGGTTTTTGAAGGAAACGAAAAGTGGCAACAAAACTACCACAGCCTTAGCCACGCATATTCAATAGAAGGCATCGAAAAACCACTTCGATGAACAGGTAATTGAGATGAATCTTTAAGCCATATCAAAGAAAATTTTATCCAAGTTTCTCAATTTAAAGTGAAAGTTCAACGAATACCTGAACAAACCCTAATTCAAAAAAGCAGATTGAAACTAGCTGAACAAATTTTATCCAAAGACACCGCTTTCTCAACAGAGTCTTATGATTGGGAAAACTCATGGAACAATTGTGTAGTTTTCGTTTCCTATCTTGCTTAGTTTTGGAATGGTTATGGTGAATTTTGCTCCTACGTCAGGTTCTCCATTTTCCTGAATGGTCCAGCCATATGCTTCCATCATTTTCCTGATCAGATACAAGCCATAACCTGAGGAGCCGCCAGTGCTAAATCCTTCCCTGAAGAGTTCGGGCTTATTCTTGATAGGTACGCCAACACCATTATCTTCATAAATTAAGGTGAGTTGACCTTGACGTGCTATTTCGTAGTGCACTCTTAGTTTTGTGACCCGTTTACCATGTTTCATCGAGTTGTCAATTAAATTATAATACAATTGCCTTAAGAAAGAATCAGCCATTACAGTTAATCCATGGCATTCATTGATTATTTTCACATTTGGCAAGCCTGAAAAAAGCGCAACTGCCTCGTCAAAGGATTTCTCAACATCGGTTAAAGTTAACTCTCCAACCCCAATTTGCTCGTACATTTTCGCGAAATCAAAAATCTTCACTATGCTTTTGCAGGCTTGCTCCATTTGAACCAATCGATTTATAATTTCAGGGTTGTCGGAGTGTTTCTTTTTAAGGATATAGATATTTCCAGTTATTACAGTCAGCTTGTTTCGAACATCATGTCTAGTTAAGTTGCCTACAACGCTGAGTTTCTCGTTTACATTTACCAGCTCGTTCATGGTCCGTTTCAACGCGTCTTCGGTTTTCTTGAGTTCAGAAATGTCAGTTATTATTCCCAGTATCGCCTTTTCGCGTTCATACTCTATCATCTTCGAAGTGACTACTACATCAAACTTTTTGCCTTCTTTGCTGATGAGCTCATATTCGTAGGGAACAACAGCTTCGCCCTTTAGGTGTCTATAAAAAGTGGATCTAACTAACTCGACATATTCAGGTGGGGAAAGCAAATGGAAGTCGAAGTTGGGAGAATAGAGTTCTTCCCGTGTGTATCCTGTGATTTCTTCGCCTTTCTTGTTGGCATAAACTATTCTGCTTTGTTTGATTATGAAGATTATGTTAGGCGACTCTTCCGCTAGGTGCCTGAATTTTGCCTCGCTTTCTTTCAAAGCATTTTCAGTATTTTTAGAGGCTGAGAGGTCTTTAGCGGTACTCAGCAGGAGCTGTTGATTGTTTGCTTCAAGTAAAGAAACTGAAAGCAGAATATGAAATAATTCGCCGCTTTTTCTTCTGCAAGATAGTTCAAGATTTTCTAATTTTCTTTTAGATTTTAGATCATTAGTTATTTTTTCTCTTTCAAAGAGGTTTGCCCATAATCCAAGCTCTATTGCAGTTTTACCAATTACTTCTTGCTTAGTAAAGCCAAACATTTCTGTAAAACGTTCGTTAACATCAATAATTGTGGATTCTTCGAGGGTGGAGATTAAGAAAGCGTCATGTCCGATGGCAAATACTTTTCTAAACTTCTCCTCGCTTTCAACTAACGATGCTTCAGCTTTCTTGCGTTTCACAGTTTTCTTTATTGCATCTGCTAATTCGCAATAGACTGCTTCGGGTAAACCGTTCTTGTAGATGTAGCTATCAGCACCTAAATTCAACGCTGTAACAACCACTTCTTCTCTGCCTTTCCCTGTAAACAAAATGAAGGGTATGTCGTTTTGCTGTTGCCGGAGTTCTTTTAGGAAGTCTAACCCATTTTTCTGGGGCATTTCATAATCTGAAATGACTGCATCAAAAGGTTGCCTTTCGATTTTTTGGAAGGCTTCATCCACAGACGAAGCGGTTTCAATCTCAAAATTATTCTCCATGGTGAGTATCTGTTTTGAAACTTCAACAGCAATCCGGTTATCATCAACATACAAAATATGGAGACTGCCCTTTTTTTCAGAAGTTCCCTCAATGAAGGCGGGTTGAAAAATATTCGCCGCTACGTAAGAATTTGAATTTTCAACGGCACTAGCTCCGCTCATACACTATTTGGCTGAAACTCGACTAAAAACGGTTATGAATTCTAAATACGTACGCCAAATCCAGCACACCAAGAAACAACCATAAACCAACAAAAATATGCACAAAACTGCCCAAAACGGCTACTTCTAAAATTACTATGAATGGTGATTGGTTCCTTGACGTTTGTTGACGTTCCTTGACGTTTGTTGACGTTCCTTGACGTTTGTTGACGTTCCTTGACGTTCCTTGACGTTCCTTGACGTTCCTTGACGAATAGTGACGCAACCTACAAATGATTTAAATTCTGTTTCAAAAAAGAAACCCAAAACAACCAGTTCAAAAAATGGCAACACTGGTGTTGTTGTTCTTTCAAACCAATTACTTAGCCTTAAATTCTTCGCGGGTCTTCATCTGCCGCCTCTTCAGGTTATAGCCTAATGAGAAGTCATGTGCAGCATCACGTATCCGACGTAGCAGAAGCATCATTCGACTATTCTTGTCAAAACGTTTAGGCGCCGAATCCTCGGGCATGTAGATTTCTTCACGTTCCTTCGCCAAACCGATAAGGGGAATCTGCAAGCCCAAATTGTTAAGCGCAGATTTAGCAGCACTCACCTGACCAGGTCCACCATCAATGATCACTAGATTTGGCAATGGAGCTTTCTCTTCAATTAAACGTTTGTATCTTCTCAAGACAACCTCGTTAACAGCGGCAAAATCGTCCTGTCCCACGAAAGTTTTGATTTTGAATTTGCGGTAGTTTTTCTTGTCTGGCTTTGCATCGCGGAAGGATACCATGCCTGAAACCACATGTTCCCGCCCTAAATTAGAAACATCAAAACATTCAATCACCCGGGGCAACACAGGCAAGTTAAGCGCGGATTGCAAATCATTAAGGGCACTGTCAACTTCTAAGGTGGATTCCAAATTTTTCTCTGCCAACTGCACAAGCGCAAGCTTATCCGCACGCCTTGGAATCGTTAACGAAACAGGCGCGTTGCGTTTCGAAGACAAAAACTCTTCCAAAGCCTTCTTCTCATCCGTCCCCTGCCAACAAGCCTTATTGAGCAATATTTCCCGAGGAATCCGATTCGTTGCGTAAAAGGCCTTCAGAAACTCCTCCTCAATCTGAGGCTGCAAATCAACGGTAAACTGGCTTTTGCCACGCAAAACACCTTTACGCACCCCCATCTGAATGGCCAGCATCTTCTCGCCCACCTGCTTAAACACCAAAATATCTTGGTCAAAACGGCGTTCCTGATCAACAATCTGATGCTGAGTCAAAAGACGGATAGACGCAATTTGTTTGCGCAAGTCAAGTGCGTTCTCGTATTGTTTTTCTGCGGAGGCAGTTTGCATTTGAAGGGTTAAGTCTTCTATGGTTTGTTGATAGTTTCCGTTTAAGAAGGCTCTGGCTTGCTTTACTTGAGTGGCATATTGTTCCGCTGTGACTTTCTCGATGCAGGGTGCGCTGCAAATATGGATATGAAAGTTTAGGCAAGCACGCTTATGCATGGTTTTGCATGTGCGCAGCTTAAACACTCGCACACACAGCCGCTGAAGATCCTGCCGAATGTAACCTTCCGTATAGGGACCAAACGACTCAAGCTTCCGCGACACTTTACGACTAGTCAAAATCCTAGGGTAAGGTTCTCTGGTTAGGGAGATGTAAGCAAACGTTTTCGCATCTTTAAGATCAATATTGTACTTGGGCGTATGCTGCTTAACCAACTTATTCTCCAGTAGCAACGCTTCCACTTCATTATTAACAACAATCCAATCAATGCTTTTGATGTGTAAAACAAGCTGCCTTGTTTTAGCAGGCAAATCAGTAGTGCTTGAAAAATAGCTTTTGACGCGGCTGCGAAGGTTTTTTGCTTTGCCTACATAGAGGATTTCGCCGACCTCGTCGCGGTACAGGTAGACGCCTGGATCAGTGGGAATATCACCGCTTTTGAATTCTGACGGGTCCGCTATTTTGATCATGCAGGCTGTTTCACTGCCAACACTGTTTCTTCTTGCTGGTGATTAAGCATTTTCTTCAAAAACATACCAGTGTAAGAAGCAACATTTTCGGCAACTTCTTCAGGTGTTCCCTGCGCAAGCAGTTCGCCGCCAGCAGCTCCACCTTCAGGCCCCAAATCAACCAGGTAATCACAGCTTTTGATAACATCTAAGTTGTGCTCGATGATGAAAACCGTGTTACCATTGTCAACCAGACGATTTAACACTTTAATCAAGCGTTTCGTATCATCAAAATGCAAACCAGTCGTTGGCTCATCAAGCATGTAAACAACGTGTCCCTTCTTGTTTTTGCTAAGCTCACGAGTAATTTTGATGCGTTGACTTTCTCCACCGGAGAGAGTAGTTGAGCTTTGACCCAGCTTAATGTATCCTAAACCAACATCTAATAGAGTGTTTAATTTTCGGGAGATTCTGGGGGTGTTTTCAAAGAACTTTGCGGCTTCCTCAACAGTCATGTCGAGGACTTCAGCAATATTTTTGCCCTTAAAGAGAATGCCAAGAGTTTCCTTGTTGTAGCGCTTGCCCTTGCAATCACTGCATTGAACATAAACATCCGGGAGAAAATTCATTTCTATACGCAATACACCATCGCCTTGGCAGGTTTCACATCTACCGCCTCTAACATTAAAACTGAATCGACCTTCCTTGTAACCCCGGGCTTTTGCCTCTTTAGTGGAAGCAAAAATACGTCTAATCTCATCAAAAAGCTTAGTGTAAGTTGCAGGGTTACTTCTCGGAGTACGCCCAATGGGGTCTTGATCGATAACTATGACGTTTCTTACGATGTCTGGGACATTAATTGATTCATGTTTCCCAATTTTATCGCTCTGTTCACCAAACAGTTTACGTAACGCGGGGATAACGGTCAGATTCATAAGCGTACTTTTGCCAGAGCCAGAAACACCTGTTACCCCACACAATACGCCAAGCGGCAGTTGCAGGTTGAGGTGCTTTAAATTGTTTTCTTGTGCGCCTTTAACTGTTATGCAGCCGACAGGTTTACGCCTTGTTTGGGGAACATCAATTTTTAATTCGCCTGAGAGATATTTTCCTGTGAGACTTCGCTTATTTAGCATGATTTCTTCTGGTGCCCCTTCCGCAACGATGTGTCCTCCATGAACTCCCGCGCCTGGTCCCATGTCAACAATGTAATCAGCGTTCCGAATCGTTTCTTCATCATGCTCAACAACAATGAGGGTATTGCCTAAATCACGCAGACGATGCAGGGTACTTATCAGTTTAGTGTTATCTCTTTGATGCAAACCAATGCTGGGTTCATCAAGAATATACAAGACACCCATCAAGTTACTTCCAATTTGAGTAGCTAACCGGATTCTTTGAGCTTCACCGCCAGAAAGCGTTTTTGCCGCTCGGGAAAGCGAAAGGTAACCTAAACCAACATTCTTAAGAAAACCAAGGCGCTCGTTAACTTCCTTAAGCACCTGCGTGGCAATCGCTAATTCTTTCTCATTAAGTTGCGCAGGCAAACTGCTAAAGAAGTGCACGGCTTCCTCAATTGAAAGATCCGTAGCATCAATGATGCTCTTATCTAAGATTTTTACTGCAAGCACTACGGGCTGCAATTTCTTGCCATTACATGCGGTACAAGGCTTGGAAGTCATATAATTTTCAATGTCTTCTTTTCGCCATTGACTCTCCGTTTGACGATAAAGCCGCATAGTCTGCGGAATTACTCCTTCCCAGCCATCCCGCATCCACATAGTAGCTCCATTTGACCATTGACCATTAACAGGTTCTTTGTCACCATAAAGCAGAACATGGATCTGCTGAGAAGTAAAATCCTTAAGTGGAGTGAAAATGTCAAATCCATGTTTTTTGCCAACCATTGCAAGCTGCTGTGCCCGCCAACTAAGATCCATACTACCATAAACGGCCAAAGCACCATCCATAATTGAGAGGTTTTTGTCAGGAATGATTTTGTCTTCGGAGATTTCTGTTATTTCTCCCAAGCCATGGCAGGTTGTGCAAGCGCCAAAAGGAGAGTTAAAAGAGAACATGCGGGGCTCAAGGCTTTCAAACACTATTTCGGGATGGTTAGGGCAAGCTCCAAAAGTGCTAAACATTGTTTCATCTTCGAACCGTTCAAGCTCTTTCTTCTTTTCCGCCTCAGGCTTTTGGGAGTCGATAACTATCAGGGTTCCTTTACCTACTTGAAGCGCCTGTTCCACAGCCTCAGAAATACGTGACCGTTCCTCATCAATAATTTGAACTGTATCGATGACAGCTTCAATCCAATGTTTCTCATACCGCACAAGTTTTACTTCTTCTTTAATTTGGTCGGAATCGTAAATTTTCTGGTCCACACGGATCTTTGTGTAGCCCTGTTTTTTGAGATCATCAAAAACTTGTTCATGAGTTCCTTTTATGCCACGAATAATTGGCGCCAAAAAAGTCAATGTTTTCCCTTTCTCAGTTATGATTAGACTAGTGATGTTTTCAGGACTTCGCGGATGAATTGAACTGCCGCATTTTGGGCAATGATGAATACCAATACGGGCAAAAAGTAATCTAAGATAGTCATATATTTCGGTAACTGTGCCGACTGTTGAGCGTGGGTTCTTGCTGGTGCTTTTCTGTTCGATAGAAATTGCGGGAGATAACCCATCAATCGAATCAACATCAGGCTTATCCATTAAACCAAGAAACTGACGAGCATAGGCCGAGAGGCTTTCAACATATCTTCTTTGCCCTTCCGCATAAATTGTGTCAAAGGCAAGAGTTGATTTTCCTGAGCCTGAAAGCCCAGTAATAACTATGAATTTGTTTCGGGGCAACTCAACATCAATGTTTTTGAGGTTGTGTTCCCGTGCACCTTTAATTGAAATGTTATCTCTCATAATCTGATCCAGTTTCCTTCGCGCTAACGTAAATTATCCTCTTTATGCTTGAGGCTTTTCAACCTTTTTGCTTCAAAACCCTCAATTTCGGGCTCTAACTCTCACTTTCTATCTTATTAGCTAATGCCCTAGTTAATTCAGCAATAGCATCTCGAAGCTCAATGGCCCGTTCAAAGTTCAAGCGTTCAGCCGCTTCCCTCATCTGCGCATCCATTTCAATTAACTGGCGTTTTATGTCTGTTTTTGCAAGATGTTTTATGCCTTTGATCTTGCCTTCTTTCAACGAGACGCCTTTTACAATCGTAGTTGGTATGATGTGATGAATTTCGTTGAATCGTTTCTGGAAGGAGCGCCGATACCGAGTTATTTCAACAGCTCGCTTAATTGACGCAGTTTCCACGTCAGCATAAAGTATAACTCGGCCGTTGACGTTTCTTGCCGCGCGCCCAATCGTTTGAATGAGGCTTCGCTCATCTCGCAGAAAACCTTCCTTATCAGCGTCCAAAATGAAGATCGTGGCAACTTCAGGAATATCTAAGCCTTCACGCAACAAGTTAATTCCAACCAAAATGTCAAATTCGCCCACCCGCAGCTGCCGCACAAGTTCAATCCGGTCTAAGCTTTCAATTTCCGAATGCATATACCTAACGCGGAAGCCTGCTTTAACAAGGTAATCCGCTAAATCTTCAGCCATCCGCTTGGTCAAAGTTGTAATTAGAACACGGTCGCCACGCTCAATAGTTTTCTTCGCCTCAGCCATCAAATGCTGCATCTGCCCAACTATTGGATGAATTTCAACTTCAGGATCCAACAGACCAGTGGGTCTGGTGATTAATTCAACAGGTGGACCACTCTTTTGAAGCTCATACTCGGCTGGAGTTGCAGAAGCAAACAGGACTGTGCCCATTTTCTGCTCAAACTCTTCAAACTTCAGGGGCCGGTTGTCAAGGGCGCTTGGAAGCCTAAACCCGAAATCCACAAGGTTCTTTTTTCTTGCATAGTCGCCATTGTACATGGCTCTTGATTGAGGAATCGTTTGATGGCTCTCGTCAATAATTAGAATATAATCCTTGGGAAAGTAATCTATTAAAGTGAAGGGGGGTTCGCCGGGTCTTCGTCCGTCAAAGTGTCTGCTGTAATTTTCCATTCCAGCGCAGAAGCCGACTTCGCGTATCATTTCTAAATCGTAATTTGTTCTTTGTTTGAGCCGTTGAGCTTCAAGTGGGGGCAGATTGGGCAGTGTTGCATCTAACTCTTGCTTGATGTGCTCAAGTGCAAGTGCATGCTTCTCCTCAGGCACCACATATTGCCGGGCAGGGTAGAGCGTAATTTTATCAATTGTTCCCTTAACATCGCCCGACAAAACGTGCACTTCTTTAATTTTGCTAATTCCGTTTCCTGCAAGCTCAATTCGTATAATATCATTCTCATAGGAGGGCACAACATCCAACACATCGCCCCTTACTCGGAACCGACCTGGTTCAAGAACCATATCGTTGCGCTCATACTGCATATCTACCAAAGCATGGATGAGTTGTTGTCTTGTGCTTTGCTTTCCAACTTCTAATTCCAGAGCCATAGCTCGGAAATCGTTGGGGTTTCCAAGACTGTAAATGCAGCTTATGCTTGCAACTATAATGGTGTCGTTTCGGCTTACAACGCTAGACACGGCGTGCATGCGCATTTTTTCTATTTGCTCATTTACAGAAGAATCCTTTTCAATGTACATATCCTGCGCTGGGAGATAAGATTCAGGTTGATAATAATCATAAAAAGAAATAAAGTATTCAACTCGGTTGTGAGGAAAAAGCTCTTTTAATTCACCGTAAAGTTGAGCCGCCAAAATCTTGTTATGTGCAAGGATAAGTGTGGGCTTCTGAAGTTTATTGATTAAATTAGCCATAACAAAGGTTTTGCCGCTTCCAGTGATTCCCAGAAGGGTCTGTTTCTGTTTTTTAGGGAAGTTTTTCACTAACTTTTCCACTGCTGCGTCCTGCCCAGGAGAAGCTTTGTATGGTGCAATAAGTTCAAACTGCATTGTTCTTTTTCACAAACTGATTAAAAACTACTTCCAACGCGAGGAATTAATAAGTTTACTCCAAAAAGTCTAAAAATTCAGGCTTTACTATTGAGATGATTCGTTAACTTGATTTTTTTAGCCCGCATTTTTATCCTATAGAATTGCCAACGTTTCAAAACAAATGCCGCCAATGCAGCAGCAAAGAGTGCGTCATATATTATTGCGAGATAGATGTTTTGAAAATCATTGCCCCGCAAGTTAGCGTGAACTACTCCGATGAAGAGTGCCAAATACATGAGCATATGAAATGGGCGCCAGTAAGCAACAATTTTTCTTCTTATTAGCACCGCTCCAAAAGCCACATAGATTAGAATCAGGGCTATGGTACCGCCGAAAAAAAAGAAAAAGTAAATTGACCCAAAATTTGGAAGAAACACCGTTAGGTCGGAGGTTCGAATAAAGACGGCGATTGGATGCAAAGTTATTAGAAGTAAGCCTGCTGCGGCAAAGTAATGGTGCACTTTAACGAAGGATTTTTTGAAAAAAAGAGTGATTTCCATCAAGAAAGGCGTCATTATGGCGGCTATGCTTAGGGCAATATACCCGTTAAGAGCGGACAACCGTAGTGTTAAGTTCAACAAGCTGCTATGCCCCATATTGAAGGCAAAAAGAGAGATTGATAACCCAAAAATAATGATAATCGCAAAGAATGCTAATTCTCTCTTTAAAATCATAAATAAACAAATCAGGTCCAAAATAAAAACGATTTCCTCACTTTTCAGCGGTATCTAAGCAATAATGCTTATCTTTCTTTGTTTAACGAAAAAATATAATTCACAAATAACAGCTAAAGTGCGGGACATTTTCGGTTGCCGATAATCGAGTGAGGATTATTACAAGTGAGGATTATTACAAGTATCGTTGAACTCAACTTCGTTCCTTTTGGAAGAAAACTGATAAGAAATTAGGAAATCAAAAAGAGTAAAATTATTTGTTTGTCTAAGAAAAGACAAATATGGCTTTACCCGACAACTAATTTGCCAAATTTTCCTACGTTAAGCTGAAGTTCATTTTTAAAACTAGTTATGTACCCGTTGTCGATTTTTACATTGTCGCCTACATTGACTTGGTCAATCTGTTCATTCCATAGAGTCAGTTTTATGCTGCCTGTTTCGTCTGCAACAACCGCGTCAACGATGCGATAGGTTTCATCCTTGAAACGTGATTTAACTTCTCGAGCGTCTCCTTTTTCAACAACTTTCGCTTCAACGCTAACCCGTTTCATTCCATTCGTTAAATCTTTAATTGCCGTCACATATGTCACCTGAATTGAATTCCCCTCAGGGTTTTCACTTGCAAAAGCGCCCTTCAATCATATAAATCTTGCGAACATTATTTAAACTGACCTAAAATAAACAAATGTTAAGAAAAAAGAGTTCAGGGTTGGTTTTATACAACGCCAACTAGCAGGAGCAAGAGCAAAACTGTGGCGGCTATGCTGACAGCGGAAAGCACTATTCTCTTTATCATTGAAAATTCTGGTTTCAATGCTCCTATAACGATAGTGCCTAAGGCGCCTAACCAAACGTATGAAACTACAAACATCCCCGAAGTGACAAACCTGAGGGATGAAGT
>Ga0182021_10001115_pt1 | contig 30516 bp, 31 predicted proteins | sample 612E3MmetaG_FD_120493 | JGI IMG/M metagenome (GOLD analysis project Ga0182021, IMG submission 120493) | Permafrost microbial communities from Stordalen Mire, Sweden - 612E3M metaG (Illumina Assembly) | ecosystem: Environmental > Terrestrial > Soil > Wetlands > Permafrost | place: Sweden... | reverse complement strand
GCCACCGCGCAAAAAGCGGTAGACACGGCTAAGACTGCTTTAGCTACGGCCATCACGAATCAGGCCAATGCTATCGCCACCGCGCAAAAAGCGGTAGACACGGCTAAGACTGCTTTAGCTACGGCCGTCACGAATCAGGCAAATGCTATCGCCGCCGCGCAGGCGAAGGTAGCCACTGCCATTGCGAATCAGGCAAAGAATATCGCTGCGGCTCAGGCAAAGGTAGACACGGCTCAACTGGCGCTTAATAAAGCCATCGCCGCCGCCAACAAAGCAGACCAGGACTTAGCGGCAATCGCGGCGAAAAGCGGCACGGCGATGACTATCGCAGGATTCAGCTATGATCCTAATCCTGCTTCTGCGACATATGGTACATTGACACCTAATTACAATGTAGATAAGTTATTGAAATAAACCGGGTGAAGGGTAAAAGGAAGTTAAATTTTAAGGCAGCAAAATAATAGGGGGGGTGGGTTTTTATTTTTTGCGGTCCCAAAAGCGATCTTTTTCGTGTTTTTCCCGCGGAAGAGTCGGAAAAAATCATAGATTTTGATTAAAACCGTAGTATAATATTGCGCATGAAGAAGCTGAGCTTGTTTCTTTTATTGATGTGCTTCGCGTTTTCCGCCTATCCCCAGAAAAAACCCCAGGTTATTTTTTTTCATTCTTCTCATTGCAAGGCGTGCCTTTCCCTGGAAGCCGGGTTCCTGCCGGCCATGAAGAATAAATATAAAGAAAAGTTGGATTGGCGGGAGTTCAATACTTTCGGCAATGATAATAACTTATCTTTGCTTTTTTCCGTAGCCGGACGTTTTAAAAAACAACCGTTTGTTCCGGCAATCCTCGTGGGGAACACGTTTATGGTGGGGAAAGATGAAATTACCAAGAATTTAGATTATGGAATAAAGTCGGTTTTAGCTAAAAATCCGGCCAGCCTCGAATTTACCAGGTTGGACTTGTCGCAATTATTCAAGAATCTTTCCGCGTTTACCATCATCAGCCTGGGATTAATCGACGGTATCAACCCCTGCGCTTTCGCGGTAATCATCTTTTTTATTTCCTTTTTGACGGTTTATGGGTATAAAAAAAGAGAAATAATCTGGGTAGGCATTTCTTACTGTTTTGCGGTTTTTCTTACCTATCTTTTGATCGGCCTGGGCCTGTTCAATTTCTTTTACGCGCTTTCCGGCGCGCGGGTGCTGATAAAGTATTTTTACTACTTAGTCGCGCTATTTTGTTTTTTGCTTTCGGGATGCGCGGTATATGATTACTTTAAATATACCAAGACCGGCCAGAGCGACGGCCTGACGCTTCAATTGCCGGCATTTTTAAAGAAAAATATAAATTCCGTTATCGGCGCTAATTTACGGGAAAGAAAAGAGCGTAGTTTGATCAGCCTGGCCGCCACCGCGTTTGCTGTTGGTTTCCTGGTCTCTATTTTAGAAGCGGCGTGTACCGGCCAGGTGTATGTTCCCACGATAGTCTTTATCTTAAAAACCACCAGCATGAAGCTTAAAGCTTTTGCCTACCTGCTGCTTTATAATTTTATGTTTATCTTACCGCTGCTGGCAGTTTTTGCCCTTTCGCTTTTAGGGGTGAATTCGCAAAAGTTTAACGCGTTCTTAAAGAATAACCTTGCCGTGATAAAAATCCTGATGGCCGGCGGATTTTTCTTTCTGGGAACGTTGATTCTTTCGATGAGTTAAGTAAAAACGTTTAGCCGGTTTAGTCCGTTACGCCCGTTGTAGCGTTAAAATATTTGAACAGACAAAATGGGCTCAACAGGCAAAACGGACTTAACGAGCTTAACTGGCGCAACGTTTTTATTAAGCTATGGACACCCCCTACCTTATCTTCTGCGATAAAAAAGGCACGGTTTATTCCCACCCCTATCTACGTATGGCCGTATCTTCCTGGGGTAAATTTGTTGTTCCCGAATTAGATACGTTGATGCGTTTGCCCCGGGGCAATACCGTTTTTACCCTTCCCGGCCGCCGGCCGGTGGGATTCAATCCCGCGATAAGAAGATTTGAAACCGTAGAAAAATTCCAGGGACGGGAAGTTTTCGCCGCCGCTTCCTTTTTGATGCCGGCTTTATTGCGTGTTTATACGCCGGCTTACGTTATAAAAAAGAAAATTAAACTGCCGTTTTGGGCTTATAACGCCTGCGGATTTTATCAAGGTATCTTTTATACGACTGCGGTCCGAGTTGACCGGCGGATCCGCCAGAGCCCGGTATTTTACGATAATAAGATTATCGAAAAAAAAGTAAACTATTTCTTAAGCCGCTATCCCTCAAACCGCCTCTATCAACATCTTGCCCATTGCGCGTTAAATTATAATTGCCTGGCGGCAAAGAATCTTTTTATGCAGCGCTGGGAAGCGCCTTTGCCGACCGCCCGCTTCTGTAACGCTCGCTGCCTGGGATGCCTTTCGATGCGGGACAGCGATTGCCTTAGCTCTCATCAGCGTATCGATTTTTCTCCCCGCCCCGAAGAGATCGCGCAGGTAGCGATAAACCATTTGGACGCTGCCCGCGATCCCCTGGTTAGTTTCGGCCAGGGGTGCGAAGGGGAGCCGCTTTTAGAGGCCGAGAATATTGCCGCAGCAATAACGCTAATCAGGGATAAAACCGGCCGGGGCACGATTAATATGAATACTAACGCCAGCATCCCCGGCAATGTCGATATCCTCTGCCGGGCGGGCATCGATTCTTTCCGCGTAAGCTTAAACAGCCCCACGGAAAAATTTTATAAGTTATACTTTAAACCGCGGGGCTATAAATTCAGGGATTGCCTGCGCTCGATTGCCGTCGCGAAAAAATATAATAAGTTTGTTTCGGTTAATCTATTTATTTTTCCCGGTTTTTCCGACCGCAGCGGCGAAATAAGCGCCCTGATTAAATTCATAAAAGAAAACGGCATCGATATGCTCCAGTGCCGCAATCTTAATCTTGATCCGCAACTCTATCTTGATACTTTTCCGGGCAGTAAGGCCGCGCCGCGGGGCATCGTTTATTTGCTTAAAGCTGTCAGCGCCGCGCTGCCGAAATTAAAAATCGGCTATTTTAACCTGCCAAAAGAAGAGTTCACACGGTTTGAAAATGTGATAAAATAAACCGGTAATATTAAATTTGGTAAGGGCTAGAGTAACGATGCCGTTAAAACTTGGTTAGGGTAATGGTAAGGATGCCGGTATAGGTCAGGGTTAAGGTAAGGGCTAAAAAAATTGATTTACACCCTAACCATTACCATAACCCAAACCGGCTTCGTAACCTTAGCCTTAGCCGATTTTAAGGAGGGGATTATGCCGGAGCGCGAAGTGGAACTGCACATTCCCGGAAAGTTTAAAGATGAACCGTTCTTCTATTTTGTCATCAAAAACTATGACGTTATGCCTTTTATCTTAGAGGCGTCGTTCTCTACGGAAATGGGTTGGGCGATTGTCCGGTTCGAGGGCGAGAATGATGAGCTGGACCGGCTTTTCAGTTTTCTGGAAGAGAAAGGCGTAAAAATTGATTACTCCATCAAAGAATGAACCGCTCAACTTTCCCTATCTAGGTGCGGTCATACTGAGCGCCGCACCAAAATATATCCGCACTTCTTGCAAGTGCGGATTTGGCGGCGCGAATGTATAAAGTTTTCGATAACATCGATATTGTTTTAGTCTCTCCGCAGATACCGGATAACATTGGGCTGGCCGCGCGAGTTTTAAAAAACACGTCTTTCCGCAATCTTTCCGTCGTTACGCAAAGCATACCGCTTAAATCATTCGAAGTAGCCAAGGCTGCCCGGGATACCTTAGAGGCGGCGAAAGTTTTTTCGACCCTGGAGGAGGCGGTAGGTAATTCTTCGTTTGTCTTCGGCACCAGCCGCCGTGTGCGCGAATATAAATTTGTCTATAGCTTTAACGATATCAAACACTTGATTGTCGCGCTGGCTTCCCGGCAGAAAATAAGCATTATCTTCGGCCAGGAGGATTGCGGGTTGTCCGCCGCCTCGATAAATCTTTGCGACAGTATATTTTACCTGCCGGCTAATCCCGATTTTTTGTCTTATAACCTGGCGATGAGCGTGGGGATTACGGCTTTCGAGATTTTTAATCTGGTTAACGAATTAAAATTTATCAGCCATTTTAAGCTTGCCCCGCGCAAAGAAATAGACTCCCTCTTCGACTACCTCAAGGAAATCCTCTCCCCAACGGTAAATAAAAAACGTATTCCCATGATTTTGTTTACGTTGAGGCGGATGGCGATGAGGACACACTTGACTAAGAGCGAAGTGGCTTTAATTAAAGGATTACTTTTGAAAAACTGTATCAACGCAGATAAAAATACGTAAAAAAGTAAACCAAAAGATTTTTTGTCCACAGATTTTTTATTTGCCTGCCGGCAAGGATTATCGCAGATAAAGAAGACGGGCGAGGATAAATAAGTTCTGTATTCCCGAATCCTTAAGGTAAATTATGGAAAATATGCAGAAAGGACAGGTCATTTTATATAAAAACAAGGTTGAGGTGCGCCTGGATAAGGAAACGGTGTGGCTGACTCAGAAGCAAATGGCTGATTTGTTTGTGAAAGATGTCCGCACGATTAATGAGCATATTGTTAATATTTTTAAAGAAAAGGAATTAAAAAAAGAATCAGTTATCCGGAAATTCCGGATAACTGCCGCCGACGGCAAAATCTACGGCACGAATTTCTACAATTTAGATGTTATTATTTCGGTAGGATACCGGGTCAAATCCGTAAACGGTACAAAGTTCCGTACCTGGGCGACTAATATTTTGCGTAAGCATTTAGTTGACGGCTATACTCTTAACGAAAAGCGCCTTAAGGCCGATGCGCTAAAATATAAAGAACTTAAAGATTCCGTCCGGCTGCTTACGAATGTGCTTGAGGCTAAACTCATTGTCGACGACCAATCCGCCGGCCTGATAAAAGTTATCTCTGATTTTACCCAGGCTCTCGATGTGCTTGACCGTTATGACCGCCAGACGCTTGAATTACCAAAGAAACTTGGCAAAGAAAAATACAAGATTACATATGCCGAAGCGATTAAAATAATCAACGGCTTAAAAGAAAAATTCGGCGGCTCAAGTATTTTCGGCCGGGAACGTGACCAATCATTTAAAAGTTCGCTTAACGCGGTATACCAGACTTTCAACGGTAAAGACCTATACCCCAGTATTGAAGAAAAAACCGCCCATCTTTTATACTTTATTGTCAAAAATCATAGTTTTGTGGACGGCAATAAACGTATTGCCGCGGCGGTATTCATTTATTTTCTGGAGCGAAATGGTCTGCTTTATAAAAGCGACGGTTCAAAACGCATCGCCGATAACGCTTTAGTGGCGCTTACGCTGATGATTGCCGAAAGCCGTCCGCAGGAAAAGGATGTGATGGTAAAAGTGGTGGTGAATCTTTTGAGCATGAAGGATTGAAGGAGGGGTTTCAAATCGACGGCATAGTGGCTCTTTCCAGTTAAAGCCAAAAATAGCCATATGACAGACAGGGTGTTATACGAATATTTTTTCCCGCAAAGGCGCCCATCTAGACGAGTTGGGCGAGGCTGGCAAAGGGCGCGAAGAAAAAAATACAAAATATTTTTTGTCCACAGATTTCACAGATTGCCGGCAAGGAATAAAATAATTTTTAACCACCAAGGCAGTGCGGAGCGAAGCGGAACTCCCGAAGGGGATAAATTATCGAAGGTTAATTACATAAGTCTTTTTTATGGTGTAACCTAAAAAAGTCTTGACTTTTTCAGTTTGCAGCCTAAAATAGTCATATGCTGAGAAGAACCTTATACACGGATTTTTGTAAAGAACTTATCGCGGATAAGCCGATGGTTTTTATTTCCGGGCCGCGCCAGGCCGGGAAAACTACTCTTGCCCAAAAACTTGCCGAGGATTTTTCCAATAAAACCTATTTTAACTGGGACATCGCTACCGACAAAGCGCTTTTGCTGAAGGACCCCTATTTTTTCCAGAATACCAACCGGCGGGACAGCAGCAAGCCGATTGTAATATTTGATGAAATACATAAATATAAAAAGTGGAAGAATTACCTTAAGGGCGCGTATGACCAATTTAAGGAAGATTATTTATTTTTAGTTTCTGGCAGCGGCCGCCTTGATATTTATCAAAAAGGCGGAGATTCTCTGGCGGGAAGATTTTTTATGATGCATCTGTTCCCGTTTACCCTGGCGGAATTAAGCAAGCGCCGGCCATTAAAAGATTTTATCGCCGGGCCAATCGAAAATTTCGACATTAATAAAAGCGCGGCAAGCCGGAATACGTGGGAGCGTCTTACTTTATGCGGAGGTTTTCCTGAACCGTTTATCAAGGCAAAACGCAGTTTTTTCAACAAGTGGCTTTTGTCTTATAACCGCCAGATCATCCGGGAAGATATCCGCGATATTGCCGACGTCAAAAATATCGATAATGTAGAAATTCTTTTTTCTCTTCTCCGCGAGCGGGCGGGAGGACAGCTTTCTATAAATAATCTGGCGGGGGATATCGGCGTAAGTTTTGACGGCGTAAAAAACTGGCTGCGGCTTTTAGAAAATTTCTATATGATTTTTACGATCGGCCCCTGGGTTAAAATATCTCGCGCAATCCGCAAAGAGCGCAAAGTTTATCTTTATAATTACGCCCAAATCGATAATGAAGGAAGCCGTTTCGAGAATATGGCCGCTCTTGAATTATTGCGCGCTGTATCTAATTGGAACGAACGGGGCTGGGGCAATTTTTCGCTTCATTACCTTAAAAATAAAGCGCAGGAAGAAGTAGATTTTCTTATCGCCTCCGCCGGTAAGCCGATACTTCTTATTGAAACGAAGCTTTCCGACGATAACGCTTCCCGAAATTTAATTTATTTCCAGAATATTTTAAATATTCCGGCAGTCCAATTGGTCAATAAAGATGGAATTTTTAAATACATCAAAAATGGCAAAAACAAGACCCTCATCGTAACCGCGCATAATTGGCTTGCCTCTTTGCCGTAAATTCGGAAGATGTGATGGGTGTGACGATACATTATCGCGGACGATTGGATGACATCAAAAAGCTTCCCGTGCTTTGCGATGAAATGATTGATATCGCTAAAGTTATGGGGTGGAAGTATGCCCGGTTGGATGATGATTGGAGTATTACCGTTGACGCGAAGCTTGACGGCAACGAGATTACCGGCAATCTTGGGTTGAAAGGCATTTATGTTTTGCCGCATCCTAAATCAGAACCATTATATTTATTTTTTGATTGTAAGGGAAATATCCATTCTCCCATAGGAAGAATATTGTTTTTAGAAAAGCGGTTAAAACCGAAAGAATCCTGGGTTTTTATTAAAACGCAATTTTCCTCGCCAGACGTCCATATCCGGGTTATTGGATTGCTGAAGTATTTGAAAAAGAAATATATCTCTAATTTAGAAGTCAGGGATGAAGGGGAGTATTGGGAGAAGGCGGATTTTAAAATTTTGAAGGAAAAGATGGATTTTATAAACAGTAAAATCAATTATCTTTCTTCGGAATTATCATCCGATCGATTGGGCGATATCAAAGGATTGTCGGCAGAGGAAATTGCGGCAAGGATAGAGCGATTATTGAAAAAGCAATAATAAAAGAGCACAAACACAATTATTGATAATTGCTTAATACAGTAAATCAATTTTTATCCGTATTCTTGGTGTCTTGAAGGTAGGTATAGGCTTTATCTTTTCATATTTTTCTGTGACAATCTGAGCAATCTGTGGATAATATTTTTTATGCTTTTTTTTGCGCGCTTTGCGTCTTGGCGGGAAATGTATTTATCTTCTTTGTGCCTTGGTCCCCTTCGGGGAGGCTTCGCACTGGTAAATTTTTTGGTTTTCTTATTTAATATTTGCGGGAAAAGTTTTCTATCTTTATTCGCGTGATTAGTGTGATTCGTTGTTAAAAATCTTCACTGGTTTTTCCTTTGCCACAATCTTCGCCACCCCTATTCCCACCTCATACAACAACCACAAAATAACCGCCAGCACGGTTTGAGTCACGACGTCGGTAGTAGGGGTAATCACGGCGGCGATGATGAAGGCGGCGACAATTACTTCCCGGCGCCGGCGCGCCAAAGCGGCAGGTTTAATAATCCCGATTTTAGCCAGGATTACTATGATCAGGGGCGTTTCAAAAATAATCCCGCAGGCGACGGTGATAAAGGTGGCGAAGGAAACATATTTTCCGATGGTGATCATGGGAACCACCGATTGGGTGGCGAAAGATAAGAGGAATTTTACCAGTTGGGGCATGACGATAAATAATCCCGCCCAGCATCCCACGGCGAATAAAAGAAATGCCGTGAAAGAAACGGAAACGGCGTATTTTCTTTGGTTTTTTTCCATCGCCGGAAGAAGGAAGCGGGCGATCTGGTAAAAAATGAACGGGCAGGCAATAAAGAGCCCGCCAAAAATCGCGATATTGATGTAAGCGTTGAACGCTTCCAGGGGGTCAAGAAAAACCAGCTTTCCTACCGGTTTGGTGAGAAAAGCGATAATCGGGGGGATGTAATTGTAGGTGAGGCATCCGGCGACGATGACTGCCAGGATAGATTTTATAATCCTGGAACGCAGCTCCTCCAAATGCCCGATAAAAGATAACTTTTTTTCTTCCATGGTAAAACAATAAAGATTTTTACCACGAAGGCACAAGGGGCACGAAGAGAAACTAAAAAACAGCTATTTCCGGCACTCCATTTAAATTTTTAAAAATGAAATAAATTATTTTTCAGTATTTTTTCTTTGTGTTTTCGTGCCTTGGTGGTAGGTTTTAGGTTTTGCCTTTTATGTTTTTTTTGATTCCCCATCGTCCGGTTTGTCGTCTTTCATCTCTTTTTTAAACTCTTTGATGGATTTTCCGATCGCGCGGGCGATATCGGGGAGTTTCTGCGCGCCGAACAAAAGAAGGATGATAAGAAAAATCACGATTAATTCCGGCAAGCCTAATTTGAACATGTCTACCCCCTTTTTATTTTAAATTGATTATTTATCATTTAGCAATTATCATTCATTTTAAAATGATAATTGTTCAATGGCAAATTTAAAATTACTATTTAAATTGTATAGCAGGTTGGGGTATTGGGCAAGGGAATTGTTTTTAGTTGATTTTGCCATGCTCCGGCGTAAACTATAATTATGTTTATCCAGTGCGAATTGTGCCCGAAGGGGTGCCGGATCGAGGAGGGAGAGCGGGGAAATTGCCGCATCCGGGTTAACCTTGACGGCAAGCTGCGTACCATTACCTATGGTTTTCCCTGTAGTGTTCATGTCGACCCGATCGAGAAAAAACCGTTTTTTCATTTCTACCCCGGCGCTAAGGCGTTATCCCTGGCGACTGCCGGCTGTAACCTCCATTGCAAAAACTGCCAGAATTGGGAAATATCGCAGGCTAATCCCGAAGATGTCGAAGCCTTTGAATTAAATCCGCTCGATGTCGTCAATACCGCCCTGAAAGAAAATACCCCGATTATTTCTTATACCTATACCGATCCCATGGGTTATTATGAATATACGCTGGATATGTCGTCAGCGGCCCGCCTCCAAAAAATAAAAAACGTGTTAGTGACCGCCGGTTATATCAACCAGGAGCCGTTAAAGAAATTGCTCGCGGTGACCGACGCGATTAAAGTCGACCTGAAATTTTTTGACGATGGTTTGTATCGTCAAATTACCACCGCGACTTTGAAGCCGGTTTTAGAAACGATTGCTACGGCAAAGAAAATGGGGGTATGGCTTGAGGTCGTGAATCTCGTTATCCCGACGCTGAACGACGATGAGAAACAAATAAAAGCGATGTGCGATTGGCTTGTGGCCAATGTCGGTGGCGATGTGCCGCTGCATTTTTCCCGGTTTTATCCCCAGTATCTATTGCGCAATCTGCCGTCGACGCCTTATGAAACTCTAAAACGCGCCAAGGAAATTGCTAAAGCGTCAGGAATACGCTATGTATATATCGGTAACGTAAACAGTGTTGACGACGAAACTACTTATTGCCCGTTTGACGGCAGCGTTCTTGTGAAAAGAATAGGTTATGTAATCGCCGAAAATAATATCGTTAACAATAAATGTACAAAATGCGGCAATGAAATACCGGGCGTATGGGGGAACGTATGAAAAATAAGATGACCCGCCGGGAATTTATGAAGGTATGCGCTAAGAGTATTGGCGTAGTCGCTTTGGGGGCGATATTTTTCGGAAAAACTGAAGCAATATTTGCGGCTTTATCCGGCCAAAAGAAAAAACGATTCATCATTTCCGTAAAACCTTTCAACCGGAGAGTGCTTTACGAAAAACATGATTTGGCGGGTTAACTTGTATCAGGATATCAGGAGATCGGGGTAACAGGTTTTGGGTATTGGGAAATTGGGAGATAAGGAAAATGCCGAAAGGGCCGTAGCCGATGACCTGATATCCCAAAACCCTAATTTCCCAATCCCGATTTTCTAATATCCTAATTTCCTTAATTCAATGGTAAAACGTTTTTCCATTCTACTTTTGTTTTTCGGTTTAGGGCTGCTTTCTTTTGCCTTCCAGACCCTCATCGTCCGGGAATTTATTATTGCTTTCGGCGGGACGGAGTTGGCAATCGCGCTCTTCTTTTTCTTCTGGTTATTCTGGGTAGGCGCCGGTTCTTTCCTGGCGTCGAAGCTGCCGGAAGAATTTTTAACCCGCCATTTTATAAAAACTCTTTTTATTTATCCTTTAGCGGCCTGCGCCCAGATTGTTTTATTTTTTAACCTGCGGCCAATTGCCGGCGTAAACAGCTGGGAATTATTTACCTACGCTAAAGTTTTACCCTTTGTTTTTATCTTTACCGCGCTTATTTCCGGTTTTACGGGGATTATCTTTACTTCCGGTTCGTTGTGGCTTAACCAAGAGGGTAAAGCCGAAGCCGGTAAGGCAATAACGCTGGCTTATTCCGTGGAAGCATTAGGCAGTTTTCTCGCCGGTATTTTGGTCACTTTATTTTTTATTAAATCAGCCGGCCCGGCGATTATTGCGGTCGGCGCCTGCCTGTTTTTTACTTTTTCCATTATCTTCCTTTCCCTGGTTTTCCGGAAAAAAATTTCCCTGGCGGTCGCCGTTGCCGCGGCATTGATTTTTTTGTCCGGCGCGGTAAATATTTCTAAAATCGACTCAGGTTTATCGTCGTGCCGCTTGTCCTGGCTTAAGGGAGCTAAGTTTCAGAAAGAAGTTTACACTCCTTACCAGCATTTATTTATCGTTTCCCGGCAAAACCAAACTGTGGTTTTCAGCGACGGCCAGATTTTAACGGCCATACCGGAAGATATCGACAGCGAAAAAGACGCCGCGCTGTTAATGGCGCAGGCCAAGCTGCCGAAAAATATCCTCGTTTTCGGATACGGCGCGGAGAATTTAATCCGGACCCTGCTCAAATTTTCCGTTACCAGCGTAACTTATTGTTTTCCCGACCGGGGTTATTATGAAGCGGTTGCCGCCGCCAACTTAAAGCCGGACGCGCGGCTACATCTGGAAGTTATTTCCCCGCGTCTTTTTCTCAAAAATAATACCGTAAAGTTCGATTTGGCGATTGTCCATACGCCCGACCCCTCAAGCTTAGCTATTAACTCTTTTTTTACCGGAGAATTTTACGCTTTATTAAAGAATAGCCTGGCCGCCGCAGGCGTGCTGGCAACGCGCGTTACCGGCGCTGAGGATTACGCCGGCAGCGAACGCCGCAATTACGGCTCAAGTATTTATTACACCTTAAAGAATACTTTTGACGATATTGTTATTATTCCCGGCGAAACTAATTGGATTTTTGCTTCGCCTGAAAAAAACCTTTTAACTGATGACCCGCTTATCCTCGCCGGCCGCTTAAAGGAATTTATCCCTCCGGGGTTTTCTTTCCTGCCGGATAATTTTTCCCGGTCGCTTGCGCCGGAGCGGGCCGAATTTACCCGCAGTCTTTATATCGATAATCCGTTATTTAAAGGCCGCGGCCTGATCAACCGGGACAACAAACCGCTGACATTTTTTTTAAACCTGCTGGTGCTGGGCCGTTACGAAAATTCGCCTTTTTCCGGGGTGGTCCGGGATATTTTTTACCGCGGGATTTCTCTTGTTGTTATCCCCGTGGTGATATTCTTTTTGGCCCGGCTTGCATTTCTTTTCAGTTGCGGGCACCGCCGGATCCGGCGGCTGAATTTTCACGCCAAGCTGTTCCAATTCCTCAGCGGGTTCCTGGGTTTTTCTTCCCATCTTATTTTAATTTTTCTTTTCCAGAACAGCTTCGGCAATATCTTCGAATTAATCGGCCTGGTCAACAGCCTTTTTATGCTCGGTCTATTCGCCGGCGCGATTTTTGGCGCTTCCTTGGTTAAAAAGTTTAAGCCGTCCAACGCCGTCAGTATTGTTTTAATTGCTCAGGCCCTGCTGATTTTAATTATTTATCCGCTGACTCATTTCTATTCCGCCGGCCAGATTATATTTTTTGTCCTCTTTTTATCCATCGGCGCCGCCACGGGAGCTTCTTACCCGTTATGCGCGGCAATTCTACAGGCCAACAAGATTACCCTGCAGAAGACCGCCGCGAGCCTGGAGTTGTTTGACCATCTGGGCGGGGCGTTGGCGGCATTAGCTGCGGGGTTATTATTTTTACCGGTTTGGGGAACGGCAAAGACTATCGGATTGCTTTTCGGCATAAATTTTCTCCTGCTCGTTATTTTTATTTTAGAAAGCTTCGGAGTTTTCCGGAAAGAAAAAGACGAAACCGGCAAAACTAATTTCATGGCGGGAATAATTTATTTATTAATTGCTGCGGCCGTATCCTACGGCCTTATCTTATTGTTTTTCCCGGCCGGTAATGCCGCTAAGGTGCCCGGGCAGGAGAAATGCTTTTCCCAGGAAATCCCCTTTAAAGCAATGGTCTGTGAATCCGGCGCCGGCCGGGAATATCTTATCGAAACCAAAGATATCGCGCCGGAGATAAAAGGTTTCGGCGGGCCGATAAATGTGCAGATGCGTATCAAGGATGACGGCGCAATCAAAGAAATAAAAGTTTTAGAACACAACGAAACCAGCAGTTATCTGGGGGGGCTGGCGGATTTCCTGAAACAATTTATCGGCAAGAAGATGAACCGTAATTTTTCCCGGGAGAATATCGACGTCATCACCGGCGCGACCATAACTTCCCAGGCGATAATCGATATTGTGAATAAAACGGCGGAGAGAGTCAGGGTGCAGACTGAAGGACGAAGGACGAGGGAAGAGGGAAGAGGGAAGAAGGAAGAGAAAGAATCTAAAATCGATAACCGGCAATCAGGAACGGAGACCGGGAGGTTGGAGAAAGTCGATACCGGCAAGATCAAGGCGATGGTGAAAGATAAGAGGTTGTCGGATAAGGAAGCAATGTTTTATCATAATATAGGTGACGGCAAATAAACGCATATTATTCGCCGGCAATCTTTGGTATATAATTTTTTTATGGCAAATATATTTAGTGTGGTATTAGGCGGGGATAAAGAAAGTCTTGCCGCTCAATGCAAAGGTTTTGAATCGAGGCCGCAGCAAACCAAAATGGCTGAGGCGGTGCAAAATGCCCTGGCCATGAAACGGCACCTGGTCGTCGAGGCGGGAACCGGCGTGGGTAAGAGCCTGGCCTATCTCTTGCCGCTGATCGATTGGGTATTAAAGAATAATAAAAAAGCGGTCGTTTCCACTTATACCAAAACCCTCCAGGAACAACTGGTAAAAAAAGACCTGCCCAACCTGAAGAATATCACCGGTTTAGATTTTAAGTTCGCTTTGTGCGTCGGCAGCCAGAATTATTTATGCCTGCGCCGTCTCAGCCGGGAAGACGGTTTTGACCTTTTCCAATCCTATAAAGATATCGATAAAATCCGGGAGTGGAGCAAAACCACCGGCACCGGTTTGCGGTTTGACCTGGGGTTTACTGCCGGGGATGAGGCCTGGAGCCGGGTTTGCCGGGAAAGCGATCTGTGCCTGGGGAAGAAATGCCCGGAGCGGGATAATTGTTTTTACGCTAAAGCCCGCAAGCGGGAATTCGCGTCGCATATTTTGGTCGTCAATCATCATCTATTCTTTTCCAACCTCGCCGGGGGCGGGAATGTTTTGCCGGCTTATGAAGCGGTAGTCTTTGACGAAGCGCATACCCTGGAAGACGTCGCCACGAGCTATTTAGGCATCGAAATATCGAATCTCCAGCTGAAATATTTTTTTGATTCGCTGTTTAATCCCGAGACCGGCAAGGGATTCTTAAGTAAATTTAAAAATATCCCCTATGACAAAATCAATAACAGCCGCCGGGCGCTTGGCCTGGCGCGGGACGCGGCCCAGCTTTTTTCGACCGAGGTAATTTTTAAATTCGGGTCCGAATCCAATACCATCCGTATCCGGCAAAAACAATTTGAAGTAAACTATCTTAAAGAACCGCTGAAAGTTTTGGCTTCTTCCTTGGAGGATATTTTTGACGAGGCGCCGAGCCTTGACGATAAGATCGAAGCCCGGCGGTTTATCACCCGCGCCGCCGGATTCAGCGCTATTCTCGATAGGATCATCAACATGGAACTGGAGGGGTATGTATATTGGGCGGATATTTTAAACCGCCGGCAATCGGTGAAATGGACGTTGTGCGCCGCGCCGATCGAGATTGCCGGGGAGTTTAAAAAACAAGTCCTCGATAGTGTCCGGCCGGTGATTATGACTTCCGCCACTCTTTCGGTAAACGGCAGTTTCGATTTTATCAAAAAGAATTTAGGGATAGGCGATGACAGCGACACGCTGCTTCTGGATTCGCCTTTTGATTATGCCAACAACGCTTTTTTGTATTTACCCGGGGGCTTGCCCGACCCTTCTTTAGAGTTTGATTTATACCAGGAAAAAGCGGTAGAGAAAATAAGCGAGATTATCTCAATAACGCGCGGCCGCACTTTCGTCCTGCTCACCAGTTACAAGATGATGGATAAGGTTTTTTACCGCCTCAAGGAAAATTTCTGCGACCTGCAGATTTTGCGCCAGGGAGACTTCCCGCGCTATAAACTCCTGGAGAAATTTAAACATAACCATAACAGCGTTATCCTGGGAACGGATACCTTCTGGCAGGGTATCGACGTGCCGGGGAAAGCCCTGGAGTGCGTGATTATCGCTAAGCTGCCCTTTGCCGTGCCGGACGAGCCGATTGTCGAGGCAAAAATGGAACTGCTCGTTTCCCAGAATAAAAATCCCTTTGTCTGTTACCAGCTGCCGCGCGCCGTAACGATGTTCCGCCAGGGTTTTGGCCGGCTGATCCGCACTAAACACGATAAAGGCGTGGTCGCGGTCCTTGACCCGCGGATCAATACCAAAACTTACGGCAAAAGTTTTTTAAACGCTTTACCGAATTGCCGCCGGGTATATAATATTTCCGAGGTGACGGAGTTTTTATCGCCGGAACAAAAGTAAAACAGTCTTACTTTTATTTGAGTGCAGTTTAAAACGACTTGGTTCCGGCCAAAGAAATATAAAAGAAGAAAATATTATCCACAGATTACGCAGATTTTCACAGATTTTTTATTTTTCTTTTCTGTATCTACTATAATCTGAGAAATCTGTGGACAAAGGGTTTTGCGATGTAATTCTTTGGATATAGTTCATTATGGGAGAATTAATTATGGTCACGAAAATTTTTTCCTTAGGATTTTCGGGAATTGAGGTGTATCCCGTGGAAATCGAAGTTGATTTGCAAAGAGGCCTGCCGGCGGTATCGTTTATCGGCCTTCTGGATGCTTGCGTCAAGGAAAGCAAAGATCGGATCCGCTCGGCGATAAAAAACAGCGGTTTTGATTTTCCCGCCGGCCGCATTACGGTTAATCTTGCTCCGGCCAACGTAAAGAAAGAAGGGGCTCATTTTGATTTGGCAATTGCCCTGGGGGTCATTGCCTCCAGCCACCAGGCTAATTTAAATTTATCCGGTTATTTTATCGCCGGGGAATTATCTCTGGAGGGCGGCGTGCGCCCGGTAAAAGGAATTTTTCCCATGGCGCTGGAAGCCAAGAAATTGGGCAAAAAGATTATTCTGCCTTTAGACAATGCCAAAGAGGCAAGTTTAGCTAAGGGTTTAGAGATTTATCCGGTAACCAGCCTTGCGGAGGTCGCGGCATTTTTATCCGAGCAAATCGAAATAAAACCTTTTAAGGCCGATTGGCAGGCGGTTTTAGAAACCAGCCGTGAATATGAAGTTGATTTCTCCGAAGTCAAAGGCCAGCTGGTGGCGCGCCGCGCTTCGGAAGTCGCCGTTGCCGGGATGCATAATTTAATTATGATTGGGCCGCCGGGCGTCGGTAAAACCATGCTGGCTAAACGGCTGTCTACGATTTTACCTTCGATGAGCTTCGATGAGATTCTGGAAGTAACCAGGATTTATAGTATCGGCGGATATTTGAGCAGCAGTTCTCCCGTGGTGAAAGACCGGCCGTTTCGGGCGCCGCACCATACTTCCAGCGGCAGCGCTCTGGTAGGAGGCGGTACGGGAAACGCAATCGGGGTGGGTGAGATAACCCTGGCGCACCGGGGAGTGCTTTTCCTGGATGAACTGCCGGAATTCCATCGAGATGTTTTAGAGGCGCTGCGCCAGCCCTTAGAGGACGGTTTTATCAACGTGTCGCGGGCGGCAAAACATTTTAAATTTCCCGCCAAGTTTTTATTTGCTTCCGCGATGAACCCCTGCCCCTGCGGTTTTTTCGGCTCTAAAGAAAAAGCCTGCCACTGCTCGAGTTTTCAGATACAAAAGTACCGGCGTAAAATATCCGGCCCGCTGCTGGATCGGATCGATATCCATATCGAACTCGCCGGCATCAAAACCCGGGAGCTGATTGATAATGATTTTAAAGCGGAATCATCTGCTGAAATAAAACAGCGCGTGGAAAAAGCCCGCTTGATTCAAGGCGAACGTTTCAAAAACGACAAAATCCTTTTTAATTCCCAGATGAACCACAAACAAATCAAGAAATATTGTATTCTTGATACGGAAGCCAAAAACATGCTGGAAATGGCAATCAAACATTTTAGCTTCTCCGCCCGCGCCTACGATAAAATCCTCAAGGTTTCCCGCACTATAGCCGATCTGGCGGAGCGCTCGTCGATAACCGCGGAAGATGTGGCGGAGGCGGTGCAATATCGGAGCTTGGATAAGAATTTGTGGGTATAAAAAATTCCTTAACGGGATTTTTTTATTTTCATTTATTTTCTCATACCATTCGGTATAATAAGAATAGGCAAAAGAACGCATCGTTTATTATATCTTCAGTTTTTGTCCTTTCCGGTTTCCCGAAAAAACGGCAAACTTAAACGCTATGGAAAACAGAACCTATAACAAGAGGCAGCATAAGCGGGTGGCGATCGAACTTACGATGAGCCTTGTAGTATTTGATGCTGCCTCCGCCGGCCTTATCCCCGGCGCGGAAATGATCAAACTTCGTTCTGCTGAAATAAACGATATGTCCGCCGGCGGCATCCGCATCCATACCAATGACCTTGAAGACGACTGGATTTCTTATCTGACTAACGGCACGGTTTTATTAGCGCTCCGGTTTCACCTTCCGGGTTGCTCCGTGCCGCTTAATCCGATTGGCCAGGTGGTGTGGATAAAAGTCGCCGAGCGGTATAAATATGTTTTAGGCGTAAGATTCGCTTCGATAAAAAAAGGTGACCGGGAATCGATTGCTCAATTCGTCGCTTCCCGCGAGCCGTCCGGATAAATTGAAATAATAAGGAGATCAACATGGATGAGTATAATTATCCCGATCAGGACAAGAGAAGGCACGCTCGGGTCGAGATAAAACTTACCTTGAATCTTGTTATTTTTGACGCTAAATCGGTAGGCTTGGTCGAGGGAAAAGAAGTGATAAAACTACGCACCGGTTTTATCAGCGATTTATCCGACGTCGGTTTAAAGATCGAAACGAATGATTTAAATGAGGAGTGGCTCTTCCATCTATTATCAGGCAGTATCCTTTTAGCGTTAAAGTTTTGCCTGCCCGGCGGCAAAAATCCCGTTAACGCCGTGGCGCAGGCTATCTGGATAAAGCATAACGCCGGTTCTTACGGGTGTAAGTACGTGCTCGGGATAAGATTTACCGAGATGAAGAAAACGGACAAAGACCTGCTTAATCAATTTATCGCTGAGCGCAGGGCCGATAAGAATAAAAATAATGAATGATTCCCCGGCGGAAAATTTTAAATCCGGATTTGTCACGATTATCGGCAGGCCCAACAGCGGTAAATCAACGATACTGAATTATCTTGTCGGAAACAAAATAAGCATCGTTTCGCCCATACCCCAGACAACCCGTCATCAAATCAGAGCTATTTTAAATATCCCCGGCGCGCAAATCGTCTTTGTGGACACTCCGGGAATCCATTCTTTCCAGGATAACTTAGCCGGCCAGCTTAATTCCATCGCTAAAGCTTCCATGGATGGGTGTGACCTTGTCCTTTATGTCGTGGACGTTTCGCGTAAGACCGGGCAGGAAGAAGAAGCGATCATGGATTTTTTGACGAATCAACGTATCCGGATAGTTATGGCGATGAATAAAATCGACCTGGGCGATAAACACATCGAAGAATATGTAAAATTATGGAAGGATAAATTAACGCTAAAAAATATTACCAGTGACCCGGTAATTTATTATCTGCCGGTTTCCGCGAAAACCGGTAAAAATATGGATGTTCTACTACAGTCCCTGGTAGAAAATTTGCCGATCCAGCCGTCCTTCTATGACGACCAGACTCCCACTGATTTTCCGCTTAAATTCAGGATTGCCGATAGTATCCGGGAAAAGCTGTTTTTGAACCTGCATAAAGAATTACCCCACTCCATCGCGGTTGAAGTCGAGGAGATAAAAGAAAAAGCCAGAATAACTTATGTGCGCGCCATCATCTATGTCAACCGGCCTTCCCAGAAAAAAATCGTTATCGGCACAAAAGGGGAGATTCTTAAAGAGGCAGGCAGTATGGCTCGGCAGGATATCGAAAGAATCATCGGCAGGAAAGTTTATCTTGAGCTGTGGGTCAAAGTTGTCGAAGACTGGCAATCCAAGACCAGGATATTAAAAGAATTGGGGTATTGTGTGGAATAAACAAATTCATTTTAAAGTTAGCATTTAACATTTTCCATTTATCATTTTTCAAAAATTTAAAATGTTAGATGTCCAATGAACAATTTAAAATGAAATTCAAAAACGGTATTTTAACTCTTATTAAATTCCGGCGCTCCGTCCGCCGGTTTAAAAAACAAAAGATTCCCGCCGCCGCGATAAAAAAAATATTAAACACTGGCCGCTTCGCGCCGTCAGGCCTCAATAATCAGCCATGGCGGTTTCTAGTTTTAGCCGCCGGGTCAAAAAATGATTTGGCGCGGTTTACAAAATATGGCCATATCATAAAATCTGCCGATAAAGTTATTCTAGTCTTTCTTGACCGGGCCAGTTCATACCATTACGAAAAAGATTTGCTGGCGGTCGGCGCCTGCATCCAAAATATGCTTTTAGCAGCGTTTTCCCTGGGGATCGGTTCTTGCTGGTTGGGCGAGATTTTAAACCAGCGTCAAGTGGTCAACGATTTTCTAAAAATTCACCGGCGTATTCAACTGGAAGCCGTCATCGCCTTGGGCTATCCGGTGGTAAAATCCCTGAAGGGCACGCGTAAGCCCTTGCGAACACTTTTGCTTAAAACTGAAACGAATAAAACAAAATAACCATGTCAACTGTTTGCAAACATTTCGGCGATTGCGGCGGATGTTCTTTCCAGGATATCCCTTACCTGGAGCAGCTGTGCAAAAAAGAGGAAGAAATAAAACGCCTTCTCCGGGAGGCTGAATTTGAAGTTTTGCTGAAGCCGATAAACCATTACCCCGAGTGGTTTTACCGCAACAAGATGGAGTTTTGTTTTTATGACAACGGCGACGGCAAAACTGTTTGCGGGCTTTATTCGAAAAAATTCAAAAACAAAGTCACCGATTTGGAAGAATGCCTTATTTTTTCCCCTGACATCGGGATTATCCTTGCCGCGGTAAAAGATTTTGTTAAAGCCGGGAATTACCCCGCTTACAATAAATACAATTATAAAGGATTTTTGCGCCATCTGGTAGTGCGCGAGGCTAAATTTACCAGCCAGATAATGGTCGGCCTTGTTACTACCGGCCAGGCCGCATTTGACCGCGCGGGGTTCGTCAAGTTACTCGCCGGACTTAAATTGAATTCTTCGATAAAATCAATTTATCATATTTTGAACGATTCGATGAGCGACGCGGTGATTTTCCAGGAGAAAAACCTGCTTTACGGCGAACCGTTTATCCGGGAAGAGCTGGGCGGGTTTCAGTTTAATATCGGCATTGATACTTTTTTTCAGGTTAACCCGCGGGCGATCGATGATTTCTACGCTAAGATACGCGGCTATGCCGGTTTAGATAAAACTAAGAGTGTCCTTGATTTATTTTGCGGCACCGGTTCGATCGGGATGTTTTTGGCGAAAGACGCCAAGTATGTCTGGGGGGTGGAAATCGAAAAGGCCATTGTCGAGGCCGCCTGGGAAAATGCTAAAATAAATAACATAAACAATATTTCCTTTGCCGTATCGGACACTAAAAATTTTCTCAACACCCAGAGCTATTTTCATCAGGGTGTTGATTTATTAATTGTTAATCCGCCGCGGTGCGGCGTATCGCCGAAAGTTGTTAAATCATTGCTTACTCTTAACGCTAAACGTATTATTTATTCTTCCTGTAACCCAAAATCGCTTTTCGAGGATTTAAAACTAATGTGCCAATTTTACCGGCTGGAATTTGTCGAACCGTTTGATTTTTTTCCCCATACGCCGCATTGCGAGTGTTTGACGATTCTAAATAAAATATAGTGTCAAAATTTTTACCACAGAGGCCACAGGAGGAAGGTTAAATCTCCGCGTTTTCTTATAAAAAATAGACCATAAGCCAATGACCGAATAAAATAAAAAAGGGGGAGATATGGCCAAGGCGAAAATTTTAGTGATTGACGATGAACCGATGGTAATAAAATCAGTGGAAACGGTATTAAAGGCCGGCCAGTATAAGATAATCAGCGCACCGGATGGGGAAACTGGGATCAAGAAGGCAAAAACGAATAAGCCGGATTTGATTCTCTTAGATATCAAGATGCCCGGGATGGACGGCTACGCTGTACTTAAAAAATTAAAAGAAGATAAGGCTACCCAGGCTATACCGGTAGCGATGTTTACGGTTAAACGGGAGATAGAAGATGTCGTGGAAAGTATTGTTCGTTGCGGCGCGGTTGAATATATTTCCAAGCCGTTCGATTCCGAGGAATTGCTGGAGAAAATAAAGAAAATTTTAGGGGAAAATGTTTAAAAAAGAAGCGATAATAATGGCGGTATGGTTTTCCCTCGTTTTAGCCGGTTTGGCTATCGCGTTTTTTTACGTGCGACGTAAGGCGATAGAATCTTTAGGCGTGTTGTCGGTTAATGAAACAAACAGCGGTGCCACTCTAAAATAAAATTATCCCCTTGATTTATTCGTTAATCTATGTTATATTTTAATTACAAAAGATAACAATTATTAACAAATTAAGGAGAAGATTATGTACAAAACGCAGAAAGAAATCCTTATGGGGGTCAGAATCCCACAGGTATTAAAAGAAAGGCTTAGCGGGTATTGTGCCGGGCATGGCATAAAAATGAATTATTTCGTGGCTCAGGCGATTCAGGAAAGGCTTATTGAGGTTATGGAAGAAAATGCCGATGTCTCCGAAGCGAAGGAGCGGTTGAAAGACGCGGAATTCATCTCGCAAAAAGAGTTCGGTAAATATCTTACCAAGCGCAAGGTTAAACGCTGATGTATGCGGTGATTTATGAAAAGCGGGTTTGTAAAGACCTTGATGTGATCGGGGTAAATGATTTGCGCCGAGTTCTAGATATTTTTGAGGAATTAAAGCAAATCCCGATACCGGTAAAAAGTAAAAAACTTTCCGGACACGCCGGGCTTTATCGTATCCGGCAGGGCGATTATCGTGTTGTATATATCGTCGATCATAAGCTGAAAGAAGTGAAAATAATTTTAGTCCGTCATCGCAAAGATTCTTACCGGTACCTATAATTTTAATTAAGAAAAATATAACGGGGAGGTCGCAAGGAGCGGTCTGAGAGTTCCGCATGGTAAGCGGATTACCCGAGGAACCTGTTCGCCATCGCTTTAACGAGTGGCGAAATCCCGGCAAATAAATATTTGCCGGAATCTGGATAATGCCAGCGGAGGGAAGGAAAGTTTTTTAAGCCCTTGCATATTCTGGTGTAAGGGCTTTTTTATTTCATCCTCCGGCATCAAACAAAAAGGAGAGGTAAAATGAAACTGGATGAAGTAAAGATTTCGAGGGCTATTATTGAATCATATAATGACAAGCTGCTTGATTGTCTGGATGTGGATGTGGCGATAGTAGGGGCCGGCCCCGCGGGGATGATTTGCGGGTATTATCTGGCTAAAGCCGGGAAAAAGACCGTTTTGTTCGAACGCAAACTTTCTGTGGGCGGCGGGATGTGGGGCGGTGGGATCATGTTTAATGAAATAGTCGTTCAGGAGGAAGCGAAAAAAATTTTTGATGAATTCGGAGTAAAAACTAAAAAATATGAAAAAGGTTATTATTTAGCCGATTCCGTAGATGCGGTATCGACAATCTGTTCGCGCAGCGTTCACGCGGGTTTGAAGATCCTTAACCTTTTAAGCGTGGAAGATGTTATGGTGAGGGCTAAACGGGTTTGCGGTTTAGTCATAAACTGGACCTCGGTAGAGATGGCGGGATTGCACATCGATCCGATTACGATGAGGGCAAAAATTGTCGTCGATGCCACCGGGCATCCCGCGGAGGTAGCTCGCATTGTCGAGCGCAAGTCGGGAATCCGGCTTAATACCAGGACTGGTAAGATGATGGGAGAGCAATCGATGTGCGCGCAGGTAGGCGAAGAAATGATTGTTAAAAATTCCAAAGAAATCTGTTCCGGCCTCTATGCCTGCGGGATGTGCGCGAATGCCGTTTTTGGCGGGCCGCGCATGGGCCCGATTTTTGGCGGGATGGTCCTCTCCGGTAAAAAAGTTGCCCGGCAAATAATAAAAAAACTGCCCTGAATCAACCTTTTTAACCCCTCTTGACTTTTTATGGGATAAATGGTATATTCAATTACTACTAAAACTACTAAAATAGTAGTAATTAAAACCTATCGATAATATAAGGTATTTTTAGAAAAGGTAAGTTTGCCCGCCGATTATTTAGGCGGGCAAAACGGATAATAAAATTCCGGCAAGGAATTTTATCCCGTAGCGGGAATCCCCCTCGCCACCGGCGAGGGGGATGGAAGCGGGACGGGACGTCGCCCCACGGGGGCGTATAACAGAGGTACTACGGGCCCCGTGGGGCCCCAGTTATCGAGGTTCAATATGCGACTTTCGACCAGATCGCGTTATGGCGTTAGATTGATGCTGGAGCTGGCACTCAACTATGGCCGGGGGAATATCGATTTAAAAGAAGTAGCTAAGAATGAAGATATTTCCCTGAAGTATTTAAGCCAGATTGTTATTCCTTTGCGCCAGGCGAGGCTGGTGATTTCTCAGCGCGGCAGCCGGGGCGGCTATACCCTGTCGCGCCGGCCGGAGGAGGTCAGCTTAAAAGACATTGTCCAGGTATTGGAAGGCGATTTAGCATTGGTGGAGTGTGTGCGTGACGGTTCATCGTGTCGGCGCGCGAGTATTTGCGTGACGCAGGAAATTTGGGCCAAATTAAGCCGGGTGATCGACGATACGCTAATGACGGTGACTTTAGCGGATTTAGTTTCCCGGTATAACGAGAAAAATTGTCCGGCGCAAACTTATGATATTTAAAAAAGTAAAAAGTAGCGAGTAGAAAGTAGAAAGAAAAAAAGATAATCAGGAGGGTAAAAATGAGTAAAATTGACGCGAAATTAAGAATCGAAACGCTGGCCTTGCATGGCGGCCAGGAGCCGGATCCGGCGACCGGTTCGCGTGCCGTACCGATTTATCAGACGACCTCTTATCAGTTTAAGAGTACGGAGCACGCCGCCAATCTTTTTGGATTGAAAGAATTCGGCAATATCTATACTCGGTTGATGAACCCTACTACCGATGTGTTGGAAAAACGCATTGCGCTTTTAGACGGCGGCGTCGGCGCTCTGGCGGTAGCCAGCGGCCAGTCGGCGATTACCCTGGCGCTTCTTAATATCGCCCAGGCCGGCGATGAGATCGTCTCCGCCGATAATCTTTACGGCGGAACCTATAACCTTTTTCATCACACTTTTCCCCGTTTAGGCATCAAGGTCAATTTTGTTAAATCCAACGATTTAGCCGCGCTGCAAAAAGCGATTACTTCTAAGACGAAAGCTGTTTACGCCGAATCGATTGGTAATCCTAAGCTGGACGTCGCCGACCTCGAAGGGATAGCCAAGCTGGCGCATAAAAACGGTATCCCTTTTATTCTGGACAATACGGTTTCGCCGTATATCCTGAGGCCGATCGACCATGGCGTTGATATCGTGGTTTACTCGGCGACGAAATTTATCGGCGGCCATGGGACTTCCCTGGGCGGGTTGATCGTTGATTCGGGGAAGTTTGACTGGACTAATGGTAAATTTCCTTTGATTGCCGAGCCCGATCCCAGTTACCACGGAATAAATTTTGTGGAAGCGCTGAAGCCTTTAGGCAATATCGCCTATATTATTAAGGTAAGGGTGATTCTACTGCGCGATCTCGGCCCGGCATTGTCGCCGTTTAATTCTTTCCTCTTTTTACAGGGGTTGGAAACGCTGCACCTGCGCCTGCCGCGCCATTCGGAAAATGCTTTAGCTGCGGCTAAATATTTGAAAAAACATCCTAAGGTCAGTTGGGTCAACTATCCCGGGTTGGAGGATAGCCCGGAAAAAGAAAGGGTAAGAAAATATTTACCTAAAGGCGCGGGGGCAATTATAGGTTTTGGCATTAAGGGCGGTTTAGAAGCGGGTAAGAAATTTATCGATTCGCTGCAGTTGATTTCTCATCTGGCTAATGTCGGCGACGCAAAGACTTTAGCGATTCATCCGGCGACCACGACTCATCAGCAATTATCCGCCGAAGAACAATTGGCGACCGGCGTTACTCCGGATTTTATAAGATTGTCCATCGGCTTGGAGCATATTGATGATATAATTGGGGATATAGAACAAGCGCTTCGCGCATAACGCAGATGATCGCTGATTAAAAGATGCAGACGATCGCAGATTTTTTCTGTGATCATCAGTTGGTTTTCAATCAGTGATCATCCGCGCAAATAGGAGTTTACTATGAAAATTTACGATGACATTACTAAAACCGTTGGCAACACCCCTTTAGTCAGGCTTAATCGTATCAGCGCCGGGCTGGGCGTTACAATCGCGGCGAAGGTAGAGTCGTTTAATCCGCTTTCCAGCGTCAAGGACCGTATCGGCGTGGCGTTAATCGAAGACGCCGAGGGCAAGGGGCTGCTTAACAAAGATACGGTAATCATCGAGCCGACCAGCGGCAATACCGGTATCGCCTTGGCGTTTGTCGCCGCGGCTAAAGGGTATAAGCTTATTTTGACCATGCCGGATACGATGTCGTTGGAGCGCCGGCAGTTGCTGAGGATTCTGGGCGCGGAGATCGTTTTGACCGAAGGCGCTAAGGGTATGCGCGGGGCGATCGAAAAAGCCGAAGAACTGGCGGAAAATACCCCCAACAGTTTTATCCCCCAGCAATTCAACAATCCCGCCAACCCGGCGATTCATCGTAAAACCACCGCTCAGGAAATCTGGAATGATACCGAAGGCAGGGTGGATATTTTTGTCGCCGGTATCGGCACCGGCGGGACGATTACCGGCGTGGGCGAAGTTTTAAAAGAAAAAAAACCCGGCGTAAAAATAGTCGCTGTGGAACCGGCAGATTCGCCGGTCCTTTCCGGGGGTAAGCCCGGCCCGCATAAAATCCAGGGAATCGGCGCCGGTTTTGTGCCACAGGTTTTAAACACAAAAGTATACGACGAGATTATAAAAGTTTCCACGGAAGATTCGGGAACGATGGCGCGCCGGCTCGCTAAAGAAGAAGGCCTGCTTGTCGGGATTTCCAGCGGCGCCGCCATGCGGGCGGCATTAGAAGTAGCTAAGCGGAAAGAAAACCAAGGAAAACTTATCGTAGTGCTTTTGCCGGATACGGGAGAAAGGTATCTTTCCACGTGGCTTTTCCAGGAGGCTAAGGTATAATTAGATAAGCATCCTTCGGTGGGTAAAGCAATAGATTCAGGAAATGGAGAGCCAGGTTTTATGCGCATTCCAAAAACAGTATTTTTTATTATTGTGTTGTTTCCGATGTTGTCTCTTTATGCTCAGGGTGCCGGCCGTCCCGTCCCGCAAGTTTTAAACGGAGATTATGAATGTAAATTGTGGGCGTTGGGCATGGAACCCGGCGGCATTCGTCCCAACACCCTTACGAAAGTGATGTTTGCTGCTTCCGTGAGCGGCGACGCGCCGCCTGCCGAGCTGTCATTAGAGGAAGTTGATTCGCAAGGAAGGGTTATCAAGATAATCGGCGAACTTAGGGATAACGGCCAAGACGGCGATTTAGTCGCCGGAGATCGCGTATATTCCGGGACTTTCTCTGTGACTGCCGCTGAAGAAGGATTTATTTATTATCGGGTTACCTTCAAGCATGGCGCAAGGGGCTATGTCGGAGAAAGCGCCAAGCTGGTCGTGATAGATTTTCCGCCTTACCCTGCTCCCAGTGCCGGCAATACCTATGTCCTGGACGCGAAAACCGGCACCGAACTTATCGCTAATGAAGTTTGTCTCAGCTTTAAAGAAGGAGTTTCGCCGGGGCGGATTAGGGAGATTATCGCCGAGCAAAAGGCGTCGGTTGCAGGTATGATTCTTCCTGGCCTCGGTTCCGGTTTCGGTAGCTTCCAGGTACGTATTCCCGGCGAACCCGTCCCAGAGACGGTTTACCGGGCTATCGCAGTGTTTAAAGCTTATCCGGAAGTTTCAGAGGCAGATTATGATGGCGTGAGCCATACGGGTGAGACGATAAGTTTAGAAAAATAACTTAACATGCTTCTTTACGACCTGATTATTATCGTTTTTATGCTGGCGCTTAACGCTTTGTTCGCTTGTTACGAAATGGCGCTGGCTTCGATCACCCATTCGCGCCTGGCGGTATTGGCCAACGAAAAGCGCAAAGGCGCCGGGGATGCCTGTTTTATGAAGGAGCGCATGGAGCGCAGCCTGGCGGTAACTCAGCTGGGTATAACCCTGGTCGGCGCGATCGCCGCGGCGATTAGCGGTGCCGTTGCCGCCAAGGATTTCGCCCCCTATTTAGAGAAAATGCTGAATATTTCCGGCGGCCTCGCCGATTTTGTATCGCTGGTCATTATTATTGTGCCTTTGACTTTTTTGACTATAGTCTTCGCCGAACTTTTTCCCAAAATATTCGCGTTGAATAACAGAGAGTCGGTTGTTCTAAAATTTTCCCCTCCCTTAAGAAAATTTACCGCCGTCATCTATCCGCTGGTAGCGGTCATGGAAGGCCTGGTAAAAAAACTCATCGCGATAACTAAAATTTTCAAGCAGGACGACCCCAGCCAGCACAATACTCTCCATGAACTGCATGCCGCGGTGAGCCTGGCGCGCCAGGCCAAAATTCTGGGCGCGCAGGAAGAAAAAATAGTTTTGGCGGCGTCGGCGCTTTCCCGGCGCGCGGTAAAAGAGGTAGCTATACCGATCAATGAAGTATTTACGATTTGCGCCCAGGACAGTTTGACCCAAGCGTTGATCAAGGCCCATACCGATATGCATACGCGTTTTCCTATTTCCCTGCGGGAAAACGATGCGCAAACGATTGCCGGCTATATCAACTTTAAGGATATTATCGCCGCTTTAAAAAATAATCCCACTAACCCGACGATAAAAGGCATAATGCGGCCGATTAAACGAATCGACGAAAACATGGCCTTGTCCAGACTTCTGGAGGAGATGATCCATGAAAAAAATCATATTGCCGTAGTTACTCGCGATGACAAAATTATTGTGGGCTTAGTAACTATGGAAGATATCATGGAAGAGCTTGTCGGCGACATCGATATCGGTCACGAACGCTTGCCGGTGCATGTTTATGCCTACGAAAATTCTTGGATTGTCGGCGGCAGTGCTCAATTAAGCAAGATATGCGATATTGCCGGGGTTTGTTTCGATGGCAGCAATAAAAATATTACTATTGCCGAATGGTGGGAAAGTAAGACCGCGTCTTTAGAGAAAAAGCCGGAATCGCTGCAATTGGGCAGCTTTATCATCACCGCCCGTAAATTCAAACGCAAGAGCGTCGCTGAAGTGATTATTACAAAAACTGCTTAATCCACCGCAGCCCCACATTTTTAAATTACAAATAATATAAATTGGTTATGCTGGCAGGAGTAAGGAAGGCGGGCTAACAATGGTCAGGTGCTTATTCCCGGAAGCCGCAATTCACTCAGGTCATCATATGTTTTTTTTGCTGCCGCTTCTCTTAATTCCGGGCATATCGCAATCAGGGTATCGGGCCGGTTTGCCGCTTTTAACGCGGCTTCGGCAGTGATTTTTCCCGCCTGGAATAATCGTTTAATATCGGCCTCCATCGTGACCATCCCTGAATTGCGGTTAGTCTGGATCATCTGATATATTTGCGACGCTTTACCGTCGCGGATCACATTAGCGATCGCGGCGTCGCATAACAATATTTCGCGGGCCGCTACCCGGCCTACGCCGCCCTTACAGGGTATTAATTGCTGGCAGATAACCGCGCGCAGCGCCGCGGAAAGCATCGTGCGTATTTGCTGCTGCTGGTGCGGGGGGAATACGTCGACGACCCGGTCGACGGTTTGGGAAGCGTCGCAGGTATGCAGTGTTGCGAATGCCAGATGGCCGGTTTCCGCCATTGTCAATGTGGAAGTAACGGTTTCTAAATCGCGCATTTCTCCGATTAGTACTACATTGGGGTCCTGGCGCATTGCGTGGCGCAGGGCGTGGGAAAATGATTTAGTGTGCGCGCCTACTTCACGCTGCCGGACGATTCCTCTCCGGTCGGTGTATACAAATTCTATCGGGTCTTCGACGGTCAGGATATGAACCGGGCGCTCTTCATTTATTTTATTTATTAGCGTCGCTAAGGTAGTAGATTTTCCCGAACCGGTCGGCCCGGTTACCAATACCAGGCCATTTTTCATCCGGGTTAGTTTAGTTACACATTCCGGGAGGCCTAACGCTTCCGGCGTGGGGATACGCGAGGAGATTACCCGCATGACCGCGCCGATGCCTTTTTTTTCGACGTGCAGATTTACGCGGAAACGTCCCAGGCTTTGCGCTTGATACGCGAAATCCAGTTCCATCTCTTCTTCGAATATTTTTTTTTGGTCGGGCGTCAATATTTCATAGATTAAATCTTTTACTTGTTCTTTGTTGAGCGAGGGTAAGCCGGCAAGCTGGGCGAGTTCTCCATAGATACGCACCGTCGGCGGAAGGCCGGCAACTAAGTGTAGGTCGGAGCCGTCCTTATCGATTGTTAATTTTAGTAATTCGTTTATATGCATAAGAGTTATTTTACCGGCAGGCGTTGCCGCGATTTGGTATTATACCATCCGGGAGGCATAGATTGCAATGGTTTCTATCGATTGACAAAAGAGAGTATATTATGATATAACTATTCTGTAGTTCCCGGAGAATTTATGAAAAACCGCAGGCAATACCAAAGGATTGCTTCGCACCTCGGGGTCAAATATACTATTATGACCAAGGGGATTGTCGAGGCGCCGGCTTCCAGCGAAAATATCAGCCAGTCCGGGATTATGGTTACGCTTCAGGATTTTTTCGCTACGGGTACCCGCCTTTTGCTTGAGATTTCCCTGCCCGATCACTCTAACCCCGTAATGGCATCCGGCGATGTAGTGTGGCAGAAAAGGATTGATGGCGAGCCTTGTTCGTATGCTACCGGTATTGAATATGTAAAGGTTGCCGAAGATGATGCCAGCCGCCTTTCCCGCTATGTTGTTGAAGCTCTCGAGGAAGCTCCCGGCGACAATCGGGATAAGGATAATGGTTTTCTAGGTTTTTTAAAAAGCCTGCTGAACCGTTTCGGTAAAATCAAGCCACCGTCAAAGTCGCACCCTTAATCATTAGTCGTAGATTTTTTGCCGCCTGCCCGTTTTTTATTAACCCTTATTGTATTAAGTTGACAGAACATAATTTTTGTATTATTATATATGCGCATAAGCGCATATGTTCAATTATATAATTGCCGGTAAGAAAAAACGCCGATAGTGTCAAAAGTTTTATGAAAAACGAAAAAACCCATTTTTACCACGAAGGCACAAAGGGCACGAAGTTGATAAAAAAAGGAAAAACAAAATAGTTTTTACCACGAAAAGATATAATCTTTAAATCTTTCTTAGTGCCTTCGTTCCTTT
>Ga0182021_10001114_pt1 | contig 30520 bp, 44 predicted proteins | sample 612E3MmetaG_FD_120493 | JGI IMG/M metagenome (GOLD analysis project Ga0182021, IMG submission 120493) | Permafrost microbial communities from Stordalen Mire, Sweden - 612E3M metaG (Illumina Assembly) | ecosystem: Environmental > Terrestrial > Soil > Wetlands > Permafrost | place: Sweden... | reverse complement strand
TCCGGATTCGGAGTTATAGAAGGAAGCGACAGAGGATTTGGTCTTTCCGCTCATCTTTTGTTCCATAACCGTTACATAGGAGAGGCTGACGACCATTCCTAGGATCACGAAGAGGAGGATGGTGGTAAGAAGAAGGATAGCGCCTTTTTTGTTTGTTTTTTGAGGCATAGGGGGTGGTATTAGTTGTTATAAAATTAGCTGACTCCCAGCTCCTTTTTCGCTCTAGCCACCAAATCTTCCAGCTTCCATTTGGATTTGATGAAATAATAGGCCGGACCGCTCTCGATAATTTCGTTCAGAGTTTTGTCGTCAGGATTGAGATTGGTGAGGATTATGATGGGCACTTTTTTTCCCCATGCGTCCTGCCTCAATTTTTCCATCATGGCTTTTCCGTCCATTATCGGCATCAAAAGATCTAAGAGGATCAAGTCCGGCTTGGTCTCAAGAGCTACATTCAGCCCTTCATTTCCATTTCGCGCTTCGAGCACTGAGAAGCCTTCCAGGCTAAACTTGTCAGAAAGAGCTTTGAGCATCGGCAACTCGTCTTCGATGATAAGAATTTTTTTGCCATTATTTTTCCGTTCCATAGGGCTGCAATTTTAAAAGTTATGCACAAATATTCTTTTTTTATCTTTTCCTTTTTCGTCCTTTTATTCGCAAATTAGCAGGCAAGCTGACGTAAAACTTTGTCCCCTTATTCTCCTCCGATTCAAACCAAACCCGGCCGCCATGCTGTTTCACGATAGCCCGTACTATATATAAGCCTAGTCCCGTCCCATCGGTATCCTTGCTTCTTATATTATCAGCTCTGAACATTTTTGTGAATATCCGGCTTTTCTGTTTTTCGGGAATACCATAACCGCTGTCAGAAATTTCGATCAGAACATGCGAGTTCTGCCGTTTCATTCCGATAGCGATAGATCCGCCCGCAGGCGTGTATTTCAGGGCATTAGAAATAATATTTTGAAAAACAATTCGGATCAGCTCCGGATCAGCTTTTATTTTGGGTAACTTGGCTTCAAAGCCTTTTTTGATCACCAATTTTTTTTCCAAAAGGAGTGGCGCGAGTTCAGTTAAGACGCTTTCCGCAATTTTCGACAAGCTCACAATCTTTAGATTGACCAAAAGCGTTCCCATATCGATCCGCGAAGTATTCAAGATATCATCCACCAAATCGATCATTCTCCGGTTTCCGGTATATATTTCCGAAAGATATTCTTTTTGTTTTTCATTGAAAATTCCGGCGTCCCCGGAAAGAAGCATTTCGGTATACCACGAAACGGACGTAAGGGGAGTGCGCAATTGATGGGAAGCGAGAGACACAAATTCCGTCTTGGCCTTGTCTATTTTTCGGACATGAGCGATATCTCGCTCGGCTTCCGCGAGCTGATCGAGAGAATGAAATGTCACAAAGATGAGATAGAAAAAAACTCCGGCCACGATCAGCAGATGGAACAATGATTCATAAGTGTAGTCATAAAGCCCGATGCGGCGGCCGGCCATCACCAGGGTTTCGACAACAATTAGAAAAAGCAGCGTCGTGAATAATTGCCTCGCTGCGTGCCCACTGATCCCTTTCCCACTGAAGATCTTCGTGAGGCCCATTTCCGGCTTCAAAGCCAAAATACTCGTAAAAATCATGACGAAAGCGACAGCCGTATGTGCCGCCATGCCTTTATAAGGAGAAATGGTGTAAAGGCTGGAAAGGTTATATATAAAGCCCAGGAGTGAGAAAAGGGAGATAAGGCCAGCAATCACAATGACTATTTGGCCTATCAGCATTCCTTTTTTAGTGTTGCCCAGGAAAAAAAACAGGGAAATTCCTACTGCCAAAAAGTTGAACGCGCTTTGGGGAGACATACGGACAATACTCGAGCTCATTCTTTGAGCATAGAAAAGGTTGTCAATTCTGAAATTTAGGCCAAAAATATATTCAAGCAATGTCAAAAATCCGATAAGAGCCACCGCCGAAGAAAAAATAAGGAACAAAGATTGCAAGCGTTCGCCTGTTTTTTTATTCGAAAAGAAAAGCGTCAGGCCGATAAGGATGAAAGAAAAAGCAGTATTTGGGGAAATCACAGGAAGACTTGGAAGAATTCTTTTGAAAACAAGGATGTCGAATTGCCATCCGACAATTGCTAAAAGTCCGATGAAAAAAACACCTACGGCCAGTGCCTCGGAAATATCCTTTAAACGCTTGATAAATCGGGAATCACTTTGAGTTGCCATTTTCTTTTTGTTTTGGGTTCCTAAACAGCTCTATTTTTTCTTCCACTACTTTCTGGACAGCATCCCGCGCCTCGGCCAGAACTTTTCGGGGATCGATGATATCGCATTTGTCCTTTGTAAACTTACAAAGCACGGTATTGAAAGCTATCCTCAGATCAGTATCGATATTGAAACAAGCTATCCCCCGCTTCACTGCTTCTTCCACTTTATGATCCATCCAGTCACTGGCGCCATGGAGAACCAATGGGGTATTTGGAAGGAGCTTCCTGATCATATCAAGGCGCTTCCAGTCCGGTTCGGATCTTTCCCGAAAAAAACCGTGCGCATTGCCAATTGCGATCGCCAAAGTATCCACCCCTGTCTCTTCGACAAGCCATTTCGCTTCAAGCGGATCAGTCATTAATTTGTCCCAGTCGGTGTTATTCTGATCATATTCTCCCATTGATGGTACCACTCCTATCTCTGCCTGCACCGAAACACCTTTGGGGTGAGCATATTCTACTACGCGCTTGGTAATGGCCATATTGTCGTGGAGCGGCTGCCCCGCCGCGTCGATCATGACGGATTCGATACCAAGTTCAATGGCTCTTACTATCGTATCAAGGCTCCGGCCATGATCCAGATGAAGTCCGATCGGAAGGGAACCGGATTCTTTGTCGATAATGGCCTTGATAACCTCCACAATGACGGAGTCTCCCGCATAATCTAAAGTTTTTTCCGTAAATTGGACAACCACAGGCGACTTCAGCTTTACCGCGGCTCGCACAATAGCTTGGGTCACCTCCATATCCGGCGTGTTAAACGCTCCCACGGCGTAACCGTTTTTCTGCGCTTCGATCAGGATATTTTTGACATTAGCGAGCATATGGAATGAATCTTAATTTTTATCGATCGTTTCCGCGATCCTTATGAATTCGTACGGAACGAGGCTTTCCCGTCCGACCAGCCCGCCGTCCATCGCCGGGTCAATGCAAACTTGATTAACAAAACACCTGGCGATACTGCCTCCGTACAGTATTCGCACCCTTTCCATCGCCTTATGGCCGTATATTTCGGATAATATTTTCTTGATAATGAGTTTCGCTTCCAATATCTCGTCTGATGTCGGAACATTGTCCGAACCGACAGCCCAGCTAGGCTCATAGACAATGTCCACGTATTCTATTTTTCCGGCTCCTACGCCATTCAATGCCTCTCTGAGCTGTTTTTTTACCACTTCGACCGTTTGATTTCTTTTTCTTTCCTCAATATTTTCTCCAATGCATAAAATAGCCCGCAAACCGCTTTTTAAGATCGCTTTTAGTTTTAAGTTTATTATTTCTTCATCTTCCCCGAAATATTTCCGCCGCTCGCTGTGGCCAACCATCGAATATTGAGCACCCATGTTTTTCACCATACCGGACGAGATTTCCCCGGTATAAGCTCCTTGGTATTCCCAAAAAATATTTTGGGCGCCCAGTTTGATGTTTTTCAATTTTCGGTCCAGAAATTGTTTGAAATAAATGGCCGGCGGACAAATGACGATCTCCGCTTTCTCGAACTTTTTTCCTTTTATTTCTTTTTCCAGCGCGTCCAAATAGCGTTCGAATTCCACCGAGCTCACCGGGTTCATTTTCATATTGCCGACAATAAGTTTTTTTTGCATAATTTTTTCTAACTATAAATATATGGTGATCACAGTCACTATTCCGCCTGCCGCCAGGCACCCTAAAATAATGAGCGGAATCGATCTTTTCAATTTCACATTGAACACAAAAGCTGCGAGCGGTCCGCTCCAGCCGCCGACCAGCGGAATTGGTATGGCAGTGAGAATAAAAACGGCTAACTCGCCCCATTTTTCAAATTTTTTTGCCCCGTGCCTGCGGGTGTGCTCGAAAAGCCATTCAAAAAATTTGTGAAATATCCGAAAATGGCGGGACAAAAAATCCGCAATCGGCTGCAAAATAAGCACAATCAGGATCATCGGCACCAGATTTCCCAAAACCGACCAGAGATAAGCCGACCAGACCGGAAGATGATAAATTTTTATGGCGATCGGAATCGACGCCCGCAGCTCGCTGATCGGCACCATTGCGATGAGAAACGTCGCAAGTTGGGGAGGAATATTGGCAAATATATGGGAGTAATCAATGTGAAACAAATGTTTGTATATAGTATTTAGTATCTTGTATCTAGTATATTGAAATCGAAAATACTAAATACAAAATACCATATACTAAATACTTTTGCGCAGTTCTTCCGCCGCTTTTTCCGGCTCAATGGTAGAAATTTCTATGCCAGTGGAAAGCTCGAAGCCCGCCCAAATGGCCGTGTGCGGCAGAATTTCAATATGCCAGTGGTAATGCGGATAATCCTTCCCGTCGCAAGGCGAGGTATGGATATAAAAATTATACGGCGGATCTTCCAGGGTCTTATAGATCGCATGAATCGCTTTTTGAAGAACTTCTCCCAGATCGATCTTTTCTTCGTTATTGATCCTTTCGAAATAGGGCTTGTGGCCTTTGGGCATGACCCAGACCTCGAAAGCGACACGGGAAGAAAAAGGGCAAAAGGCCAGAAAATTATCATTTTCGAAGATCAAACGCAGTTTATTTTTTATTTCCCATTCGGCGATCGTGCAATAAACGCATTTACGGTTTGACCTGTGATATTCCTCGGCTCCGCTCAGCTCGAGAGTTATGGCCGGTGAAACGACCGGGATCGCCATTAACTGTGAGTGGGGATGCTCGATGGAAGCCCCCGCTTCTTTACCGTGATTATGAAAAATTTCAATATAGTTGACACTTTTTTTGTTCATCAGGCTGATATACCGATCCTGATACCCGTCGATTATTTCGGCCACTTCGATCGGATCCAGATTGGCAATTTGGCGGGCATGATCTCTGGTAACGATAACTTCGTGGTATCCCGCTCCATCCATTCCGAAATAGGGCCCTTCCTCCCAATGCCTGGGGGGCCGGCTTCTTGAAAAAGCCGGGAATTTATTGGGGAAAACCCGCAGGCTCCAATCCCCGTCGCCTCGCCTATAAATCAGCACGTCTTTTTCTTGCCCCGTTTCCTCCGGAAAGCAAAAAGGGCAATGCGCTGAAAGAAGAGGATAAGGTTCTCTTTTGACCGCAAACTCTCCGGGGCGCTTGCCGCGTCCCAGCGCGATCACCACCCAGTCTCCGGTGATCAAGTCCCGCCTGAGCTGGGATAATTTTTCAGTTTTATTTTTCTCTTTTTTTTCCTCCACCATCGTTTCGCATGACACGTAACAAAAAAGCTATGCGTATGTGCCGTGTGTTATTTTATTTTGTATTTTCCCGTCATCAATCTCCATTTGGTTTTGAATAGATCAATAATGACTTGAGTGAAACCATTGGGACCGGTAAGATTCACGGTCGATCCTGCCTCGTTCATCCAGCGGACCGGCATTTGCTTCACTTTAAAGCCAAGCTTCTTGGCCAGAATGATCAGCTCAAAATCAAAGCCGAAGCGGTCCACCACCATACGGCTGGCGATCTCTTCGGCCGCTTTTCCTGTCAGCATTTTGAAACCGCATTGCGTATCCGGAAAACTCCATAGCCCCAGAACAATTCGGATGAGCCAATTTCCCATATCTCCCATAACCTCGCGATACTTGGGTTGATGGATCTGGATAAAGGCGCCCTTGATGTCACGCGAACCGATCACGACGTCATAGCCTTTTTTAAATTGAGGAAGAAAGGTGTTGAAATGAGTGATCGAAGTGGAGCCGTCCGCGTCCAGAAATATCCTCAGGTCACCTTTGGCTTCGAGCAGTCCTTGTCTCACAACATAACCTTTGCCGTGATTTTTTTTATTTTCAATTACCCGCAAATTCTTGACCTTGTTATTGTAGCTCCTGGCCAGTTCCGCCGTATTGTCCGGCGAGCCATCCACCACCACGATAACTTCGTATTCGAAATTTTTGTCCTTCAGATATTTTTCGATCTCCACGAGATTCGCCCCGAGCCTTTTTCCTTCTTTATAGGAAGGAATGATAACGGAAAGATAGGGTTTGTTTTTGTTTTCAGGCATGATAAAAATTCAAAATTTACATCATTATTTTATCACAAAAAGCAAAACACGCCAAACTTTTTACGGTTTAATCATAGAATCAAGCCAGCTTTGCAAAATGATCCTCGCCGCTTCCTGATCATCGAATCTTTTTATCCCTTTCATTCCTTTTTCTTTGAGATTTTGATGGGCCAGTTTGGTTGTGAACATTTCATTTTGGTATTCAACTTCGATTTTTAGTTTTTCCGTAATGAAATCAGCCAGCTTTTTTGCCGAATCAGTTTTTCCGATAATTGCTTGCGTAATTTCTTCTTTTTCGATAATTGCCGCTAATTTTTGAAGTAAATACTTATCGTTATCCAAAACGCCATAAGCTGAAGCAATTCTCATCTCGCTGTCCGCAATAGCGAGACCAATTCTCGCTCGACCATAATCTATACCTAGGGATCTTTTCATCCTAATTAAAAAATACAATTTACAACTATAAGCCGCAGCTATTCTTTCGTCAGCACCTCGCACCCATCTTTCGTCACCACCACTGTGTGCTCCCAATGCCCATTAAGCTTTCCGTCAGCGGTTTTATAGGTCCAACCATCTTCAGCTAAGAATATTCCGCAGCTTCCTTCGTTTATCATTGGTTCCAGTGCTAGAGTCATCCCCTCTTCCAAGATTATTTTTTTCATCCGCGGGTCGGCGTAATTGAAAATCTGAGGCGATTCGTGAATGGAATGTCCCACTCCGTGGCCAACCAGATCGCGAACGACCTCAAAACCGTTTTTTTGAGCGTGATCTTCTACTGCTCGGCCATAATCATTAAGCGACGCACCCGGTCTGATCTCTTTGATGCCCAGATCGAGACATTCTTTCGTGACGTGCATAATTTTTTCCGCCACGGGAGAAATTTTCCCGACCCCCACCATGACCGTCGCGTCGGTATGCAGTTTTTTATATTCCACTCCCAGATCCAATTTTACCAGATCGCCTGCCTGAATAATTTTTTTCTTCGTTGGAATTCCGTGAACAATTTCATAGTTTCGGGAAACGCAAAGAGCGGCGGGATAACCTTCGCCTCCGCTCGGAGCATAGTTCAAAAAAGAAGGCCGTCCTCCCATCGAAAAAACAAGCTCGCGAGCAAGCTTATCGAGTTCTTCCGCGCTGACACCGGGCTCAACTTTTTCACTCACCTTCCGCAAAACTTCGGCCAATATCCGCCCGCTCCGGCGCATTATTTCAATTTCTTCTTTTGACTTTATGGTGATCATAGCTTATGCTTTTTTATATCCCATTGGAGGTGGAAAAAATGTTCCTTTCGAGATGGCTTTGGATAAGCGAGATAATATTCATGCTTATTTTGACTCTGTCGATTTATCTTTCCGTCCGGAAATTTTTTTTCCTTAGCCCGTCAGTTAGGCTTCTAAAGATAACTGCCTGGAAATTCTGGACGCATCTTTTCTGGGGAATAGTGATCTTCCTGATTATTTCTTTTGTTTTGGGAGCAATCATCTCCGGCGCCTGGGAGGGTTTTAGTTACTTTTTTGCCGAAGCGGTCTACGGACCGCTTCTTTGTTTGGTAAATATTTCAGCTTCAAGACTCAACCTTAAAAATACGCTTTTAGCTTTTGGTCAATATTTTTCTGCACCTCATCGATGCTCGGCCTCCCATCCACTTCGATCAGAATTCCTTTTTCCCGAAAATGTTCGATCACCGGCATGGTTTCCTCTCTGAAAACCTGAAGCCTTTTCTTGACTCCCTCTGGAGAATCGTCTTCCCTTTGAAAAATTTCTCCGCCGCATTCCGGGCATTTGTCGCTCCCGGTTTTCACGTCATGGCCCAAAATGAGCGGCCGGCCACACTGCTTGCAAGTCCGGCGCTTCTCGATCCTTTCAAGCGATTCGTTCTCTGGAAGATTGATAAAAACGGCCGCGTCGATCTTCCGTCCTGATTCTCTCAAGATCTCTTCCACATATTCCCTCTGGTCTTCCGTTCTCGGAACACCTTCGAAAACTATTCCCTGCTCCCGGGAAAAAGAATTGAGCTTCACGTTCAGCACTTCTTTGAGGATCTCGCTTGGCACCAAAGTCTTGGTGACATTTTGAATGCGATAGATCTCTCTTCCAAGAGGCGTATCGAGTTTTGCGATCCGACGCAGGGTTTTCCCCATATCGATATGCGCCAGGCTGTATTTTTTTGAAATAAGTTCCGCTTGAGTGCCTTTGCCGGAACCTTGCGGACCCAAAATAACTAAATTCATAGGTACCAAAAGGGCTTAAGCGTTTGTTAATTTAGAAACCTTCATAGTCCCGCATAATGAGCTGGGACTCTATCTGTTTCATTATTTCGATGACGACGCTCACGACAATGAGCAGTCCCGTGCCGCCGATCGTCAGAGATTGGACATTGGTCAGCCCCTGAACAATGAACGGCAAAACCGCAATGAGACCTAAGAACAAAGCTCCGGCCAGCGTAATGCGGTTCAATACTCTGTGAAGAAATTCTGCGGTCGCTGATCCGGGCCGAATCCCCGGCACATATCCTCCTTGTTTTTGCATATTTTCGGCGATATTTTTTGGGTCAAATGTGACCGCGGTATAAAAATAAGTGAACAGTACGACGAGGACAAAATAGGCCGAACCGTAAAAAACCTGGTTCTTGAAAATATTATTGACCGTATTGGCAAAGTTGGCCAGCGTCGGATTGGAAGCATGAATGAAAAAATTGGAGATCATCCCCGGGAAAAGCATGATCGACATCGCGAATATGATCGGGATCACACCGGCTTGATTGACCCTCAGCGGCAGATGAGTTGACGTCCCGCCGTAAACCCGGTTTCCCCTGATCCGCTTGGCATATGAAACCGGAATATTCCTTTGCCCTTCCGTGACAAAAACAACGGCAGCGATCACTAAAACTGCAAAAACGAGATAGCCAAGATACGTAAAAAGCATCGAAGAATCCCAAACGGCAAAGAGTCGAGAAATCGTTGTCGGTAACCCGGCCACAATTCCGGCGAAGATAATGAGAGAAACGCCGTTTCCGATATTTTTTTCCGTTATCAGTTCCCCGAGCCACATAAGGAAAACCGTTCCGGCCGTCGCGGTGACGATGATCGTTCCCAGCTGAAGCGGAGTGAGCGCCCCAAAGATATTTTGGGATTTAAAAAGGTTGATCATCGCAAAAGTCTGAAGAGCTGCTAGAGGCACCGTCGCCCAACGCGTCCACATATTGAACTTCTGCCTTCCCGCTTCCCCTTCCTCCTTATAGATCTGCTCGAGACGCGGCACGATCATCGTGAGAAGCTGCATAATGATCGAAGCGGTGATATAAGGGCCAACACCAAGCATCACAACGGAAATGTTCCGAAGGCCACCGCCGGAAAACATATTCAAAAGTCCGAAAAATTGGTTGTTTTCGAAAAAATTACGCAGCTGATCCACGTTCACTCCCGGCACCGGAATATTCGCCGCAATCCTAAAAACAACTAAAATCCCCAATACGAAGAGGATTTTGTTGCGCAGTTCTTTTATTTTGAAGACTTGAAGTACTTTTTCTAGCATATGGCTTCAATTGGTAATTTGAATTACAAATTACTGAATTTTTCCTCCGGCCTTCTCAATTTTTTCTTTCGCCGCTTTGGAAACAAAACAATTTTTCAAGTTTACCGCTTTTGTTATTTCTCCGTTGTTCAAAATCTTTACCTTTGCCTTTATGTTACCAATTAATCCCTTTTGCAGCAAAACGGCCGGAGTGACGGTATCGCCGGCATTGAATATTTTTTCAAGAGTTGAGAGTCCAACGACCTGGCTCTTCGGGAACATAGAAGTGAATCCTCTTTTCTTGGGAAGATGTTCGATCAGAGTGGAGCGGCCTCCTTCAAAGATTGGGTTGACATTTCCTCCCGAACGGGATTTCTGGCCCTTCATTCCGCGTCCGGAATAGGTGCCTTTTTTCCCTCCCCGCCCGAGGCGCCTCTTTTTTTTCTGAGATTTTACTTTGAGTTGGTGTATTTGCATATTATTTCTCACGTCCGCTTAATATTTTTACTTTTTCGAGCGCTTCAACAGTCGCTCTGGCCACGCTCAACTTATTCGAAGATCCTTGGGATTTGGAAACGATATCTCGAATTCCGGCCAGCTCCACCACCGCTCTCACCGCTCCCCCGGCGACAATTCCCCGTCCCGGACGAGCCGGTTTCAAAAGCACTTGCGCGCTTCCATCCTTTGCGGTTGTTTCGCAAGCGATAGTGTTATTGTGCCTCTTTATCTGGATCATCTTTTTCTTGGCAGCGTTATAGGCTTTTCGAACCGCCTCGCTCACGTCATTTCCCTTAGCCACTCCGATTCCCACTTTTCCGTTTCGATTTCCAATGACCAAAGTCGCCCGGAACCGGAAACGCCGCCCGCCTTTGACCACGCGGGTCACCCGCGCCAGATCCAGTAATTTTTGGTCAAACTCCGGACGTTCTTTTCTTGTAAATTTTTTCCTAGCCATAAAAATATGCTGCTTATTTCGAATATTAGAACTGGAGACCTTCTTCTCTCGCGCCTTCCGCCAAAGCTTTTATTTTTCCATGATATTTATATCCTTTTCTGTCAAAAACAATTTTCTCTATTTTCTTAGATGCGGCCATTTTCGCGATCTCTTGACCGATCTTTCTGGCCGTTTCAATATTATTTTTCCCGCCCTTTATCTTTCGGCTGTCGAAGGAAACGAGCGTTATCCCCTTCTCATCATCAATTATCTGCGCGTAAATATAGCTCAAGCTTCTGAAAATAGAAAGTCTTGGACGGCCATCCGCCCCCTTTATCTTCGCTCTGACCCTTTTGGCCCTTCTTTGTCTGGTTTGATTATTATCCAATTTCATAAATTTATCGAAAAATTACTTCTCCGCCGTGGTCGCTTTTTTTCCGGCTTTCTTTCTCACAATCTCTCCGACATAGCGGAAGCCTTTTCCCTTATACGGCTCAACTTTTTTGAGTCTCCGAACTGAGGCCGCAAATTGGCCGACTTTTTGCTTGTCGATGCCGGAAACAGTCAATACATTTTTTTCAATTTTGGCCTCAAGTCCTTCCGGAATCTCAACCTCGACCGGATGAGAAAAGCCCAACGCCATATCCAGTTTTTTGCCCTTGATAGCCATTCTATACCCCACGCCCTGCAGTTCCAATTGTTTTTCGTACCCTTTGGTGACGCCTTCGATCATATTCGATATCAGAACTCTCGTCAGCCCCCACAACGCTCCGGCTGCTTTGGTTTTCTTCATGTTCTCCACTCTCAATTCCTTTTCTTCAAGAGTTACTTTCATGTCCGGATGAAATTCAAAAACCAGGCTTCCTTTCGGTCCTTTGACGTTAATTTGCCGTTTTTCGATCTTGACCTCGACGCCCTCCGGAACGGCCACTATTTTTTTTCCTATTCTTGACATAATTTTACCAGACTTCACAAATAATCTCCCCGCCCACTCCCGCCTGGCGGGCTTGGCTGTTGGTCACCAATCCCTTTGAAGTGGAGATGATGGAAAAACCAAAACCGCTTTTTACTTCTTGAATCTTGTCTTTCTTCGCGTATATTCTCTGGCCTTCCCGACTGACTCTCTGGAGATCCTGAATAAAGGAGATCTTCTTCCCTTTTTCATCGCGGGCATACTTCAAAAAGATCCTGATCTGCTTTCTGCCATCGCTTTCCTCAACCGCGAATTTTTCTATGAATCTCTTTTTGAGCAGAATTTCAGCAATGGCGGCCTTGAATTTCGAAGACGGCATTAAAACCTCCGGATGGCCGGCCTGGCAGGCATTTCTTATTCTGGTTAGCATATCACTGATTGGATCCAACATATAGATAAATTCAAAATGTATAATTAACTTCTTTTACCAGCTTGATTTTTTTACTCCCGGGATCTCACCGCTTGAGGCCAACTCGCGAAAACAAATACGGCAGAGCTCAAAATCGCGCATATAACCCCGTTTTCTCCCGCAACGCCAGCAACGCCGGACTATTCGGGAAGAAAATTTGGGTTTTTTTCTAGCTCTGGCTTCTACTGATGTTTTTGCCATATGTGTTATTCTTCAGTTTTAATTGGAAATCCAAGCATTCTAAAGAGTTCGACTCCCTCTTCCGTTTTCTTGGCGGTCGTCACAAACGTCACTTGAAAACTGAATATCTGTTTTGCGCCTTCTGCGGATATCTCCGGAAAAACAATATGCTCTTTTATGGCTAGATTGAGGTTTCCCCGGCTGTCAAAATTCCGAATCTCAATTCCGCGAAAATCCCGGATCCTGGGCAGAGCGGAGTCCACAAGCCTTTCCATAAAATGCCACATTCTTGCCCCGCGAAGAGTTACCTTGACTCCCACTTCCTGACCCTCTCGGATCTTAAAACCGGAAATTGACTTTTTGGCCTTTGTCAGAACCGGTTTTTGTCCGGAAATTATCTTCAAACCTTCGTAAACCTCATCGGTCGCTTCTTTTTCCTTGATATATTTTCCCAAACCGCAATTAATAACAACCTTCGAAATTTTGGGCACGGCAAAAATATTTCCATATCCAAACTTTTCTTTAAGTCTGGGAACAACCTTCTTATTATATTTTTCTTCCATGTTACTCATAATGGCTAAATTTCACCTTGGCATTTCTTGCAAATGCGATATTTATTCTTTCCGCTAACCTTAAAACCGATCCTGGCGGCTTTCGAACACTTGGGACAAACCAGCATCAGATTCGAAATGTCGAGCGGAGCAGGAATTGATACTCTTTGGCCTTTTTCTCCCTGGCGGCGAGGCTTGGAATGTTTTTTCATGAGATTCAGCCCCTCGACGATGGCTTTTCCATTTTTTGGCGTTACATGCAAAACCTTACCGATCTTTCCTCGGTCTTTCCCGGATAAAATTTTCACTTGGTCGTTTTTTCTTATCTTCATAAAATTCCTAGAGTTACCAAACTTCCGGCGCCAAAGAAACAATCTTCATAAAACCTCTATCTCTTATCTCTCGGGCGATGGGCCCGAAAATTCGCGTTCCCTTCGGCTCCGTTCCATCGACAATGACGGCCGCGTTATCGGAAAAACTGATATAGGAACCGTCTTTTCTTCTCAAATTTTTTCTCTGCCGAACAATTACGGCCCGAACCACCGCTTTTTTCTTTATCGTGCCGCGCGGTTCTGCTTCCTTAACTGAAGCGACAATGATATCGCCGATTTGGGCATATCTCCTCCGGGTTCCACCAAGCACCTTAAAACACTCGATGATCTTGGCACCTGAGTTATCAGCGACCTTAAGTTTTGTTTCGGCTTGTATCACTTTGATGAAATACTTGGCATGGAACAAATCTATATTATGTGTTCCATGTTATGTGTTATGTGATTTAATAAACAACCGCCCATTTCTTACCTTTGCTCATCGGACGAATTTCCATAATTTTTACCTTATCTCCCATCTTGCACTTGTTTTCCGGATCATGAGCCTTATATTTTTTGGTAACCCGATATTTCTTCAAATATTTCCTATGGGATTTGAGAGTATTGACAGCCACCACCGCGGTCTTATCCATCTTGTCGCTGACGACCGTGCCCTCTGTCATACTTTTCGCTTTTTCGGTTTTTTTCGTCATACTTTTTGGCTTATATTCTTATTCCCAACTTTTCCTTCCGAAAAAACTGTCATTATTTGAGCTATTCCTTTCTTCGTAACTCTGATCTCCCGATGATTTTTCAACTGTTTACCGGAGATGTCAAATCTCATCTTAGTCATTTTATTCCTAAGCTCAATAAGATTCTTTTTCAACTCGTTCTCATTTTTTTCTCTGATTTCCTTGATCTTCATAATGCCTTTTTTGCAAATCCAAAATTATTTCCGTTCTTCTATCCTTGTTTTTACGCTCAATTTGTCCGAGGCCAGCTTGAGTGCCTGCCGCGCGACGCTCATGGCCACGCCGTCCATTTCGAAGATTATTCTTCCTGGACTGACTACCGACACAAAATGATCCACGCTTCCTTTACCCTTCCCCATCGGAGTTTCGTCCCCTTTTTTGGTCATGGGTTTGTCGGGAAATATTCTGATCCATATTTTTCCGCCGCGCTGGATATATCTTGTCATGGCGCGTCTCGCCGCTTCGATCTGTCTGGCTGAAACAAGCCCTGCTTCCAGCGATTTCAAACCGATACTGCCGAAGCTCAATTCCGCTCCTCCCTTGGTTTTCGCCGGCAGCTTTCCGCCGCGCTGGTGTTTCCTGAATTTTACTTTCTTGGGCATCAACATATAATATCAATCTTACATCTCAAAACGCTTTACTCAAATTTTTCTCCCCGGTATATCCAAACCTTAACGCCGATGACGCCAAATGTCGTTTTCGCCACATCTTTTGCAAAATCAATATCCGCTCTCAAGGTATGGAGGGGAAGCGTCCCCCGAGAAAGCCATTCTCTTCGCGACATATCCGCTCCGCCAAGCCGTCCTGATATTTCGATCTTGATCCCCTTTATTCGGTGGGCTTCCATGGACTGGTCCGCAATTCCTTTCAGAATTCTTCTAAAGGGAATTCTTTTCTCAAGCTGCTCGGCTATGTTTCGAGCCACTACCTGGGCGTTCTCTTCACTATTCTTTATCTCTTCGACCTCAACCTTGAGTTCGACTTTCTTATTTTTGAAAAAATCATCCTTAATAAATTTCTTCAGATCTTCAACCCCTGTTCCGCCTCTTCCGATAATGATCCCGGGACGGGCGGTTTTCACGATGATCCGGATCAGTCCAGAGGATCGTTCGATCTCCACTCCTCCGACAGCCGCATTTCGAAGACGTTCCTCAACCGATCGGCGAATCTCTATATCTTCTCTCAACTGCTTGGCATATTCTTTTTTACTGTACCACCTGGACTTCCAATTGCTGGTAATTCCGATCCGAAGGCCCAGTGGATTGACTTTATGTCCCATAATATATATTTATTCCAAATTTCAAATTACTTACATGCTCTTTCTTCGGAACACTCTCTTTAAAAATCCCTTCGATTTTTCAGCCTTCTTCTTTTCATCGACAAATTCTTTTTCCACCCTCTCCTTCACTATTTCCTTCTTTTCTTCCTTGGTTTCCTTTGTTTTTTCCTTTTCTTTCTTGCTGACTTCCGGCTTTCCTTTCACTTCTTTGATCTCTTGTTTCGCCACTTTTTTCCTGCCTTTTCCGGGAACAACTTCCGCGACGACAATCTCGATGTTACTGGTTCTCTTCAAGATCAAACTCGCTCTTCCGTAAGCTCTCGGCAGCCATCTTTTCAGTTTCGCCCCTTCGTTCACAACAACATCCTTAATGAACAGATTTTCCTTATCCCAGCCGAAATTATTCTCGGCATTGGATGCGGCGCTTTTGAGCAATTTTTCAAAATTCGGAGTCGAACCCTTCACAATGAACTTCAGCTGATTTTGAGCTTCTTTCACTGAAAGACCCCTTAGCATGCTCGCCACAAGACGAACCTTTCGGGGTGATTTTCTGAAATTGTTGAGTTTGGCTGAAACTTGCATATATTTGCTGCGAATTATTTCTTCCCGGCTACCGGTGCTGAAGCTTTTGCCGCCTCAGACGATTTTTGGGCCGCGGCGGCTTCTTGCTCTTTCTGCATTCGTCCTCCATGCCGGATAAATTTGCGGGTCAGCGAAAATTCTCCCATCTTATGGCCTATCATTTCTTCCGTCACAAAAACAGAAATAAAATCTTTTCCATTATGAACACCGAAAGTAAATCCTATCATTTCCGGAGTAATTGTGCAACTCCTGGACCAAGTTTTGATCACCGACTTGTCGCCCGGACGCTTATCTTGAATTTTTTTCAGTATTTTTTCGTCCACATAAGGACCTTTCTTTAAGCTTCGTGACATATCTGACTTTCAAAAAATTAATTTATTCTCTTGAGGATGAACTTATCGCTATATTTGAATTTCTTCCTTGTTTTCTTGCCAAGGGCCGGTTTTCCCCAGGGAGTTTTCGGATGCTTAAGGCCGATTCCCTGCTTTCCTTCGCCGCCTCCATGAGGATGATCAACTGGATTCATCACTGTTCCTCGGACTCCTGGACGGATACCGAGCCAACGGGATCGGCCGGCTTTTCCGATTGATACGGTGTTGTGGAGATAATTACTGACTTGACCAATGGTGGCAAGACAATTTCCGCTGGCGATCCTGATCTCGCCCGAAGATAATTTCAACTGAACCTTATCCTGCTCCACGGACATTATCGTCACAGAAGATCCGGCGCTTCTCGCAAGTTGTGCGCCCTTTCCGGGAAACATTTCTACCAGCGAGATCTGCGTTCCGACCGGGATATTTTTGATCAAGCCTCGATTTCCTGTTTTGATATCCGGCTTTTCACTGGTGACGATCTTGTCGTCGGCTACGAGCCCTTCAACGGCGACTATATAACGCTTTTCTCCGTCTTGATATTTGAGAAGAGCAATGCGGGCGCTTCGATTCGGATCTCTCTCAATTCTTTCCACAACGGCCGGCACATCCATCTTATCCATCTTGAAATCGATTTCGCGGTATCTCCGCTTGTGTCCTCCGCCTTTATGGCGAACAGAAATTTTCCCGCCCGATCGTCCCACATCTCTCTTGATGAAATACGTCAAACTCTTTTCCGGTTTCAGGAATTTTACATCCAGCTTGTTTACTGACATTTGCCTGCGTCCGGGAGAAGTTTTCTTATATACTTTTACTGGCATAAATTTGTCTTGAGTTATACACCTTCCGCCACTCCGATCGTGTCACCTTGCCGCAATTTCACAATGGCCTTCTTATATCCCTTCTTATATCCCACAAAACGACCATGGATCCTTTTTTTAGGGGGAATCTTGATCGTATTCACTGCGACCACCTTGACGCCGTAATAACCCTCGATGGCCTCTTTGATCTGAAATTTTCCCGAATGCTGGCTGACCTTAAAAACATACTTGTTCTCTGCACCGAGCATTGTTGATTTTTCTGAAATTATCGGCTCCAAAATGATCCGGTGGGCAATATTTTCTTCCCTTTTCATCATCTTTTTTCCAGACGGTTTTGCTTTTGCCTTCGCTTTTTCTTCCGTCTTTTTGGCTACCGGCTTTTTTTCTTTCTTTTCAAGCTTAACCGTCGCCGCTTTCTTCGGCTTTTCCGCCGATTCTTCTTCCTCTTCTTTTCCGATTATTTTATCAAAAATTCCCATATTATTTCTTGCTCACTGATTTATACTTTTGCTCCAAAATCCTGACTCCTTCTTCGCTCAAAATCAGATACTTATGGTTCAGGATATCGAGAACATTCAGATTCATTACGTCAATATTGTCTATCTTCGGCAGATTGCGGCTGGCTCTCATGGTCGTCTTTTCCTCTTTGGAAAACGCGATCAAACCGGATCTATTTATCTTTAGCTTCTCAAATGCCTCTTTCATCACCTTTGTTTTCGCAGAGCTCATCTTGAGACTGTCCACCAAAAACAATTCCTTATCCCTCACTTTTCCGCTCAGCGCTACTGCCAATGCTTTCTTGTTCATTTTTTTAGGTATATCTTTTTTGAAATTTCTGTCTTTGGTCGGACCGAAAACAACGCCTCCTTTTCGCCATACCGGCGTTCGAACGGATCCTACCCGGGCTCTTCCTGTGCCTTTTTGCTTCCAAGGTTTTTTTCCAGATCCGGCTCTTTCCGACCTGTCTTTGGTGTGCGCCAAAACCTGCCTTTGGTTGGCGTATTGAGATACAAAAACTTGATGGAGGAGCGCGTCATTGGCAGGCAAGCCAAAAACAGACCCTGGTAGCTCCATATCTTTTACTTTTTCTCCTTTTAGATTATGGACCGAAAATTTCATATTTCTATAATTAACCGACTATTTCAACTATTCTTCCCTTCACTCCCGGCACCGCACCCTTCAAAAACAAAATGTTGTTTTCCTTGTCAATGGCAGCTATTTTCAAATTAAGCGATGTTGACCGCTCGCCGCCCATTCTTCCAGCCATTCTTTTCCCCTTGATGACGTGCTCCGGAAAAGTGGCTCCGATGGAACCAGGCGCCCGCAGATCATGCTTATGTCCGTGAGATTTCGGCGATCCTTTGAAGCCGTGCCTTTTAACCACGCCTTGGAATCCTTTGGCTTTTGAAGTTCCGGAAACTTTCACCTTATCACCCACCTCAAACTGATCTATGCCAAGCGCATCCCCGACCTTCAAATCTTTCGCTCCGCCTTTGAATTCTTTGATCTTGAAGAAATCCTTCGAATATTTTCCTTTTTGCTTGCCGACTGCTCCCTTACTTGGCTTCGCAAGTCCGATCTGCACGGCTTCATATTTATCTTTTTCATTGCTTCTGATCTGAGTGATCACATTCGACGCACACTCAACAAGGGTCACGTTCAGCGCGCCTTGCTTTTCATCATATATAGTGCTCATTCCGAGCTTTTTTCCGAGAATAAACTTGGCCATAATCTTTATTTAAACAAAAAGCTGGACCAGATCCAGCCAAAACCCAAAAGGATTTTATTGCTAGCTCAGTATCCCGAAATAAAGGGACTTTAACTAGATTATATTCTACATTTTAATCTCAATGTCCACTCCCGCCGGCAGATCCAGATTGGTCAAATTGTCAATAGTTTTCGCGCTGGGACTAAAAATGTCAATCAATCTCTTATGAATTCTCATCTCATATTGATCGCGGCTGTCTTTATTGACAAAGGTGGATTTGTTCACGGTGTATTTGCGAATTTGGGTCGGCAAAGGCACCGGTCCGGAGATCTCCGCTCCCGTCCGCTCTGCCGTTTCCACTATCTGGCGCGCGCTGCGATCTATCACCTTGTGATCGTAAGCCTTAATTTTTATCCTGATCCGCTGCTTGGCCTCTTCTTCAGCCGGCTTCTTGATTGACATCTGGCTTTTGGTATATTAAAAAACTATTTAACGATAATGACTACTAACTATTTTATGATCTTCGTTGCCACTCCCGCTCCAACGGTTTTGCCTCCTTCGCGGATCGCGAAGCGCATTCCTTCTTCCAGCGCCACCGGAGCCATCAACTTGACCGTCAGATTAACCGTATCTCCCGGCATAACCATTTCCGTTCCTTCAGGAAGGATCACGTCTCCCGTAACATCCGTAGTTCGGATGTAAAATTGGGGCTTGTATCCCTTGAAAAACGGGGAATGGCGTCCGCCTTCTTCTTTGGTCAAAATATAAATTTCTCCCTCGAACTCAGTGTGCGGATTGATCGATCCTGGCTTAGCCAAAACCTGTCCTCTCTCCACGTCTTCTTTTTTGATTCCGCGCAGAAGAATTCCGGCGTTATCCCCGGCTTGGCCTCTGTCAAGAGTCTTATTGAACATTTCGATCCCGGTAACAATCGTTTTTGATGTAGCTCGAATTCCAACAATTTCAACTTCTTCGTTGATGTTCACCGTTCCTCTTTCGATTCTTCCAGTTACCACCGTTCCCCGGCCTTCGATAGAAAAAATGTCTTCGATCGGCATAAGGAAAGGTTTGTCAACGTCGCGAACCGGTTCCGGAATTTTCTCATCCAGCGCCGCCATAAGGTCCATAATGGGTTTCGCCGCTTCATCATCCTTGCTTTTCGTCTCAAGGGCTTTAAGGGCGGAACCGCGAATGATAGACGCGTTATCTCCCAAATTCGTACTTGGTGAGCAATTCTCTCACTTCCGCTTCAACCAGATCAACCAACTCAGGATCGTCAACCATATCAACCTTGTTAAGAAAAACGACAACCGCCGGAACGCCTACTTGGCGGGCGAGGAGGATATGTTCTCTTGTCTGTGGCATCGGTCCATCGGTCGCACTAACCACCAGGATCGCTCCATCCATCTGGGCCGCTCCTGTGATCATATTTTTGATATAATCGGCATGCCCTGGGCAGTCTACGTGAGCATAGTGCCTTTTATCAGATTCATATTCACAGTGAGCCGTAGCGATAGTGATTCCCCGCTCCTTTTCTTCCGGAGCTTTGTCAATTTCGTCAACTCCCTTTTCTACTGCTTGGCCATAAAAGCTCAAGACATGAAGAATTGCCGCGGTAAGAGTGGTCTTTCCGTGGTCTACGTGTCCGATCGTTCCGACGTTTACGTGAGGTTTTGTTCGCTCAAATACTGCCGCCATATTTTTGACTTTGCGATAATGACATAGAACCAAATCGAATTCATGCCAATTCGTTAAATTACTAATTTATTAAGTTTTGGTATTAAAACACCTGTAAAGTATTTTAAACTATTTTTAAAAACTTGGCAAGAGGCATCTAAATATATTCAATATCTTCCAGTTTTTCTATCTCATTGACCAGATCTTCTCCTCCATTTTCCTGACTTTCGCGCCACATTGCAATATCGTTGTTTATCTTATCAACAAGTTCTTCTTCTGTCAATGCCTGAATTGATTCCTTGTCGGCGATCGATTTCTGAAACTCCTTGAGACTCATCGCGATATAACGCGCCTTCCCATTTTCGGCAATAATGAACTTCCCGCCAACGTCTCGAATCAAATCTTTTAGTTCTTGAGAAAGCATAGTCATATGTTCATTTTTAGGAATTGGGGGTTTTTGATTTGATCTCCGAATCACTGCTTGCCAATTATTTTTTTTCTCCGCTTTTTATCTCCTCGGCCACATTTTTTGGAACATCTTCATAGTGGTCAAATTCCATGCTGTAGCTCGCCCGCCCCTGCGACATGGATCGAAGCTGGGTGGCATAACCGAACATTGAGGAAAGCGGAACAAGGCAATTTATTTCCTTGACCCTCGCGTTGCCTTCTCCCCGGTCTTCTATCTCCTGGATCTGGCCCCGCTTTGAATTGATGTCCCCTACCACGTCTCCCATAAAATTCTCCGGCGTGATCACGGACACTTTCATTATCGGTTCAAGTATCACGGGATTGGCGCGCTTGGCCGCTTCCTGCACTGCCAATGAACCGGCGATCTTGAACGCCGCTTCCGAGGAATCCACTTCATGAAAAGATCCGTCATATACCGTTACCTTGATATCGACCAGCGGATAACCGGCGACCACTCCGTTTTCCAGCGCCTCTTTGGCACCTTTGCCTATCGGCGCAATATATTCCTGCGGGATAACACCGCCCTTTATTTCACTGATAAACTCAAAGCCTTTTCCCTTTTCATTCGGTTCCACGCGCAACCAGCAATGGCCGTATTGTCCGCGTCCGCCTGATTGCCGGATATATTTTCCTTCCGCTTCAGCCGTCTTTTTGATCGTTTCCCGATAAGCCACTTGGGGGCGGCCGACATTGGCTTCCACTTTGAATTCCCTTTTCATGCGATCAACGATGATATCAAGATGCAGTTCCCCCATTCCGGAAATGATCGTTTGTCCTGTTTCTTCGTCCGATCGAACACGGAAAGTCGGATCTTCTTCGCTTAATTTTTTGAGCGCCAGTCCCATTTTTTCCTGATCAGCTTTCGTCTTGGGCTCGATCGCGATCGAGATCACCGGCTCTGGAAAAGTGATTGTTTCCAGGATTACCGGACGGACCGGATCGCATAAGGTGTCTCCGGTCGTGGTATATTTCATTCCGACCAACGCACCGATTCCGCCTGAATAAATTTCCTGCTTTTCCTCCCTGTGGTTGGCATGCATCTGAAGAATTCTTCCAATTCTTTCTTTTTCATTCTTGCCTGAATTTAAAACATAAGAACCCGCCTTAAGCGTCCCCGAATAGACTCGGAAAAAAGTAAGCTGTCCGACAAAAGGGTCTGTCGCCACCTTAAAGGCCAGGGCGGAAAATGGTTCATTATCGTCGGCCCTTATCTCCATTTCTTCGCCGGTTTTTTCGTTTATTCCTTTGGCCGGAGGAATGTCAACGGGTGACGGAAGATAGTCAACCACTCCGTCAAGCACCGGCTGAATACCCTTGTTTCGAAGAGCAGTGCCAGTGTATACCGGGAATAGTCTAACGTTGATCGTGGCAACCCTCAAGGCGCTTTTTAATTCATCCGTAGTGATTTCTTCTCCTCCTAAGAATTTTTCCGTCAATTTTTCATCCGTTTCCGCAATTTTTTCCGCCATTTTATCTCGCCATTCTTTGGCCAGTTCCGCCATTTCAGCCGGAATTTCGTCCACTCTCACGACCTCTCCTTTTTCGCCCTCAAAATAGAGCGCTTTCATTTTCATGAGATCCACGACACCGCTAAAATCGCCTCTTTGGCCGATGGGAAGCTGGACGGCCACTGCGTTCGGATTGAGCCGGTTCCAAATCGAATTTATGGAGTAAAAAAAATCCGCGCCCTCTTTATCGATCTTATTGATAAGGCAAAGCCTCGGAACGTTGTATTTGTCCGCTTGGCGCCACACAGTTTCTGATTGCGGCTCGACACCCTCTTTTCCGTCAAAAACAACCACTCCGCCGTCAAGAACACGAAGACTTCTTTCCACTTCAACGGTAAAATCAACATGTCCGGGAGTATCAATAATGTTGATCTGGCAATCTTTCCAAAAGCAAGTCGTCGCCGCGCTGGTGATAGTAATGCCTCTTTCTTTTTCCTGTTCCATCCAATCCATGGTCGCTTCCCCTTCGTGCACTTCGCCGATCTTATGGGAAATTCCGGTATAAAACAAAACACGCTCGGTAGTGGTGGTTTTACCGGCGTCAATATGAGCGATTATTCCAATGTTGCGATATTTTTCAATCGGGTATTCCCTTGCCATAGTTTCCTAAAGTTTAGCTTTAGAAGCTCCTAAAGCTAAACTTTAGGAAACTCGAGTATTTCCATTTTGTGTAATGAAATTACGCAAAATGCGCGAATGCCTTGTTCGCATCCGCCATCCGATGGGTATCTTCCCTTTTTTTCATAGCGGCTCCCGTCTTTTGGGAGGCGTCGATCAGCTCCAAGGCCAGTTTTTCTGCTATTCTCTTGCCCTTTTTGGCTCTTACGGCGCTGATTATCCACCTTATCCCCAAAGTCGCTCTTCGATCACCCAAAACCTGGACCGGAACCTGATAATTCGCTCCTCCAATTCGTCGGGACTTGAGTTCGACCAGTGGAGAAACGTTTTTGATCGCCTGTTCAAAAACATTTAATCCGCCTTTTTTTGTCATATCGTGGATTATTTCAAAAGAATCCTGGATGATCTTTTCCGCAATACTTCTTTTTCCTCTTTGCATCAAATGGCCGACAAATCGTCCCACGATGAGGCTCGAGAACTTTGAATCCGGTTTCCAATTTTTTCGATAAATCCTTTTTCGTCTTGGCACAATAGGTATTTTAAAAATGAAACTTTAGGCCTTCGGCCGCTTGGCTCCGTATTTAGAGCGGCTTCGCTTTCTGTCCGTCACTCCCGCCGCATCAAGCACGCCTCGCACAACATGGTATCGAACTCCCGGTAGATCCGGCACCCGTCCGCCGCGAATCACCACAATTGAATGCTCCTGTAGATTATGGCCGATTCCTGGGATATAGGCCGTCACTTCCATTCCATTGGTAAGCCGAACTCTGGCAATTTTTCGAAGAGCCGAGTTCGGTTTTTTGGGAGTGGTCGTCGAAACCTTCACGCAAACCCCGCGCTTAAAGGGACTATTGGTGTTGATCGGGCGATTTTTGAGCGTGTTGAAAACTCTCGTCATCGCCGGCGATTTGGTTTTCTTCTTCTGGACCTTGCGCGGTCTTTTCTTTAGTTGATTTATAGTTGGCATAAACAAAACAAGTGCCAGTAATCTAGCAAAATGAATAATAATTTATTTATTTCTGAATGTCAACCCTAATGACTTTCCGAATTATAAAACTAGTCATCTGACAGACTAGAAGTATAAAAAAAATTGAGTTTTCCCAAAAAAGAAGAGCGTAAAGCCTTTAAATCCACCAAGCCACTTCGCATAATGGGAGATTATTTTGGAAATAATTTGAGTCTCAGCTATCTCAAATTTTTACAAACACTCTGAGCAGTTATTTCAGATTTGTTCTCAATATCTCTCGTTAGGGAAAGAATCGTGACTTCATCATTAACCTGGAAGTCAGAAATATTTTTGCCCTCAGTTACTATTTCCGTTTCATTTGACGGAACCCCTCTGGAGTCCATGTAACAAAACAAGGTCTTATCCACTATCTTAACTGTATATGTTTTTCCGCCGTTATTGTCCGAGGTTTTCACCTTCAAAGAGTTGTTCCCTATTTCACTTATATGGCCATCAAAATAAGGAAGATCCGTCGTTACTAAAATGGGTCCATCTATCTGGCTAGCCGTAAACTCGCTAAGTGAGTAGACGGGAGCCAATGCATGCGCACGAACCGTTTGTCTGACTCTCAGGTCGCTAAGCTTTTTGTCCGTAAACTGTGTTTTATTATCAATAAGAACCTTATATTCTTTGGCTATCTTTTTCACTGTAAGCGGGTCAACTGCTGAAAGACCATCTACGTTATTAAAATCTGTCCACATCACGCTGACAATCAGATATTTTGCATTAATTTCTTTTATCTGCCCGGCAATTTCTTTCGTTTGCAATATACTGTCTTTGAATGACACTCCCGGAGCAGTTGTTGGTTGAACCGTAATTTTTGAAGCATTCAAGTGATCACTTTTGTAAACAAGATCATCAGACATAACTTCAATTGCCATGCCCTGTAGCAATTCATTGAGTTTCAAAGAATCAAATTGTGTTTTGTCGCTAACTGACACTTCGTATCTTTTCTTGGTCTTGGGGAAAGAACCCAGGCTTTGATGCAGCTGATCTTCGGTCAGGCCGGATAGCTTGGAAAAATCGACTATATCAGCATCAACCGTGATTATATTGCCTTGCTTTGAGGCAATGGTTCCATTTAGCACTTTTGCGGTGTCTTCCAGATTTTTTTTAACTGCCTGAACAGTGAAGGGGCTGTTTATGGCTGCGCTTTTTAATAAGGCTGTCGCATTTTCTCCGGTCTGACCCTTCTTGAGGTTGTTTATCGTAATTTGCTGGAAGACAACGACGACACCGATCAAAACCAGAAAAAAGATAACCGCGCCTAAGACATATTTTGTTCGATTTTCTATTAATATCATATATGTAATTTTAATTTATTATCATTGAACACATCCAACCGCCGTTACATTCGGCAGGCAGGACTTTGCGTTAGTGCTGCAATCACCGGTACAGGTAGAACAAACTTGGTAGTATCCAACACAGCAGCTATAACAAGACTCGAAATGGCCGCCATATGCACAACAGGAGGGAGCCGAACAAATCGATTGACAATTGCATTGATACGTTGTCTGATTGCCATCATAATATGTTTGCGCTTCAGTCGCAGGATCTATATTGCCGAAAGTATGTGATCCGCTCGTGACACTGGTCCCGCAACTGCCTCCTCCGACGCAATTGCTCGCAGCCGTTTCGGTATATTTCAAATATTGTGACCATCCGGAAGGACAAGAAGCACCTGGGAATTTACATAGGGTTAGACTACCTATCGTCGTCGGCACACCGCCCGCCAGAGTACACCCCGGAAAACTAACGAGGTCACTGAGGCATTTTTCATCTCCATTGCCAAATGCATCAACGCAGATATCCGCTTTTATATCTTTAGTTCCAACTTTAGTCTGCTTTGAAGCCCCCGTATTGATTGGCGCAGCTATATTGCCGTCTGGCGCCGAACCTGAGGGTTCAACCCAGGCTCGGCCGAATTGAATGGAAACACCGACAATCGTCCCCAGTGCCAAGACTCCGAGCCAAAAAGTCAGCCGGTGGTAAATTTTCTTTGCTTTTGGTTTCTTTTTTTTCATATTTTTTGTAATTTATAGTTTTAAAATATTTAAGTTATCACGGATTTGTTTCGGTCCAGCCGCACTTGGCCGAAGCGTTGCAAGTCACTTTTGCTCCGCATTCGTTGCCACAGGTCCAGGTGGCTGTTAAAGCGGTATAAATAGGCGTTGACGGCGTACCGGATGCGCAGAGCTTGCCAGCGGGCACATTATTCTTGTCGCAAATGGAATTCCCGTTAAACGAACCGCACTGACCATTTTCCGGGATAATTATTTCTGGTTCGCATGATTTCGACCCACAACCTCTGGTACAAGTCCACTTCGTAAAACTGCTCCCTCCCCCCAGATCCGGAACAACGGTAGAACCAGAATTGCAATAATCAGTGTCAGTATAACTTGATCCAGGAAATGTCTTCCCTTGGCAAAGCTTCTTGGGCACGCAAGATATATCGCACTCGGCGATTTGTAACCCATCCATCTTTATCCAGCCGAGACCTTGATTCCCCACCAGACTGGGATCGGTTTCTATTCCTGAATTCCAGGCATAACCGGAAAGAATTCCCCGACTATCCATGGCCACCGCGTATTTCTCGCCATTATTGTTTCCCCTTAGCCTGACCCAACCGTTTTCCTTCGTTGACTCGATATGCGCATAGCCGTCAAGATACCCGGAATAATCATCGCTCCCGTTTTTGTGCCAACGAGCCGCGTGACAATCGCTTTGCCCGCTGCAAAGTGATCCCGGGTCGGCCCCAAAATCAAGCCAGCCCAGGGACGGCAGATCACCCTGGCAATTGCCGCCGGAATCAGCTTCTGTACCGATACCGAACCAAGCTTTTCCGCTCACAAAGCGGGTATTTTCTCCCAGATCCGTGTTTTGGAAATACACTTCATAGTCACCGTCCTTGAGGCAAGGACCCTTAATGTTCGAACTCGACTTCAGCCAGCCGATCGATGGCGGACTATCCGCCGGATTGTCAACCACTCGCCAAACACTGCTTATATATTGCAACAAAGAGTTGTTCCAAATCCCCTTGGCCCAGCCATCGCTAAGAGCTAAGGTTTTTGATAAATTAAAAAAAACCGTCAATAAAAGAACGGCTGTCGCAATGGACACGAAAAATAGAATGTTTTTTCTTTTTTTCTTGGCTTTTTGTTTTATTTTCATATCATATCGAAAGAAGATGCTGACTTTTGATCATTGTACAATAAATAAATTATTTTATGTCAATATTTTTTTTGATTCAGGCCAGTAATAGCTGCTTTAGTGAGAGGCTGGAAAAACTTTTCCTATTGTTTTGATACGCCAGGCAAAGCCACTACCTTCACAGCCACAAAGTCCGTTGTATCAAAAATTGGCGTATCGGAAAATACTGAAACGATATCGCCTGTTTTTATATCAGTTAGCTTCTTGGAAGAGAAATCCGTATTTCCGTTAACTGTGACTTTATAAGACTTCTTGATAGTGGGTGGGTTTTTAGGATCAATTGCTTTTTGAGTTTTGACTTTTTCCGGGTCAAGGAAAATCGCTTCAACTGTCAGGGAATTATCAGCGACCTGGGTAACTTTGCCCGAGATACTTTTGATGTCTTGTGGTTTAACGCCGGTGGCAGGCAAGGAAGTCCCTTGTCCATCCGAGCTGAAAGGACTGATTACCTTTACTGCCGTCAAATCATTTGTTTTATAGACCAATTCATTGGCCATTATGCTGATCGTATCGCCTACCGCGATATTCTTAAGATTTTTGGAGATAAATTCCGGATTGTCCGCCACGGAAACTTTATATATTTTCTTGGTCTTAGGGAGAGTATTTATGGTTTTGTCAAAATCTTCATCTTTTAATTCACCGAACTTCGAAAAATCGACAATATTCGCTTCTATAGATAGTTTATCACCGGAGACTTCCTTGACTATCCCGGCAATATTTTTTTCGCTTTCCATAATTGCGCTTTCAACAGCTGTGGCTTTTGTCGACAGTTGGACCGGCTTGTCGACAGTCTCGCCCACCTGATTTTCACCAGTTCCGAAAAACTGCTTCTTTAAATCATTAATGGACTTTTGCTGATAAAAAACGATCAAAACTACAGACAATAAGACTATCAAGACCATACTAACCGCGACAACTAGCAATATTTTATATTTTTTTTCCATAAACTTATTTTATTTTTGATTTTTTATTTAGTAGCAGCCGACCGCTGTCACAGTTGCGGAACAGGTGCGCTGATTAGTGTTGCCGCAATAATTGTTGTCCTTTCGGCAAACATAGGTTGCCTGCCACCAATTACTATCATAGCACTGGGTAAAATACTGGCCCGAATCATAGTCATAATACGGTCCCTGCTCATTTCCTCCTGGGCAAGCCATGTAATAACCCGAACCATAGTATGGGACACAATAATTTTGTGTATATTCGTTATGTATTGATGCCAAGTCACTTTGATAGCTGGACAAATTATACAGATATAAATTTTGATCAATTGGGCTAGTCACCCGGGCACCGTCAGAATAAAGAAAACTTTCCGCCAAAACAGACGCATCGGACCAACCGTGTTGGCCAGTTGGCTTGGACATAGTTGGATCGGGCGGACAAGAAGGGCTGCCACCAGCAACTCCCCCGCAGGTCTTACCTGAAGTTTCTGACCATTTTTTGTATTGCGCCCAACCAGATGGACAGGATGCATTTGTGCCACTAAATTTGCAAAATTGGTTACTACCATCCACCTGAACTGTTCCTCCGGCCGAGGTGCATTCCGAGGCGTAGTGATCTCCGCCAGTAATAATAGTGTCTCCAACAAAACTGCTGTTTTTAATTATGAAAGCCAGGGAATAATATGGAAACGATATGCCTGCTGTATAGACGGCAATATTATTTCCGTAAACGTAAGTTGTAAAAGTACCAAGACCATAACCTCCCGCTCCTGATCCTCCTCCACTACCAAGAATAAACCTCCCCCTTAAGTCCGGGGAACCGTGTCTTCCATCGCAAAGAACCCATCCAGCAGGAATGGAGTCTGCTGCTCCGCTCCACATGACAATAGACCCGTCCGGCACGCCTCCTCCGCTGGTTCCTCCGGTGCCCAAACAGACTTTCGGTTTGGGGCCAAGGGGACCGTCCGGATCGACACAGATATCGGCGGGCTGGGCCACGGTTCCGTTTTTAGTTTGTTCTACTGATCCTGTGTTGATCGGTGCGGCAATATTTCCGTCCGGGGCAGGGGCGGCCGGCTCCACCCAAGCGCGAGTGAACTGCACGGCCAAGCCGATGAGGCTGCCTAGAACCACGATTCCCAGCCAGAATGTTAGCCGTTGGTGTAATTTTTTCGCTTTTAGTTTCTTCTTTCGCATAAATTTATGATAAAATAAAAGATTTACTTTATAAAAATCACGGGTTGGTTTCGATCCAACCGCAACGAGTTTTTGCGCTACAAGTCACCTGTTTTCCGCTTGATCCGCAAGCGTCCGCGCCGCAGGTCCAGGTTTCTGTGACACTGCCAGGGATTTCATTGCCTTTGGTTCCTTGCTTGCACCAGCTGTCAGCCTTTGCTTCCTGTCCGCAAATCGAGCCACCGTTGAAAGTTCCACATTCCCCTTGCTCCCATGTTTTATCAAACACAGTATTCGACTGCGTCTCACAACCATTGCTGCAGGTCCATTTTCTGCCATCACATGCTACCGTCTTTGTTTCTGATGTTCCTGAACACAATTCCTCCACCGTGCAGGAAAGTGCGCCTGGATCTCCAAAGTTTATGCCTGGGCACATGCCTCTTGTGGAGCACCCGACAGAGCCGTTACAATTGTTTACTTTCAGGCCAGCCAGATCTATCCATCCCAGCCCGGTATTTGTATTATTATTGACAGGAGCATCATCGGCAGGCCCGGAATTTCCGGAATTCCAGGCGAAATTACTTTTGTTTGTCGGATCATCAGATATCGCGCCTTGGCTGTCAACATTGGCTTTGTATATTCTTACCCAACCGTTTTCGGCAGTTGTTCCGTCTGCTTTGGGCTCTTGCATCTTGGAAGTTATTTGCGCCCAGCCGTCGATCGTTCCTTCAAATCCATTTCCCCCGTCCTTTTTTTTCCATTGGGCGGGATGGCAATCATTTTTGTCAGCCGGATTGCAAAAAGAGGGAGCTCCTTGATCAAAATTGAGCCAGCCAAGAGTTGGTGAACTGGGTGGACAAGCTGGACTCCCTGTTGCGGGATCAAAAAAATGATCCGCGTTTGAACCGACCCCGAACCAGCCCGCTCCCCGCAACGTCCTTTGGTTATCTTTATCGTTTCCATCTAAAGCAACGCCGTAAGAAACTCCGGAAGGCAAAGGACAGCCACTTGTTCCGGCGCTGGAGCTCAGCCGGCCGATGGTTGGAATTCTGGTATCGGTCGCGACACCGGATATGATGACAAGATCGTTCCAAATCCCCTTGGCCCAGCCTTCCGTGGCAGCCAAGGTTTTATTGAATACAAAAAAAACCGTCAAAAAAAGAACGGCTGCCGCAATGGACATAAATATTAAAATGGATTTTCTTTTTTTATTTTTTTTCTTTTTTGGCATCAGCGACCTGTGATTTTCTTTCAGTATAGCATAT